>LXNI01000298.1_pt1 | contig 62865 bp, 50 predicted proteins | sample 809091 | NCBI WGS metagenome assembly LXNI01 (sample SAMN04870527, study PRJNA318959) | sponge metagenome | biome: 01000161; feature: marine sponge reef; material: water | host: Sarcotragus foetidus | place: Greece: Milos, Mediterranean Sea | collected 2013-05-29 | depth 5-7 m
ACCCGCTGCGTCTGTAACGTCACGATCATCCTCCGATGATCCCAGACGCCGACCTACAGGCTCATGTCTCGTTGGATTTACGCCCCCCGTTCAGGCTCATGTCTCATTGGACAAGGCTCGCGCTTGATTTCGGATTCGGCTACAGCCACTATGCGAACGGGATCGCTGGCCAGGCCGCGGCAGGGATCGGTGCCGGATTCGATGGCTTCCGCCAGTTGGCCCAGATCGACGCGCTTGAGGCCGGTGCGGCCGGAGTCGCTCAAGGTGCCGCGGGATTGTCCGCCGGACTGGCGGGGCTGTCCGGCGGACTGGCCCAATTGGGTGCCGCGCTGGCGCCGCTCGCACAGTTTCTGCCGCCCGGGCATCCGTTGCCGGCGATTCCCACCATACCAATGGCGCCGACGCTGGCGGGGACATTGCCGTCGTTTCCGGGCTTTCCGTACAATCCGTGGCCGGGATACGAACAAATTGCCGGCGCCAATCTCTATGGGCACGGCGCCAGGGACTCGTACGAGCAGGAGTCCCAGTCGTGGGCGCTGTTCACCCACAACACGGTCGAGTTGCAGAACGACTTCGAGTTGACGCTGGGCTTGCGCTATACCGTTGAAGACAAGTCCATGACGGCGAATCTTGTCTCCTCGGACCAGGTGTGCCTGCCGTTCAGCCACCAGTTTCTCGGCTCGCTGCAGGCCAACCAGGACTACTTGGCCGGCATAGGCGCTTATGCGCATGCACTTGGGGCTTATTCGGCACAACTACAGGGACTGTCAATTCCGACGGCGGAACTGCAGGGACTCGCCACTCACCTTGGACAGTTGGCCGCCACGCTGCCGCCACAGGTGGCAGGCATGCTGCCGCCGGGGTTCAATCAGCAGTTGGCGGGGCTTGTCCAGGGCGCCCGGGAGCTTGAAGGCGCCGTAACCGGTATCCAGGCCGGAGCGGCCCAGTTGCTTCCGGGGCTCCCTCAAGTGGCTGCGGGCGGCCAGCAATTGCTCACGGATCCCGCCCTGGGTGAAGGCCTGGGCGCCATCGTGGCGCTGGGCTGCAACCCGTTTGCCGATCCTACCCGGGATGGAACTTACGCCGGCGACCTCGCCGAGGATGAGGCCACGGGAACGCTGCGACTATCCAGGAATATCGGCAATCACCTGGTGTACGGCGGCTATTCGCGAGGCTACAAGGCGGGCGGATTCAACATGGATCGCAGCGGCCTGACCAGCCCGATTCTGACGGGACTGGTAGGGACACCCCAACTCCCCGGCATCGACCAATGGATATTCCTCCCCGAAACCGTCGACACCTACGAGGTGGGCGCCAAGTTCAGCCTCGATGACTGGCGCGGTTTGCTGGATATCAGCCTGTTCCACGAGGATTTCGAGGGCTACCAGCTCACGGCGTTCACGGGCTTCGCGTTCGAAGCGCTCAACGTGCCCGAAGTGACATCGAAGGGCGTGGAGATCGAGGCACGCGGAGTGGTCAACAACAACGTCGAGATCTTTGGCGGTCTGACCTACGCGGATGTGCGATTCGGCAGCGGTCCGGAGCACGGCTTCCGTGCCGGACGCCAGTTGACACACGCGCCGAAGGTCACGGGCGTCGGCGGTTTCACCGTACGCTTCCCGCTGGGCCCCCTGGCAGGCGCCTTCCATATCGACGCGCGCTACACCGGTGATCACAACACCGGCGCCAACCTGGATCCCATGAAGCACCAGGAAGCCTACACGGTGGTCAATGCCCGGCTGATCTTCAACTCTGCGAGTGGAGTGAATCCGTGGACCGTTGATTTCTGGGGGCAGAACATTACCGGCACAGACTATTCCATGACCATCTTCGACGCCCCGTTGCAGACCGGCACCTACAATTCCTTCATCGGGGATCCGCAGGTGTACGGTGTCAGTCTCCGGTACGACTTTTAGTTTGTCGTAGCCCAACGCATGGTGGAGGCGGAACCTGGCTGGTTCCGCCTCCCGTTGACCGCCGTCCTTGAAGGCCGCTACATGTTGCGGCGATATTCTCCGCCCGTTTCATGGAGCGCCGCAGACAATTGTCCGAGCGAGCGGGATTTGACTGTTTCCATCAGTTCCTTGAAGACGTTGCCACGAGCGCGAGCCACGCGCTGCTAGAAGTTGGCTTCAAAGCTCAATCCCCACAGAGCATTGCCGTTGGCGTTCCGGTCCAGGGTGCAACCGAAGGTTTCGGCCCCCGGGCCAGGTCCGTTGGCAAGTCCCTGACAGCTCAGTTCACCAGTAACGTTGTTGCCGTAAAGCGCGACGCTGTACTCCATGTCCGCGCCGAAGTTGTAGGTGGCGCGAAGGTTCAGCAGGCTCAGATCCGGGATGGTGTCGCGTGCAGCGTTGGAAAGGGCGGTGAAGTGTGACTCGATGAATCGGTACCGTCCCATGAGCGTCACTTCGCCGTTACCCACCGGCATCGTGTAGGCGATCGTACCGTTGTAGGTCAGATCTGGGTTGCCTTCGAACGACTTGCCAGGCTGGGCAGCGGTGAGGCACTGGACGACCTCGGGTCGGCAGACACCGCTGATGTCTGTAACCTGCGCGTCGGCGAAGAGTGCCTGCAGGTTCACGAACAGGGCTTCGGTCGGAGCCCAGGTGATGTCCAGTTCGACGCCCGAACTTTCGGCTTCGGTGATGTTGTTCAATTGGGGACCGCCAATCGGGGGCGGGCCGGGAAATACCTCAAAGAGCTGGATGTCTTGCCATGCATAGTCGTACCAGGCGGCGTTGAACCGGACCTTGCCGTCAGCCAGCAGGCTCTTGATGCCCAACTCGATCGAGTCGAGAAATTCCGGGCCGATGGGGTTGTCGCCGTTGGCCAGCGCGCGGTTGTCCAGCGCGCCGCCCTTGAAGCCGTGCCCGGCGGAAGCGTACAGCATCACGCTATCCTGAGGATTCCAGCTCAGGATGGCGTTCCAGCCCACCTCCGAGATACTCTGGGACGGTCCTGTAGCCCGCTCGAAAAGAACCTCCCTGACTTCCGGGGGCGTATTCTCATCCCACCCAAGAGCCAATTCCGGGCAATTGGCCACGCGGTGGGCGCGACCGAAATTGTGGCCGATATTGGCGCTGGTGTTACCGGAGCCTGTGGGGCCCGCGCAGAGAAACTTGCGGTAGCCGTATCTTCCGTCCGTGGGCGGTGCGCCGAGATCTTCGTCGGAAGAGCGTACACCCAACGTCAGCGTCAAGTCATCGTTCAGATCGAAATCGAACTGGCTGTATATCGAGCGCGCCTCGAATTCCGGGTCGATCAGGATCGAATTCGACGGCGAGGGCGGAATATTGGGTACGTTCACCCACGTGTCCTCGATCGAATCCGAAGAGGAGTAGTAGACGCCGCCTACCCAGCGGATCCGGTTTTCCGCGGGTGAGGAGAAACGGACCTCCTGCTGCAGCACATCCCAATCGCCCAACTGGTTGGCGTTGAAGGAAAGAATGGTTCCCGAGGAGTAAAACCGGTAGAACTGGTCCAGCTTGGAGGTGATTGAAGTGATTTCGATCGGTCCGGCCTGGCCTGTCAGGTAGAGATTGAAGATGTCATAGTTGAACTCGTATCCGTCGCCGACATCGTTATACATGTGGCCGCCGGGCGCGAACAGCTTTCGTCCGGCCATGCCCGGATGGGGGAGCAACTCGCCCGCGGCGTCCAGTGCGGCCAGGTAGGGTGTGGCATTGACCGCGGCCTGGATGTAGCTGACCGTGCGGTCATTGGGTCCGGGGTCGTAAGCATAGGAATGGTAATCCGGGCATGCGCTGACCGAAGTCCGGCAATCGACCGTCCCGTCAGCGCTGTATGGCCCATCCACCAGCAGCGCATTGTCACTGCCATCCGCCTGGCCGCTGGTGAACTTCGCCATCACGCTGAAGTTGTCGCTGGGCTCCCAGGTCAGACTGGCGCGGAAACCCGAGGAATTCCGCGTGTCCGTCGGTTCGCCGTCGTTGATCGCCGTGAGAATGCCGTCGTAGCTGTTCGAGGTCACCGCGATCCGGCCTGCTACGTTTTCGCCGAGGCTGCCGCCGAAGGCGCCCTCGAAGTCCATTCGGCCGCCGCTACCGCCGTTGATGCGGGCGTAGCCGTTGGCCTCTTCGCCGATAAGGGCATTGCGCGAATAGAAGTTGATCGCCCCGCCCGTGGTATTGCGGCCGTACAGGGTGTTCTGCGGGCCCCTCAGCACTTCGACGCGCTCCATGTCAAACGCCGCGATGGCGCTGGTGAACGGCGAGATCTGATAGATGTTGTCGATGTAGATGGCGACCGACTGCTGGGTCGACACGTGAAAGCTCGACGTGCCGACGCCGCGGATCGAGATACCGGCGTTCACCGGGCCGGAGTTGTTCGTGGTGATGCCGACGAATGACTGCTCAAGGTCATCGGCGCCGACAATTCCGTAATCGTCCAACTGGTCGCCGGACAGTGCATTGATGGCGATGGGAGTGTCCTGGACGGACGCCTCGCGTCGCTGTGCGGTGACGACGACTTCCTCAATCTGCGCCATCGTCGATAACGGCACTGAAATGGCAATAGCAAACACGCCGCCCCTGAAGGCAAGCTTCTCCATAAAATGCATGATGTTTCCCCGTGAAACGCCGAGTACCGACTCCATGGCCAAAGTAGTGTTGGAATAAGGCAACATCGACTCTTGGTAAGGCCCGTTTTTGTACTACAAAACGCCATGAATGGCAATGTATTCACCGCATCAATGAGTTATGTCCCATACCTTGTTCTACAAGAAGCCGACAACGGCGGACGGCAGTATATGTAGCGACTGTAGCGACGGCAAATTTCCAATGCATCTTCGGCAATTGCGCAATTCCGTGCTGGTAAATCCCTACGGCGCAGCCAGAATGGCCTCAATGCGCCATCGGCTGGTCCGGTCGGTGATAGATGTCCGGGCTCCTGAACCCGCCGTAGAGCTCCCAGTGGTTGAGGTCGAAATAAGGAATGGCTTCCATCCGAAACACAATGTCATCGCCGTCGTACTCGACCATACGGCCGCCGTAGGGCAGGTCACCGGTGGACCGGCGCGTCTCGTCCATGCTGTCCTGGGTGATATTGTCTTCACGCGGCAGACAGAACGCGAAGATGACCAGGTAGTTGTCCGTCACCGGCAGGCGCCAGGCATCGCTCATGGCGTTGGCGAAGCAGGCGTCATCGTGGGCGCTGTCGCCCGAGGTCCAGACCTGTCGAACCGTCATGTTCTCTTCGTCCACTTCGTACTCGACACCGCGGCTGAAGTTCTCGGACAGGGGCAGGCGCGGCTCGAAGGGCATGGCGCCCCCATGGGCGCGGTTGTCGAACAGGATCACCGTGCCGGCGTGGGTCATGCGCGGGTTGTGCTGGTAGCCGGGCCACAACAGGTCACCCACCGGCGCTAGCAACTTGTCCTGCAAATGCTCCGGCCAGCTGTCATGGCGCCCCAGAATCCACTTGATGTCTCTGGTCTCGTAATCCACCTTGACGATGGCGTTCTGGTTTCTCAGCGACACAAGGACCGAATCGTCCGAGGCGTCGTAGCTCAGTCCATTGGCGTGGGTCCAGTCCATGTGGTCGGGGAAGCCGCGCACCCACCAGTAACTCCAGAAGGTGTCGTAACCTACCCGGAAGGGGTCCAGCGTGCCGTAGGTGTCCCAGGTCCAGACGGTTTCTCCTTCCGGCGTGAACTGCACCACGGTATCGGCCATGACGATCTGGTCCATGCGCGGTGCGTCCGGGTCGCTGTCGCTGCTGTAGTAGTCCTCAATCAGGTACCCGTTGGCAGAGAAGGCCAGGAAATCGCCGTTGGGCATCTCGTGTGGCTGGTGGTGCAGCGTTTGCTGGCCGAGAATAGGAATGGCATCCGGATTCTCGGGTAAGGGGAAGGGTCTCTCCTCGGCGTAGAACATTCGTACGACGTTGCCCAGCAGGTCGATCTCCACGGTGGAAAAGTCCGTCCGGTGCATGAGAATGTTGCCGTTGGAAAGACGGGCGATACCGGCCGTGCGAAAGTCCGAGTTGTAGTACCAGATGACTTCGCCGCGCGCATCGAGCGCCAGCAGCATGCCCCAATCGGTCGAAAATATCCGCTGCCTCTCGGTCAGCCAGTGTGCGCGCCCGAGGGCCCGGCGGCGCACGCTCAGGAAGGTCACGCCGGGTTCCATGCGCTCGGGAATCGAAACCTGGATATCGAGGTCGGGGAATTCCAGCGGGTTGGCAGGCAGGTCCGGTGTGGAATGGGTCCAGGTTTCGGTGTGTTGTTCGCCGTCCGCCGCCGTGATCGCGAGCGTGATCGTATGTTCGCGCCCGGGCCGCATGCCTGCGACCGGCAGCGTGTACCGTCCGTCTGTCGCGACGTCGGCCTCGAATTGCGCCTCCCAGCTATTGGCGCCGTCGCTGATGGACAGGTGGGATTCCGCCGCTTGATCGAGACTGAACTCGATTGCCGCCGCAAGGGGCACGCGGCCGGTCGGGTTGGGCGTGAGCGTGGGCGGTTCCACGAAGCTCAGTTGCGCCCATCCGGCCCCCAGGGGCGCTGCAAGCAGCGCGGCCGTCGCAAGGGTCTGAAGCCATGATTGTCTGATATTCACCAATGGAGCTCCCGGTATCCTCGACTCATCGGAAAACAATGAACCGATCTCTGAAAAGTTGAACAGACTCCAAGTTTGAGTCAGTACTAGAAAATATAAAGCAATTATTTTTCAGCAAGTTACGAAATGCAAGTTTCTTGGGCGATTGAACATGCCAGTCAAATGTACAACAATACGGAGGGCGAAAAAAACTTCTCGACTTTCGTCGAGCCGATCATCAAGGGATCCAAAGGATGGCATACTCCGCGACCGCAGCGTTAGTTCGCGAGCCTGGCGGACCGTATTCGCTGGAACGGGTGGAACTCGATACGCTTCGCGAAGACGAGGTGCTGGTACGCATCCAGGCGTGCGGAATCTGTCATACCGACGTCAAGTTCCAGAGCCGCGTTCCCTTGCCGGGCGTGTTCGGACACGAGGGCGCGGGGATTGTGGAGGACACCGGCTCTGCGGTCAGTTCGGTCCGCGCCGGGGACCGGGTCATCATTTCCTATCCCTGGTGTGGAACGTGTCCCGCGTGCGAACGCTCGGAACCGTTCAGGTGCGAGAACATTCCGGCGCTCAAGTTCGCCGGGTGCCGCAGCGACGGCAGCCGCACCGTTCGACTGAATGGGCATGCTGTCAGCAGCGCCTTCTTTCAGCAGTCATCCTTTGCGACGCACGCCATCACACTGGAGCATGCCCTGGTCCCCGTGCAGGGAGGCTGGGAGCCGGAGATGCTCGCCGCGCTGCCCTGCGGGGTACAGACAGGCGCTGGAGCGGTGTTCAATACTTTCGGAATGGGTCCCGGGCACAGCCTGGTGGTATTCGGGGTCGGTCCGGTGGGTTTGAGCGCGATCATGGCGGCGAGAGTGGCGGGAGTTTCCCCCAGAATTGCAGTGGACATAAACCCCTCGCGCCTGGAGCGTGCGCTGGAACTCGGCGCCACCCACGTCCTGAACGCGAGCCGGGACGATGTTCCCCGTCGCGTGCGTGAATGGCTGCCCCACGGGGTCAGTCATGCGCTGGAGAGTTCGATTACGGCATCCGCCCTTACCGATGCCGTGAAGTGCCTCGGCCAGGGTGGCAAGGTCGGCATCTTCAGCGCACCTGCACCGGGCGAGGAGTTTCCGTTCTCGACACGCGAGCTGTTCGAGCGGGTCGGGAGTCTGCACGGCATCGTTCAGGGATCGGCGGTACCGGGAGAATTCCTGCCGCGGCTCATGGAGTTGCAGCGCGCAGGCCGGTTTCCGTACGAGCGGCTGATCAGCACGTACGACTTTGCAGATATCAACAGCGCATTCGCGGACCTGGGGGAAGGGACCGCCATCAAGCCCGTGCTGGTATTTCCCCCGGATTGACCGTGGGCCGTTTCCTGAACAAGGCCTCGATCGTGACCGGCGCCGCTTCGGGCATCGGCCTGGCCACAGCGGAGTGCCTGGTGGCGGAGGGAGGCAACGTGCTGCTGACGGACGTCAACGAGCGGGCGGGGTCCGAGGCGGTGGAGCGGCTCGGACCGGCGGCGAGGTTCCGGGTCCACGATGCGGCATCCGAGGCGGACTGGGAGTCCGTAGTGGCTGACTGCGTGGGTCACTTCGGCCGTTTGGATGTTCTCGTCAACAACGCCGGGGTCGCCTTTCTCGCCGGTCAGCAATCGCCGGAGGAAGTGACGCTCGAGGAATGGCAGAGGGTCAACGCCGTCAATGCTGCCGGCGTCATGTTGGGCTGCAAGCATGCCATCCGGGTCATGAAGTCGTCCGGTGGCGGTGCGATCGTAAACATTGCCTCGGTTGCCGCAACGGTCGCTTCGCCGCTGGCGGTTGCCTACGGCGCCAGCAAGGCGGCCGTGGTGCAATTGACCAAGACCGTGGCGTACGATTGCGCCCGGCGCGGCTACAACATCCGCTGCAACGCGATCCTGCCCGGGACCATCGAAACCACCCTGTACAAGACCTTCAGCGAGGAACAACGCGCCTCCAATTCCCGGGGCGTGCCGCTGGGCCGGGTCGGCACGCCCGAAGACGTGGCGATGGCGGTGGCCTTTCTGGCCAGCGACGACGCCGGTTACATCACGGGCGCCCAGATTGCAGTAGACGGCGGGCTCTCTGTCGTCAATCCCATGCGCTCAGGCGACGACTAACGGAGGACATCGTGACATTGGAAGCTCGTCACTGGATCGGCGGGGAGTGGGTCGAATCTGCCGGGGGCGCCCGGGCCGAGAGCGTCAACCCGAGTACCGGGGAACCGCTGGGCCGGTTCGCCGACGCCGGTCTTGCCGACGCAGAATCGGCCATCGGCGCCGCGCGGGGAACATTCGAGACGACCGCTTGGGCGCACCAGCCGCGGGTACGTGCACAGGTGTTGCTGCAATTCGCCGACCGCCTGGAAAGACGCAAGGCGGATATCGCCCGGGCGCTGTCAAGGGAAAACGGCAAGCTCATCGGAGAAGCCATGCACGAGGTGGCCGCCGGCATCTCGGAGCTTCATTACTACGCCGGGCTCGCCAGGAATATCTTCGGGCGGGTAACCGAGGTGGAGCACCACCAGTATTCGATGCTGGCCCGGGAACCCATGGGCGTGGCCGGCATCATCGTGCCCTGGAACGCGCCGATCACGCTGCTGGTTCGTTCGCTGGCGCCCTGCATGGCGGCGGGGTGCGCCGCGGTGGTCAAGGCTGCTCCACAGACCGCCCTGGTGAACGCCGAAGTCTTCTCGATGCTCGCGGACATCGACGGTTTACCCCCAGGCGCGGTCAACATGCTCGCGGAGACGGGCAGCGACGTCGCCCGGCGGCTCGTCGCCTCTCCCGACGTGGATGTCATCTCCTACACTGGCAGCACGGCGGTTGGCAAACAGATCATGGCGGCGGGCGCGGATACGCTCAAACGCATGAACCTTGAGTTGGGTGGCAGTGCACCGTGCGTCGTCTTTGCGGACGCCGACCTGGACGCGGCCGCCGCGGGCATTGCGCGGACCGGAATGGCCCATGCCGGCCAGGTTTGCGTGGCGGCGAGCCGGGTGCTGGCGGAGGAATCCATCGCCGGGGCCCTGCAGGCACGACTCGCGGAGCGGCTTGGCGCCCTACGGCTCGGCGTCGCCGACGATCCGCGCAGCGGACTCGGGCCGCTCATCGATCGGGCCAGCCAGGCGCGGATGGAGCGGCTGGTGGATGAGGCGCGCGGCCTGGGCGAGATGATTCTCGCCGGCAGCCCGCCGGCGGGTGAACTCTCGTCGGGCTGCTTCATCAGCCCCAGCCTGGTCAGGGTGGAGGACCCGGGCAACGGGGTCCTGCAGCAGGAGATATTCGGTCCCCTGCTCACCGTGGATACCTTCGCCGATGAAGCGGAGGCGGTTGCCCGTGCCAACGACACCCGTTTCGGCCTGGCCGCCAGCGTGTGGACGACGGATCAACAGCGTGGTCTGCGCCTGGCGTCCCGGATCAAGAGCGGCACGGTCTGGATCAATGCGCACATGAAACTTCACGCGGAGATCGAGACCGGGGGCTACCGGGAGAGCGGAATCGGCCGCCTGCACGGCGTGGAGGGACTCGATGAATTTCTCCAGACCAAGCATATCTCGTGGCAGACTGCGTAACGGCGCGTGTCAGAAGTTTGAGCGAATTGACGCTATTGCTCGGCGTTTGCTCGCACCCGCTCCTCCAGAGCCGCTCTCCGGCGCGCATCGATGAGTTCGATGCGGGGGCCGTCAGGCACCCTGTGGTAGGCGAATCGCGATACCCGGTCTTCAATCTCGTCGTAGGTCAGTTCCAGGGGGAATCCGGCGGCGCTCAGACGGGCTGAAGTGGCCTCGAAATCGTCGACCCAGTACGCCATGTGATGCAGGGCGATGCGGTCCTGCGTGTACCAGAGCGTGCCCTCCGGAGCACAAATCAGTTCCAGGTCGGGCGGTCCCGCCACGGTCCAGCACGCCTGGAGCGGCACGGAGACGTGTCTGCCGTCGATGCGCATCGGTATCGCGCCGTTCCCCATGAGCGCCCAGCGGCATCCGAAGAAGCCCGTGAACAGCGCCTTGGCCCGATCCATGTCCGGCACGGCGATGCCGACATGTGCCAGGGGGCCGATACCGCCCACGACCTCGAGTTGGCCGGGTTTCATGCGCTATGGCTCCGGCGAAAATTCGTACACGGTATTGCCTTCGAAGATCGTGGTCAGGACCTGCGTGTCGGCGATATCGGAGGCCGGGATCTCGAATAGGTGCCGGTCGAGGACGATCAGGTCCGCGGACTTGCCCACCTCGATGGAACCGGCCACGTCCTCGACCTTGAGCGCCCTGGCGCCGTTGATGGTCACGATCTCGAGTGCCGCTTCCAGGTCCACCGCCTGCTCGGACCACTTTGTTTCCTGGGGGTCTACCAGGTAGGGATCCTGCCGAGTGAGCAGGGCCTCGACGCCGGGCCACGGGTTTGGCGTAGGCACCACCGCCGGCCAGTCCGAACCGAAGGCCGGTTGTGCGCCGGATTCCACCAATGAGCGGATGGGAAACGAGAATTCGGCCCGTTCGCGGCCGATCGTCGCCGTCTGCGCTTCGACCACTCCCGGGACGGGATACCAGAGGATCGGCGCCAGTTCAGGAATCGCATCGAGTTCGGCGAATCGACCGATGTCATCGGCGTGCATGAGCCCGGCATGGCTGATCTCATGGCGCAGCCCGGATGGGCCGTTGGCAGCCCGCGCTGCCTCGATGGCGTCCAGACCCTGGCGCAACGCTCCGTCGCCGACGGCGTGCATCTTTACAGTCAGCCCCTGAGCGTCGAAGTTGGTGACATCGTCCGCCAGGATAGCCGAATCGTGCAGCGGTTCGCCGCGAAAATCGGCCGGATATGCGTCGTGGGGCAGGTATGGCTCCAGCATGTACGCGGTTCGCGACGGAGCGATTCCGTCGAGGAAAATCTTGATGAAATCCGGGTTGACATGCTCGCTCCGGTAAGCATCCCGCTGTTCGATGTTGAGCAGGTGGTCCTCGTGGCCCTGAATCCAGGCGCGCTTCCAGATGAGACTCGCGGCGACGCGGGCATTGAGTCGGCCGGACCGGTCGAGCGCATTGTATGCCCTCAGAGCACCTGCCTCGGCGATCGCGTCCTTGAAGCCGGTGACTCCGTATCGATGGAGCAGATCCACGATCCAGGCAAGAGCTTCCTCGTACTGCTCTACCGAATAGTCCGGAAGGACTGATATGGCGTTGTAGGCGGCGTCGTCAATGAGGATCCCGATGGGCATGCCTTCACTGTCGCGAACGATGGAACCGCCCGCGGGATCGGGTGTATCCGGGCCGATGTTCAGCCGTTCCAGCGCCAGGGTATTCACCCACGCGTTGTGGACGGTGGAATCCATGAGAAAAACCGGGTTGTCCGGCGCAACGGTGTCCAGGAGTTCAGCATCGATCGACTGGTCGAGCGTTGCCAGCCCCACGGCCCACTGCCCGCCGCGGATCCATTCACCGGCTTCGGCCTCGGACGCGCAACCGGCGACATGCTCGAGGATTTCCTCGACCGTCAATGTGAACGGAAAGCTGCAGTCGTAAAGGGCTGCCATGGCGCCGTCCACGGGATGAATGTGGATATCGAACATTCCGGGCATGGCCATGCGGCCCTGGAGGTCCGTGACATCCGTCCCTTCGCCGATGAATTCGTCCATCTCGTCATCTGAACCTACCGCGATGAACCTGCCGTCGGCAATGGCCACCGCTTCGGCCCAGGGCTGGGCGCCGTATACGGTATAGATGGCGCCGTTGTGCAGCACACGATCCGCGGGGTTGGCCGTCGCCGATCCTGGCGCGGGTGCCGGTGCCTCGCCCGCCGGCTGGCATGCGCCCAGCAGAACTCCCAAGGACGTTCCGCAGAGGAAGGTTTTCAGTTTCACTTGTAGTGGCTCTCCGTGGTTTCTTATAGGGTATCCGCAATGGTATTTTGACATCAGATGTGCCGATTGCCGCCATGCAGGCCGTTCGAAGTAGAATAGACTTCTGACGGGACATTGGCGTTTTGCGGAGTTCGCTCGGGAGGTCAACGCGATGAAAAGCACAGTTTCCGGTGTTTTGCTTGTGAGTTCGTTGCTGGTTGTAATGGCCAGCGCATCGGCACACCACGGCGGTGCCGCCTATGACGGTTCGGAGACCGTCGAAGTTGTCGGCGAAGTGACCCGATTCGAGTTCGTCAATCCTCACGTACTGATCTATGCGCATGTCACGGACAGGGAAGGCAATACCGTTGAGTGGTCCGGCGAACTGACGAGTCCCAATCGTCTCGCGCGCAGCCAGCGCAGCGCCGTCCGGTGGCACAAGGACATCTTTCAGCCCGGTGACGACATCACGCTGATCGGCAACCCTGCCAGGAGCGGCGCGCCGTCATTGCGCTTGCAGGAAGTGCTGAACGGCGACGGCGAGAGGATGATCGGCGACGATTGATTGGCACGATCGCCGCACATTCCCCTTTGCGGATCGCAACAAACGAATTGCCTTGTTTGCATGATGAGTGAAATCAGGAGCGAATTGCCATGTCTGTACGTGTTGTTGTTCTGATCGGCGCAGCCCTTGCTGTATTTTCATCATCTTCCTTGTCACAGGTCTCAGAGCACGGCGATGACCTTTCCGGCGTGTGGACCAACGACCCGGAACCCGACACCCGACCGTTCCAGAACTGGGCGCTTACCGGCGACCTGCCGCCAATGACCGAATGGGCGCAGGAGCGCTTCGATGCGTCCAGGCCCACGTTCGGCCCGCGCAGCGTGCCGGTACTTGAGACCAACGATCCGGTTTACGCTTGCTTCCCGCCGGGCACGCCGCGAATTTACATGCACCCGTTCCCCATGGAGATCGTGCAGACACCGGGGCGAGTGATGATGGTGTTCGAATACGATCACGTTGTTCGGGCGATCTATACCGACGGGCGTGACCATCGCACCGACCTGGCGCCCATGTACATGGGCGATTCCACGGGCCACTGGGAAGGCGATACGCTGGTGGTGGAGACCGTCAACTTCAACGACAAGACCTGGGTGGACCGCCGCGGTGTGCCGCACAGCGAGGCGATGCGGGTCGTCGAACGCATTCGGCGAGTCGACGAAGACAGGCTGCGAATCGATATCACGGTGGAGGATCCGGTCGCTTTCACCGAAACCTGGACCGGGCAGCGGCACTATCGGCGCGTCGATTGGGACATCGAGGAATTCGTCTGCATGGACAACGTCAACTTCGAGGACTACGAACGGGAAGTGCTGGAATACGAGGGAAGCGATCCCGACTGAGGCCCGGACAACGTCAGAGAATGGGCTGCCGCCACCGAGGCGGATTTGGGTATTCGATCACGGATAAATCAACGGAAAAGATCATGAAGAACCTGCTGCCGGCGTTTTCGATCGTGTGCTTGTGGCTTCAAGCGGGCAGTACGACCGCGCACCATTCCTTTGCGACGCACTACGACTACGACAGGGAGATTACGGTTACCGGCGTGGTGACGGATATCCGATTGGCGAACCCGCACTCGTTCTTCGAGGTGGACGTGACGGTTGAAGACGGCCGCATCGAGACATGGGAAATCGAAGGCAATTCGATCCCGCTGTTGGCTCGTGCCGGGATTACCGCGGAATCGTTTCAGTTGGGACAGACGGTGACCGTTACCGGCATGCTCAGCCGGGACGCGGAGCGGACACTGATGTTCGGCATGGTCGCGGAGAAACCGAACGGTGAGACGTACAATCTGATACGGCCGGACTGGGACAGGCCGGCACCGAGCGTTACGCTCGTAAGGGGAGCCAATCCATCCTCGAGTATTCGGGATTTTGCGGGGATCTGGCTGAGGATGATCCGCGACGGTGAGATGTTGAACAAATCGGGAGAAAGCCCCTTGCCCCTGAACGGGCAGGGCCTTGCCGCCAGAGCCGCCTACAATCCACTGGAGAGTCAGTACAAGGACTGTCTTTCGCTCGATATGCCCTCCCTGCTTACCGTCCCCTATCCCATGGAGTTGCGAGTTTCCGACGCGCGTGTCGATTTCTACCATGAGTACAATGCCGTGCTGAGGCAGTTCGTGATTGACGGTTCGCCGAGACCCTCCTATGAAACCGACCAGTACGGTGTTGCAAGTGCCCGCGCGGATGGTGGCGAGTTGACCATAGTCACCGAGGAATTTCCGCCTTCATCGGCAGGGCTCGCGGCGGATTTCGATTCCTGGGGCAAGGGGGCGAATATTCCTTCTAGCCGGCACAAGCGCCTGACCGAAACCTATCGCTTGCTCAATGACGGGACGATCCTTGAATTGAGCCTGACTGTCGAAGATCCGGAATTCCTGTCGGAACCGTTCGATACAACCATGATCTGGGCCCGGCAGCCCGAGGGCACCGAAATCTACGACTTCGACTGCGACCTGGAAATAGCCAGAAGATCTACGGGCAATGCCGTCGTGGACTGAGCCGGCCTGGCAGTGTTATCGGACTCCGGCAGCCTGTAGCCTCTACAAGGGCTAGTCTTCGGCTTCCGGCGTGCAGTCGTAGTCACCGACCACCGCGTCGGGATACCAGACCCAGTACTTCCCGAACGTCATCGGCTCGACCAGGTACTCCGGATCGGCGAAGGTCATGGAGTAGTCCAGCCGGTCCCCCTGTTCGCTCACGGTGAAACGCTCTTGCAGCGTGGCCGCCGTGCTCATCGGGACACCCTGGCCGTCGAAGTGGCCCCAGTTCATGTTCGTCGTCGCGACGGCCAGCGTGCGCTCGTCGAGCCATTGGCCGATCGAATACCCCAGAAGCGAGTCCGGTTGCCCTTCGGCGGACGCATCCGGCGCCATGTGAATGGTCCGGATCGTATCGAATTCCTCGTTGTGCCAGAGAATGTTCTCGCCGTCCTGTCTGAATTCGAAGGGGTAGGGCGCCTCCATGATCATGGGCATGCCCTTGGGCGCGCAATTCTGCAGCGGGTTGTCGCGCGCCCATTCGAACGCATCGACAGTCAGCAGCGCCGCCTCGGTCAGGTTGGCGCGGCCGGCTGCGGTTCGCCCGATGTCTCTCGGCAATAGCATGGGAATGTTGTCAGGCGTGCTCCAGATACGGAACAGGCCAAGCTCCGGCGCTGTCGTGAAGCCGACCGACTGTCGCCGGCTCGCCGACATTTCGATGGTCTCGTCCGTCCAGATTCGCTCGACGTTGGCGCCCAGCAGCACTTCCCGGCCGTCGCCGGTGAGCAGGTTCGTGAAGTAGAGGCGGTGTTCGACCCGATGAGCCGGGTGTCCGGCGACGCGTATCGTGTCGCCCACGGCCATGAAGTTGGGATCGATCTGCCAGCGGCGCATGTTGCTCAGCGCGGTGGTGGCCATCTCCCACTCGAACGCTTCGCCGTTTTCGTCCACCACGCGCATGGATGCCTGGACGTGCGGGTTGCGCCACAGGATGTCGGTGACCTGACCTTCCAGTTCGATCAATGTCGAGGTGTCGTAGCTGCCCGCGACCGCATGGTGCGCGAGGCTTGTGATCGGGAGCCCGACAAGGCCCAGGAGGAAAATTGCACGAATCATCATCACTTCAACCTCCGAAAAATTTCGCTGCGTTCCGGGCACGCCACTGGCTCACCGCTTGCTCAAGCGCGTTCCCATTTTCATTCTACCCGTGTGAACGTGCATGAGACACCAGGATGGGCCTCTCCACGCCAAACGGGCAGCACCCCCTGAGTATTCTTGAGCTGGATCAGACGGGTGACCTATGTTTCCCAAAGGGTCGGGCCCTGGGAGACGCGGCATGTCTTCAGCCTGCACCCGGATGCCCATTTCTACGAGTACGAGTGCGACCGGGTGGTGCAGTAGGTGTTTTCGCTTGTCAGACTGAATTGTGTCTCTGGAGCCCTGACGTTCAGCCGGTAATCTCCCGCAATGCTTCAAGCACCCGATCCGCATCCGCCATGGTGTTGTAGATGTGGGGGCTCAGCCGCACGCCATCGACCAACCCGGCCGGCGCGCTGCCGACGTCATGGTCTCGGTAAAGCGCTTCGAAGGCATCTCTGCCGGCGATCCCGCGCAGGTTGAAAATCAGGATGCCGGCGTTAATGGCGGGGTCCGGCGGAGTCAGGATGGACACACCGGGGATCGCCTCGATTCCGCGGCGAAGCCGCGCGACGATCGCGCGCACCCGCGCCTCGACTTTCTCCTTGCCGATGGAATCGAGAAAATCCATCGCCGGAACGATCGCGGCCACCGCAGAATCGTCCCGTTGACCGTAGGTCTCGAACTTCAGCGCACCCTCACCTTCGGCGGCGTCGTACCCGACGCTGACCATGGACGGCCAGACGTTGTCTGTCGATCCGCGGCGGACATAGAGAAGTCCGGTCTCCTTGGGCCCCATGGGCCATTTGTGCAGGCTTCCGGTAAAGAAGTCGCAACCCATGTCGTGCAGGTCCAGACCGAGCGCGCCCAGTGTCTGGGCTCCATCCACCAGCGTGAGGATATTGCGATCCCGGCAAGCCTCGCAGAGTGACTTGATGGGCAGGCCGATGCCCGATACGTTCGAAACGTGGCTGACCGCCAGGACCCGTGTTCTCGACGTCAAATTATTGAGGAAATGTTCCCTCAACACCTCGGCGGAAAGCGTGCCGGCGGGCGTTTCGACCTGTTTGACGGCGAAGCCGAGGCGTCGTGCCCGTACTTCCCAGGCCATCAGGTTCGACGGGTGGTTTTCTCCCCAGACCAGAACCTCGTCTCCCGCAGCGAGATCGAGTCCGTTGACGATGATGTTGTTGGCCTCGGTGGTATTGCGCGTGATCGCGATTTCCTGTGGGTCAGCGCCCACGTAGGCGGCGAGCCGGGATCGGGCCTCATCCTTCGCCGGCGCGAACTTGGCGCGGTTCTGAAATGAGACGTCGCCGTCGAGATCCCGTGTGAGCCCGAACAGGCTTTCCAGCACAGGGTAATGGGTCGGGCACAGGTTGGCCGCGTTCATCATGACAAGGTCGGGCCGAATGGGGAATTGCTCCTTGACCTGATCCCAGAACGCCTCGTCCCCCAAGGCTTCCTGCGCAGTCGCACCCAGCCATTTCCCGCCAAGGGTCCCCAGTGCGGCGCCCGCAGCCAGGCGTTTGAGCACCTCCCTCCGGGGCAGAATCCATTGCTCGCCCCAGTACCGCCCGGCCTCCTGGTCGCTCATTTTTCCTGCCGCTATCGAGTTCAGTTCCCCAGAGTGTATCTGAACTGCACGGCGTACTCCCTCAGGCGCCGGTTGAAGCGTGCCGCAGAGGTGGCTGGCGGTTCGGTCGCAAACAGGTTTCTCGTGGAGAATCCGACATTGGCGGCAGCATTGATCTGCATGTTCCACGAAACATCGAACAGCCACTGGCCTTCCTCGTGCACGAACAGCGCAGTCGCCGCCGCCGTCGGATCGAGATCGTTGTAGTCGTCGTGAAGGTGACTCTCGGCGTAAAAGATAGCGCACCGATCCTCGTGTCGAAGCTCATGCGCGAGTGCACATCCAGGAATTCTGCGTTCAGGTAGTCCAGATTGGTGGGCTGGGAGACGACCAAACCGATATTGGTTTGATCGATCGGCAAGGCAGGATCTGCGGGAACAACACATCCTCCGTCTGCCACGGAGATCCGGATGATATTTCCGTTGGCGTCTTCCGTCGGAATTCCGTTCACATTCTCGATACAGCTCAGATTGGTCGAGACAACGTTCGCCGTCGGTGCAACGATTCGATCCGTGAACGCGATCGAAACAAAGGAGGCGCCCACGGTGATGTCGTCATTGACGGCAAAGTCGAAGCCAGCCGAGATATTCTCCGAAGTCTGCGGTTTCAGGTCGGGATTCGCCCGGGTCTCGAATGCGAAAAACGTCATGCCCATCGCGCCGTATCTCACGCCGTTGACGACGATACTGTTTGGACCCCCACCCTGGAACTGCGTCGAGGCGGCGGTCTGGCCATGGCCATGCCCATGGCCGGGGCGCCGGGAACGAAGCCGAAGTTCGAGTCCAGGCTCCGGGCGTGAACAATGGCCGGATGATCGGCGGGGTCCACGTAGGCCGGGTAGTAGCTGAACTCTCCGAACATCGGATCCCCGCAGAGGGGATCGACCCAGCCGACCGCGGTCATTCCACCGCCACTGGTGTATCCGAAGCCCTGCTGGTTCTCAAGACCCAGGCTCGTATCCGGGTTGACGTCGATGGGGTACTCAAAGGCATCGTCGATGTCTCTGCGCATCACGATCTGTTCGGCGTGGTACTCCAGCGCAGCAACAAAGTTCGTGTCGTCATTGCCGGCGCCGAACAATGCCGCGATGGTGGCGTTCGCCGCACTGGGTTTTTCATCCAGCATCCGGTTGTCGAAGGAGAAATCGAATCCGCGGAAATTGTTCTTGGTCACGAAGTTGGCGACGCCTGCGACCGGATCGGAGCCGAAAATCGCCGAGCCGCCGTCCAGCAGGAGTTCCACTCGCTGCACCGCGATGCGCGGCACCAGGGAGTTGATGTCGACCCGATTCCAGCCGGTCCCGTCGGGTACCGGATAACCGATCGTTCGCTGGCCATTCAGAACCGTGAGGGAGTTCTCGTCGCCCAGGCCGCGCTGGCCGGCAGGTGCGTTTGATAGGATGAACGCGACAGTGTGAACGTGTCGGATTGAATCGCAGGCGACTGTCTGCCAATGGGCCGTTCCCGGGATTGAGAGGATATTGATGAAAACCGGTCTACGGACCATGGCCATATTGCTCTTGGGCTTGTGTCTGGCGATCACCGCCCAGGCCCAGGGCACACTGAAGGGCGTGTGGGAGGTGCAGGAACGCACCCAGATAGAGGGCGATGAGTCCACCACGATTTCCGATCCCCAGCCGAGTCTTTACCTCTTCACCGATCGTTACTACGCCATCATGTTCGTCCCAGGCACCGAGCCCCGGCCCGACCTCATGGTGGTGCAGCAGCAGTTGCGCCAGGCTTCGGGCGAAGACCTGGTCGCGGCGTTCAACACCTTCATTGCCAATGCCGGCACCTATGAAGTCTCGGGCTCGAGGCTTACGCGAAACATTGTCTTAGCCAGAATTCCGGGTGCGATGGGGGTGACGTCGGACTGGGAGTACGAGGTTCAGGGCGACACGCTCACGATTACGTCGACGAACGCTGCGGGAGTCACGACGATCACGACACTGACCCGGCTGGAATGAGCGCCCATCCCGGCGTGCCGACGGGCGGTCAAAAGCGGAACGTGTGGCTGAACTTCAGGCTGAGCCCGGCCAGGCTCGAATTGAACGAGTCGTTGCGATCCAGGTCCAGGAGGTTGTGGTTCAGGACAATGAACCCCTCTCTTCCCGCCTCCGGGACCCAGTGCAGGCGGCTGTTGATCCCGATGGTCTCCGAGCCGTTGTCGTACTGGACCAGGCTGGCCCAGGAGAGGGTGTTGGAGAAGATTATGTCGAGACCGACGCGGGCCAGCTTTAGCGTAAAGTCCCCTTCGGGCAACTCGATGTCGTTGTAGCCGTAGGACACGAATCCACGGAAGTGCCTGGTCGGAAACCAGGTTGTCTCCACCTCGATATTGTTCCGTTCTCCGCCGTAGAAGCCACCCCGCCGGTAGGTCATCTCTCCAGACAGCTTGCGGGAGGATTCGCTCTGAATGTACAGCGCCGGAGCCGCGTAGGTGAATTCTCCGGCGGGAATGGTGATCGGTTGCTCCCCTGAGCTGGCGTCCGGATCCCAAATGGTAAACGGCTCGCGCAACTCTTCCCTGCTGGCCCTGTAGAGGAGGCGCACACTGTCGCCCGCGGGAAGAGTCAGGCCGATCACGCGCCCGTCCAGAACCTCGCTTTGAAGTCCCCCGGCAATATGATCCACGCGCTGGTATCCAACGAGGGTGTGAATCGTCCGGATGCGGGCCTCTTGGGGCCTGCGATGAATCCAGCCGATCTCCGTGGAAAAGTCACGGATACCCGAGCGATTCAGGTAACCCAGCGCCGGGTTGAAATTCGCCTGGACCTCCTTGAAACCGATCCCGGCGCGCAGTCCCGTCAGTCCGGGCATGCGAAGGCGCAGTCCGTAGGCGGCATCGTCTCCATCCAGCCCTTCCGTGTCCGTCTGCTGGTACCACGCCTCCGCCTGCAGGATCAGTCTGCCAGGCAGGCGGGTATTCAGGTATCGGAAATCCACGCCCACGAGGCTGTTGTCCAGGTTGGAACGCGGGTCCCCGACGGTGGTGATAACCCCTACTGAGGATTCCTCCAGCACGTTGAGGGCGGCCCGGCCGACGAACAGGTCTGTCTCCTCGACAGGACCGAACGCGTCCTGACGGATTGCCAGCGTACCGAGCGTCCATGGTCCCACCCGGCCGCTCAGTTTGCCGCCGTAGTTGAGATCGACGGGTTGGCCGGATCGGCTCAAGCCGATTCTGCGCGAGAAGAACGGGCGTGCGTTTTGATCCAGCACTCGAGACAACTGCGTGAAAGTCTGGCTGCCGATTCCGCCGAATTCGAAGGCGCTTGCGTCCTGAAGAAAGAAGTCGCGTTTCTCCGGAAAGAACAACCCGAATCGCGTGAGATTGACTTGCCGGTCATCCACTTCGGTGGCCGAAAAGTCCGTGTTGATCGTCAACGAAGCGTTGAGGCCGGGCGTGAGCCGGTAGAACACGTCAAGCGACGGGTCCAGTTGCGAGTCGCTGCTCGCGGGAACGAAGTCCTTCCTGTCCGTGACGCTCACCGACGGGACGATATCCAGTCCGCGACCCTGGTCCATTCCCCGCAGGCCGATGGCGCGGCCCGAGATGGACGGGGCCTGGGTTCGATTGCGCGAAACCCAGGCCATGCGTTCATTCTTGGATTGGCTTCTGCGACCGAAGTTGATGCCCCATGTGTCGTTCTCGGCGTCGAAGGACAGGGTCTTGAAGGGAATCGCCATCTCGGCCAGCCAGCCCTCGTCATCCTGGGTTGCCGCTGCCTGCCAGATGCCGTCCCAGTTCCACTGCATCTGGCTGGCACCAAGAAACAGGCCTTCGTACCGGACGCCGTTCGGATTCAGCTGAAACTGGTAGCCTTCCCGGCCGTTGTTATAGGGATCCAGAATGACAAGAAGCAAATCGTCGTTGCTGATGTTGGCGCCCTGGCGGAGGATGTTCGCCGCGATCCTCCCGGGCTGACTGTCTCTCATCCGCGCGCCGACGTAGAGTGCGTCCTGGTCGTAGGCGAGGTAGAACTCGCTCTGCTCGGAAGGTTCGGAGTACTCGATCGGATCCATCTGGTGCAGATCCGACACCACGGCTGCGTCGGCCCAGATTTCCTCGTCAAGCACGCCGTCGATCCGTGGAGCAACCGGGGTCTGGACCATCTCGACAATCTTGTTCTGGGCATAGATGGACTGCGCGCTTGCGTGCGGGTAGGGCATCGCCGCGAACAGGGCGAGCGCCACAGCCATTTCGAACTTGCGTCGGTTAGCCGTCAAGGCCGAGGATCGCTTTCACTTCGGACACGGTTTCATGGGGTGTGTTAAGCGCCCGATCCACAAATTCGGTCATTTCTTCGCCCACAGAGGGGTTCAGCCGGGCTCCCAGCGTATCTTCGACGGCCATTGCGAACGCAGTATCGGTCATCAGGCTCGAAAATGCCGCGCGCAGGACCTCGACCCGCGCCGCGGGCACGTCCGGAGGTGCGAAAAGCGGCCAGCCCAGGTTCGAACCGATCTCGATGAAGTCGATCAGGGTCCGTTCGTGGTCGGTGGAGGCCAGATCGCGCAGGTAAGGCACATCCGGTTCGGCCAGCGGGCTGCGAGGGCCGACATAGAGCAAGTGCACGAGCCGGCCCTCTTCGAGCCAGCCCGGTCTGGAGAAGGCCCAATACTGCAGGCTGCTCGATTGCCCGTGCACTTCGCCCCTTTCCATGGCCAGCACGACGTCGTTGCTGCTCTCGTAGCCGGTGATCATGTCGAACTGCAGCCCGAGGATCGCCTGGGCCATGGCGGGAAACTGATGCGCCGGCGAACCCCGGCCGGTGGTGCCGATGTAAAGCCGGTCACGTTGCGCCTGCCCGATGGTGGTAGCCGGCGCCGTTGCCAGCACGGAGACGACCCCGGTGTACTTCAGCGCCGAACCGATCCAGTTGAAGCGGCGGGCGTCGTATCGGGCCCGGGCGGGTTCCATCATCTGTGCCGTGACGATACCCGGAAGGGCGTAGCCGAGCACGGTACCGTCCCGGGGCGCCGAGCGATAGAGGTGGTTCGCCATGGTGACGCTCCCGCCGCCGGGCATGTTCTGCACGATGACCGTCGGGTTCCCCGGCAGATGCGTACCGAGATGCCGCGCGATGAGGCGTGCGGACGTATCCGTCGTGCCGCCGACTCCCGAGCCGACCAGCACGGTGATATTGCGATCGGCGTAGGAGTCGACGTCGTCCTGCGAAAATGCAAGGTCGGCCAGCGCCACCGCCATAAGCAGTACGGCACGCGGGAGCGGTAACGGGGATCGCCTAACTCGCACGCGACGCCCGCGGTGGTAGTGGTTGACCGCGCATTTGCGGATAATAGCCCAGCCATGGAGGTTATACGATGAGTCAGGAGGACGCCGGCTATCCGGACTTCCAGGATCACCTGGCAGCCCTGGAGGCGCGCGGTTTGCTGCGCCGGATCGATCGGCCCATCGACAAGGACACCGAATTGCAGCCCCTGGTTCGGTGGCAGTTTCAGGGCGGACTCGGGGAGTCGGAGCGCTCGGCGTTTCTCTTTACCCGCGTCACCGGTTCCGGCGGCCAGACGTACCGGACGCCCGTCGCCGTGGGTGCCCTGGCGGCGACGCCGCAGATCTACGCGGTGGGCATGGGCGTGGAAGTGCAGGAGATCGGCGCCCGGTGGTTGCACGCGATGAAGAATCCTGTCGCACCGGTCAGCGTGGATTCGCCGCCCTGCCAGCAGGTCGTCGTTAAGGGAGAGGCCTTGACCAGGCCGGGCGGCGGGCTCGACGCACTCCCCGTGCCGATTTCAACTCCGGGTTACGACGCGGCGCCTTATCTCGTGGCCACGCTGGTCGTTACCCGCGACCCTGACACGGGTATTCGCAACATGGGTACGTACCGCGCGGCGTTGAAGGCGCCCGACCGGCTCGGCGTGCGCATGGCGACGCGGGTCGGTGGCGCGGGCGGCTACCTGCACTGGCAGAAGTATCGCGCCCGCGGCGAGCCGATGCCTTGCGCCATCGCCGTCGGCGCGCCTCCGGCGGTTGCCTACAGCGGCCCGCAAAAGTTGCCCGTGGGGCAGGATGAGATGGCCGTTGCCGGGGGGATCGTCGGCGCGCCGATCCGTGTCGCGAGGGCTGTGTCGGTCGACCTGGAAGTACCGGCGGATGCGGAGATCGTCGTTGAAGGCCTGATCGACACGGAACGACTCGAGCCCGAAGGTCCCTTCGGTGAAAGTCACGGCCACGTGGCGCTGGAAGACTTCAACATGTCGATGCAGGTCACCGCGATCACCCGGAAACGCTCGCCGGTGTTAGCCTCCATCGTCAGTCAGGTCACGCCCAGCGAGTCCAGCGTGCTCAAGAAAGTCGCCTACGAACCGTTGTTCCTGGCGCATCTGCGGGATGAACTGAAGGTCCGGGGGATTCTGAGCGTCAACATGCACGAGCCCCTGACCAACCTGCGTCCGGTGATTTTCCTGCGTTTCACCGCGGGAACGCCGCGGGAGGAAGTGTGGCGGGGTATCGAGGGCGCATCGACCCTGCAGGCCCAGTGCGGCAAGATCGTCATCGCCCTGAGCGAGGACATCGATGCGCTGAACACCGACGCGATCTTCTGGTCGCTGGCGTACCGGATGAATCCCGCGGACGATATCCGGATCGTTTCGGGCCGCAGCCGCGGCCATGGCCCCAAGGGAGCCTCCGCGGGGGAAGAGTCCGGCATCCTGGTCGACGCCACCCGCAAGGGACCGATGACGCCGTTGGCGCTTCCTGCCCGGGAGTACATGGAAAACGCCCGGGCGATCTGGGAGGAGTTGGAACTGCCGACCTTGTCGCCGCAGAATCCGTGGCACGGCTACGCCATGGGCGAATGGACCGACGCCTGGGAGACCTTTGCACGAAACGCGGTCGCCGGGCGGTGGGCCGAGAATGGGGCGCAGACGTGGCTCCGCAGACGTTCGGGAGTCGATCCGGAAACTCCTGTAAGCGAAGCTCGGTGAGCGCTGCGTTCGACGACAAGAGGTTTCGATCCATCGGACGATCCGTGCCCCGCCGGGAGGACGCAAGGCTCCTCTCCGGCCGGGGGCGTTTCAGCGATGACTTCAATTTTCCCGGGCAACTCCATGCGGCCATGGTCCGCTCGATGTATCCCCACGCCCGGATCCTGGATGTGGATACCGGCGCGGCGAAATCCATGCCCGGCGTTGCAATCGTAGTGACGGGCAAGGACTGCGCGGCCGCCGGGTTGGGCGCCATTCCTCACAGCCCGGTGCCGTCCACGCGCACGGACCTGAAACTCAGGGCGCCGGACGGCGGACCGATTTTTACCGGGCCGCACGCGGTCCTCCCCGAGCACAAGGTGCGCCATGTCGGCGAGCCTGTCGCCATGGCGGTGGCGGAGACCCGCGAACAGGCGATTGATGCCGCAGAGGCCGTCTACGTCGACTACGAGCCCTTGCCCTGGGTGGCCGACAGCGTAGCGGCCGCCGGTCCGGATGCACCCTCGATATGGGAGGAGGTGCCGGACAACGTGTGCTGCGACACGACCTTCGGTGACCCTGAAGCCACGGCAGCGGCCTTCGAAGCAGCGGATCACGTGCTCGGGATGACGTTTCGAATCGGGCGGATCACCGGCGTGCCGCTGGAGCCCCGCGCGGCGCTGGCTGCATTCGATCCCGACAGCGGCCGTTACACGCTCTACGCGGGAAGCAACGGCGCGGTGCGGCACAAGCACCAGATTGCCGCTGCATTGGGCGAGGATCCCGATGCGCTGCGGATCCTGTGCTTCGACGTCGGCGGCAACTTCGGTACCAAGAACCGGGTCTACACCGAGTTCTGCCTCACCCTCTGGGCCGCCCGGCGACTTGGCCGGCCGGTCAAGTACACCGCATCGCGATCCGAGTCTTTTCTGAGCGACTACCAGGCCAGGGACCTGGTCACCGAAGTTGAACTGGCGCTTGACGCCGACGGGCGATTCCTGGGCTACAGGGCTTCGAACCTGAGCAACGTCGGCGCCTGGATCGTATCGCTGTCGCCGTTGGGCAAGGGCATCGCGCTGGTGACCGGCGGCTACCGCTTCGACGCCGCGACGGCCCGGGCGAGGGCCGTCTTCTCCAACACCGCGCCGACCCAGGCCTACCGCAGTTCAGGGCGCCCGGAGGTCACTCACGCACTCGAGCGCCTGATCGACACGGCTGCCCGGGAGTTCGGCTTCGACCCGATCGAGTTGCGGCGCAGGAATCTTGTCCCAGCCGGTGCCATGCCGTACACGAATCCCCTTGGAGTCAGGTACGACAGCGGCGAATACGAAACCAACATGGACACGGCGCTTGCCCTGGTGGACTGGGACGGCTTCCCGGAGCGTGAGGCGGCGGCCCGTGCACGGGGCAGGTGCCTGGGCCGGGGATTCGCCAATTACGTGGAGTCTTCCATCGGCGCGCCGGGGGAGCGAGCGGAACTCACGGTCAAATCCACCGGTGTGGTCGAAGTGGTTATCGGCACCCAGCCCACCGGTCAGGGCCAGGAGACCAGCTTCGCGCAGGTCACCGCGGACTTTCTGGCCGTTCCCGCGGATGCGGTCAGGATCGTCCTGGGCGATACCGACATCGTCAAGGCGGGCGGCGGATCGCACTCCGGGCGATCAATGCGTCAGGCGGCCACCATTATTCATGGGGCGTCCCGGGACCTGATCGAAAAAGCGATCGCGGTTGCCGCCAGAAGGTTCGGCGTGACGGAATCCGAAGTGACCTTCGACGATGGCGTGTTCCGGATACACGGCCTCGGGAAGTCGGTGGGTTGGTTCGAACTCGCCTCGACCGGTGACCTGGCCGTCGTCAAGGAACATGAAATGGACGAACCGGTCTTTCCCAATGGCTGTGCGGCGTGCGAGGTCGAAGTCGATCCGGAGACCGGTACGGTCAGCGTCGAGCGATACGCCGCCGTGGACGACGTGGGCCGGGTGATCAATCCATTGATCGTCGATGGCCAGACCCATGGCTGCATCGCCCAGGGCGTCGGACAGGCGCTTTGGGAGCAGTGCGTCATCGATCCGGGCTCCGGCCAGCCGATTTGCGGATCCCTGATGGACTACACCCTGTGCCGCGCCGACCAGCTTCCGTCGTTCAGGACCGAACTCAACGAAGTGCTGTCGCCGACCAATCCATTGGGCATCAAGTCCGGGGGCGAAGGTCCGACGACACCCGCGTTGGCCGCGGTCATCAACGCCATTGTGGATGCGCTGCGCGATTATGGCGTGCGCGATATCGAGATGCCGGCGACGCCCTGGCGCGTCTGGAACGCGATCCAGGCTGCGCGGCGCAAGACGAATGCGACAGGAGAGTAGGCACCGCACCAATGAACACCAGCCACCAGATCGATCTGATCACATTTCCGGGAGCACCGAACCTGCCGATTTTCGCGGCGCTCGAACACGGCGATTTCCGCTCAAACGGCGTGGACGTGCGCATGGAAACCACGCCAAGCTCCACCTTCCAGATGGAGAATCTCATGAGCGGCCGTTTTCAGGTTGCCGGAACGGCGTTCGACAACGTCGTCGCGTATCGGGAAGGGCAGGGCGCCGTAGAGTCGCTCGGGTCGTGCGATCTTGTGGCCTTCATGGGCGCCACGCGGATCGAATTGTCGCTGGTCGTCGAGTCCGGGGTCCGGACCTGGGCCGACTTGCGGGGGCGATCCCTGGCACTCGATGCGTTGAATACGGGGTTCGCCTTCGTGCTCTACGACATGCTCGAGCGAGCCGGAATGTCCACAGGGGACTGCGAACTCGTACCGGTCGGCGCCACGCCGGCCCGGTGGGCGTCGGTTCGTGCAGGAGACCATGCGGGTACGCTGACCATAGAACCGTTCACCAGCATTGCCGTGGCCAACGGGTTCCGCGTGCTGCAGAGCAGTCCGGATACCGTGCCCCATTACCAGGGCGGCGTTTTTGCGGCTACACCGGCGTGGATCGCCGGTCACAGCGAGGCTCTGGGCGGGTTCATTCGCGGTTACCTCGCCGGGCTTCGCTGGACACTGGAGCCGTCCAACTACGCTGAAGCGAAGGATCTCCTGTTGAGGAAAATGCCGGCCATCAAGTCGCCGGTTGCCGATGCCGTCATGGGCAAGTTGCTGGACCCGGCCACCGGGCTCACTGCCGAGGCTGAATTCGACTCGAAGGGTATTGAAACCGTTCTCGTCCTTCGAAGCCGTTACGGAAGCGGTGCGACCCCGTTGACGAATCCCGGCCGTTACCTGGATTTTGGTTACCTCAATGATGTCCGACGTTTGGGTCAGGAAAACCGCTAAACCGGGCGTCTCAACGGCTCGAAAGAAGCGGGCCGACAGTAGTATTGGCGCCCGCCACGGTCTATGCTTGGAGATTCGATGCAATGCGGCGGCGTGGCCACGGTACGCCGTGTCGGGGAGGTACCATGAAGCCTGAAGAAAAGTCCCGTCCAACGAATTCCGCGCAGAAGGAATCAGAGAGCGTCAATCGCAGGGAGTTCCTCTCGTCCGCTACGGTAGCAGGCCTGGCGGCCGCGTCGATCGGCGCGACCGACAAGGCGGCGGCGCAGCAGGTAGCCAGCAATGAGGCGGCGCCCGGCGCACTGCCGCCCACCGCCGCCCAGGAGGCGATGGAATCGGAAGTGCCGGCCGGCTACAGCGCCGAGGAAGCGCGCGAGTATTTTGTCAGCAATCCCGGCTCCGACTTCATGGTGGACCTGATCAAGCGTCTGGGTCTTGACTACATCACTACCAATCCGGGCTCCAGTTTCCGGGGCATTCACGAATCCATCGTCAACTACGGCGGGAACCAGGCGCCCGAGTTGCTGACCTGCCTGCACGAAGAACAGGCGGTCGCCATGGCCCATGGCTACTACAAGGTCGCCGGCAAGCCCATGGGAGTGCTTTGCCACGGTACCGTGGGATTGCAGCATGCCTCCATGGCCGTGTACAACGCCTGGTGCGACCGGGCGCCGATGATCATGCTCGCGGGCAATCACCTGGACGCGGCGGAGCGCCGCCCGGGTGCTGAGTGGTCGCACTCTGCGCAGGATTGCGTGCGGGTGATACGCGACTACATCAAGTGGGACGACATGCCGCTTTCCCTGCAGCATTTCACGGAGTCCATGGTTCGCGGCTTCAAGATCGCGATGACGCCGCCCATGGGGCCGGTGGCCGTGGTGCTGGATGGGCACCTGCAAGAGGCTGAAGTGGGCAGTCAGAACCTCGGCAGCATCTCCATCAACCCCAACCAGCCGCCAAGCGGTGATGAGGCCGCCGTCGCGGAAGCGGCGCGCTGGCTGCTTGAAGCGGAGTCTCCGGTCATCGTTGCCGACCTGATGGCCCACGATCAGGTCGGCGTGGAACGCCTCATCGCCCTTGCCGAGGCGCTGCAGGCGCCGGTCGTGAACCAGTTCGGGCGCATGAACTTCCCGAATACCCACTATCTTTCGCAGGGCGCCGCGGCGGTTGCCCAGGCCGACGTGGTGCTGGGGCTGGAACTCTTCGATACATGGGGCGTGATCAATTCGTTGCGTGACCGCGTGCACCGGGACAGCGTGCGCAAGGCAAGACCCGACGCGCGGGTGATCAGCATCGGCTCCAACGACCTGTTCACCAAGTCCAACTACCAGAACTTCCAGCGCTTCTATCCGTCGGACCTTTCCATCGCCGGGGATGCGCAGGCAACATTGCCAGGACTGACCGATGCCGTGCTTTCGGGCATGTTGCGGTCGCGCCGCGTATCCAACGCGGAGCGGGAAGCCCGCTGGCGGGACGCCCACTCGCGTGCCCGGGAGCAGGCCATGAACGAGGCACGCTACGGCTGGGATGCGAGCCCGGTGAGTACGGCTCGCCTCTACGCCGAGTTGTGGAAGGCGGTGAAGGACCGGGATTGGGCGCTGGTGTCCGATGACGGCATGCAAAGCCGCTGGGCGCGCCGGCTATGGCCGATCGACAGGCATTATCAATTCATTGGCCGTTCGGGCGGCGCCGGTCTGGGCTATGGAGCACCGGCGGCCGTTGGCGCCGCGCTGGCTCATCGGGCTGAGGGGCGCATTGCGGTCAACGTGCAGCGGGACGGCGACATGATGTACACACCGGGCGCCTTCTGGACCGCCGCGTATCATGGAATACCGCTTCTGACGGTGACCCACAACAACCAGGGCTATCATCAGGAATTCATGCATCTGCAGCGAATGGCCGCGCGGCGACAACGCGGGATCGATGGCAGCTCGTGGGTGGGCAACGAATTGCGCAACCCGGATATCGACCTCGCCCGCGTTGCCAGCGGCATGGGCGTGTGGGCGGAGGGCCCGGTCACCAACCCCGACGATCTTGGCCCGGCCCTGGCCCGCGCGGTGGAAGTGGTCGATGGCGGCGAGCCGGCCTTCGTCGATGTGCGCTGCCAGCCGAGATGAGCACAATTTCTCGGATTCCGCGGTTCGGTAGTCGCGCCGCATTGGTCTTGCTGGTGTGGGTGGTTGGTCCCGCGGCCGTGTACTCCCAGGATTCGGACGAGGCCGTCAGGGATGGCCGGGCGCTGTATGAAAGCCACCAGTGCTGGCAGTGCCACGGCTACGAAGGGCAAGGAAGCGTGGCTGGCGTGCGTATCGCGCCAACGCTCTATCCCTTCGAAGCATTCTCACGGCTGGTGAGGCATACCAACATCATGCCGGCCTATTCGCCCAATGTGCTCAGTGAGGAGCAGCTCCGGCTGATCTATGCTTTCGTGCAGTCCATTCCTGAACCGCCGGCATTGGAGGATATTCCGGAACTGGATTTTGATTAGCTGTCTATTTGGGGTTTGATTATTTATATATCAATAATATATAGAATATAGTTAGCGTAGAGTATTAAAATGAAGCGTCTGTTGTCGCATGGACCCTGGATGTTCATGTCCGTGACTGCGATTGTTCTGACCGCATGTCAGACCGAGGAGCCTACATTCGCCGAACAGGTGCTTCGAAACGGCAGGATCCTGACGGTGGACGGCGATTTTTCCGTCGCCGAGGCGCTGGCGATTCAGGACGAACGGATCGTTGAGGTAGGCACCGACGTCGATATTGAGGATCAGATCGGGCCAGATACCCTGGTGATCGACCTTGAGGGCCGAACCGTCATCCCCGGGCTCATCGACAATCACATGCACTTCATTCGTGCCGTGCAGCGCTGGAACCTCCAGGCGCGGATCGATGGCGTGAATTCAAAGGACGAGGCGTTGGCCATCATGGCCGCAAAGGCGGCGTCCATGGAGCCGGGCGAGTGGCTGATGGTGCAGGGCGGCTGGCGGGAAAACCAGTTCGTCGGCGGGCCGAGTGGTTTCACGTTGGAAGAGCTTGACGCGGCGGCCCCGGAGAACCCGCTGTTTCTGCAGATCACCTACCAATCGGTTTACGCCAATTCTCTGGCGCTCGAAGCGGTGGGCGTATCCCCGGACGAAGGCGCCTACCACCGCGGACCGCCGCTGATTTCCGGCCAACCCCCCTATGGGCTGCTCAACGAGCAGATGCCGGCGGTCTCCCAGGAACAACTGGAACAGAACCTGTTCGACTTCATCCATGAACTGAATCGCTCAGGCCTGACGAGCGTCTACGACGTGGGACGGCCGCCGGAAGGCGATATCTCGTTGCTGGAACGCATGTCCGCAGAGGACGAGCCGTTGTCGCTGCGGGTCTGGCATACGCTCAAGTACGAGGCGTACGATCCGCAGGGGGCCGATGCTGCGGTCACGCTGGTGCGAAACAGCGCCCCGAACAACGGCGATTACCTGGGACTGCTCGGGTTGGGAGAACACATCTATCTGCCGATGTTTGACAACCCCGGGACCACGGAGCGGTATTCCGACGAGATCATCGACGAATTCATGAAGATCGCCACCGCTGCGGCCGAGGGCGGATTCCAGGTGCATGAGCACACAATGCAGGACATCACGGTTCAGAGCCTGCTCGACGAATATGAGGCGCTGAACGAAACGATTCCGTTGGCGCCGCTGCGCTGGACGTTGATTCACGTGTTCTCGTTGTCGACGGAAAGCATCGCCAGGGCCAGGGCGCTGGGCCTGACGTTTGCAGTGCACAGCGTCGCCTCCCTCGCGGAAGCCCGAGTGCCGTTGCGCGATATCCAGGACAGCGGCATCGTCTGGGGACTCGGAACGGACGCGACCATCGTGGCGCACTACCAGCCGTTCATTACGCTGGGCTGGGCGGTGACCGGAAAGAACGTCTCCGGCACTACGGTTCTGGACCAGACCGTGAGCCGTGAGGAAGCGCTCATCGCCCACACCCGTGCCAACGCTTATCTTCTGTTCAAGGAAGATGATCTCGGCACGCTGGAAGCGGGCAAATTTGCAGATCTGGTGGTGCTGGACCGGGACTACCTGAGCGTCCCGGAGGACGAGATTTTCGATATCGAGCCGGTACTCACCATGGTGGGCGGTAGAATTGCCTACGATGCTATCGGTGCATTGGATACGGCGAATGATGAATAAGCCGGCATTGGACGAGATGTGAGGTTTGCCATGATCAGGAAATTGATTCTGTCGTTGAGCGCGTTGGTGCTCGCAATGTCCACGGCCTCGGCACAGCAGGCGGTTCCCGGTGCAGGTGCGCTGGACGAAGTCGACATTCGCGTGACCGAGGACATGGTCCGGACGGCCCAGGCCATCCTGGAGAGTACCCGTGACGGTGTACCTCAGCAGGGCGATCGGGACGCCGGGTTCAATCGGGTCGAGCGGATGGTGGGGTACTCGAGGGAGGCGCTCTTGAACCTGCCGGCCGAAGACGAGGCCAAGCGGGACTGGGTGTACTGGCCACGCTTCCGGGTCGGGCTCACGCTGGAATACATGACCGCCGAGCAGCGGATGCTGGTTCACGATTTTCTGCAGGCATCGCTGAGCGCTGTCGGTTACCTGAAAACCGTCCACGTGATGCAGACCGAGGAGATTCTGAGTCTCTGGGAGGACATCGGCCTGCCGCGGGGCAACGAGAAGTACTGGCTGGTGTTCTTCGGAACACCGTCGATGGATGAGCCCTGGGGATGGCGATTCGAGGGTCATCACGTATCGCTGAACGTGTCCGTTGCTCCCGGGAGCGTTCGAGTCACGCCGACGTTTTTCGGTGCCGACCCGGCTGAGGTGCCCCAGGGGCCCCAGGCGGGCTTCAGGCCCCATGCAGCGGTGGAGGATCTCGGCCGTTCGCTGATACTGAGCATGAACGGGTCCCAGCAGGAGATCGCGATCCTCTCCGACGAGGCGCCGCGAGAGATTTTCGCGACCAATCTCGGTCGTCCTCGTGACGAATGGGATGCGTGGAAGCAGGCCCTGCAGCCAGAGGGTATTGCCGTTGCGGATCTTGGCCCGGAACAGCGTCATATGGTGCAGCGACTCCTGAATGAAGTGGTCACTACCTATCGCCCCGAGATTTCGGAGGCGTACCTGAACACCATCGACGTGGACGAGCTGAGTTTCGCCTGGATGGGAAGCACCCAGCGGCGGGAGCCGCACTACTACCGGCTGCAGGGCGCCGATTTCGTCTTCGAATACGATAATGTTCAGGACAACGCCAACCACGTCCATACCGTGTGGCGGAGCAAGAGCGGCGATTTTGGCGATGACCTGCTGTCCGAGCACTACCAGAGCGCGCATCGCTAGCAGCCCGGGTCCGGGTCGTGACGGACGATGACCCGCACGGTTGACCCCTCGGCAAACAGGGGGCGCTGCAGAGGCGCGGTGCCGATCTGCCTTGCCGGAGCGCTGTTGCTGGCACAGGGCGGCTTGCCGGCGCTGGCGCAAGCACCCGTGGCGACAGGCGGGCTCAAGATCGCGGAGGCTGTTCGCACCGACGACCCGATCAGCATCGACGGGCGACTGGACGAGGAAGCCTGGAACGCGGCCACGGTTATCACAGACCTCCACCAGATCCTTCCGGTCGAATACTCCGAACCTTCACAGCGTACGGAGTTTCTGATTCTCTATGATGACGACGCGCTCTATCTGGCGGCGCGCATGTACGACGATCAGCCGGACCGCGTGGTGGCCAAGGTCCTGCGCCAAGGCGGTCAGTCATGGCTGGACGATCAATTCAACATCATTCTGGATCCGTTCAACGACAAGCGCAGCGGTTACCGTTTCCAGGTCAATCCCAACGGTGTCTGGGAAGAGGGGCTTTTCAGGGGCGGCGACCAGATGCAGTGGGAATGGAGCGGCATCTGGCAGGCGGCCGCAACCCGAAACGATCAGGGCTGGATTGCCGAGACGCGGATTCCCTTCAAGACCGTTTCATTTCATCCGGATAACGACACCTGGGGCATCAATCTCAACCGCAGAATCGCCCGCAACAACGAATCGGTGGGCTGGGTATCCCGGAACCGCACGCAGAATCCCGGAATTTCGGGCGAAATCACGGGACTTGTCAGCCTCGATCAAGGTCTTGGACTCGATATCGTGCCGTCCGTTACCGCCAACAGTCGGCGCCGGTTTTCTTCCGGCACGGAGAACTCCGAATTCGAGCCGTCGCTGGACCTGTTTTACAAGGTTACGCCGGCGCTGAATGCATCGCTCACGGTGAATACCGATTTTTCCGCCACCGAAGTGGATGATCGGCAGGTCAACCTGACCCGGTTCGGACTGTTTTTTCCCGAGCAGCGGGACTTCTTTCTGCAGGACGCGGACATTTTCGAATTTGGCCGCATCAGCCAGCGGGAGCAGGGATCGCCTTTCGCACGCCCCCTGGCCGAGAATGCCCGGCCGTTCTTTTCTCGCACCATCGGGCTGAGCGCCCGGGGGCAGCCAGTGGATCTGGAGGCCGGCGGGAAGCTCAGTGGTCGGGTGGGCCGCTGGAACGTGGGGGCGCTGGCGATCCAGCAGGATGAGTTCGAGAGTGTCCAAGCCAGCAATCTCTTCGTCGGCCGATTGGCGGCCAACGTACTGGAGGAATCCGCTGTGGGTCTCATTGTCACCGACGGAGACCCCCAGTCGAATTCCGACAACAGCGTCGCAGGCATCGATTTCAGATATCAGAACACGCGATTGCCCAACGGCAGGACGATCGAGTCCGAAGTCTGGTACCAGCAGAGCGAGACGGACGGTCTGGATGGCGACGACGGTGCGTGGGGCGCTCGCTTCTGGATGCCGAACAACTCCGGATTCCGGGGTGGATTGGGAATCAAGGAGGTCGAGCGAAACTTCAATCCCGCGCTTGGGTATCTGAATCGAGGCGACATCCGCGATACGACAGGTGAATTCGGCTACACGCACCGCCCAATTGGCAACTATGTCCGGTCCGTCCATGGGGGCGCGACAGTCCAGCGGATCGAGCGCCTGACGGGCGGTCTGCAGAGCGAGGCGACGAGACTTCAGTTGAATATTGAGAATCAGACCGGCGATTCTCTGGGTTTCCTGGCTCAGCGCGATAAAGAGGGCCTGGTTCAACCGTTCGAGGTTTCCCGCGGTATCGTCATCCCGAAAGGCGAGTACAGTTTTGAATTCTACGGGGTTGGCCTGACGACGGGGTCCCACCGCCGTCTGGTGTCGCTCATCCGTTTAGGTACCGGCGAGTTTTATGACGGCAATCGCAAGAGCGGCAACCTGCAACTGGAATGGACGCCCATCCCGCAGTTCAGGGCGCTGGTTGCCTACAACCATTTTGACATTGAACTACCCCAGGGAGACTTCGTTCGCCGGCTGGTTCGACTCGGGGTTGATTACATCTATTCCTCGAAGCTCTCCTGGGTCAACCTGCTGCAGTACAGCAATGATTCAGAGGTTGCCGGCATCAATAGCCGGATACACTGGATTCCCCAGGCGGGGCGGGAATTGTTTGTCGTGCTCAATCACAATCTGGAAGACCTGGACTTCGACAACGAGTTCCATTCTTCGTTTGCGGACTTCTCCGTACAATACCGGCATACGTTCAGGTTCTGACGCATGCGTGCTAGTCAAGTGAGTATTGAATAATGATTCGTAGCTATATGATTTTATTTGTATTGTTCGCATGCGGCCCCGCGTTGGCGCATCATGCGGCCACGGGGCGGTACGAGCCGGACGGTTTCGGCGAAATCCAGGGCGAGATCACCGATATCTTCTGGCGCAATCCCCATGTGCGGTTCCTGATCAGCCGCACGGGCGAGGACGGTGAAGACGAGGAGTGGGAGGTCGAATTCGGATCCGTCAACACCGTGGAACGTATCGGTGTCAGCCGCGACATGGTATCGGTGGGTGACCGGGTGAGCGTCTACGGACGCATGGGCCGCGACGGGCTCACGGCGATGTTCGCGCGATCCATCGTGATGCCGAACGGCGAGGAGGTGCCTCTTCAGGCGGGCGTCGAACAGCGTTACGGTTTGACGGAGAGCGCGTTCAGAGAAGCGCGCAACGCCGATGCCACGCTGCGCGCGGATATCTTCCGCGTCTGGCTGCCCCTGGAACGACCCAACACCGGCGCCGGCAACACAGTGTATCCACTGACAGAGGCAGGGCAAGCGGCGCTGACCGCCTGGAATCCGGAGAACGATCCGGCCTTGCAGTGCATTCCGCCGGGATTGCCGACGGCGATGGACAATCCTTATCCCATCGAGTTTGTCGATCGCGGCGATGTCATAGGTTTTCGGCTTGAAGAGTGGGACGGTCTGCGCACCATCTACATGGAAGGCGAGGGCAATCCTGTACAGCCCCGCATGGGACGTTCGGTCGGGCGCTGGGAGGGACGCACACTGGTCGTTGCGACCACGGATATGGATTGGCGCTACGTGGATGACCTGGGTACGCCGCAGAGCGAGGATGCCGTCATAGAGGAGCGCTTCACATTGAGCGAGGACGGTGTCCGGCTCGACTGGACCGCTCGTATCACTGATCCCGTGAACTTCACCGAACCGGTGGTGATGGAAGGCGCCTGGACCTGGGTGCCGGGGCACGAGATCAAGCCGTTCAACTGCGCACTGCCGGAGCCTGCAAACTGACGGGCTGAGCAACGGGTGGTGCCGTCGCCGCGGCGGCGCCATTCGGTGTCGATCAGATCGCGGAGAAACGCGTTCGGCTTGTTTGCAGACGCCAGGTGGTCGCGCCGACCGGTAACTGCCGCAAGAGGAGCTGATCCTTGTCCGCTAGCGTGTCACGTCGTCCTCGTCGAGAAAGGGCACGAAGCGTACGGGCAAGACGTCGGTTACGCGCGTCTGCCCTGACTCGGTCTTCTCCAGCACCCGCAGGGACTGAATCTCGTGTTCCGGCCCGACGGGAATGACCAGTCGTCCGCCGGGCTTGAGCTGCTGGATCAGCGGTTCGGGAACTTCCTCAGGCGCCGCGGTGACCAGGATGGCATCGAAAGGCGCAAATTCCGGCCACCCCAGGTAGCCGTCGCCGATCCTGACCGAGACGTTCGAGTAATCCAGACGCTCCAGGGTCTCTGCGGCGCGTCGGCCAAGCGGTTCGATAATCTCGATGGTGTAGACGTGATCGACGAATTCGGCCAGCACGGCTGCCTGGTAGCCTGATCCGGTGCCGATCTCGAGCACGACTGAATCAGACTCGGCATCCGCAAGATCCGTCATCAGCGCGACGATGTAGGGTTGGGAGATGGTCTGTCCGTTTCCGATCGGCAAGGGGCTATTGCGATAGGCGGCGGCGCCGCGTAACGCCTCCGGTACGAACTCGTGTCGTGGAACTGTGCGTATTGCGTCGATGACTCGGTCTGCGAATTGCGGGCGCCCGGTTTCCTCGCCCATTAATGTGGCAAGTTGCATGACCTGTTCGACCATGGACTCGCGCTCGTCCGGGAAATCCGACTGCGCGCACGCCTGCAGCGCTATCAGGAACAACGACAGCGTGGCTAACTGTTCTCGGTACATGAAAAGCGTTACATCACAGATTGTGCCAATGGTCAACAGCAGGCGTTGGTGGCTCGACCTCGTGGATGTGCTCACCAACCACAATTTACTCATCCTTTCACCAAAAAACTGCCGCGTGACGCCACAATGTGTTCCTCGGTCAGATAACGTGTGGTGCCAAGGTGTAAGATGGCCGACACACAAAATCGCATCAGGATAGTCAAATGAACTACACAAACTTGTCGGGCTTCGTCTTGCGGGCTTGCCTCCTTCTTCCGGTAATGGCGTTTTCCGCCGATGTTGAAGTGACGCTCAAGGATCGTCTGGACGGGAACCTCAACGGTTATTGCCTGGACATCAGAGGCGGTGGCCAGAATATCGACCCGTCTCAGGGGCTGCAGGCGCATACCTGCTACAGCTATCGCGGGGACCTGGGCTCGGACCAGGCGTTTGATCCCGAGCTGATCTCCGGCGGCGAGTTCAAGGTCATAGCCTTTGATGTGTGCGCGACGATGGAAGGTACGGAATCAGGTGCGGAAGTTGCGCTATCCGCCTGTGACGGCAGCGAACTGCAGCAGTTCGACTTGTCGGCGAACGGCAGTCTCAGCCCGAAGAGCGCGCCAGGCATGTGTCTGACGGCAGGGAACGAAACAACGTTCGGGATGGGCGGTACGTCTCCTCACCAGATCAAGACGCTGACGCTGCAACAATGCAGCGATACCCTGGCTGCTTATCAGGAGTGGTATACGCGAACGCAGGATGAATACAACAGTGAGGAGGGCGAATGAACGTCAAGTCACTACTGTCGCTGCTACTGCTGGTCACCGTATCGGCCATCGCGGCCCCTCCGGAACTGCAAACGCCGGAACCCGTCATATACCTCGCCGACAACATCGACGAACAGGAACAATTGGGCTGGTGTATCGACACACTTGGGCGAGGCTGGTCGGAGCAATTGCAAACCCATTCCTGTAAACCCCAGGGTGGCGACGTGCAGTTTGCGTACGACAGCGAAGCGCGCCGGATCATGTCTGTGGAATTTCCGGGCAAGTGTGCGACCTTTAATGAGTCTGCTTCCGCCGGAGTCTCCTTTGACTTGCTGGATTGCTCCGCAACGTCTGCCGTCCAGTCGTTCATCTATGACGCCGAGGCACTTGAGTTCACGCCCGAGTTCGATCGCAGCCTGTGTCTCGCAGCCGGTACCGAGAGCAGGACTGCCGGGCCATTCATGGCCCGCGATCTTGTACTTGCTCCCTGTGCTTCTACCGATGCCGCGCTCAAGCAGTGGATTGTGAAAGGCGAAAATTGAGTCAGGCAGCCGTCTGTAGAATCCGAAAAAATCGAAGGCCCCGCGGCGAACCGCGGGGCCTTCCGACCCTCAGACCTCCAAAGCTCACCTTGAACCGGAGCCGTACTCCCTGCGGCGCCGGGAACAGGACAGGAGTCCGATGCCTACAGCGACAGGAGATGCTCGCTCATCCGCTGGCGGGTCGCCTCATCGGGAAGCCGACCGTAGCCTGCGCGCATGTTGTCGATAACGTGTCGCACCTGCCGGGTTTCGGTAACGACACCGGTGACGGCGGGATTGGCCAGAATCCATTTCAGCGAATACTGGGCCCAGCTCTCGATTTCGTGCTCGGCTGCCCATTCCGGTAACGGCTGGCCAGCCACGATGGGGAATATGCCCCCGTCATCCGTGGCCTTGAACGCCTCAACGATCAGGACGGCGATGCCGAGATCTGCGGCCAGGGGCAGCGCACTTTCTTCGGCCAGCGGATGATGAATGGAATAACCGGTCATGATGAAATCCGGCCGCTCTTCTCTCATGAATCGCTCCAGCTCCACGTAGTCGCGATTCCTCGTCAGGCTGACGCCGATATAGCGGGTTCTGCCCGCTTCCTTCCACTCCCTCAGCGTTGGCCAATGCTCATCCATCGTCCGCATGTTGTGAATCAGCAGCAAATCCATGGGCTGCTTGTCCAGGTTTGCAACTGCCCTTTCCAGGTGGTCGATCCCCGCCTGCTTGCCGTTCACCGTGATCTTGGTGGTGAGAAACATTTCCTCCTGCAGACCCATCTCCGTCAGGATCTCCCCCAAAACGGGGACGTTCGGGCGAAAAAAGGCCGGGGTGTCGAGAAGTCGGCCACCCTGGCCGATCATGGCCTCGAGAACCGCTATTGGAAGCTCACGTCCTTCCGGTGGGATGTCGATGAAAATGTCGGGGGCGCCAAGGCCGATGACCGGCAGGAATTCGTCGGTGCCCGGAATTTGACGAGCCATCATGGAGCCTTGCGCAGCAGCTCCGGTGGGTAGGGCACTGGCGGCAGCCAGCGCCGCACTGCCTGCCAGAAATCTTCGGCGATCAATTTCTGTATATCGCAATTTCATCTCCCGGAGTCGGGCCGGTAAGCCAACGGCTCCCTTTCCAATCTAAAAGTCGTAGTTCAAACGAAGACCGAAGGAACGACCTTCGTTGGGACTGAACCTGAAGGACGCCCACGGACCACCCCGGAAGGCGAACTGGTATTCCGCAGGAATGTTAGCCGGTGCATTCAACTGATTGAATCTGTTCAAACTGGTAGCGCCTCTGGGAATCATGGCACGATCATCGAGCAGATTATCGATGTTACAGGATTCCTGACCAGTCGTCCCTCGCAAGACTGACGTTCAGGCCTACTCTGGTCACCGCTGCGGCTTCTGTTGTATTTGTGAATTCCCTGTAGTATTGACCGACGTGCCGTATTCGGACAGAGGCGGTTAATCGGAATCCGTTGTCAAAATTTGCGCGGTATCTGGGTATCACTGTCATTTGAAGTGGTGGCTGGTTGGCAACCTCCAGACCGTTCAGCACCCAACAGGGGTTGCCGGCTTCACTGCTTCCAAGCTCCAGGCCGGCATACACACCCCTTTCATTGGGGTAGCCGAGATAGTCATCCTCGGAGCAATATTCGGTAAACTTTCTCTCCATGAGGCTGACGTTACCAGTGAGGCTCCAGTTGTCGTTTATCTGGTAACTCGTCTGCAGCTCAAGGCCTACCGTGTCGGACTTACCCGTATTGGTAAATACGCCAGCAGAAGTGAAATCAGTCTCCGGTACGTAATACAGGTTGGGAACAACGGGAGTTACGCCATCGTCTTCCAGAACCAGGGTGCCTGCAAAATCGTCATCAGCATAGAGGTAATCCCAATCAATGTTTATATTCTGCAGCGCGTTGTCCCACTCCATGAAATAGACAGCACCTGCATAAGTCAATCTGCCATCGAACGCATCACCCTTGAAGCCTGTAGCGCGACACCCTGGTTGTAGTGATACCCCGGCACCAATTCGGCCAGGTCACCCTGCCGAATGACATTTTGCTCGGCAAGCATGCTCTCACCCAGCACCGCTACCGCCACTGGAACTTCCTGCAACGATTCTTCGCGTTTTTCGCCTTCTCTCCGGAGGTGCGCAAGATTTTGTACACCACGAACGCGATTGAGAGCCTGCACAGCCAGGTCCGCAAGGCGATACGGAACAAGGGGCATTTCCCCAGCGACGAGGCGGCCACGAAGCTGATCTACCTGGCGCTGAGAAACATCACGGCGAAGTGGAAAAACCCGCCCAGGGAATGGCATGCTGCCAAGGCGCAGTTCGCAATCCAGTTCGGCGAACGATTTGTGCTAACGGTTTGAACGATGAAGAACGGCTCAGCACACAAGATTTCTTACAGGACCAGCAATTGCAGACCCATTCCTGCAAACCTCAGGGCGGCGACGTGCAATTTGCGTACGACAGCGACCGGATGCTCCTCTTCTGCCGTCATCGCACTTCGATCCAACGCACCGCCTACTCGCGGACTGCCTTCGGATTCCACCTCGCAGTGGACACCCTTGTCCTCGGCTGGCGCACGAAAAACCCCCATCGACATTTCTGTCGATGGGGTTGGAAGGTTTCGATCTGTGCTTAGAAGTTGTAGTTGAACCGAATACCGGCGGTGCGGCCTACATTCCGGTTAAACCTGAACGAAGCCATCGTCGCGCCCATGAACGGGAACAAGTATTCCGGAGGAAGAACAGCCGGCGCATTCAGCTGATTGAACCTCCCCTGGGAAGTAACACCTCTGGGAGTCAGATTTGTGTCATCCAGCAAATTGTCGATATAGAGCGTTCCGGTCCACGATTCCGTCGAAAGCCCAAGCCGCAGATTGACTCTGTCGACAGGTGGAGTTTCCGTGATATTTACGAAGTCTCTGTAATGCTGGCCAATGTGCCGCAGCATGAGAGTGGCGTTGAATCGCATTCCATTAGCAAACTCGGTGCGATAAGTAGGTAACAAGGTCATCGTGAAGGATGGCTGATCGGGAACTTCCAGACCATTCAGAATCCAGCATGGATTGCCACCTGCACTGACACCCTCTGTTAAACCGGCATGCACACCCGGTTCAGGCTGGGTCGTCGATCCGTCGAAGCCAAGATAGTCATCCTCAGAACAGTAATCGGTAAAATACCGCTGCATGTAGCTGGCGTTGCCGGAGAGAGTCCAGTTGTCACCCATATAATAAGTCATCTGCAACTCGACACCCTTGGTATCAGACTGACCGATATTGGTCAGTATCTGATTGATACTCGTGTCGTCAGTCTCCGGGACATAATAGACGTCCGTTGGACCTGAACCATCAGCATCAAATACCGACATGCCTGCAAGATCATCGTCTGCATAGGTGTAATCCCAGTCCAACGCAATATTTTCCAGCGCGTTTTCCCACACCATGTAGTAGACAGCACCGGTATAAGTCAGTCGTCCGCCGAGCGCAGTCCCTTTAAACCCGAACTCATAGTTGGTCAGCTCTTCTTCGTCAAAGCTCGCATATCGGGATGAGTCATAGTTGACGGTAGTAACATTTCCCATTACCGAGCCGCCATATACGGTGTCATCCACGAATACACCGTTGTCCAGCGTGGCCCGAAGGAGGGGATCCAGCATATTGGCATTGATTCCCGCCGGGTTTACGCCTACAGAGTACTGGGCGTAGTAGGTTGTGTTGTCATTCGGCGTCCAGTTCAGAGCAATACGAGGTGTAAAGGTATCCGTCTTCACTGAATCTCGGAGGGTGTCTTCCACTGGAGACTCCAGCACAGCCCCGACGTCATCAGAAGCATAACGTCCTTCGATTGAACCGGTTATCGTGTCGGTGAAATCATAAGATGCGTTAAAGAACAGCGCAGTATTTGTCGTCACTTCAGATGCGATGGTAGTGGGCGCGACAATACCGCCGCTATTGGTTAGTTCACTTGGATCGATCAGCTGCGCGAACAAGTCGGCAGTTCCCCTGGTCGCGTTGACGTAACCAGGTGCTCCATAATCGGTGAAAATATATTCATAGTCATAGTAAGCAGCACCTACGACATAACGAAGTCTATCTTCCCCTGGTGAAGCCCAGCGAACCTCCACGTAGTTTTCTTCGATGGTGGTCGGTGCATTGTCGGGCACCCGGCGGCCATTTTGCATAGCCATCGGATTTGTGAGGTGAGTCAGATTCGCGTAATGATCGTAGTATCCACCGGCAGGGTTCCAATAAACGGGCTGTACTTCCTGCTCAGCAACTCGCGAATACCCGCGAAACAGGTCTTCTTCGCTGCGCATAAACGAAAGCTGCCAACCGCTGCCATTGTCCATCACATAATCAAGCTGCGCCATGATGCGATCGCGCTCGCTTTCCGAACCCGACTGGCCGTGATGGACGGAGTAGCCGTCGTAAATAATCGCGGCCTGTTCTTCTACGGTTAAGCCCAGGTGGCCGTCCACAGCGCCCTGCGCTCTCAGGTCGTCAGCAATAGAGGTCAAAACATCCGGATTGGCGTTAAAATAGCGGAAATAGTCGTTTAACTGCTCCAGGACTGTTTCGGGATGGACTTCGAGTTTACATTCCCAGGGTCCGTCCCAGCCAACGTTCGTCATTGGGCCCATGCCGGCGTAGAAAGCATATAGATTGCCGGAGCTATAGCAGTTAAAAGCGTCCTCTGGCGCCGCGTAAAAATCCGCGCGAGGACCATCGTCCGTTGTATCGCGAGCAAAGGTAAGTTTGGCTTTGAACTGGTCATTGGGCTCAAAGACCAGACGAGCTGAAAGGTTCTCACCCGTTTCAGTAATTGCCTCTACGCCATCAGTGTACGAATACAGTGGAGTATCCGGAGACGCCGAGTCTTCTATGATTGCGCCTAACTGGAAACCAAGCGTGTCTGTAATCGGGCCTCCAACAGAACCGTTGACGATGCGGGTGCCTTCATTGCTGTAGTTCATCCCGATAGTGCCGTTGAGTTCTTCGCCTGGATCACGGGTTACGTAGTTGATCGCACCGGCAAACGTAGAACGACCAAAAGCCGCGCTCTGCGGGCCGCTGTATACCTCTACCTGCGTCGCACCACCGATATTGATGGCGCCAACCGAACCCAGAATAGGCATGCCGTCTACAAAGGAAGCGACCTTGGACCGATTTGTGGCAAGTTCTGTCGAGCCGATACCGCGAATACTCGGAAGCGCAGCAGTACGGTCCTCATTCAGGCCAACACCCTGGTTGTAGAAATATCCAGGTACCAATGCGGCCAGATCATCCTGTCTAAGGACGTTGAGCTCGGCAATCATATCGGACCCCAGCACCGATATGGCTACCGGAATTTCCTGTAGGCTCTCCTCACGCTTGCGTCCGGTAACGACGACTTCTTCAAGCGTCTGAAGTACTCCGGCTGCATTGTCGGTCTGCGCAATCGTCGGTAAAGGGCACGCCACAGCAGCGCACAACAAGCCGACCGCAGATAACCTGGCTAATCTACATTGAGAATGAATATTCATTGTTTCCGCCCCATTTCAGGATGTTGTTTCATGGTCAGTTCAGCCTTCCCCTCCACGCAGAAATATATATGGATCGTTGCGATAACGCAACAACCCTTCACATGACCGAGATTAACGCCAGGAAGGCGGAGAAACCGTTGTGGAAGCCTTCCTTTTATCTACCTTTTTGTCTGCGCGCCGGGAAACCGCGCTCTTGCTCGCGGTGGGCAAGGCAAACCGGCATGAAACAACATCCGTGAGCGCATGTGAAGACTGCGGCGCCGTTACGGTAGGTTACGGATATCGGAGGCCGATGCAGGGGGGCGCCGCCGCTCATGTCATCTCGGTGGATTCGGGCCAGTAAAAAGCACAGTACCAGGGCCTCGGACATTGTGATCGGGGGTTGCATGGTGCGGCCATCCCTGAACCTGATCGAATGCGCCCGCCATTCAACCAGAATTTCCCCTCGCGCCATGGACACGCTCGTTCATCTTGCCGCGCGCGCGGGCGAGGTCGTGTCCGGAGATGAGCTCATCGATGCCGTGTGGCAGGGCCGTGTCGTATACGACGCCCAGATCTACAAGGTCATCAGCGAGCTGCGTCGGGCGTTCAGGGATCACGGCAACGGAGAACCGTCGTTTGCCGCGGGTTTCCATGACGAGATACTGAATCAGGTTGCAAAGACAACGGATCTGCAGATCGCGTCACGCAGTTCTGTGCTGCCCTACGAGGGTCAGCAACGATCGGCCTCGGAGATCGGCGCCGAATTGAATGTCGGCGCTGTCCTGGTCGGCAGCGTTCGGTATGCCGATGATCGCGTCCGCATCTACATGCAGCTCATCAATGCCGAGTCCGACTCCCAGATATGATCCGCCAGTTACGAGCGCGATCTCGACGATGTCTTCGCCATCCAGACGGACATCGCGCTCCGGGTCGCCACGGCGCTCGACGGGCAGCTTGACGTCCAGGAGCGTCTGCGGCAGGCGGAACGGCTGACGGAGTCGCCCGAGGCATACACGCTCTATCTGCGGGCCGGCGCCAAAATGCGCCCGGAGATTTCGGCTCACCCGTAGACCCTTATGACTGCACGCCGCGCAATATCGTTCGGTGTTGTGTCCCTCAGCCCTGCATTCGATCTATAGCTCGCTGTATACGATCTCTCCCCCGACCATCGTCATCACGGGCTCGATGTCCTTGATTTCGTGTGCGGGCACCGTCAGATAGTCGCGATCAAGCACGACGAGGTCCGCCAGTTTTCCGGCCTCCAGGGTCCCCAGGTCGGCTTCCTTGAACAACAGGTACGCGTTCGAACGCGTGTGTGCGACAAGCGCCGCTTCCCGGCCCACCGGGTCCGTGTGAATCACCGTGCCGTCAATACCGAGGCCGGTCGCAGCCCACATCAGTGTCACGAACGGCTGGTAATGCGAGACGACGCCCGTGTCGGTACCGAGGCCCCAGACCATTCCGCTGTCTTCGAACGCCGCCATCGGCGGAATCGGCGGTCTCGTTGCGTCGCCGCGAGGCACGATCGGGCGCGCCTGGTGTACCGCCTGGCCGTGGACGGCGGCCGTCAGGCCGAGTTCGTTGGCGCGTTGGATGGTTTCCTCCGTTACCGTGAGTACATGGGCCAGCGTCCAACGAAGATCGGTTATGGGCACGGCTTCGTTGAGCGTTTCCAGCCGATCCAGAAAGTCGATGACTGTCCGGTCGGCCATCACATGCTCGTGGATATGCCAGCCGCCCTGTGCGGCGACGGTGGCGAGTTTCATGTATTCGTCCCAGACCTCGTCCGTGTACGACTCCACCGTGTTGGACGAGTCGTGCATCGGGCCGTAAACGTGTTCGCCCAGCCCGAGCAGTCCGATCCGGTCATCGACAGAAAAGGGTGTGTGCGACCGGATCAGATCGACGGCTTCATCCGCCTCGGCCGATGTTTCGGCGCGGTATTTCAACGTATGAAATACGCGCAGCGGTAGCTGTTGTTCCGCAGAGGCGCGTGCGATCAATGAGATGTCGCCGGCGGAGGGGCGGTCGACATCGTAGACGGTTGTCAATCCCGCCGCGTTCAGATCGGCGGAGAATTGGTAAAGGTTCTGCTCGAGCTGCTCCTCGGGCGGAGGCGGCATCTCCCGGAACATTCGATTGAAGGATTGCCGGCCCTGCTGCCAGGCGCCGCCATCCGTTCCGACCCCAACAGCGTTCAGTGCCAAGCTGTTTGCGTAGGCGCCGCGATAACTGACTTGCGCATAGAAGGGATTTTCCGGCGCCGCACGATCGAGTTCCTCCAGGGTAAAGCCACCCTTTCTGTCGGCAAATTGATCCACCGACCACCCGCCCTGGACCATGAACCACTCGCCGGACGGAAGGCCGGCGGCATGCTCGGCGATGATTGCCAGCGCCTCCTCACGCGATTCCACACCGTCGATTCGCGCCTGCTGATGCCAGCGCTGCACGGTGCGGATGTAGTGCACGTGATTGTCGATGAGGCCCGGAATGACGGTGCGGCCCTCCAGGTCCATGATTGCCGTGTCCGGATTGGCGAGCGCGACTATTTCGTCGTCGGTCCCCGTCGCCAGAATCCTGTCGCCATCGAGTGCGATGGCTTCCACGACATTGAAATCTTCGTCGACAGTCAGAATCCTGCCGTTGCTCAGGATTAGGTCCGGCGCAGCCGCGGCGGTGGCTTCGGTGGAGCTGTCATCGATTGAATCGACCGAGCTGCCATTGCAGCCTGCGATAACGACGACCCAGCACAGAGCGGATATTGAACGCGTTGTCTTGAACATGGTGAATCCCTCGCTCGATGGATTATGGTCAGTAACTGAGGGGCTGGGCCACCAGGTTTGCACCTGTGCAGACCACCCTTCGGCGGACCTTTACACTATATTCGGAAAGGGCTTCCGTGATCTTCAAAAGGCTTCCTATTTTCTGTTTTTTCGCGCTGGTCCGGCGCGACGGCCGATCGGTGCTGCAGAGTAGCCACGCAAAGCTCAAGGGGGGTCTGTATCGGCGTTGCCGCCACGCTTCCTTCCGAGCGAGCGGCATCGCTGATTCTACGGGCTCGCGCTCGCCACGATCTCTCTTGTAGCCATATCAATCACGAACAGGCGAGAGATGAAAAAGGGGCCGCTGTGCGCATTCTGAAGTTCGGGCAATTCGTCTATATCCACCACTGCCGTCGGCGTTCCGTATGATGCACCGGAAACCACGGCACGCACTTCGTAGTAGCTGCCCGCGTAGGCATTGAAGCAAAGCTCGGATTCCATGGAGTCCAGCGTGGAAGTCGTTGCGCGCGCCTCAATACAAACTCCGCGAGGCACAATTCGGAGACTACGGCTCGTCACCGGGACTCTACCGCCTCGAGCGTCATCGGCAGACAGAATGCGAATTCTTGCTGCTGTACGGTCATTCGGCGCCCGCGGAGCACCGATCAGTGCGGTCTGAGTATCGGGCAGTGCCGGTCCTGCATACACTTGCAGTGGTTCGTGGGCACATGATGCCAATGCCGAACAGACCATAATGGCGGCAACGGAAAGCGTCGATCTCATCTCTGGTCCCCGAACGAAAATGGCGAGGCATCCCTGGGCCGTAATGTTAACCTCGATTCGCCGAAGTCGGCACGAAACCCGAATCCGACGCACTATTAACGGCGCCTTGACACCAACTGACCTAATCTACAACACTCGAATATGCCTGATCGTCGCGCTTCTCGGAACAATCCAAGGGTACATCGTAATGAATAACTTAAAGCCACTGACTATCGTAGGGCTTCTTTTAATCGGTCAACAAGCATTCTCGCAGTACGAAACGAGTTGGGACAACGCCGAGCAAAGCATCAACCAGATCTCGGAGCACGTGTATCGGTGGGGCGGCGGCGCCATGGGCGGGATCAGCGGATTGTTCGTTCCCACGTCGGAAGGGATTGTCGTTATCGACGGGCCTGGCAACCCTTGCACGCCGGACAGCGGCCAATGGTTCAAGGATGAACTGGAGCAACGCTACGACGTTCCGGTGCGCTACGTCGTGTTGAGCCATGATCACCAGAGCCACATCTGCGGTACCACCGTGTTCGCGGACACGGCCGTGGCGATCGGTCACAAGAAGCTCAGGCCGCACCTGATCAGGGAAGGGCGCGTGTCACCGATCCCGACGGTCTCGTTCGAGGAGTCGCTGGATATCGACCTGGGCGGCGTGAAGGTCGTGTTGCACTACTTCGGCCCGACCCACAGCGATAACCTGATCGTTACCCACATACCCCAGGATGGCGTGTTGTTCGTTCCGGACCTGTCACGACCGGACGGCCAGCTACCCAATCCGGATTTTCGTGACATGGACGTGGACAGCACCATCGAAGTGCTGGGGATCCTGGCCCGAATGGATGACGTGGACATCGTCGTGCCGGGACATAACTCGCCGGTTGCGGATCAGTCCTACTTCCGCCGCTACCGGGCGTACCTGGCGAGCATGAGAGAACAGGTATTGACCCACATGGTGGAGGGACGCTCGCTGGAGGAGATTCACGGGCTCGTGACGATGGACGACTTTGGGGACTACACCAACCTCGAGCAGGTTCTCGAGCGCAATGTCACCACCATGTATGACTACCTGTACCGATATCGGGAACCCAATTCGCCGGGAGGCTTGCCGATCAGGGCACTGTAATAGTCGATTTTTCGTTTTTGCACTCGGGATCAGGCTGACAAGGCAGGAAAACTCTTATGTCGAGACGACACTTTCTCAAGACATCCGCGGCGCTGGGCGCCAGTGCCGCAGCCGGGAGCTTGCTGCCGGCGGCATCCCGATCACAGGGAGCCGGCCCAGACGGTCCCATTCGAATCATCATGGCCGGTTACGGTCCGTCCACCACCAGCTTCAGCCTGGCGCTCAAGCGCATGGGTGACCGGCTTGAAGGCCGGTTCGGGGACGAGGTGGAAGTCCGCTACGTCTACAACATTCTCGACCTGGGCTATCGGGGGCTGGATATCCTCTGGCTGGTGGAGGAGGGGATCCTGACCATGGGATACCAGTCCAGCAGTTATCTGACCGACCGTGTGCCCGAGCTGGGCCTGGTCGACCTGCCGTTCCTGTTCAGGGACAACCAGAGCGCCCGTGCCGCCATGGACGGGGAACTCGGGCGCGTGCTGACGGCGGCAATCGAGGCTCAGACCGATTACCGCATACTCGGTTACTTTGAAAACGGCCTTCGGCACATTTCCAACCGGGTACGGCCGGTGCGGTCGCCGGAGGACCTGTCGGGCCTGTTGATGCGGGTCCTGCCCAGCCAGGTGCATGCCCGTACCTTCGAACTGCTCGGCGCCGACCCGCAGATCATGGATCTGTCCGAAGCCATCGAGCAGATCGTTGGCGGCACCCTCGACGCCCAGGAGAACCCCTTCGCCAACACGGTGACCTACGGCGTGCACAACTTCCATGAGTTCCACACCGCCAGCAACCACTTCTATATTTCACGCCCCATCTTCGTGCATCGGCCGACGTTTGACGCCTGGCCGGAGGAGTTGCAGACCGAACTGCGTGAGGCCGTCACGGACGCGGTGGCCTTCCAGCGCAGCCTGAAGGACGGCGAAGAGACCGACGCAGCGGCGGCGATCCGGGAAGCAGGCGGGGAGATTCTCGAGCTGACTCCGGAGGAGGTCGACGCCTTTGTCAGCGCCGTGCAGCCGATCTATGCCGAGGCGCAGACGCAGTACGATCGCGAGTTGCTCGAACTGGCCGGACTATAGGGTCGCAGCACGGAATCTGCGCAGTACTTGCAGGCCGTTTCCGCCGCCTACCAGCGGTCGACGCGCCGCCAGTTGCGCGTGGGCGAGCGCCGCTGGCGCCAACCGTGGTAGGGATGGCGGCGTAACAGTTCGCGGTCCCTGAACAGGAAAATAAGTACGGCCCCGGCGACGAATCCGCCCACGTGAGCCCAGAACGCCACCCCGCCGCCTTGTGCGCCGAGTGTGGCAAAGCCGCTCAGGACCTGGACGAGCAACCAATAGCCGAGCATCAGGACCGCCGGCACGGCGATCGTCGTGATAAAGAACCCGAAGAAGATCAACATGTGAACGTGCACCCTGGGGTACAGCAATATGTAGGCGCCCATCACGCCGCCAATGGCTCCCGAGGCGCCCACCATGGGTACCGCCGAATCGGGATTCGATACGATCTGGGCCGCCGCGGCCGCCAGCCCGCAAAGGACGTAGAACACCGCGAACCGGACGTGCCCCATGGAATCCTCAACGTTATTGCCGAAGATCCACATGAACCACATGTTGCCGATGAGGTGGAACCAGCCGCCGTGGAGGAACATCGATGTCAGCGTCGTGTGCCACGCTGACCCATCGCCGAGCACACACAGGCTGTTCGGCCCGACCTGAAACCGCGTTCCAACCGGTACCGTCTGCAGAAGCTCTCCCGGGATCAGGCCAAGCCGGCAAATGGAACCGGCTAGAGCGGGGTCAGAGCCCAGTCCCTGAACGAAAACCCACGCCAGCGCGTTGAGGCTGATGATCGCGTAGGTGGTGTACGGCGTCAGGATCTGGGGATTGTCGTCGCGTATCGGGAACAATATCTTGGATCTCGGCAATCGGGGTTTGGCTGTGACGGATCGCCACTGCGGCGACTCGACGTGCGTCGCTGGCCTCGCTCATTCCCCCATGGCAACTCCGACGTCCTCGGCGTAGCGGTACCAGGCGTCGATCAATTCCTGCGTCAGTTCGGGGTGCTGCGCCGACAGATCGTTGCGCTCGAACGGATCGTTCACGAGATCAAAGAGCTCCCAGCGGGTTTCTTCGTCCGGAGCGGGTTGCCACAGTAGCTTCCACGGTCCGCGGACAAGGGCGCGCTGTCCGTGAAGCTCCCAGCCGATGGCTTCGTCGGATGCGTGTACTGGGCTCGCGCCGCGTTGCAGGTGGTCCAGGAAGGACTCGCCGCGAAGGGGAAGAACCGGGCGATGGTTGTATTCGCCTGTCGGAGCTTCGGTGCCTGCCAGTTGCAGCAGTGTCGGCATGACGTCCTGCATGGTCAGGTATTCCCGGGAGATGCCCCCTGCGTTGGTCACTGTGGGATGCGTGGCGAACGCCGCGGCCAGTACCCCGCCTTCAGCCATGGATCCCTTTACGTCCCGGTACGGTGCGGTGCCTGCCTCCGCCCAGCCCCGACCATACTCGACGAAGGAATCACGCTTGCCCATGTTGGCAAGACTGTTGTCGTAACCGTCCGAGAACCCGGCGGGCGCGCTGCCCGAGGCGCCGTTGTCCGACATGAACAGGATGAACGTGTTATCAAATTCACCGGCATCGCGCAGGTAGTCCGCCAGGCGGCCGACGTGGTAGTCCATGTTTGCAACCATCGCTGCGTAGATTTCCATCAGCCGCGCCTGTTCGGCACGGCCTGCGTCATCCAGCTCTGCCCACGGCGTCGAGCGCCGCTGGAAATCCTCCATGTCGGCGTGCGGTGGCAGGATCCCCAATTCGCGGGCGCGCTGCACCCGGCGATCGCGGATCTCGTCGTAGCCTTCGTCGTACCGACCGGCGAACCGATCCAGCCAGTCTTCCGGAACCTGCAGCGGCCAGTGCGGTGCGGTCAATGCCAGGTAGGCGAAGAATGGCCTGCCGTCGTTTCGGCCAGCGTCGATGTACTCGATGATCTTGTCGGTGAATACCTCCGTGGAAAAGTAATCCTCGGGCAAGGACGCCACCACGTCCCAGTTTTCCCGGTAGACCAGAGGATCCGCCCTTTGAATGCCGCCGTGGGCGCCGCCGTCGGCCGGCCTTAAGTGTAAAGTGGTGCCGGTTGTCTGTACGAACGACGACTCGAAGCCGCGCGCCGCAGGATTGGTTTCGTCCACCAATGCCCGGCCCAGGTCCCATTTCCCCGCCATATAGGTGTGATAGCCGGCGTCGCGCAGGACTTCCGGCAACGCTGCGACCCGGTAGCTCAGGTAACCTTCATAGCCCGGTTGTCCGTAGCCGGTCGCGGTCTGAACAGGCTCGGCGCCGTTGTCAAAGAAGCGCTTGATGTTCATGGACCCGATGCCGGCCTCGTGGTTGTCCATGCCCGACAGGAGCATCGCTCGTGCCGGTGCGCATACGGGCGCGGCGTGAAAGTTGGTGAAGCGAATTCCGCCGTAAGCCAATTCGTCCAGATTGGGCGTTGAAATCTCGCTGCCAAATGAACCCAGGTCGGTGTAACCCATGTCGTCTGCGACGATGAGGAGAATGTTCGGTCGCTCGTCCACCACGGGAGGCGATTCCTGCGTCTGAATACCGGGATCCCCCGCGCCGCAGCCCGCCAGAGCAATGGCGGCGATGGCCCCTGTCAGTCCGCTTTCAACTGAAAATTTCATGGCTGGCCGGTGTCTCTTCCAACGCCCGGTAGGATCGAATCCGGCTACGCTAACACCGATTGAGATTCCATGCACAAATGCGGAACAATCAAGCCACGACAGAACCTTGCGGCTCGTCAGGGGAGTTCGAAGCCCGTCCCGGCGATGATCCGCCGAGCGTCGACTCCCTGCAGGAAATTGGTATATGCGAGCGCTGCCGGATTGTCCCTGCCCCTGCTTAACAGAATTGCGTCCTGGCGTATCGGCCCGTGGTATTCGGCTGGAACCGTTACGTAGGCAGCGCCACCCGGATAGGCGACAGAAATCGAGAGCGCTACCAACCCGAATTCCGCGTTACGAGTTTCCGCCATGGTAAATGCCTGTACGACATTCTCGCCGAGTACGATTCTCGCTTGCAGCGGCTCCCACAAGCCCAGCGTCTGTAGCGTCTCCCTGGCCGCGACTCCATAGGGGGCAAGCCTCGGGTTGGCGATGGCCAGACGGCGGAAATCGTCGCCGGCCAGGACTTCGACCGTCAGGCCGTCGGTGAAGCGCGGTTCCCGCGTCCACAGTGCGAGCCGGCCCAGGGCATAGGCAAAGGGCGCGTTCCCAAGACCCGCCTCGGCCAGTAGCCGCGGCCGCTCTCGATCGGCGGCAAGAAAAACGTCGTAGGGCGCGCCGTTGACGATCTGTGCATACAACTGGCCGGTGGAGCCGCTCACGACCGTCAGTTCGTGGATTCCGTCCGCCTCGAACAAAGCCTCCAGTTCGCCCATCGATGAGGCAAAGTTAGCGGCCACTGCCACCGTCGCCTGTTCGGCGTTGACGCCGGACACAACGCACAGCGCAAGTAGCGCGGATGCTGGACTCTTCATGAGTACTCCAGAGTGGACCGGCAGAAAAGCAAGTCGCTATCGGTCGTTGATCGCGTTTTCCAACGCCTCAACGCAGTAAGTGTTGAGGCTCTTGCCTTTTTTCGCGGATTCCAACGCCAGGCGCTCGTGCAGCGGTTGCCCCAACCTGAGGTTGAACTTCCCTGAATACTTCTTTCCCGCCAATCCTGGAGGCAGCGGTTCGTTTTTTTCTTTCGAAGTTGCAACCCACTCTTCAATGACTTCGCACAGTTCGACAAAGACTTGCTGTTCATTCGGACCGTGTACGCCGCCAAACATGAGTTCCGGGCACCGGCCGACAAAGCAGCGGTCTTCCTCCGACCACTCCACAACCCTCATGTATTTGTCTGATTCTCTCATTCCGACACCTTTGCAATGGCCGCTCTGACCGCCTTTTCCTGGTAGGGTCTGGCATCGGATCCCAAGGATCCACTAATCGTAATTCGCACTCCGTTGGGGTGGCTGAAGTTTCGGTGGCTTCCCTTGCCGCCACGGTCTCGGAATCCGGCCGCCTTGATATCCCGGATCAGTTCGCGGACCTTTTTTGGCATACGCCTATGGTACTAGAGTAGTACCACAATAGCATTATTGATGCCAATGGCATCCCGGCACGATCCGTACCGAGACGCCTTGACGACATTGACTGCGCAGTGGCGCTACTTCGCCAACGGATCCGGGCGTACCTGGAAGTGAACCACCAGCGGGCGCGTTCCCTGGCCGCCTTCCATCAGCCAGGGCGTGCGGTCGCCGCTGGGGACCCACAGGCCCCGGCCCTTCCAGCCGGCGTCGGGATCGTCGATGCGGCCCTCGAAGCCCTTGCTGTAGAAGCCAAGCGGGTAGGGGATGCGCATGGTGACGAATTCCCCGTCCACAAGCGCGTGCACGCCGTCGTACAGGTTTGCCGTGGCGATGGGGGTATTGTCGCCAAGCCCCGACGTATTGTGCTGGTCGACCCAGGTGTAGTAGCTGGACTCGACGCTGTATTCGGGCAGTTCGGGGAATCCGGGGCCGGGGAAGCGGTGGAACGTCCATCCCTCGGGGCAGTGATCGCCCGTGGCCGTGGGACCGTTGAGCGGTCCTTCGCACTTGCTCCGGTTGAACTCGCCCAGGTGGCCGCTTCCGAGAGAGACCCAGATCACGCCATTGCGGTCGATGTCCGCGCCGCGTGAAGAGAACCCCGGCAGCGGAATGTTGTAGCGCTCGGCCAGGGCAGTGAAGGGGGGATTGTCGCCCGGATCGAGCCGCATGATCGCACCCGGGAAGGTGAAGCTCCATGAACCCCAGACCGTGCGGCCGTCCGCCGGGTTGGGCATGACCGCGTAGAAGCGCGCCGGAACGCGGGTATCCAGTTCCGGGTCCATTGGCTCGCCGGGTTCGACCCACTCGTCCTGCCGGCCGTTGCCGTTGGTATCGAGGATCGCCGGCGCCCATCCCTGGGAAACCACGTAGTCGCCCGTTTCGTCGAACAGGTTTGTGTTCAGCCAGCCCACTACGTCGCCGCCGCCGCTGGTCCACAGCGTATTGTCCTCGTCGTAGGCGAACTGCAGGTGATGGGTTCCGAAACAGGTCTCGATGGGCGTGTATTCCCCGGTCTCCTGGTCGTACACCGACAGGTGGCGGTTGACGCGTGCAGTGGGGAAGTGCTGTGCCGATGGATGGTCCGAGTCTTCGCGGCAGAAGTCCGCAGTTTGCGGCCTGCGGACCCGGGCCGTGTACCAGACCCTCCCGTGCTCATCCAGCATGGGATTGTGGGCATTCGCCTGGCTGTCCCAGATCCGCTCCTCGCCCCAATAGGGCGAGGGCATGCCGATGGGATCGCTGTTGGTGGTGGGAGTTTCCGGATCCAGTACCTGCGCCCGGAACGTCGTGTCGGTGTTGTTCACCGGGTCGAGGATTGGAAAGTTGTCGGTACTCAGCTCCGGCGCGCCGAAGATCTTTCCGTAACCGTTGACAGTCGGATCGCGCCGGTCCGTGGTCGAAAGGTCGTGCAGGTAGGACTTTGGATCCGCCCAGTCCCGCACGGTGGCGACGACGTTGCGCTCGACGCCCTGCGGCCGTTCGGGTATCCAGGCGGGCGTTTCGCCGGCCGCAACGCGGTCGGTCCAGTCCGCAAGGTACTTGAACGGCACGCCGGCAAGGCGCGACGCCAGCGGTTCGATCATCTGCCTGGCCGCCTGACCGGACTGGACGCGGCGAATCCAGCGTTCCTCGGACGATTCGATCTGGTGGAACTCCTCGGGAAAGGTTCGCGTCGAGAGTTGTCCCAACTGGTGACAGCCAACGCAGGACTGGTTCTTCATGGTGCCGAGGTATTCGTTCAATCCTCCGGGCAGATGCGCGACTTCGCTCTCGTCGGGAATGTGCATCATCGCGTACCAGGCGATGGCCGGGTACACTTCGGCGGCCTCGGCGGCGTCGGCGGCCAATCTGGCGGCCAGGTCCACTGTGTCGCCGGGGGTTGCGTCGACCTTGTCCGAATCCGCCAGACCGTAACCGCGCACCCACACCTGGTAGTCGGCGTCGGGCAGGTCCGGCACGACGTAGCGGCCCTCGTCGTCGGTGACCACGATCCTTGCGAAGCGTGTCTGGAAATCATCCGTCTCGGCAATGACCCAGACTCCGGCCTCCGGGCCGTTCTCGCTGGCGACGACACCTCCGATGTCGTCCGCATCGATCGCCACGTCCTGCGCCACCGCTTTGGCGGTCCAGAGTGCCGTGGCGGCCACGGCCGCGACCGCAACGCGCCTGGAGGAATTTCTCATCGTGCCCATATCTTTCCCCTTGCCCTCATCCTTCACTAAACGGGACGGCCTACGGCGCTTACATCATTTCGTTAGATGGTCGAAATTTGCGGTTCGTTTATATTGCCGATCCGACATGCGTCAATGCGCAGGTGTCCGTATCCCTGTGCCTCGATGTGCAGTTGTCCGTATTTCAACGCCTCGACACGCAACTGCCGGTTTCTTCAAGCCTCTATACGCAGCAACTCCATGAGGTTGCCCCCGACGATGGCGATCTTGTCCTCGTCACTCAGATAGGACGCCTCGAGGATCAGGTCCAGCGTATCCGGCCAGTTGAACGGGATGTCCGTACCGTAGACGATCTGGTTCGCTCCGACTTCCGCGGCCAGGTGGCGCAGGCCCTCGTGGGAAAAGACCATGCTGTCCACGAGAATCTGGTCCCGAAGGTACTCGCTGGGCAGCCGGGTGCTCGCGCAATCCGCGTTGGCGCGCACCTCGCACGCCACTTCGAACCGCATCAGGTAGGACGGCAGATAGCCGCCGCCGTGCGCTCCCACCACCTTCAGGCCCGGGAACTTGTCCAGCGTGCCATCGAACATCAGCCTGGTGAGGAAATGCGCTGTCTCCAGCGGGTTGCCGATGACGTTGCCCAGATCGCCGCGGCCGTCGAAAGCGCCTTCGCGAATCAGGTTGGCGGCGTTGCCGGGATGCATGAAAACCGGCGCGCCCAGTTCTTCCGCCTTGGCCCAGAACGGGTCGAACCTGGGATCGGAGAGGTTCTCGCCGTTGCACGACCCGCCTACAGACGCTCCCCGGTGACCGAGTTCGGTCACGGCGTATTCAAGCTGTTCCGCGGCCAGATCCGGGAATTGCAGCGCGGGCGACGTCAGGGCGACGAAACGGTCGGGATGTTCGCCGACCCAGGCTGCGAGGCCTTCGTCGTGCAGGCGCACAACATCGGCGGCCAGTTCCCGGTCGGTGCCGTACCACCAGTAACGGTTGATGCTCAGGGCCTGGTAGTCGATACCGCGCTCGTTCATGGCGTTCAGGCGATCGGGTCCGAGGGCCTGCCAGGGGGCAAACCCGACGTCCGAAAACTCCGTATCCTGCAGAATTTCGGCGACCTCGGGAAAGACGCAGTGCGCGTGTATGTCCACGGTGGTGGCGCGCTGCGAACCGATGAAAACCTCTCGTCTGGCGGCCTGGGCGAAGGTCCTCGCGAACGGTGTGAGAAACAGGGCGCCGGCGGCACCGCTCGCCGCCGTCAGAAACTCTCTGCGATTTGCCATGGTGAACTCCTTTCCGGGTCTTTTCGTGGCCATTGGAGGCCGCTGTGCGGCGACCGTGATTCTTGTGCAATGCCGAGCGTATGATCGAAAGTATACAGCGTAGATTGCGCTCGGGCGCGCTCCTACGCAGGCTGCGGAGCAAACTTAACTTCCTGTAATGTCATGGGGTTTCACTGGCGCGGCCACGGCCTTTTCACTAGTGTTGCAGAACATTGGTCTGATGGCCCGGCGCCCGTGCCGGAGATTGCAAATGCATATCCTGGTGGTCGAAGACGATTCGACCATGGCACAACATATCGTTCACGGCCTCACCGAGGCCGGCCATGACGTCGACCACGTCAGCGACGGGCGGGATATGCTGCGGGCGGCGGCGGACGACTCGCTGGATCTCCTGGTTGTCGATCGGATGCTGCCCGGAATGGACGGGCTGACCGCCATCCAGGCCGTGCGCGCCGCCGGCAACCGGACGCCGGTGCTGATCCTGAGCGCCCTGGGCGAGGTGGACGACCGCGTTCACGGGCTCAAGGCCGGTGGAGACGATTATCTTGTCAAGCCATTCGCATTTGCCGAGTTGGTTGCCCGGATCGAGGCGCTGGCGCGGCGAGCAGCGGGTCGCGGGGCCACCACTTCGCTGAGTGTGGACGGCCTGCACATGGATCTGCTGGGAAGACAGGTTTTTCGGGAGGGCGTCGAGATCGATCTCAAACCCAGGGAGTTTCAGCTCCTGGAGTACCTGATGCGCAACGCGGGCCACGTGGTGACCCGCGCGATGCTGCTGGAGGCGGTCTGGAACTATCACTTCGATCCGCAGACGAATGTGATCGACGTGCACATCAGCCGGCTGCGCCAGAAGATCGACAGGGAATTTCAGGAGCCGTTGATTCACACGGTTCGCGGTATCGGCTATGTACTGGGAACATCTAAGTAAGGTCTGGCGCAGCACGACGTTTCACCTGGGCCTGTGGTTCATGGTGTTGTTCACCGTTTCGTTCATGATCCTGGGCGGATTTGTCTACCGCCAGACCATGGTGTTCCTGGAGCAGGAAATGCGCGGCACGATCGAGCTGGAATTGAATCAGTCCCGGTTGTTCTACCTGGAACGCGGCGAAGAGATATTCCTCAGCAGAATTGGCAACCTGGGGGAACAGGACCCCACCGGAATCTACATCCTTCTCGACGATGCCTGCCAGGCGCTGGCGGGCGGATACAAGCGCCTGGACGATGATGAATCGATCCAGGAGATTTGCACGAATGCGCCGGACACGGACGGCTGGGTGCGGATGGAACTGGATATCCAGCGAGGCTTCCGGGATCAAATCCCCGAGTGGGACGACGATGTTTACGCAAGAATCATCCCCGTCGCACCCAACCGTCAACTGCTGTATGGCCGAATGGGCGGCAATATCGACTCGGCGCGCGAGGTCGTGCGCGAATCCATGAATTGGGGGCTGGCTGCCATGGCGGCCCTGGCCCTTCTTGGCAGCTACCTGATGGCCGGCATCATTGCCGGACGGCTCGAGCAGATCAACCGGATCAGCCAGCAAATTCGTCACGGCGACCTGTCGCGGCGCATGCCCCAGGGCCGGGCCGGCGACGAGTTCGATCGCCTGTCGGGCAACCTGAACCGCATGCTGGATCAGATCCAGTCCCTGATGGAAGGCGTGCGCTCGGTTTCCGACGCCATCGCCCATGATCTGCGGACCCCCCTGGCAAGATTGAGAACCCGGCTGGAACGGTTGCGCAAGGCGCCGCCGGAAGAGCTCGAGGCAGGCGTCGAACAGTCCATTGCAGAGGCCGACGGGATGCTGGCCACGTTCAATGCGCTGCTGAGCATCGCCCAGCTCGAAGCCGGCAGCCGGCGAGCCGACTTCGCGGACGTGGACATGCAGGCGATGATCGCCGACATCGTCGATCTCTATGAACCTGTCGCCAGCGAGAGAAGCATCGATCTGCGGCTGGAACGCAGCGCCGCGGTCAGTGTGCACGGCGATCGGAATCTGCTTTTCCAGGCGATATGCAACCTGGTGGACAACGCCGTGAAATACACGCCGGAGGAAGGCCGGGTGCAGCTTGAACTGCTCAAGCGCGGTTCGGGGCCGCGGCTCGTGGTGAGCGATTCGGGCCCCGGCATACCTGCGGAACAACGCAGCCGTGTGTTCGAGCGCTTTTATCGGCTGGATGCCCACCGCGATTCGGCGGGGAACGGGCTGGGACTGACCCTGGTGGCCGCGGTAGCGAAGCTCCACGATTCGAGTGTGGAGTTGCAGGACAATGAGCCCGGTCTACGGGTGGTGTGGGACCTGCCACGCGTCAAGAGCCGTTCATGAATCGAATTTAACGTTTTACACAACGGGAAATCGGGCTAGACTTCTATACGGATTGTCTGACAACGAGGGAGACGAGGCTGATGAAAAGAACAATCTATGCCCTGATGGTGGCAGCGCTGGCGCTTGTGGGTTCCCAGGGAGCGTTGGCCCAGGACATGACCTTCTTCATTACCAGTGTCGGGCTCGGTAACGGCGGCGACCTGGGTGGCCTGGAAGGTGCGGACGCCCACTGTCAGGCACTGGCAGAATCCGCCGGCGCAGGAGACAAGACCTGGCGCGCCTACCTGGGTACAGAGAGGGAAGGCGGGCGCGGCACCGATGCCCGCAGCCGTATCGGCGAGGGCCCCTGGCACAATGCCAACGGTGACCTGATCGCCGAGGATCTGGACCAACTCCATGTCAGCCCCAACATGTTCGCAAGCACCGGGCTCGATGAGAACGGCAACCGCGTCAATGCGCGCGGCGATCAGCCGAACAAGCACGATATCCTCACCGGATCCATGGCCGACGGGACTGCCTACTTCCCGGACGACGCGGACCACACCTGCAACAACTGGACCAGCAGCGGCGAAGGCAGCGCCCAGGTGGGGCATCACGACCGCCACGGCGGCGGCAATACCTCATGGAATTCGGCGCATGCCTCCAGGAGTTGCTCCCAGGAGGATCTCCAGGCGACCGGCGGAGACGGGCTGTTCTACTGTTTTGCCGTCAATACTACGCCCTGACCGACACGACTACGCTCTAACCGACATAACTACCTATATATCAGTCAGTTAGATAATTGTCCAGGCGTCATGCACCGACGCTGGTTCGTTCCTGTCGACAGCAGGTGTATTTGTTGTGTTGATTTTTCAGTTGACATTGTCCGGCGATTCGCTATCCTTTGACGCATGCAAACGCACAAAGGAAAACGCACCGCGAAGGTCCGCCTGACGCTGAGCAAGCGCAGCGTGGACGCTCTGGAACCGAGCGCCAAACCGTGGATCGCCTGGGACAACAAGCTCACCGGCTTCGGCGTCCGGGTCCAGCCCTCGGGCACCAAGTCGTTCCTGGTCAACTACCGGGCCAATGGCGGCGGGCGCCGGGCGGCCAACAAGCGTGTCGTGATCGGACGCTTCGGGCGCATCACGCCGGATCAGGCGCGCAGGAAAGCCCAGGAACTGCTCGGCCGTGTGGCGGCCGGGGACGACCCGGCGGCGGAGCGCGCAAGGGCGCGGGGGCTGCCGACGCTGCAGGCAGCGTTCGAGGAGTACCTGGAGGCCAATCCGAGCCGCGCGCCGGTGACCGTGAAGATATATCGGCAGAACCTGAGAGCTTATCTGTCGGACTGGGTGAACCGGTCCCTGGACAGCATTTCGCGCAAGGACGTGGAGGCGCGGTTCAATCGCCTCACCGAGCAGCGCGGCTGGTCCTCTGCCAACCAGACGATGTCCCTGCTGCGCTCGATTTACCGGCGCCCGTGCGTGGACCACGAGGGTTTGAAGAACCCGGTGGAGTTGTGGCTGGCCGGGGGCGGGACATTTCATCGCAAGCGAAGACGCCGGATTTCCGCGCCCGGGGAGGTGCTGCCGCGCTGGAGAACGGGTATCGAGGCGGTGAGGATGCCAGCGGTGGCGCGTGACGTCCTTTGGGTCGGGGTCTACACCGGAATGCGCCTGGGGGAGATCACGTCGCTTCGGTGGGAGCGGGTGGATCTGAAGCACCGAATTCTTCGGGTCGACGAGACCAAGACCGGAGAAGTGCTCGAGTTACCGATCACGCGGCAACTGGCCGCGGTCTTCGAGCGCCGGTGCGCGGATTGCGCGGACGCGGAAGGTCCGTCTTCCGGATGGGTGTTTCCCTCCCGAACGAGCAAGTCCGGGCATGTGCTGGACGTGCAGCGTTTTCATGCCGGGATCGGACGGGCGGGCGGCACGAAGTTCTGGTTCCACGGTCTGCGCAACAGTTTCATATCCGTGGCCGAGCGGGAATTGCTGCTGCCGCGCTCGCTGACCAAGCGGCTTGTGAATCACGCCCGCTCCGATGACGTCACGGAGGGGTATGCCGCCGATTGGACGGTGGCACAACTGCGCGAGCCCGCACAGCGGATTGCGGATCGGATCGACGAGTTGATGAAAGGTTGAGTTCAACAAACATTTCATCGAATTTCCGATGCAGGTGCGACGCCGCGAGGCAGTGCGCGGAGTCCGTGCGGCGGAGCGGTTACCGGGGGTTGAGGTGGTCGTGATCGTGAAGGAAACGGTCGCCGTCGCGCATCAGGTCTTCGTGCCGGTCCCGAACACGCATCCAGGCGAAGGCTCCGCTCTTGGTTGTGAAGTCAAAATTCTCCTGGCGGGACCGTTCCTCGCACGGGGCGTGGAAGCATGACCAGTCGCTCTTGCGAAAGCCGAGCCAGAGCGCCTGGCCGAGACTCGCAACGACAGTCCAGACGAGCGCGAAGGCCCACACACCGCCGATGAGGGGTGTCGGCACGGGCAGCACCGGCATGACGGGCGTTGCAAGCAGTGCCAGGACGAGGCCCGCGAGGACCGGCACGCGCTCGCGAGCGGTCACGGTTGTGCGGATGCGGTTGTCTGCGGTGTTCATGGCGGGTTTCTCCATTGGGAAGGTGGGCGGTATGGCTGCGGGACGAACCTGGGGATGCCTCCGGAGCCTTTCCCGGATCCTCCGGCGGATCGTGCGTCGCTCGTGCCGCCCGCCGGACTCCGGCTCCGGTCGCCGCCTCACGGGATGGGTGCGCAACGTCGAAACGCAAGCTGGGCGTGAGCGGGTGAATCTCCGCAACGCCCGGCTTCACGGGCAACGCAGCCGACCGGGATGCATCGTCGATCGAATGCCGCAGGACTTTTGCCACGGGCTGCCAGAGCTGGCGCTAGGCTGTTGCGTCGGCCGAGTGACCGGACGTCATCCACTGCAGAATCTCGTAGTAGCGCCGGACGTTGTCCACGTAGCGGACGGGTTCCCACCCGCGCGCATA
>LXNI01000299.1_pt1 | contig 62666 bp, 63 predicted proteins | sample 809091 | NCBI WGS metagenome assembly LXNI01 (sample SAMN04870527, study PRJNA318959) | sponge metagenome | biome: 01000161; feature: marine sponge reef; material: water | host: Sarcotragus foetidus | place: Greece: Milos, Mediterranean Sea | collected 2013-05-29 | depth 5-7 m
AGGGCTGCGCCTGCGCTTCCGCGACCTGCGGACCGGTCTGTGGCTCCCCGACCCCGACGACGCCCGCCGCGCGCTCGACGACACCCGCCGCACGCTCGACGACACCCGCCGCGACCGGGACGCCGCCGAAGCCCGAGCCGAAGCCGCCCAGGCCGAACTGGAAGCCCTGCGAGCCCGACTGGACGACCGGACATAGGAGCGCGCCGAACTGCGCGGCCTGCCGGAGGGGCCCGCCGCCCGGTGCAGGCTTGCCGTCTGGTGCCACCGACCTCTTGGGTAGGCGGGCTGTTCCAGAGAATCAGGGGACCGAAGATTCTGCCTGCTCGCGGCGGCCAGGCGGTTACGATGCCCGTATGAGGATCAGCGTGAGCCTTCCCGAGGCCGATGTCGAGTTCCTCAACGACTACGCGCGGTCGCAGGGCGCAGGATCGCGATCAGCGGTCGTGCGCAAGGCGGTCGGTCTGCTCCGCGCTTCCGACCTGGTGAGCGCGTACGAGGAGACCTGGGAGGAGTGGAGCGACTCGGGCGATGAGGCTCTCTGGGATGCGGCCGTGGGTGACGGGATTGCCTGATGCGCCGTGGCGAGATCCGCCTCGTTGACTTCAACCCCGCACGCGGATCCGAGGCAAGCAAGATCAGACCTGCAGTCGTGGTCAGCAACGACGACTCCAACCGGGCGGTCGAGCATGTGGGGCGTGGCGTGGTGACTGTGGTGCCGCTGACGTCGAACGTCAACAGGATCTATCCGTACCAGGTGCTCCTGAGTGCGCCGGAGACCGGGCTGCGGATTGACTCGAAGGCGCAGGCCGAACTGGTGCGGTCAGTGGCGACGGAGAGGATCGGTCGGCGAGTCGGCGTTGTGCCGAGTGCGCTCATGCTGTCACTCGACGAGGCGCTCCGAATCCACTTGGCGCTCTGATCTCTGCCGTCATCGAGCGCGGGACGATCTCAGCGACCACGTGCAGACGGTCCGAGCAACGCCGCAGCATCCTCGCGCCGGACTTCTGACGCAGCTGACACTGGCGGACCTGGCCGAGGATCCTGACCGGCGGTTGGAGGTGTGCCTGTTCAGCGGCGGGTCGGGATTCCAGTGTCCCCGATTCAAGTCGATGAACATGACCAGGGTCGCCCATGCCGCCCGCTTGTTCCCGTCGGGAAGCTGGTGGTTCCGGGCGAGCCGCCAGCGCAGACTGCCGCTTTGTCGAGGACATCCGGGTAGAACTCCACCTCGCCGAAGCTGGCCATCTGAGCGTGTAGAGCGGACTCTGCCAGCTCCACTCGGCCGGACACCGCCAACGCCTCGGCAGGAACGCCCGTGACCTGCTCGCCGAGCCAGAGGTACTCGGCGAGGGAGACGTACCTCGTCACTTGGCCAAGCGTTCGAGGAGTGCCTTGTCTCGTTCGAGGAGCCTCTCGGCCCGGGACGTGAAGTCCTCGTCGGCTCGGACCCGGTCGATCTCCGCGCGCAACGAGTCGATTATGAGCTGGTTGACGCTGGTCCGCTGGACGCGAGCGACGGCCTCGGCCTCGTCGGCTAGCTCGGCCGGGAGTCGCACGGTTGTCTGCTTCGTCATGATGTCATACTATCGCGACATCGAGCAATCTCGGTGGGGCCGCGATGCGCTAGCAGGCAGAGGCCGCGTGACCAACGCAGACCTCCGGGTGAGCGACGGCTCCTCCGAGTTGGGTGATGTTCTGGAGCGTGACCGCTCCGCCGATCTCGGGGCGCTCGTCGCCGGGATCGACGTTCAGGTCAACCCGGAGGTGTCGCCGCTACAGCGTGGGTGAAAGCTGGCGACGTCAGCAGAGTTGACCGCGGCCCGATTCACAATTCGGCACCAGTCATGAGCCAGCGAGGTCGCCGATCAGGCCGATGAGGTGTGTTTGTGTGTCAACGACTCCTCGGAGACTGTCGGTGAGGGCACTGCAGCCTGTGATGGCGTATTCGTTGGCGATCTGTACCACAGTGGAAGCGTTGGTGGCCGCGGTCTGGCTTTCTTCGGCGAGAGCAAGCAGTTCGAGGTGGGTAATGCGCCACGGGTCAGATTCGAGGATTCCGCCGTCGTTGAACTTGACAAGCTGATCGCGCTCTGGGAGTGGGGTGCGGCGCCCCTCGACGACACCAATCCCGAGGGCGTACCACCAAAGGTCGACCTGGCGCGGGAAGGCGGCGCGGACGACTGATCGATCGACAAGACGCTCCCGGAATTCGGCGTGGAAACTCTTGGGTAGCCAGAGGTCCTGATTGCCGTAGCGTGGCTCGTTGCTCATGGCGTCACCTCCTCTCGAACGGTGAACCGTGTGCTGTCGTCTTTGCGGCGGGTGCACACGTAGCAGATCTGGCGATGGTCGCATGCGCATGTCCGAATCGTTGGAGCCCCATCTCCCCATTCGTTCACGAGGTCGACTGGGTAGTCCTTGGAGCACGAGAGAGTAAAGACAGATCCCGCCCGCTCATCGAGGAGATCCTCGATGTCTCGAATCTCAGACCGAGTCATGAGGAGCACTACCTGGGCCGCGAGCCCGGCAGCGTCGGCCGGACCGGTGAGGAGCTCGACCATCCGATGCTTGACCGCTCCGGAGGTCATCCCGAGAGGTGTATCGATGATGCGAGGTGCTTCGCGGCCCGCTACTTCCATGAGTGCCCAGATGAATGAGAGGGTGAGCGCGCGCTGCGAGGCACCGTTGAGTTCGTAGTCAGCGTCGAGGGTCTTGCCGCCTTGCGTGTGGATCACGATGTCGAATCGGTCGTTGATCGTGACGCCAGTGAAGACTGCAGCCTCGGCGTCCGGATCGGATCCGACGATGTCAAGAAAGAGCTCGTTCATCCGGGCCGACACGTGTTGTACGTAGTCCAACTTAAGTGAGCCGAGGGTTCCCTGAGCAAGCTCGAGCAAGTCATCAGCGACCACCGACCGCATTCGGATCGTCTCGTTGAGGGTGGCTTCTGTCTCGGCTTTCCGCACTCGGTCGCCGACGATGCGCGACTCCTCTTCGAGACTCTGAAGTCGCCCTTGGACTTCTCCGTAATTGCGATTGAAGCTATCTTTCTTCCTTACACTATTCTTGATTCGATCAGTCAGCACTCGCACGCGTTCGACGTCAATCTGCGTGCGCTTTTGCCGCTCACTATCGAGTTCAGCCTGTTTGCTTCGCTGAGTATCGCGGCACCCCGTGTACTGCTGTCGCAGATCTGCAGCGATATCGTCGAACGATCGGCCCGCCGCGATCTCAGCCAGTTGGTTTCTGGAGCTGCTCCGAGCCCAATGCCATACCGTGGAGAGACGTTGCAGTTCCGGCACCACCTCACGTTGCTGTTCAATGAGGGCCTCGACGTGCTGCTGCCGCTCACTCCCTTCACCTAGGTCCTCGCCGCAGATGCAGATGCTGAGCTCAAGACGGTCAGTGAGTACTTCAATGGCAGTGCCAGGGATCACCTTTCGGTCAGCGAGGTCGTCTAGAATGCCGAGACCTTTCTCGAGCTGTGGGCCAATCAGTCGCCAGGACAGCTTCTCAGACTGGAGCAACGCTTTCATCCGGTCGCGAATACCATCCTCTTGGTCCTCCAGTCGCAAGAGGTCCCCTTCCAGATCTCGGATCCGAGCCTGAATGGTGTCGAGGTCTCCGATGCCTCGAATGCCATCTAGTTCTCGCTCATCGGCGCGGATTTGCTCGTCCACACGGTTGATCTGATCGCGGATTGTGTCCAATTTCTCCTCATCCTCATCGACACGGTCCTGTATCGCCTCGCGGTCGGCGTTGGCGGATTGAAGTTCCTCTCCACCGTCGTCCGCGAGTTCCCGTTTGAGGCTCTTCGCAATATTCGAGAGATGTCTCTCGGTGGCTTCGACGTCGTCCAGACTCAGTAGCTGTCGTATGGCGTCATGGACCGCTTTCTGGCGTTCTCGGTCGGCTTGCTGGCCGCTCGATATGAATCGCTGGACATCATCGCCGTTCGTGAAGAAAACATCGGCCAGGTTGAGAGGTAGGAGCTTGCTGATCAGACCTTCTTTGCCGTCTTCGATGTATTCTTCACCGGCCGATGTGCGGCGGAGTAGCCGGAGCTGTTCAGGGTTGCGCTGAACCCTGTCGTCCTCGCCAGGTGTCTCCTCACAGCTCCGGATGAGTCGGTATCGCACCTCGTCGCCCGAATAGGGATCTGTAGTGGTGAACTCGGCGCGCACCTGAACCATCACGGGTCTCCTCGGGGGTTTCGCTGCGGCGGTCAAGCGCATGCCTGCTGGTATTCCCTTCGCGCCATACATGGCCCAGCGCAGCGCATACAGGATCGACGTCTTGCCGGAACCGTTCTCAGCTCGGATGACGGTGAGCGGCTGCTGAGAGTCGGTCGAGAAAGTCAGGTCAACCTTCTCCAGCAGTTTGAAGTTCTTGATGTGGGCGCTCTCGAGCCTCATGTCGTGTCCTCCAAGCGAGCTGAGACTTCTTTGGCGAAGGACGTGACAAGATCTTTGATAGCTCGGCGCTGCGCTTTGTCGCCGGGTTCAGAGTGCTGTATGCGGAGCACGTCGGTGAATCGGCTGACCAGGTGCGTGTGGTACCCGTCGTAGCGCTCGGCAATATCTTGTACGGCCTCACCGGCAGCGTTGGCGAGCAGCTTTGTTGCGTCAGGCATTGGCGTCCTTCCAGACCTCTGCTTCGAGATCGCGTATTAGTGCGTTGGGTCCGTCTGAGTCGAATTCGTTATCGGCGATGCCCGCGAACTCGGCCGCGCGCCTCAGTTCTGATTTCAGCAGAGACTGGCCTGTGGGGGTATGAATGTCCGGTGGCATAACGAGGAAGTCGTGTAGATGAGCGATGTTCTTGTTTGGAGCTTGTCGGAGTATCCGCCCTCGGCGTTGCACCCATTCTCTTCGGACCGTGCTCGAGGCAAGCAGAAACGCGGTATCCGTCTGGGGTATGTCCACGCCTTCGTCGAGAACCTTCATTGCTGTCAGCACCTGATAGTCGCCTGATCCAAATCGCTCGAGAATTTTCTTAGAGCGAGAACTTCCAGTCTCGAGGCTTGTGTACTGGTGGGAGATTATGTGGAGGCTTTCGAGGATTGCGTTCACAGCCGTGATCTGCTTGGGCTTCTCGAGAACAGTTGGCTTCGCTGATGTGTAGATGAGGGTCTTGGCCACGGCGTCGGTGCCCATGCGGCGGAGTTCGGACTCGAGCGCAGGGAGCTTCGCGTCTGCTTGCTCGATCAGCCCTCGACGTTCGCGGAGCAGTCGCTCGACCTTAGGGTTGAGTGCAACTGTGACGCCGTCGTCGTCGATCCTGAATCCAGCCCGGACGAGCTCCTCGGTGAGGAAATCGTAGTGCTCCATCTCGACAGCATCGAACTTGATGACATGTAGATAGTAACTATACGGCACTAGGCATCCGGCTTCGATGGCATCCCCGAGGGAGAACTCAAATACGGGTGGGCCACCAAAGAAGTCGAATAGCTGGTCGGTGCCGTCGGGGTCGTACTGTCGGATTGGCGTAGCCGAGAGACCGATTCTGCATGTGAAGAAGTCCGGCGGATCGTTGATGAATGACGGAGTGCCAAGATTGTGAACCTCGTCAGCTATGAGTACAAGTTCGACGGTCTTTGATAGAGAGGTCAACCAGCGTCGTTCTGAGGAGTCAGACTTGGCGAAGAGGGCGTTGCTCATCACGATGACTTCGGTTCTGGGCTGTTCGGTAGAGAAACCCAGAGCCACTCGTTCAAGCTCTGCTCGTCGGTCCTGGGGTCTAGTTCCCGTGAGTACGACTGGATCAATCCCGAAGACACGCACCTCCTCGGCCCATTGGCGGACAAGCGGCCTTGACGGGACGAGCACAACCACACACATGTGTCGCGGCTCTCTGTTTTGATTTTGCATCGTTGTCGCAGCAATTAGCGCTGTGAGAGTCTTGCCCCCGCCGGTCGCGATCGCGACGATGCCCCCGCCCTCCTTGAGGAGAGCGTCAACGGCCATGCCTTGATGCCTGAACCTGCCATCGCGCCATTCGAGGTTGGGCGGAACCTGTAACCGATGGTCAATAGGAGCATGCCGCATTGCCGGTGGAAGATCGGGTTCGAGTCCGGATTCATGGTCTAGCTGCCACGCCTTCCAGAAGTCGCCCGTTGTTGGCGGCGATGCCGCTGCATAGCCACGAAGAATCTCCAACGCTTGCGACACCTCGACAGTGAGCGCTGCCGGGTGGCGGTTCTCCCATTGACGGTCCCACTGCTCCAGGAAGATTTGGACGCGTGCTTCGGATTGAGAGCCGTCTTGCCATGCCCGGTCGATAGACATCTGCTCGCCGTTGACGAGTAGACCGCGTTCGGTGGCGTTGCCGGAGCCGTGGACGGCGAGCCACTCGTTGCCAGCTCTAAACAGCCATATCTTCTTGTGATATATCCCGCGTTCCATGAGCACGACGCGCAAACGGAGTCGGCTGCTAGCCACCAGATAGGCAAGCGTTTCGACCGTGTGTCGCTGCACGGCAGAGTCCGAAAGGCGGGCCCCGGCGAAGAGCCGCTCGAGTGCTTCATTGAGGACTACTTCGGGTTCGTGTATCCCTCTCTGGATCGCCTCGCGATCCTCCTCGCTGATCTCGGGCGAAACCATAAGGTCAAGGATCGCATCGGAATCGTTGATGAACGCGGCGAGTCCACCTGCGATCTGCGCCAGGCAGCGCGACGTGAAGAATCCTGCTGCAACTCTGGCGTTGTCTGCTGAGCGAAGTGCTGGAGTTAGGATCTCACCGACGAGGTCGTCGCCAGGAATCTCGTAGGCTGGACGCACTGCATCAAACAGTGATCCGAACGTCACTATGGCTCCTCTCGCTTCATCTCGGCAGCAAGCGCGGCGAGGGCCTCCTCTAGATCGGGCGTCAAGCCTCGCTTCGGGAGAGCCTCAAGCACGACCGTGTCCTTTCGCGCTCGCAGCGTTGGCCTCACCTCGCCTCTACTGCAATGGAGCGCGGCCGCAAGTCCGTCCATGCCAGCGTTCTCGCTAATTCCCGTCAGGCGCGCCACAAGCGCCCAGCCAGAGTCGTGGTCGTTTAGGTCAGTTGCTTGTGCCGACACCGTCATGTCGTCGCGACGAAGGATCACCGTGAGCATGTCCTCTACCTTGGCGTTCACTACTTCTGCAAGGGCGCGGGTAGAGCCCAGCGAAGGACCGGAAAGGGATGTGCCGGAGAAAGTCACTGTGACTGAGGTGCCGAGTGGGCCGTCGAAACTCAATCGTTCGTCAACGGAGAGGCCGAGTAGCGCCGCGGCGGCTAGGCTGAGCTGGCGTCCACTGCCCCGCATCACGTCGCGGTCTGTCTTGTACAACAACCCGACAACGCCGTCGCTGAGCGCAAAGACGCCAGGGGCATCTCGAACGTTCGAGTTCTGATAGTTGTACTTCTCGTGCTCACGCCGGAGCCTGACACGACCCTGCTCGACACGGAAGGCCGGAGTGGCAACGGAGGCGCGAACGCCGGACTCGCTGACGCCGAACATGCGAGGCAGTTCGTCAAGGAGTCGCGTGAGTGTCGTGGTGCCGCCGTCCTCGTTTATGCGTTGGATGATTTCGGCGGCGATGCCCTCGTACTCGTCGTCGACCCACTCCGCGAGGCCCCAGCGGACCTTGTCGGCTCGGACGATGCTGGACAGCACCGACATCTGTGCTCCCACCCGGTCGGGGGCGAGCCCCGACAACTCTCCTAGTTCCTCCTTGGTGGCGGGTTTGCCGACCTGCAGCAGTGCCGCCTTCGCCTTGGCCTTCGCCGTGTCGCGCAGGGCGAGGCGACTGTTGAAGCGGTGCAGAGGGATCCGATCGACCAGGACGTCCCAGTACGGCAGCCAAGCTTCGTCGGGGAGGCAGGCCCGCAGGCTGTGCTCATCGACGAGGCCGGCGTCGTCGGCAAGCTCGCGCGCTGTACGTCGCAGGGTGTCCAGGATCGCCGTCGCCTCGGCGTTGACGCAGACGCCGCCGGTGCACGAATATCCCAGAGCGTCGCGGAGCAATCGCCGGGCTACGGCAAGGTCGGCCTCAGGGTCGTCCGAGGCGATGCCCGGCGAGAACGCCAAGAGGATTCGTTCCTCGAAATCGGTTTTCGGGATCACCGGTTCGAGTTGCTCTCCGATCAGAGCCGCGATGACTCGCAGCCGATCACCTATGGCTGACTCCAAGGCTGCTCTGATGGCCTTCTCCAGTTGCCTGATCCGCTCCCGGGACAGGTCGACCTCTCTCCCGATGTCCACATGCGACTTGAGCGGAGAGGCGATTATCCGATGCTTGATGGTCAGTCGTTCTGCAGCGGACTGAGATTTCGACTCTCGAATCTCTGCGATTGCGCCTAGAACTTCCTCCGCGAGCGACGGTCCACTGATCAGTTCGGAGATCGGAATGTCGTCAAGTTCGTCCGACACCCCCAACGTTGCCGCCAACTTGGGAAGATCGGCCCCCAATGCATCCCCCAGCGTGCGGGTTCCGCGAAACTCGAGAGATGCCGAGAGCAGCTTCTGAAGCGTCGGGATCGTGAAGTCCCAGGCATACGGCTGACTCGGCAACTGCTCGTTGCTCTGGTGTCCGATTGACCCGATGTCCAGAGGTGATGAAACCGTGGTCCCGCCCCGCGGCACATCAGTGGACGGGACAGTCGGTAGTGACAAGAAGCGGCTCTCGAGAGCCTCTTCTACGACACACATGAAGTCGATCAGAGATGCGATCCCGAAATTGGGGAGGACGACTAGATCACCGACCGTGGTCGGTGCTTCCTCCTCTAGACGGTTCATGTTGAAAGCCCGCTGCAGGCAGCGCAGGGTCCTGGTTCGGAATGGACACTCGAACAGGCGTGACCTAGGGATCCTCGCAGGGAGGACGACGTAGTGGTCCGGCGGTCGCTGGTTCTGGAGGAGATCGACGAGCTGCCTCAGCAGGTTGTTGTCCAACGGCGTTGACCGGTGGCTCCAATATCCCGGAAGGTCGCCGACTGTCCTGAGCCTTGGCGTGGCGTCGGTCCGTCGCGCGTCTCTGGGGATCAGCGCCAGCGGGAGGGGAGTGGAGGCCAGGGACTTGACGTACCAGCGGGGGAGCAACGGCGTCGGCGAGCTACCCCACGGGGCCAGCGGCGTGGCTTGAACCGACAGGACTGGCGGCGGTGGCGTGGCTTGAACCGGCGGGGCTTGAACCGGCGTGGCTTGAACCGGCGTGGCTTGAACTGGCGGGGCTGGAAGCGGCGGCGGGGCTAGAGGCGGCGAGGGTGGAAGTGGCGGGGCTGGAGCCGGCCGCGGGGGTGGAAGCGGCGAGGGGGGTTGCGGCGCGGGGGCCGGCGGCGCAACAAGCTGCTTCGGGGGCCGCGGCCTTGACAGGATCGGGCGCGCCGCGGGGCGGTTCGTCGGGAGGGCGCCGGATGCCAATGCTGTCTCGGTGAGACACATGATTTCCACCAGAGCCATGACGTCGAGGCCGGGCCGGTTCACGAGTTCGCCGACGGTGACTAGGCCGCCTTCGGTGAGCTTCCAGTAGCCGAAGGCGCGTAAGAGGTGGTGGCGGGTGGTGGTCGTGAACGGCAGCGACAACAGCCCCACCAGATCGATGCCGGCAGGCAGGACGACCAGCTCCCGCGGCGGAAGGCCGATTTCGCCCGCGAGTGCGGCCAACACGCGCAGAGTCGCTGCCTCGATCGCCTCGGATCGCACATTCCAGACGCAGCCGAGGTCTCCGACCGTGCGGATGCCGCCATTCCAGGCCGACCCAGGCCGATCTCCGACGAGTTCGGCGTTGGCGGCGCGGGCGTATCGGTGAGCGTCCGACAGCCCCAGTGCGGCCGGAATCTCCGCCGGCAGTGGCATTGAAATAGCCCGTTGCAGGTACCAGCGCGGCAGCAGCGGAGTCGGCGGGCTGCCCCACGGGGCCACCTTCGCGGGGCCAGCGGGCCGCGAACGCGCCCGCTCCGGCGCTCGATTCACAGCGCACACACCGTGCAGGGGGGTGTGTCGTCGTCGGCGTCGAGGGCGTCGGCGAGGACTTCGATGAGGGGGACGTTCGCCTTGGCTGTGGCGGCGGCCCGGGTTCGGGCGGCTTCGTGGCGCTCGATGATCTGCTCGCGGCGGGCGCGCAACTGCAGGAGGGTCTCGCCGCCGGACCAGGTGTACTGGCGGCCCCGCATGGCGGAATCGCCGAAGTCGGCGTCGCCGTCCACGCCGGCGTCGCGCAGGACCTTCTGCTCGATGGCCACGGCCCGCTCGAACAACTCGGGGTGCTGCTCGGAGAGGCCGATCCACTCGGCCTTGCGCTGATAGAAGCAGAAGTAGCAGCCCGAACGGGTGCGCCAAGAGTAATAGGCGGGCAGGCCGACGCCGGCTTCGTCGAGGATCCGCAGCACGCCGTCGTGGTCGATGCCGTCCTCGATGAACGGGAAGCGGGTGGTGATGTTCGGCTTCGTGGAGATGTAGCCCTTGCGGTTGGACTCGTCGGCCCGGATCGCCACGTAGGAGACGGCCGGATCGTCGCCGATCCAGGCCTCGATGGGCTTGATCTTCATGTTCTTCGTACACCAGCGCATCTGCGGCGACGGCAAGGCGCCCCGGAACACCTCGAACCAGTGGTCGAAGCCCCGCTCGGCGTTCAGGCGCACGATGGGGCGGCCGAGGATCACCTCGAGGCGGGTCAGGTACTCGTAGGTCTCGGGCAGCTCGGCGCCGGTGTCGCAGAAGAAGTACTCCATGTCCGGGACCCGCTTGCGCATGAACAGCGCCAGGGCGCTGGAGTCCTTGCCCCCGGAGATGCCGCAGATGTGGCGCACGTCGTCGTCGCCCGGGGCGGTCGTGTGCAGCTCAGCCATGAGGACCCCCCGCTGCGAGAGCCGCCGGAGGCATCGGGCGCACCGCCGCCGCGGCCGCGGCAGTGGTCCGTGCGGCGGCCGGTGGGTGAGACTCGGTCGCGTCGCCGTCGCTCTCGGTGGGCGTTGCGGCAGCGACCTCTGCCAGGAACCGCTCGCCGAGGAGGGCGAGCATCGTGTGGCCGGCCCGCTGCGTGGACCCCGTGAGGTCGGCTAGTCGGGCGAGCGCGCCGTCGAGCACGGCGTCGAGTTCGGCCCGCTGTCGCTGCTCCACGCCGACGAGGCGGACGTACTCGCCGCCGTCGGAGCGGGTGACGGTGACCCGGAGGGCGTCGAACGGGCCGCCCCCGTCGGCCCGGCGCTCGGCGTGCAGAGCGACGAGGCGCCCGAACGCAGCGAGCCGTTGCGGGAGTTCCCGACCGAACCGCTCCCGGTCGTCGTCGCGCCATTCGGCGGGCGCCTTGCGGGCCACCACCGTGGCGACAGCCGAGACCCACTCGACGCCGTCGCCGGCGGCGTCGTTGGCCAGAGCGCCCACGAAAGCTCGCACCTCGCTGTCGAGCACCTCGCCTTCGAGCGCGGCGGCCTGCCCCGATACGGCCTTCCGGGAGGTCTCGCCGCTCGACGTGAGCAGCAGGTCGTGCAAGTCGGCGAGCAGCCCGTCGAGGCACGATTCGAGTTCGTCTATGGCGTCGCCGAGCGCCGCGGCATAGGCGCCGGCGTGCGGATACGTGCGGGCGTCCGGAGCGACCCCGGGAAAGCCCAGAATCGACGGCAGGGTGTCGAACAACAAGGCGTCGGGTTCGGTGGCCCCCAGCAGGGCGTCGCGCACAGCGGCGGCGGCCTCCGACAGGCCCGCGGTGCGGCGTGTGTAGTTGTCGAGGCGCCGGACGCGGGCCACGAGATGGCTCACGACGGCGACGACGTTGGCGACGCGGCGCCGTGCCCGCAGCGGCTTGACCCCGAGCCGTGCCGCGAGCGTCTCGACGGCCCGGCGACGGGCGCCGGTGGTGTTCGCGAAACACTTCAGATCGAAGTGGCCCGGGTTGCGGACCATCCGCTCCGACACCTCCGCGGTGAGCAGCGGCTTGAAGGTTCCGTGCTCGTACAGTGCGACATCCTCCGCGCGCGCCAGCAGGCCCGCGGTGACGAAGACGGCCACCGGGCCGGCCTTCATGCCGATCGGCGGGGACCTCAACGCGGCGACAACGTCGTCGACGTTCACGCGCCGCCGCTTGGCCCGGTCGAGTTGCGCGGCGAAGACGTCCCAAGCCGGGCGCAGCCGCGGGTCGGAGGGTGCGCAGAAGCCCAAATCGCCGCGGCCCTCAGGGGCGTGCAGCCCGGTGCGCGCCAAGAACGCCCGGTACATGGCCACCTCGGGGCCGAATCCCGACAAGCCCAAGTCGCGCTCGGATCCGCGCTCGATCATGGCCGCCAGCAACTCGCGCCGCGCCTTGGCCCCCTGCGACGTGAGGGCGGAGCGGTTGAGCATCTCGTTGCGAACCGGCGGTGTGGCCGTGTACGCCAGATCAGCGGCCGCCGAGAGCGCCGCGCTGCCGCGCCCGGCGGGGAGTTCGCAGCCGCCGCCCTCATTGAGCAGCACCCACCGGCACGCCGCGGCCCCGAGAGCAATGCTGCGAGCGCTCTCCAGCGTGGCCTGGGCCAGCGCCAGCCGTTCGCCCAGTTCGCGCCGGGCGACCCAGTCCTCGGCGACCGACGGATCCTCCAGTGCCGTAATGAGGTTGGCGACCTCGCGGGCCGCCGCATCGAGGGGGCCGAGATCGTCAGGGATGGCCGCCACAACGGGCTTGGCGCCCGTCGCCGGTCCTCCCATCGGGGTCGTCGTGGGCAGGCCCCGACCCTTCCCGACCACGACGAGGATCTCGCCGTCGTACGGCGAGGAGGCAGTCGGCGGCTCGGTCGGTTCGGCGCCGTCGACGTAGCGGCGCGAGAACACGCGCAGCGTGCCGTGCTCGGCGCTGTGCCGCGCCGCCACCTGCGGCGGGAGTGGATCGATCCCCGACAGCACGTCGGTCAGCGATCGGGCGGCCACCTGCTCTGCGGCACCGTCGAGCAGGCGCTCGATGTCCACGTCGCTGCCCTGCCACACGCGGTACTCGTCCGCGAACCGGCGATACGTCAAGACGCCCGCGGCCTCCAACTCGCCGAGAGTCCTCGCGGCGCCCGGGCCGGTGCGGGCCAGCATCGCTTCGGAGGCCCGTATCGAGCCGGTCGCCGACACCAGGTTCAAGACGGCGACCGACTTGGCCATGCGCTCCTGACGCTCGGTGAGGCCGTGGGTGTCGCGCAGCCGGGTGGCGACCTCCGCCCATCGGCTCGACCGCCCGACGGCGATCGCAGCACCGCCGCCGGCGGCTACGAAGTAGTCGTAGACCGCGTCGAGTCCCAGCGAGGGCAGCGGCCCGCGCTCCGCCAGCGCCGTCCTGTTCAGGAACGACACCGCGCTCGCCGCATCCGCCCCGGTCAGGAACGCGAACAAGGTGCGTTCGTGCTGGCCGTAGCGACCGCACAGCTCGGGCAGGACGAGAGCGGACAGCGGGTGGAGCGGGTAGCACGACGCCACGGTGTCGGGATCGGCCATCCCAGCGACGCCCAGGCGGCGCATCTCGGTGGCCTCGCGGCGCGCCCAGCGGGCGATCCGATCCCGCAGCGAGGCGTCGCGAACCTCGAAAGCCGTTCCGATCAACGCCCGGGTCTGCGCCGCCGACTCGACATAGGCGATGTCCTCGAAGCGCCCCTGCACCTTCGCCCACTCCCGTCGCCGGGGACTGTCGGCGCCGGCGAGATGATCCTCGAACGAGAGATGCTGCAACGTCAGCAGGAAGATGGGCAGTCCGGACCCCTGCCCGGCCTCGGCGAGCTGCTGCAGGAGGTAGGGGTCGTTGTCGGCGCCGTCGCGAGCAGCCTCGAGGTTCTTGCCGAACTCGTCGAGAATCAGCAGGAGCGGTCGGTCGCCGGCCAGGCAGCGGGCGATCTCGATGAGCGATGTCGCCGAGGGGCCGGCTCTACGGGGATCGTCAGATGCCGCGTCGTCGAGCGCCGCGGTCAGTCTGTCAGTTGCAGCGAAGCGTTCCGCGGGGGGGGGTCGCCGTACGCGCGGCGGACTGCCGAATCGAGCGCCCGCAGCACCGTGCGGCTGAGCGACTCGCGCCGCGCCGTCACGAGGCCGCGGTGGAAGCCGCGCGCGCTGGTTCCGTGGCGCTCGTGGGCCTCCCGCACGAGCCGGCCCACCGAATCGGAGGCGTCGCCGATGAGCTGCTCGGCCAACCGCCGGGCGTCGCCCGGCGGGCCGAAGGCCGCGTCGAGCAGCAGACCGAGCGAAGACTTTCCTGAGCCGTACGGTCCGGTGAGCGACCAGGCGCCGCCCGCTCCGCCGGCCGCCGCGGTCGCAGCGACGCGTTCGGCGACGTCGAGAGCCCGAGCAGTAACCACGTAACCCTGCAGTGGTTCGAGGCGGGTCGCGTCGCGCTCCAGGTTCGCCGAGCGCGCGAAGCGGGGCGCAACAGCGATTGTCTCAGCCAACAGCGTCATCAGTGCGCCGCCGTTGTCGCAGGGCCCGCGACCGAGGTCATATCGCCATTGTCGATGTCTCGCTGATGGAGACGGCGCAACTGGTCGTCGGGATTCCGGCCGAGGCCGAGTTCCTCCAGCAGGTCATCGGCGATCGGCCGGTCACCCTCGTAGCCGGCTCGCAGGGCGGCGGCGTCGGACGCACCGGTGCCGAAGTAGTCGTCGAGGAGGCGGACCGCGACCGTCGCGGGCGGCTCGGACCAGGAGAGCTGCACCGCCCCGGTGGGCGACGCGAGCCCCAGTGGCTCGCAGTTCTCGACTGCGGGTTCGAGGGTCGCCAGCAGTTCGGACTCATCCAGCCTGAAGGCGCGGCCGACCGACCCCGGCTCGTGCGCCAGACGACTCAGCGTGACCGTGTTGCCGCCGGTTCCACTGCGGGCGAGCCAGTCGAGAGCGGCGTAGGCCGCCACCTCGGGAGGCAGCGACGCCTTGGCCCCCACCGTGAACCGGAATCGGTCCGTCGCCGCGGAACGGCCGATGAGGTTCAGATCCCGCAGCGGGCAATCCAGGACATCGTCGATGCTCCGGCGGTTCGATCGCTCCTGTGGCGCGTAGGTGCGGAGCAGGGCACCGATGTCCTTGTGGATGGACGACCGGTGCGGGGCGCCCCACGTGCTCATTTCGAGTTGCGCCGAGACGGCCGCCTCCAATTCGTCGTCCGTGAACTCGACGGCGCCGAACTCGTTGAACGCCAGCCACCACACCGGAAGCCGCGACGGCGGCGCCAGCAGCAGCCAATGCAGGAGCCAGAGCGTGCCGGGATCCTCCATGTACCGGTCCCAGCCCAACTCGCCGAACAGGGCGTGGCCGATACGGGTGGGGATCAGGCTCGGCGTGCGCCGGTTCTCCGCGGCCGGATCTTCGGTGATGAGTTTCGCCGCCAGCCCCCAGAAGCGAATCGCCCGCACCATGTTCTTGCCCACACCGAGAATCACCGGAGCGTCGGGCCGGCCGAAGACGAACGGATCGTCGGCCGCGGCGGCGTAGGCCTTGCGGAACCATCCGTAGCGCGGGTGGAACGTCTCGTGGCGGGCGAAGGTGGCCTCGGCGGCCTCGGTCAGGCGCATTCACGTGCTCTCGGCGAGCATGGCGCGAACGTACTCCACCGCTGTGACAGTGCGGCTGGAGGCCTCGGCGATGTCAGCCTCGGTCGTGAACCGGCCCAGGCTGAAACGCACCGACTCGAACGCCGCCTCGCGGGAGGCGCCCATCGCCACGAGCACCTCGGACGGCTCGATCGTGCCCGTGCTGCAGGCGCTGCCCGCCGAGGCGGCGACCGGGTCCATGTTGGCGATGACGGCCTCCGCATCGGCGCCGGCGAAGCGCAGGTTGGCCGTGTTGGGGAGCCGACGCGTGGCGTCGCCGTTCTGGCTGACGCCGGCGAGCTTGCTCTGAATGGCCGTAACCAGCCGGTCGCGGAGCGCGCCCACGCGGGCGCTCTCGGTGGAGCGCTCGGCGGCGGCGATCCGGGCGGCCGCCCCCAGCCCGACGATGCCGGCCACGTTGAGCGAGCCCGACCGCAGCCCCCGCTCGTGGCCGCCGCCTTCGATGACCGGAGCGAGCCGCCGCAGCGCCGCCGCTGTGCCGACCAGAGCGCCCACCCCGCCGGGACCGCAGATCTTGTGGCCGCTGAGCGAGACGAGGTCGGCGCCCACCGCCGCCATGTCGAAGGGCAGCCGACCGACCTGCTGCGTGGCGTCGCAATGGAACAGGGCGCCCGCGGCGTGTGCCCGCTCGGCTGCCTCGGCCACCGGGTTCAGAACACCGGTCTCGCTGTTGGCCGCCATGACCGACACCATTAGCACGTCGCGCCCCAGCAACCCGTCGAGGGCGCAGAGGTCGACGAACCCGCCCGGCGTCGCCCCGATCACGTCCACCTTCGCCAGCCCACCGTCGGCCAGCCGGCGTGCAGTCCGGCGCACGGAGGCATGCTCCACCGCCGATATCAGCAGCCGCTTCCGCTCCGGCGCCGCGGCCTCGACGGCGCCGCGCAGCGCCAGATTGTTCGCCTCCGTGGCCCCGGCGGTGAACACCACGCCCGATCGGGCGCCGCCGACCAGAGCGGCGACCCGATCCCGCGCCGACTCGACAGCCCCGGCCTGCCGCTGTCCGAACCGATGCGCCGAGGAGGCGTTGCCGACACCGGTCGTCAAGACGGGGAGCATCTCCTCGACCACCCGCGGGTCCAGCGGCGCCGAAGCGTTGTAGTCGAGATAGATCTCCCGCACGTCCACCAACTGTACGGGAGCCGTATGACAGAGGTCGCCCATCGGACCCTCAGCCCCGGCTCCGAACTCACCCCCACGCGCTGCCGATGGAACTGGCCGTGATCCGATCCCAGAACGCTCCGCGAGCCGCATGTCGCAGGGGCTCTTGCCCGCGCAGGCTCCTGTCGATCTTGTTTTCGACGTGGGCGAGCAAGCTCGCGTCGAGATGTCGAGGGATCACAGGGCGGGCGGCTATTAGTGCGTCGACTTCCGCTCGCGTGGCTCGATTGATCCATTGCTCGGCGTAGTCGGCCGCAGCCACGGCAACTGAGGAAGTCGAGTCGTCGGAGCTGCCAGCACGGTCAGGCGGTGCTTGTCGGCCGGAGAGGAACCCGCTCAACTGAGTCCTGTCGAGTTGGATGATCTTGTCCGCCTCGTACCGGAGTTCTCGCGACTGGTTGCCTCCGCCTGTGGATGGCTCGATGCCGATGAGCGTGATCCGAAGCCCCATGTCCTGAGCCGCCTTCACGCCTTCTCGGAGATCCTCGTCGCCTGCCAGGAGGAACGCATCGCTGATGGCCCGTTCCCGAGCCAAGGTGGTGAGATCACGGTAGATGAGCGCGTCCACCCCCTTCTGCTGGTTCCGCGCGTTTATCCGGCCGAGGCGGAGCTTCAAGTTGGGCAAAGCGGCGATCCTCTGGTGATCTGCCGTGGGAATCCCGTCCTTTGCCCCGTCATACCAGTAGGTCCGCAGCAGCGGAAGGCCGCATGACTCGCTCGCCAGCTTTGCGAAGAACTCACTCGCTATCAGACCGTCGATATCAACGTTGCCCCTGGCCGGCCCGTAGCCGCAGAGCTGCCCGCCTGCGGCGAAGAGGTACCCCGCGTCGATGAAGATTCCGCAGCGGTCCATCAGCCTCCCCCGGGAAACAGAGCGGGGGCCCCAATAAGTCGGGCCCCCGCGGCTCGCCAACGGGCGAGCCATCAATGACAGTCACGATAACAGGCCGCCTCCGTGGTTGCGATCCCGGAATCGGCATGTCTTCGGACTCGTGGAGACGCCGCGTGGAGGCGGTGCGAGTCCTCAACGCCCTCGTCGCCGCCGGCCGGCTCGAACGCCGCGGCACCAGGCGGCGGCAGGCCCGGGCGACGGCCCGGCAGTTCCCCGACGAGGCGATCGCCGCGCTGGAGACACTGGGCTACAGCGTCACGGCCCCGAGCGTGTGGGAGACGTCTTCCGCCCCGAGCCGAACGCCATGTCCTACGGCCGCCTTCGGGCGGCCGTAGCTGTGTTGGTTCCTGAACGTCGGCCCAAGGCCGAGCGGGATCGTTGTGAGCAACAGCTCGGCAAGCAGCTGTCGACGTGTCTCTTTGAACTGCCCGTCCGGGCGTAGCGGGCAGTCGGCTGCGGCAATTGCCGCTAGTGGCGTGCCCGCCCGCTTGCAGGCGCAAGACGCCGGGGTGCCACCTCTCCGAGGTCGCCCGCAGAGTTATGACATATTCGTGAGACATAGACGGACAGTCGTTACGAAAATGCCATAGCTGCTTAAACTCCGTGAGGCGGGACCAGAGTTATGACATAATTGTATCTCTAGTTGCTAGACTCTAAATGATTATGGCATATCCGCTATTCCATCCTTCCTGTAGGCGCGCTCCTGCCGCCGTGCTCACCGCGGCGGAGTTTGCGGCGGAGTTCCCCCGCGAGGGTCTCTACGTCGAGTTCAAGGAAGGCGTCTCGCATTCGCGCATCGCGGAGACGGCGGTGGCGTTCTCCAACGCCGACGGCGGGGTCCTTCTCCTCGGCGCCTCGGACCGCGGAACCATTCGCGGCGTGGATCTGGGCAGCGGTGGTGAGACTCAGATACGGAACACGCTCGGTCAGGTGCGGGACCTCGGACCGCACCGCATCTACTCGCTCGACGTCGACGATCGCACGGTCGTGGCCGTCGCTGTCGGGCCGCGTCGGGACGGGTTCGCACAACTGCCCGGCGGCGCGATCAAGGAGCGGCGCGGAGCGTCCAACCACACTCTGCTCGGTGCGGAACTCTCCGACTTCATCGCACGGCGCTTCGTGCGCACAGTGGAGGCTGCTCCTGCCCACGTCCGGTTCGATGAGATCGAGCCCGATCTGGCACGGGAGTTGGCGGAGGCGTGGCAGTGGCCGCTGGAGCCGGACGCACCGCCGTCGAAACTCCGGGATCGCCTGCGCGACAGCGGGTTCGTGGTGCCCGACGGCGATGGCGACTACCTGAGCGTCGCCGGCGCCCTGTACCTGCTCGCAGATCCGGCACGGGTGCTCGGGAAGGCCTTCGTGGAGGTCTTCCGCTACCGGGACGAGGGAGTGGACTACGACCGTCGTGAGGAATTCGGCGGCCCACTCCAGCGCCAGGTGGAGGCGGCGGCCGACTTCGTGCTTGACGAGTTGGGCTACGAGATGGCGCTAGCGGGTGTCCGGCGCCACGAGTTGCACCGGCTTCCGCGGGCTGTGGTGCGCGAAGCGGTCGCAAACGCCGTCGCACACCGGTCGTACGCGCCGGCGGCCATCGCGCAGGCGGTTCGCATCGAGATCCGCCCGGACCGGGTGGTGGTGCGGTCGCCGGGCGGGTTGCCCGAAGGAGTGTCGGCGGACGACTTGGGCGGTCGGTCCGTCCCTCGCAACGTGCTGGCGATCCGCACGCTTCGCTTCTTCGGCATCGCCGAGGACGCCGGGCGCGGCGTGCGCCTCATGCGGGATCACATGGCCCTCAACCTCATGGAACCCCCGCAGTTTGAGGTGGACACCACGTCGGTGACGGTCACGCTGCCGCTGGGGTCCGCGGCGATGCCGGCGGAGCGGTCCTGGCTGGCCCTGACGTTGACCGGCGAACAGCCCGGCGCGGTGCGGCCGTACTCGGTCGGCGACACTGCCGGCGTGCCCGCCGGCTTGCAGTCGCAGGATGTGCGGGTTCTGCTGGAAGCCGGCCGCGGCGAAATGCTCACCAACGGCCAGGTCCGCGACTTGCTCGGCGTGGAGGTTGCGGAGGCTCGGGCGGCGCTTCGCCGGTTGCGCGACCGCGGGTTGCTCCAGCAGCGGAGCAATGGCGCTGGCGCCCACTACGTCTTGGCGCCGCACCTAACCGGCCCCAACAGCCGCCGAGCAGTGCGCAGCCGGCCCGGCCACCTCAGCGACGTCGCAATTGAGCTGGCGGGCAGAGGTCGCGTTGCCAACGCCGACCTCCGGGAGCGCACGGGTATCGACCGCGTGGAGGCGCTGCGCGTCCTCAACGCCCTCGTAGCCGCCGGGAGGCTCGAACGTCGCGGCGCCAGACGAGGCAGCCACTACATTCTCCCCGGATCGCCCGAGCCGGAGCAATAGCAGAGTTATGTCATATTCGTGAGATGTAGACGGGTAGTCCTTACGAATATGTCATAACCGCTCAACCCCGGCGAGGCGGGCTTGGTGCTCCTGGTACCGACTCTCGAGGCTGTTCCAGAGCCGCTCGGGCACGCCTGTGGCACGTTCGAGTCGCCGTGCTGTGTCGTCGGCGGCGGGATCCTTGCCCCGGATGATCTGGTCGATGTGCTCCGTCGAGAGCCCGGTGTGCCGGGCCAACTCGGCCTGGCGGACCGGCGCGGTGGAGTTGGTGCGCCGGCCGCTACTCTGACCGCCGGACTTGGGGCGCTGTCGAGGCTCCCCGTGATGCATGATGGTCGATGTGGGCGGCGATTCGACCGGGCGGCTTGGCTTGCGTGTGATCGCGTAGCGTGTTGGGTGCCGGTGGCATATGTGCCGGCGAGCCCCGGAGTAGGAGTGGTCGGATCGAGCGTGGAGGAGGCACTACCACGATGAGGATCATCACGCGAGAAGAAGTCGTCGAGATCGTCACGGAGACGGCGCGACGTGCGGGTCTCACCTTTGAGGAGTTCATGGCGGACGGCGAGGCGGACCTCCTGACCGACGCCGAGTGTCGGGAGGATTGGCTCACGTACCGGAACTTCCTGCGCCGGCAGTGAGTGGCCAGGAGTTCCCGGGATCGGTCGAGAGCTTCGTCGCCACGCTCAATCGCCTGCTCGAGAGCAGCGTCTCGACATCGGCACGGTTCGACGCCAGGCTCTCGAGTGCCCGCACCGAGGCGGTCGTCCAAGTGCGCGACGGCTCCGATACCCGGTCGCCAGGCGTCGCTCTGATTCGTCGGCGCGACGATCCCGATGGTCCGGTGCTCTTCCTCAGGTCTCGGTGCATCGTCGAGATCGACTCCAGGCGCGATGACTTGCGGGTGTCTTCTTCCATGGTCGGGCTCTGGGCTGATGTGACCGGAGGGCGGAAACGCCCTAGTCCGCTCGTGCGAGTCGAGTACGACCGGAGTCGGCTGGGCCGTGGGCGGGCCGCGGCGCACGTGCACCTGCACGCGAACTCGCCGGAGTTCGCGTGGCTGTACGGCTCGGCCGGTCGGCCCACTCCCGATCTGCACGCGCTGCACTTCCCTGTCGGCGGGCAGCGGTTTCGTCCGACGCTGGAGGAGTTCCTGCTGTTTCTGGACAGGGAGAATCTCTTCGACAACTGGAAGGCGGGCTGGAAGTCGATGCTCCTCGATTCGTTGGAGGCGTGGGAGCGGCGGCAGGCCCGAGCGACGGCCCGGCAGTTCCCCGACGAGGCGATCGGCGCGCTGGAGGCGCTGGGCTACAGCGTCACGGCACCCCAACTCGCCTGAATCCTCCCGGCGCCCCGACCGAGCGGCCCCACACCGACCCCCCGCGCCCCGAAACCGTCGCCGGTGCCGAACCGCCGGCCCGACACGCCCCCGCACCCCACACGGACCGGCCCCCCACGCGCCAGCCGCCGCCAGCGCCACCGAAACACCCCACAACCGCCACAAACCCACCCCCACCGAACCCCAACGGTGGATTCAGGCTAAGAGGAGACGTTATGCCTGAGATGCGACGACAGTACGACGCCGAGTCGGTCTACGGACCGGCGGGCTGGTGCGGGTCCTCGCCGGCGAGTCGGTAGTGACGCTCGGTCGGCAGGGGTGCGGCCGGGCGCCCGTCGGGCGGGCCGTCGCGGAACGTGCCGAACCAGCGGTCGAGGGGAATCACGTTCTCGCCGTAGTTGCCCTCGAAGTAGCGGTGGTGCAGCCAGTGGAAGTAGTCGCCCGCCGGCAGCTTGCCCTTGAGCAGTTTCCCGTGGAAGCCGGTGTGGCCGTGGGCGGGCGCCAGCGCGGTCTCGAAGATGTTGAACATCATGTGGACCGGGTGCGACGCCACCACGAAGTGGATGAGCACCGTGGACAGGTAGATGATGTGCTCGAGGGGATGCATGGCCATGCCCGACCACGGCCCCGGATTGGTGTTCTTGTGGTGCAGGTAGTGGGCGCTGCGGTACAGCGGCTTGGTGTGCAGCAGCCGGTGCGTGAAGTAGAAGTGGATCTTGCGCCAGAACACCACCACCAAGAAGAGCAGTACGAACAGCACCGGATTGTCCGACCAGCCCAGGTACGGCACCCAGCCGTGCGCGTAGCCGTAGAGCAGCAGCACCTCCCAGGCGGTCCAGACGGTGACGCCGCTGACGCAGCTCCAGAACACGTTGTCGCGGACCTGCGACCGGAACAGGAACAATCTCTTGTTGACGAAGAGCCATCGCCGGTCGTGCTTGTTGTCCGTCCCCTGCAGCTTGAGGGTGTAGAGGACGAGGTGCAACCCGCCGGCGATGAGCCATATGAACGCCATGTTCCGCAGGAAGATCGTCGCGATCCAGCCGAACTCGAGGCTGCGGGCCTGATTGAGGTCCGGCGCCAGCCACGCCCACGAGGCGAAGGCCAGTCCCAGCCAGACGGCCCGCCACGGCCAGAGGAAGCCGCCCCACGTGAAGAGGTATTTGGCGACCGCCTTGGGCTGCGGGGGCCAGACGAAAATGGGCGCGAAGGTCGGTGGTTCGTCCGGCTTCCAGTCGAGGTAGCGCTCGGAGAGGGGACGCGTCCCGGTCGACATGGATCCACCTCCCGTCTCGTCCTCGGACACTCTCGTCGCCGGAAATGTGCCTGTTCAGCACCCATGATCGTATCCCGACCGCTCGGACCTGTCGATGGACGAAGGCCCGCCGGGCACCGTCAGGTCTCTTCTCCGGGCACCCAGCCCCGGCACCTCGCCGCCCCGGCAGCGGCGACGGGGGAGGTCGTCCAGCGTCCCACCGGTTCCGACCGGCGGGCCGGCGCCCGTCGCCGGGGGGGGGGGTTGGGAGAATAGATCGCATAGCAGGTGAACCCCAATTCGCATCGACGTTACTGCGCCCCCGAGGAATAGTTCGCGCGCCCGCGAGTTGCAAGGTTCCAGGGATCCGGCGGGTAGCGACATCGGGTCGTATGCGCTGCTCGGCGGTTGGCGGCCACCTACGATTGTCCCGTCACCTCACGGCGCAGGAGGTCGAGATGTCGGTGAGTGCGTACATCCTCATCCAGACCGAGATGGACCAGGCGGCGGACGTGGCCCGCAGCATCCGGGGCATGGACGGCGTGGAGGCCGCCGAGGTGATGACCGGCCCCTACGACGTGATCGTGAAGGCCACCGCTGCCGACGTGAACAGCCTCGGGCACATGGTGATCAGCCGGATCCAGGCGGTGGGCGGCATCACGCGCACGCTGACCTGCCCCGTCGTGGAGATCTGAGCCCCTCAGGCCTCCAGCCGGCGTTCCAGCGCCGCCAGTTCCTCCCAGAGTTCGCCCGGCAGGCGCTCGCCGAAAGAGCCGAAGTGCCGGCGGATGAGGTCCACCTCGCCGCGCCAGGCCTCCCGATCCACCGCCAGCAGCTCATCCATGTCCTCCGGCGGTACCTGCAGCCCCGACAGGTCCAGGGCCCCGGCCGGCGGGCTGAACCCCAGCGGGGTCTCGACGGCCTCGCCGCGCCCCTCGGTACGCTCGACGATCCAGCGCAGCACGCGGCAGTTCTCGCCGAATCCGGGCCACAGGAAGCGCCCGTCGTCGCCGCGCCGGAACCAGTTCACCCAGAAGATCCGCGGGAGGCGGGAGGGGTCGCGGGAGGCGCCCATCTCCAGCCAGTGGGCCATGTAGTCGCCCATGTTGTAGCCGCAGAACGGCCGCATGGCGAAGGGATCGAAGCGCACCCTGCCGACGGCGCCGCTGGCCGCCGCGGTGGTCTCGGAGTTGAGGATCGAGCCCAGGAACACGCCGTGGCGCCAGTCGCGGGCTGCGGTGACCAGCGGGGCGTTGCGTGCCCGTCGCCCGCCGAAGACGATCGCCGAGATCGGCACGCCGGCGGGATCGTCCCATTCGGGTGCGATCGAAGGGCACTGGGAGGCAGGCGCGGTGAAGCGAGCGTTGGGATGCGCCGCCGGTTCCCCCGAGTCGGGCGCATAGGGCCGGCCGCGCCAGTCCGTGAGGCCCTCCGGGGCCGTGGGCGTGAGGTTCTCCCACCACACGTCGCCGTCGGCGGTGGCGGCCACGTTGGTGAAGATGGAGTTGCCCCACATCGTGTCCAGAGCGTTGGGGTTGGTTGCGCGCGAGGTGTTCGGCGCCACCCCGAAGACGCCGTTCTCGGGGTTGATGGCATACAGGCGCCCGTCCTCGCCGAATTGCATCCAGGCGATGTCGTCACCCAGGGTCTCGACCTTCCAGCCCGGCAGGGTCGGCACCATCATGGCCATGTTGGTCTTGCCGCAGGCCGACGGGAAGGCCCCGGCCACGTAGTACTTGCGTCCTCCCGGCGGGGTGACGCTCATGATCAGCATGTGCTCGGCCAACCAGCCGTCGTCGCGGGCCATGACCGAGGCGATGCGCAGGGCGAAGCACTTCTTGCCCAGCAGGGCGTTGCCGCCATAGCCCGAGCCGTAGGACCAGATCTCCCGGGTCTCGGGGAAGTGGGCGATGTACTTGTTGTCGGCGTCGCAGGGCCACGGCTCGTCGGGCGCTCCGTCGGCGAGCGGACGGCCCACCGAGTGCAGGCACGGCACGAAGTTGCCGTCGCTGCCGAGTTCGGCCAGCACCTCGTCGCCGATGCGCGCCATGATCCGCATGTTCACTGCCACGTAGGCCGAGTCGGTGAGCTGCACGCCGATCTGGGAGATGTGCGACCCCAGCGGACCCATGCTGAACGGGATCACGTACATGGTCCGGCCCACCATGGCGCCCCTGAAGTGCCCGAGCAGTTCGGCCTTCAGCTCGGTGGGGGCGCGCCAGTTGTTGGTGGGTCCGGCGTCTTCGGGGTCTACCGAGGCGATGAAGGTGCGGTCCTCCACCCGGGCCACATCGGCAGGATCCGAACGCGCCAGGAAGCTGTTGGGGCGCAGGTTGGGGTTGAGCCGCTGGAACGTGCCCGAGGCTTCCAGGGCGGCGCAGAGCCGCTCCCACTCGGCCTCGCTGCCGTCGCACCAGTGGACGTCGTCGGGCCGCAGGACCTGCCGGCACTCCTCCACCCAGTCCGCCAGGCGCTGGTGGGTGATGGTGCCGCTGAGGCTCGTGGCGGTCATGGGGCTGCTCGCGACGTCTCGCCGGCGGCTCAGTAGAGGTGCGTCGGGGTGCCCATGTCCACCTCGCTGCCGAGGCGCAGGGCGGTGGCACGGCCGTCGTCGTCGAGGTCGAAGATCACCCGCTGGCCCTGGCGCAGGAAGCGGAACACCGAACCCTCGAGGGCGCCCGCGGCGAGGTCGCACTCGATGAAGTCGGTGTCGCGCACCACGACGCCGTCACCGGTCACGGGGTCGTAGGACTTGATGACTCCCTGCATGTGTCAATCTCCCCGGGCCGGTCTCCCTGAGCCCGTCTCCCCTATATGTGACAGCGCCCGGCGGGGTCCCCGCCGAGCGTGCCCGCAGGGTAGTCGCCGGCGCGCCGACCCAACACGGATCACTCGCCGGTGTGACAGAGGTCGCAGCGTCGCCGGCCGGAGCCGCACGAGCGGCCCTCGCTATTGTTTAGCGGCGTGGCCCCCCTCGATCGGCTGACCGCCGATCACGTCGACCTGCTGATGCGGCGCTACAGCGAGGCGTTGGCTGCTCACCGGTCCGTGATCGACGCCCTCAACGTGTACCCGGTGCCCGACGGCGACACGGGCACGAACATGTCGCTGACGCTGCGGGCGGTGGTCGACGCCCTCCCCGCCGACTGCGATCTTCCTTCGGTGTGTCAGGCCATCTACGACAGCGCCCTGGCTGCTGGCCGCGGCAACTCGGGGATCATCCTGTCGCAGTTCCTGCGGGCCATGGCGGCCGCCTGGCGCGAGGCGGCCACGATCGACGCCGCCGGCCTGGCCGGCAGCCTGGAAGCGGCCTCGGTGGCGGCCTACGGCGCCGTGGCGCGGCCGGTGGAGGGCACCATCCTGACGGTGGGCAAGGACGTTGCGGCGGCCGCGGCGTCCGCCGCCCGGCGGGACGCGCCCCTAGCCGAGGTGATCGAGGCGGCCATCGAGGCCGGCCGGGAGAGCCTGGAGCGCACCCCGGAGCTGCTGGAAGTGCTGCGCACCGCCGGGGTCGTGGACGCCGGCGGCAAGGGTCTGCTGCTGCTTCTGGACGCCTTGGCGCACGTGGTTTACGGGCACCCCTTGCCCGAGCCGCCCGAGGTCGCCGCCCCGCTGCTCGGCGACGATCCCCACCGCATCGAGGGCGCCGGCGACGTGGCCGACCTGCGCTACGAGGTGATGTTCCTGCTGGACGCCGGCGATGACCGGATCGCGGCCTTCCGCGACCGCTGGGAGCAGTTGGGGGACTCCATCGTGGTCGTCGGCGGCGACGGGTTGTGGAACTGCCACATCCACACCGACGACATCGGCGGTTCCATCGAGGCCGGGATCGAGGCCGGCCGCCCGCACCGCATCGAGGTCACCGACCTTCACGAGCAGGTCGGCCACGTCGACCACGTGGCGGCGCCGACCCGCACTGCGACGGGGGTCGTGGCGGTGGTAACCGGCGACGGTGTGCGACGGATCTTCAAGTCGCTGGGGGCGGCCGAAGTAGTGACCGGCGGCCAGACCATGAACCCCTCGGTGGCCGCGCTCCTAGAAGCCGTGGAACGCACCCCCGCGGACGGGGTCGTGGTGCTGCCCAACAACAAGAACATCGTCCTGGCCGCCCAGCAGCTGCACGAGCTCACCGACAAGGCCGTGGTGGTGGTGCCGACGGTCAGCATTCCCGCCGGCCTCAGCGCCATGGTGGAGTTCGACCCCGAATCCGAGGCGGCGCGCAACGCCAAGGTGATGGCCGCCCTCGCCGAGGAGGTGACCGCCGGGGAGGTGACCCGCGCCGTGCGCGACGCCGTCACGCCGGCAGGACCGGTGGCCGAGGGCGACTTCATGGCTCTCAGCGCCGGTGACGTGCAGTGCGTCGCCGGGGAGTTGATCGCCGTCACCTGCGGCCTGCTGGAGCAGATCGTCGGCGACGACCACGAGATCGTGACGCTCATCTGCGGCGCCGAGGCCACCGAGGCGGACACCGAGGCGGTGGCGAGCTGGCTGGCGGACGCCCGGCCGCACGTTGAGGTGGAGGTGCACGCCGGCGGCCAGCCCCTCTACCACTACTACGTCGGCGTCGAATAGGCGCCGGGGCCGGCGGTGCTGCTGACCTGTGGTTGAAGCGCCCGCCCCGCTGACCTGGCGGGACCTGGCCGGGATCGATCTGGAGCGCCTCACGCGCGGCGACAGTCGCAGAGTGCGGGCGCTCGGCGAGCTGGGCGTGGCGCACCTGGGGGACCTGCTGACCTACTACCCGCGCCGCTACCTGGACCGCAGCCGGGAGGCCACCGTCACCGAGCTGCAGGCGGGCGAGGACGCCACCGTGCTGGCCACCGTGGAGCGGGTGCGGGCCGTTCCGGGGCGCGGCCGGCGGGCGCGCGTCGAGGTGCGGGTGAGCGACCGCGAGGGTGCCCGGCTGAACTGCGTGTTCTTCAACCAGCCGTGGCGCGCCAAGCAACTGCGCGAGGGCATGGGGACGGTGTTGTACGGGCGCCTGGAGGAGTTCCGGGGCGCGGTGCAGATGACGAACCCGGTCGTGGACCTCGTCGGGGATCGCACCGGGGCCATCTTCGCCGTGTACCCGCTCTCGGCCAAGGCCGCAATCGGTACCTGGGAGATCGCCGACATGGTGGCTGAGGCTCTGCGGCGCTGTGCACGCCGCGGTATCGCCGATCCCGTGCCGCCCGACCTGCTGGCGAGCCACGGGCTGTGCGGGCGTGACGAAGCCCTGCGGCTGATCCACAGCCCGGAGTCGTTCGCCGACGTGACCCGCGCCCGCAACCGGCTGGTCTTCGACGAGTTGCTGCGGATGCAGGTCGTGCTCGTGGGGCGCAAGCGCGAGCGCCAGATCGCCGGGGAGGGGATCGCCCACGAGGTGGATCGGGTGCTGCTGGATGGCTTCCGGCAGAACCTACCCTTCGAGCTGACCGCGGCGCAGAGCCGCACCGTCGAAGAGATCCTCGCCGACCTGGCGCAGCCTTGGCCGATGCACCGGCTGCTGCAGGGTGAGGTGGGATCGGGCAAGACGGTGGTGGCGCTGATGGCCATGCTGGCGGTCTTCTGCGGGGGGCGGCAGGCCGCCCTGATGGCTCCGACAGAAGTGCTGGCCGAGCAGCACTACCTGGGTCTCAGCGAGTTGCTGCGGTCACTGGGCGCCTGCGGTCATGTCCCCGAGCACGGTGGGCGCCTGGCGTTGGGCGGCACGTCGCCGGTCTCGCTGGAACTGCTGACGGGACGGATCCGAGCCGGCGCCCGTGACCGCATCCTGGCCGGCCTGACGAACGGCGACGTGGACATGGTGGTGGGCACGCACGCCCTCATCAGCGAAGGTGTGGCCTTCGAGTCCCTGGGCCTGGCCGTGGTGGACGAGCAGCACCGCTTCGGCGTGGAGCAGCGCGCCGCCCTGCGGGCCCGCGGCGCCGGCGGCGGCCTGCCGGACGTGCTGGTCATGACGGCCACGCCGATCCCCCGCACGGCCGCCATGACCGTCTACGGCGATCTGGACGTGTCGCGGCTCGACGAGTTGCCCGCCGGCCGGGCCGGCGTGACGACCTCGGCGGTGACCGAGGCGCCGCGGCAGGCCGCCGTCTGGGAGCGGCTGCGGGCCGAGGTCGCCGCCGGCCGGCAGGCGTACGTGGTGTGTCCTCTCATCGAGGAGTCCGACAAGGTGGAGGCGGCCGGCGCGGAGGCGACGTATGAGGAGTTGCGCGCCGGCGAGCTGGCCGGCCTGCGGGTCGGGCTGCTGCACGGGCGCCTGCCGGCGAGCGCCCGGGAGCCCCTCATGGCCGCCTTCCGGCGCGGCGAGCTCGACGTGCTGGTCGCCACGACGGTCATCGAGGTGGGAGTGGACGTGGCCAACGCCACCGTCATGGTCATCCTCGGCGCCGACCGCTTCGGCATCGCCCAACTCCACCAGCTTCGGGGCAGGGTGGGGCGCGGGTCGCAGCCGGGATGGTGCTTCCTGGTCGCCGAGAACCTCTCGCCGCCGGCACAGGCGCGCCTGGGGGCCCTCGTGGACAGCAGCGACGGCTTCGAACTGTCGGAGATCGACCTGGACCTGCGCGGCGAGGGCACCCTCATGGACTCCCGCCAGACCGGCCGCAGCGACCTGAAGCTGGCATCGCTGCGGCGCGACCGCGACTGGATCCCCCTGGCGCGCCGGGCGGCCGAGTCGATCTGCGACGCCGGCGGCCCGGACCCTGTGCTGGCCGACGAGATCGCGCTGCTGCTGAGCGACGCCGACATCGACTATTTCGACAAGTCCTAGGCAGGATGGGGTGATGAGCAGCGAGCGACGCCCCAGCGAGCTGGCCCGGCTCGAGGAGGTTCGCCGGGTCGGCAGCGAGCGCACCGCCGAGGTGGCCGGCGTTCTGGCCGAGGCCTTCGCCGGTGACCCGCTGCAGGCATGGCTGCTGGCCGGAGTGGCGGCCAGCGAGCGTGCCGCCTGGCGGACCGCCTGGTGGAGCTTCATGGTCACCCACGCGCCGCCGGGCACCGAAGTGCACGTCACCGGCGACGGATGCGGCGCGGCCTGCTGGCACCCGCCGGGCGCCGGGCAACTGCCGGCGGAATCGGTGGAGCAGTTCCGGGCCATGGTCGGCGAGCTGGCGGGCGAACGCGCCCCGGTGGTGCTCGCCAGCCTGACCCGGTTCGCTCGCCGGGCGCCGGCCGAGCCGCACTGGCACCTGGCGGCGGTCGGCGTGGCCCCCGACCGCCAGGGGGAGGGCCTCGGGGCCCGCCTGCTGGCCCCGCTGCTGGCCCGCTGCGACCGGCTGGGGCTACCGGCCTACCTGGAATCCTCCAACTCCCGCAACCTCACCTTCTACGAACGCCTGGGCTTCGCCGCCACCGGCGAGGTCCGCACCGTCGACGAACGGGTGACGCTGACGCTCATGTGGCGCCGGCCCGGCCCGGCCCGATGATCAGCCCAGCCCGATGACCCGCATCATCGCCGGCGAGGCCCGGGGGCGCCGGCTGAAGGTCCCCCGCGGCGACCGGGTGCGCCCCACTGCCGATCGGGTGCGCGAGTCCATCTTCGGGGCGCTCGGCAGCATCGGTGACCTGGCGGGGGCGGTGGCGCTCGACGCCTTCGCCGGCAGCGGCGCGCTGGGGCTCGAGGCGCTCTCCCGGGGCGCGGCGCACGTCACGTTCGTGGAGCGGCACCGCGCCACAGCGGCGATCCTGCGGGCGAACGTTGCGGCGCTGGACTTCGGCGACCGCTGCGGGATCGTGACCGGCGACGTCCTCGGCTGGTTGGGCAAGACCGACGAGTCCTTCGACGTGGCTTTCTGCGATCCGCCCTACGACTTCCCCGATCACGGCTGGCAGCGGCTGCTGGGACGGCTGAACGCTGGGATTCTCGTCGCCGAATCCGATCGCCCGGTGCCCGCCCACCCGGACTGGATAGTCATCTCCGAGCGTCGCCGGGGGAGTACCGTTGTGCAGATGGCGAGACGTCGAGTCGCCGAGGACGCCGAGGCCCCGGCGCGACCTGCAGGAAATGACCCGGCGCGACCTGCAGGGAATGACTGACGTGGTCCGCGTGCTGTACCCCGGTTCGTTCGATCCCGTGCACAACGGTCACGTGGAGGTCGTCGAGATGGCAGCCGAACTCTTCGACGAGGTGATCGTGGCGGCGATGCGCAACCCCCAGAAGGGCGAGACGCTGTTCAGCATGGACCAGCGCGAGGCCATGCTGGGCGAGACGTTCGCGCACCTCCCGAACGTGCGCACCACCATGTTCGGCGAGTTGGTGGTGAGCCTGGCCCGCCGGGAGGGGGCCGACTTCATCGTGAAGGGCCTGCGAGCGGTGTCAGACTTCGAGAGCGAACTGCAGATGGCCCAGACCAACCGCAAGGTGGCTGGCGTGCACACCGTCTTCCTGCCGTCCACGTCGGCCAGTTCCTTCATAGCCTCGAAGTACATCCGGGAGATCGCCCGCTTCGGCGGCGACGTGGACTCGATGGTGCCCGCCCCGGTGGCGAAGCGCCTCGGGGAGAACCGGTCGGTCTCGTGAGCTCCTACGACGATCCTTCCGCACCCGGCCCTTCCGCCCCCGGCCCTTCCGCCCCCGGCGACGAGCCGGATTTCCCCCCGGGCGGGCCTGCCGGCGAGCCGGGGCCGTTCGAGTCGCTCGCCGGTGGCGGCCCCGAAGTGGTCGAGGATGTGGAGGCGGCACTCGCCGACCTGGAGCGGTACGTCAGCGGGGCGCGCGCCTCGAGCCTGTCCTCGCAGGTTCGACTGGACCGCGACCACCTCCTGGAGCTGGTCCGGATCGCCCGGGCCCGGCTGCCGGTGGCCCTGCGCAGCGCCCGGTGGCTCATCAAGGAGCGCAACGACTACCTGTCCAAGGCGAGACGGGACGCCGAGGAGATGATCGACGAGGTCAAGGCCGAGGCGGCGCGCATGGTGCAGCGCACCGAGGTCGTCAAGCAGGCGGAGGTGCGGGCCCGCCGGATCATCGAGGCGGCCGAGGAGCAGGCCCGCCGCCAGCGGCTGGAACTCGAGGACTACTGCGACGAGCACCTCGCCCGCTTCGAGGAGGCCATGGAGCGCGCCCTGGACAACGTGCGGCAGGGGCGCAGGCGGTTGCAGGGGTCGATCCCGCCCGCACCCGCGCCGGACCCGGAGGAGTCCGAGGAGTCCGACGGGCGCCTCTTCAACCAAGACGAGGGGTGAGCGAGCCGCGCCCGGTGCTGGTCCCTGTCGCCGACCTGCTGGCCGCCCCCGGCCGGCGACGCGAGTTGGAGGGCCGGCGGGTCCTGGAGGACCTAGCGGTCGGCGGCGGGGCGATCGCCGAGGACGCCGTCGAGCTGCGGCTCACCCTGGAGGCACAGGCCGGGCGCATCATCTGCTCCGGCGAGGTGCGCGCCTCCTGGGAACTCCAGTGCCGGCGCTGCCTGGAGTCTGTGCGCGTCCCCGTGGCGCCGGCGGTCACCGAGGTCTTCGAGTCCGCTCCTGTCGAGGGCGATACGTTCCCGCTCGACGGCGAGGTCGTGGACCTGGCGCCGATGCTGCGCGAGCTGGTGCTGTTGACGCTGCCACTCGCCCCGCTCTGCGGTGAGTCCTGCGGCGGTCCCGCGGGAGGCTCGTACTACGGGGCAACGCCGAGGGGGGAACCGTCCGAACCCACAGTCCCACGCGATCCGCGCTGGGCGGCGCTCGACGACTTCCAACCCTGAGGAACCGGCAGGGGAGGCCGCTACCGTCACGGTGTGGCCGTTCCCAAGAAGAAGACCTCCAAGTCGCGCTCCCGCAGCCGCCGCGCCGCCGCTTGGCGGCTGCGGTCGCCGTCCCGCTCGTCCTGCTCCCGTTGCGGAGCCGCCAAACTGCCGCACCGGGTCTGCGGGCAGTGCGGCTGGTACCGCGACCGGCAGGCGGTCGAACTCGGCTGAGGGGGTTCGCCGGCTCGTGAGCCGAGCTGCCGGGGACCCGACGCGCCGTCGCCGGCCCCTGCGGTCATCGTGAGCCCGCTGCCGGTCGCCGTCGACGCCATGGGGGGCGACAACGCGCCCGAGGCGATCGTCGAGGGCGCCCGCATGGCGGCGGGCGAGGGGCTCGCCGTGGTGCTGGTGGGCCCGCCCGAGCAACTCAGCGGCAGCGGCCTAGACGTGATCCCGGCGCGGCAGGTCGTCGGCATGGACGACGACCCCGGTACCAGTGTCCGGCGCCTCAAGGACGCCTCGGTCGTGCGGGCGGCCGAGGCCGTGCGCGACGGCCGGGCCTGCGCCATGCTCTCCGCCGGCAACACCGGCGCCGCCATGGCGAGCGCGCTGCTGCGTTTCGGGCGGATCAAGGGGGTCGTGCGTCCGGCAGTGGCCTGCCTCTTCCCGGTGCCCGGGCGGGCGACGCCCACCGTGGTGCTGGACTGCGGCGCCAACTCCGACTGCGTCGCCGGCTGGCTGGTGCAGTTCGCTCGCATGGGTGCGGTGTACAGCCGCGCCGGTTTCGGCACCGCCGAGCCGCGGGTAGGGCTGCTGTCCATCGGCGAGGAGGCCGGCAAGGGCTCGGCTCTCGTCAAGGAGGTCTTCACGCTCCTCGAGGACGAGGGCTGGCAGGACCGGGCCGGGGCCCGTTTCGTGGGCAACGTGGAGGGGCGCGACCTGTTGCTGGACTGCGCGGACGTGATCGTTACCGACGGCTTCACCGGCAACGTGATGCTGAAGACCGCCGAGGGCGTGGCCGCCGTCATCGCCGCCCAGATCATCGGCCTGGCCGACAGTTCTCCGGAGGCCCGGGCCGGCGCCGACCTGTTCTTCCCCGCGCTCATGGGTCTCTACGAGACCTTCGACCCGGAGAACACCGGCGGCGCGGTCCTGCTGGGTGTGCGCGGGGTGTGCACCATCTCGCACGGATCCTCGAGCCCCAAGGCGATCGCCAGTGCCATCGCCGTGTCCCATCAGCTGGCGGCGGCAGGGGTCCCCTCACAGATCGCCGACGCGGTCTCCGGGTAGGATTCGAACTCCCCGCCGCGTGCCGCCCGGCGCGCCGGGGGTCGAGAGGAGGAAGCAACCGTGCCGGCAGAGACCCACGTTTCGCAGAGTCCGATGCCGCGGTCGGAGATCCTGGAGCAGATCAAGGGCCGGCTGGCTGACATCCTCGAGATCGACCCTGCCGGCATCGCCGAGGGCGATTCCTTCCTCGACGACCTCGACGCCGACTCGTTGGCGCTGATCGAGCTGGTCGAGGCGCTGGAGGAGGAGTTCGGGGAACGCACCGTCGGCTTCCGGATCGACGACGAGGACCTGCAGGACCTGCGGACGGTCCGCGACGCGGTCGACTACGTCGAGGCGCGACTGGGCTGAGTGGCTGCTGAGGATCCCGACAACCTGGCGGAGCGGATCGGCTACCGGTTCGCTGACGAGACGCTGAAGGAGTTGGCGCTGCGCCACCGATCCTGGGTGGCCGAGCAGCGTCCGGTCGCCGGGGCTGTGCCCGACTCCAACGAGCGCCTCGAGTTGCTGGGCGACGCCGTGCTGGAAGTGGTCGTCTCCGAGCACCTCTACACCGGCTACCCCCACTTGGACGTGGGCCAAATCGCCAAGGTGCGAGCCTCGGTGGTGTCGGCCGACTGCCTGGCGGACTTGGCCGGCGAGCTGCGACTCGGGGAGGAACTGCTGCTGGGGCGGGGCGAGGAAACGTCCGGCGGTCGCGCCAGGCGCTCCATCCTGGCGGACGCCGCCGAGGCCCTCATCGGGGCCGTGTACATCGACGGAGGCTGGGCGCCGGCGCGCCGGCTGGTGCTGTCGCTGCTCACCGAGCGCATCGCCGCCTTGGCGACCGATCCCGGGCGGGGCGACCACAAGACCGTGCTGCAGGAGCGGGCCGCGCGCGCCGGGGACGCGCCGCCCGGCTACCGCCTGAGCCGCAGCGGTTCCGACCACGCACCCATCTGGCGGGCCGTCGTGTTGATCGGCGACAGCGAGTGCGGCGCCGGCGAGGGGCCCACCAAGAAACAGGCCGAGCAGGCGGCGGCGCACGCCGCGCTGGCCCGCTACGAGTCCGAGCTGCCGGCCGATCAGCTATCCCCGGAGTGCCCCGGCGCGGGTGCGAAGATGTGCGGTGACCCCCCTGGGTCCGGAGACGACGCGGCAAGGACACCATGATCGAGTCACCCGAAGTAGAGGTCGTGCGCCGTGAGCTGGAGCGCGAGGTCATGGACAGGCGGGTGAAGGTGGTCGAGGTGCTGTCCGAGAGCGTCACCCCGCACAGCGCCGAGGAACTCAACGAGCGACTGGAGCGGGCCAAGATCATCGGGGAGGTCTCCCGTCAGGGCCTGCATCTGCTGCTCACCTTCGACAACGGGGAGATCATGGGGATCACCCTCGGCGCTGGCGGCCACCTGCGCCGCCAACCCAACAGGGACCGGGTCGATCCCGCCACGCGCCTCGTCATCACGTTCACGCAGTACGGGGGGCTGCGCATGCTGGACTTCAAGGAGGGCGCCCGGCTGCGACTGCTGAGTCCCGAGCAGGCGCAGGAGCAGCAGCCCGAGGGCATCGACCCGCTCGTCACGTCGCTCTCTTGGACCGACTTCTCGAGCCTGCTGGCGACCCCGGCCCGCCCGATCTACCTGAAGGCCTTCCTGACCAACGCCGGCGCGATCATCGGCGTGGGTGACATGTACGCCGATGAGATCCTCTTCAACGCCGGGCTGCGCCACGACCGGCTGACCGACTCGCTGGGGCGTCAGGAGGTCCGCCGGCTGTGGCGCGCCGTCGTGGAGGTGCTGCACGACGCCGTGAAGTACCGGGGCTCCACGCTGGAGGACAATCATTTCGTGTCGCTGTCGGGGGAGCCCGGCGCGTACCAGAACCATCACAACGTCTTCCGCCGCCACGGCCAGCTGAGCCCGCGCTCGCGCCGGCCGATCGTGCGGGTCAAGTACCGGGGTCGCTGGACCTACTACTGCGAGCAGTCACAGGTGTAGCCGTGTTCCTGCAGGCCTTGACGCTGAAGGGCTTCAAGTCGTTCGCCGAGACCACGACGATCAGCTTGGCCCCCGGCCTCTCGGTGATCGTCGGCCCCAACGGCAGCGGCAAGTCCAACATCGTGGACGCCATCAGCTGGGTGCTGGGTTCGCAGTCCCCGACGGCTCTGCGTTCCCAGCAGATGGACGACGTGATCTTCGCGGGCAACCCGGGCCGGGCGGCGCTGGGGCGGGCGGAGGTCACGCTCACCTTCGACAACGCCGACCGCCGCCTGCCGCTGGACCTCGACGAGGTGGCTATCAGCCGCACCCTGTTCCGCAGCGGCGACAGCGCCTACGCCATCAACGCCACCCAGACCCGCCTCATCGACATAGCCGAGATGCTCGCCGCCGCCGGGGTGGGGCGGCACCGTCACGTGATCGTCTCCCAGGGCCACATCGACGCCGTGCTGAGGGCCAAGCCGGCCGAGCGGCGGGCCGTCCTCGAGGAGGCCGCCGGCGTGTCCGCCTACCGGGTGCGCAAGGAGAAGGCGCTGCGACGGCTGACCGACACCGAGGCGAACCTGGCGCGCCTCGGGGACCAGTTGAACGAGGTCAAGCGGGCGCTGCGGCCCCTGGAGCGGCAGGCCGCGGTGGCGCGCCGTCACGGCGCGCTGGCTGCGGAGTTGGCCGCCCTGCAGATCCACCGGCTCGGCGCCGAGCTCGGCGAGCTGCGGGCGCGCCGGCGTCAGGCGGCGACCCGGCGGCGGGACCTAGCGGACCGCCGCGCCGCGGACGGCCGCGGGCTCACCGCCCTCGACGAGCGCATCGCTGCCGCCGAGGCGCGCCTGTCGGCGCCGGACCACGTGGCGCTGGCCACCGCCGGCGAGCGCCTCGCTGCCCTGGAGGACCGCGTGCAGCAGGCCCATCGGGCGATCAGCCGGCGCCAGCAGGACTACGAACGCCGCCGGGGGGGGTGGTTGGCCGGCGATCTGCTGGCCTCCCTCGGCGACGAGTCCGCCCGCATCGAGGCCGCCCTGAGCGAGCTGGACGGCGTCGAGGCCGAACTGTCCGCCGGAAGCGCCCGCCTCGACGACGACGCCGCCGTGCTGGCGGCCGCCGAGCGGCAGCGGACCCAGGCGGTCGCCGCCGAGACGGCCGCCCGGCGGGCCCAGGCCGACGCGGCTGGCGAATGCGACCGGTGGCGGGCGCGGGTCGACGCCCTGGCCCTGACGCTGGGCGACGAGCGGGCGCGCGCAGACATGGAGGTGCTCGAACAGACCGCGGGCGTCCTGGGGGTGCTCGGCGATCTGGTGACGGTCGCGGTGGGTTGGGAGGCGGCGTTCGAGGCCGCCGCAGGGGAAGCCCTGGCGGCCGCGGTCCTAGAGGGTCGCGCCGCCGCCCGCCCGGCGCTGGAGGCGCTGGTCCGGGCGAGGACCGCCGGCGCGGTGCTGCCGCCGCAGGCGCCGGGCGCCGGGCCGCCCCCGGTGGGGCAGCCGCTTCGCCCGCACGTGCGCGGTCGGTGCCCCGGAACCGACGAGGTCCTCGACGGACTCATCGGCTCGGTCGTCGTCGTGGAGACCTGGCAGGAGGCCTGCGACGCCGCCGCCGACCATCCCGACGCCACGATCGTCACGCTGGCGGGAGATTGCTTCTCCCGGACCGGCTGGCGGGTGGGGGCCCGCGGCTCAGGCGCCGCGGGCGAGGCGCTGGAAGAGTCCCGGCGGCGACTCCGGCAGGCCGAGGGCTCGCTGGCCAGTGCTGACCGGGCGCTGCGCGAGGCGGCCGCCGCCACCGCCGGCGGGGAGGCGGCTGACCTGCAGCGCCGCCGCACCGATCTGGAGGCCGAGCGGCGGTCGCTGGCGATGCGGGCCACCGAGGCCAGGGCGCGCCGTGCGGTGATGTCCGATCGCCGGGACGAGCTCCGGGCGCGCCTGGCGGGCCACGAGGCCGCGGTCGCCTCCGCCTCCGCCGACGCCCGGCGCAGCGCGGCCCTGGCAGAGTCGGCGGCACGGCTGGCCGTCAGTGCCGGGGAGTGCCGCAGCGGCCTGGAGCGGCTGCGCGCCCGCCAGCGCGAGCTGGCCGAGGCGGGCCGGCTCACCGCGGCGCGGCTCGACGGGGATCGCAAGGAGCGCGCCGAGCTGGCCGCGTCGGCAGCCGAGGCCGGTGAGGAACTGCTCGGCGTCCAGCGCTCCGAGGACGAACTCCGGCTGCGCATCGAGTCGGTCACCGAGACCCTGCGCAGCCGGCACGACTGCGACGAGGTCCGGGCCGCCAGAACCGTCCAACCCGACCTCCCCGAGGGTGTCACCGCGCCGCAGCGCATCCGCGAGCTGGAGCGACTGTTGCGCGGCATCGGCCCGGTGAACCCCCTGGCCGTGCGCGAGCACGACATCCTGCGGGAACGGCACGATCAGCTGGCCGCCCAGATCGAGGACGTCCGCAGCGCCCGACGAGACCTCACGAAGCTCGTCCGGAGCGTCGACAGCGAGATCCTGGAGGCGTTCTCCCGCTGCTACCGCGAGGTGGCGGAGAGTTTCGAGTCGGTCTTCGGCGTGCTGTTCGAGGGGGGCGCGGGCAGGCTGTCGCTCACCGAGCCGAACGACCCGCTCAACTCAGGCGTGGAGATCGAGGCGCAGCCCGCGGGGAAGAACCTGCGGCGCCTGGCGCTGCTGTCCGGCGGCGAGCGCTCCCTGGCGGCGCTGGCGTTCCTGTTCGCGGTGTTCCGGTCACAGGACTGCCCGTTCTACGTGCTGGACGAGGTGGACGCCGCCCTCGACGATGTCAACCTGCACCGTTTCCTGCGGCTGCTCGAGGACTTCCGTTCCACTGCGCAGCTCATTCTGGTCACGCACCAGAAGCCCACCATGGAGATCGCCGACAGCCTGTACGGCGTGACGATGCGGCCGGGCGGCACCAGCAGGGTGATCGCCGAGCGCCGGCATGTTCCGCTCCCCCTGCAAGCGGCCGGCGCGGGGGTTTCGCCCGGCGGCTGAGCGGTTGCCTCAGCGGCCGGAAGTGACGCATCGCGGCCGGATTGGTACCGTCTGCGGCGATGCGCGTGCTCGTCGCCGACGACGAAGAAGACCTAGTAGGAGCGATCGCCCGCGGCCTGCGCCGGGACGGCTACGCCGTGGACGAGGCGTACGACGGGGCCGAGGCGCTCGCCAAGGCCTCAGAGGTGGATTACGACGTCGTCTGCCTGGATCTGACGATGCCCGCGGTCGACGGCAGGGAGGTGTGCCGCCGCCTGCGCGACCCGTCCTGGAGCAGTCACCGCCCGCGCATCCTGATGCTCACGGCCCGCGACAGCCTCGAAGACCGAATCGGGGGGCTCGACGACGGCGCCGACGACTACCTCGTCAAGCCGTTCGCGTTCGAAGAGTTGACGGCGCGGATCCGGGCGCTGCTGCGCCGGGACGCCGGACGCTGCGGATCCCGCCTCGTCGTCGGCGACATCGAGATGGACCTCGGCCGCCACGCCGTGCGGCGCGGGGGCCACGAGATCGCCCTGACGCCGAAGGAGTTCACGCTGCTGCGGTACTTCTGCAGCCGCCCCGGCGAGGTCCTCTCGCAGGAGGAGTTGCTGGACCACGTCTGGGACGAGCACACCGACCCGTTCACGAACACCGTGCGGGTGACCGTCGGGACCTTGCGGCGCAAGCTCGGCCTGCCCGGCAGCCCGGCGCCGATCGAGACGATCGTGGGGACGGGTTACCGGTTGGACGCCCCGCCGGGCCGCGGGCGCCCCGACGGGCCGACCGGACCTGAGGATCCGGCGTACGTGCTCGGCGGCATCGCCTCGCCCGCCTCGGCGCCCTATCCCTGATACCGGGCGCAGCAGGGAACCCGCGGAGGGCTGAAGTCCATGATCGGCGCCGGTCCCCGCGAACGGTTCCTCCGGCCCCTCTACCGCTCGCTGGGCTCGATCCGCTTCCGCTTGGCGCTGGTGTACAGCCTGCTCCTCTTCGGCCTGGGCGCCATCGTGGTGGGGGGCATCTACTGGGGGCTGGCTCGGAACCTCGACGAGTCGCCGCTCTCGCAGTCGATCCGCCTGGACGAGTTGCACGCCGGCGGCGGCTTCTCGTCCGCCGAGGAGCGGGCCGTCCGGGATCTGCTGGTGGCCACCGAGATCGATGCCAACGAGCGGGCTGTGCAGACGCTGCGGGACTACTCGCTCTTCGCTCTGGCGATCCTGTTCGGCGCCGGCATGATCGTCGGTTGGTCCCTGGCCGGTCACGTGCTGAAGCCCGTGGGCCGCATCACCGCGGTGGCCCGGCGGATCAGCGCCACCGACCTCTCCCAGCGCATCGCCCTGGACGGTCCGCCCGACGAGCTGCGGCGACTGGCCGACACCTTCGACGACATGCTGGACCGCCTGGACCGTTCCTTCGACGCCCAGCGCGGCTTCGTGGAGGACGCCTCCCACGAGTTGCGCAACCCGCTGGCGGTGATCCGCAGCAACCTGGACACCACGCTGGCCGACCCCGACGCCACCGTAGAGGACTACCGCTTCGTGGCCGAGCAGGTGAGCCGCTCCACCGAGCGGATGTCGCGTGTCGTGGACGATCTGGTCACCTTCGCTCGCCACGAGACGCGCCCGCAGCACCTGACGCTGGTGGACATCGGCGACCTGGCGCGCCAGGGCGCCGCCGAGTTCGGCGGTTACGCTGCCAACCACGACGTCCGCCTGTCGTGCGAGCCGCCCAGCGGCCTGCTCACCCTCGGCGATGCCGGCAGCCTCCGCCAGGCGCTGGCCAACCTGCTCTCCAATGCCCTGCGGGTGGCGCCGCCGAGCTCGGAGGTGCGGGTCACCGCCGGTGGTGAGGGCGCCTGGGTCTGGCTGGCGGTCACCGACGAGGGCCCCGGCATTCCCACCGCCGAGCAGGAGCGCGTCTTCCAGCGCTTCCAGCGAGGCAGGCAGGCCTCCGGCGAGGGTCGGGGGTTGGGCCTGGCGATCGTGCGCCAGATCGCCGAGTCGCACCGGGGCGAGGCGCGCCTGACCTCCCTCGACGGCGCCGGATCCACCTTCACGATCCTGCTGCCGGCGACCGGGGCGAGCAGCCCGGGCGCCCGGATCAGGCGCAGGGGGCGGGTCACCGAGAACGCGCCGGCCTCTCTATGAATCGGCCGCGGCGCGGGTTTGCTGCCCAGAATCTTCCTACGGATCGCTCCCGGCCTCGGATCCGCCCTCGACATCGAGGTCGAGGGACTCGCCGCGGTCACCGAGCGGGATGAACAAGCGGATGAGGAGATCATCTCGGACCACCTCGACGGCCACCTCACTGCCGGGTGTCCGCAGCCGCACGGCCACCGCCAACTCGTCCATCGAGCCCACTGGCTGGCCATCGAAGGAGATGATCCGGTCATTGACCTCCATGCCGGCGGCTTCGGCCGGCCCGCCCGGGGTGACCGTCGCCACGATCGCCCCGGGCTCGCCGAGCGGCGGTGTGTAGCCGGTGATTCCTAGGAAGCCGAACCGCACCTCCCGCCCGGACCGCAATTCCTCGGCGATCCAGATCGCGACCTCGATGGGTGTAGCGAAACCGACGCCGATGTTGCCCCCGCCGATTGTCGAGGTGATCAGCACGTTCATTCCGATCACGCGCCCCTCCAGGTCAGCAAGGGCACCACCGCTGTTGCCGCGATTGATCGGCGCGTCCGTCTGGATCATGCCGAGTGGCGGCACGTCCTCGCCTCCCAGGACCTGGTTGAGGGCACTCACCACCCCCACGGTCACGACGTTCTCCATGCCGAAGGGGCTCCCCACGGCCACGGCTGTCTGGCCGACCTCCACAGTGGAGAGCGGCGCAATCTCGGCCGCCGTGAGGTCGAGGGATGAATCGATCTGCACGACCGCCACGTCCAGTTCGCGGTTTGCCGCCAGCACCTTGCCGCCGGTACGCAAGCCGTTGGCGAGTTGGACGAGGACGTTGGGAACCTCCTCGGCACCGTCGCCGTCGACTCCGGGGATGTCGAGGTCGTTCAGCTCGTCGGAGCGGTTTATGTCGAGATCGTCGCCGCGCGGGGCGCGTTGCGTGCCCGCCGAGCGGTCACCGAATAGGTCATCGAGCGGTTGAGCGCCCTCGACGACATGGGCAGCGGTCAGAACAAGTCCCCCCGAGTCGTAGATGATCCCTGAGCCCAGGCCCTCCGATGTCTGCAAGAAGACGACCGATGGCTCCACCCGGCTCGCGGCCACCACGACTGGTTCTTGTACCGGAGTCGTCGGGGGCGCAGGTGGTGGCGACTGCGGAGTCGCAACCGGCGGCAGCGGGGACGCGCCCGGCTCTGGTGGCGACTCGATCGCCAGTGGTGCCGAGGGCGCGGCCTGTTTGGGCGTCTCGGCGATGGCCACCGGAGGCGGCGCGGGCGCCGCCCCCGGCTCGGGAGCCGGTCCGACAATCTCCGGGGGGCGAACCTGGATGTAGCGGACCGTCTCGATGGGCTCACCCGATGAGGAGTCCAGAACCGCCGTCACGCCCAATGCCAGGGCGGCCAGGCTGACGATGACCGAGAAGGTCCCGGCCGTCAGCCCCATCCGGCGGCGCGGCGGCCTGCCGTGCGGTGAACGGCGGCCACCTCTACGGGGAGGGCGCGGCGACGTACCGCCGGCCTCCGGTGACTCTCCGCCGGGGTCCCGGTGCTGCTCCTCCCACCCGAGCGTCCAGGCCAAGTCGTAGTCGCGAGGCCACGGACCGCCAGCGCCAGCGGGCTCAACGGAGTCCCCGGTCGTCTCCCGGCCCCCGCCGGATGGGGGCGAGCCAGTCGGTCTATCCTCGAAAAGGTCGTCACCGTACCTTTTCGGTGAGGAGAGATCATCGTTAGCCATGTCGACTCCGGCTCCAGGTAACGGTCGCCAACGGCGCGATCCCCACGCTACTGATGCCGGGCGCCAGATCGGCAAGGGCCTATCAGGGCAGCGGTTGGCATCGGACTACACCGCAGGCTAAAGTTCGCTGTCACTTGTGAGGTGGCTGAATCAGGAGGGCTTTGATGCTCTGGCTAAAGCGGTTCGCATTAGCAGTGGTGGTCGCGTTGACTGCGGTTGTAGTGGTTCCCGTGGTCTCCGCAGACGATGTTCAGGCAGAACATTGTTCCGTCATTGTCGAGATCATTCAGGTTCCTCATATGCACGTCACCACCAATGGATTCTGGGGCATACACATTCATTGGGTCCGCACAGTAGGGTGCTATCCGCTGCCTCACCCGGGTCCATCGACCGCGTAAGGAACAGGCTTCTCCGCCGGATTGAACTCCAGCCACTCTATGGCGTAGGTGGGAGCGATCACAGCGGCGGCTGAGACGGCCGGTTGGCGTGCACGGCTGACGAAGGCCCGGTCGGCTCTCGGCGAGCGACTCGGCGCCGCGCTGGCGCGTCCCCACCTCGACGCCGCTACCTGGGAGGCGCTGGAGGAGGCCCTGCTGGGCGCGGATGTGAGCTGGGAGGTGACCGAGCGGCTTCTGGGGCGCCTGCGCGCCGAGGCCTCACAGCGGCGCATCGATGATCCCACCGAGCTGCGCGGGCTGCTTGTCGAGGCTGTGACCGAGACGATGGACGCCCCCGACGCCGCGCTGGACCGTTCGGGTTCGCCCGCGGTGTGGCTGTTCGTGGGGGTCAACGGCTCGGGCAAGACGACGACCATCGGGAAGCTGGCGCACGCCGAGGCAGCGGCGGGCCGGCGGGTGGTCCTCGCCGCCGCCGACACCTTCCGCGCGGCGGCCACCGAGCAGCTCGCCGCCTGGGCGGAGCGGGCGGGCGCGCAGCTCGTGGCCGGCAACCCCGGCGGCGACCCCGCGGCGGTGGCGTTCGACGCCGCCTCCCGCGCCGCGGCCACCGGCGCCGATCTGGTGATGATCGACACCGCCGGGCGCCTGCACACCAACCACAACCTCATGGGCGAGTTGGCGAAGATCCGCCGGGTGGCCGAACGGGCGCCGGGCGAGTTGCGCGAGGTGCTCGTCACCCTCGACGCCACGGTCGGCCAGAACGGTCTCGCCCAGGCCCGGGGCTTCGGCGAGGCCGCGGGCGTGACGGGCGCGGTGCTGACCAAGCTGGACGGCTCGGCCCGGGGCGGCTCGCTGCTGTCGGTGCGGGCGGAGTTGAATGTGGCGGTCAAGCTGGTGGGTCTCGGCGAGGGGCTGGGCGACGTGGTGCCGTTCGACGCCGCCGCGTTCGCGGCCGCGCTGGTGGGAGACGACGAGGGGAACAGCGATGTTCGAGGCGCTTAGCGGCAACCTCAACGCGGTCTTCGACCGGCTGCGGCGCAAAGGCCGGCTGCGTCCGGAGGACATCGAGGAGGCGCTGGGCGAGATCCGCCGGGCGCTGCTGGCGGCCGATGTGGCCACCGGCGTGGTGACGGAGTTCCGGGACCGGGTGCGCAGCCAGGCGCTCGCCGCCGATCTGAACCGAGCCCTCAACCCGACCCAGCAGGTGGTGCGGATCGTGCACGCCGAACTGGTGCGCTCCCTCGGCACCGAGGCGATGTCGATCAGCTTCGCCCCCCGGCCGCCCACGGTGGTGCTCCTAGCCGGCCTGCAAGGCTCGGGCAAGACGACCGCGGCCGCCAAGCTGGCCCGCTGGTTCCGCAGCCAGGGGCGCAGCCCGCTGCTCGTGGGCGCCGACCTGTCGCGCCCCGCCGCGGTCGAGCAGCTGCGCGTCCTGGCCGGAAAGATCGCCGTGCCGGTCTTCAGCGAGGCGACCGACCCGGTTGCGGTGTCGGCCGCGGGGCTCGCCGAGGCCCGCCGGCTGGGTCGGGACGTCGTGATCTGCGACACGGCCGGGCGCCAGGTAGTAGACGAGGCACAAATGGCCGAGGTGCGGGCCATCGGCGAGGCGATCCAACCCCACTACACGTTCCTGGTGCTCGACGCCATGGTCGGCCAGGAGGCCGTGCGCGTCGGCCGCAGCTTCCAGGAAGCCGTCGGGCTCGACGCCGTGATCCTGACCAAGCTCGACGGCGACGCCCGCGGCGGGGCCGCCCTGTCGGTTCGTGCGGCGGTGGGCACTCCGGTGGCGTTCGCCTCGGTCGGCGAGCGCATCGGCGACTTCGAGCGCTTCCATCCGGACCGCCTGGCGGGACGGATCCTGGGCATGGGCGACCTGCTGTCCCTAGCGGAGAAGGCCGAAGCGGCCTACGAGGGCGGCGCCGCCGCCGAGGCCGCCGGCGCCGCCGAACGCGTCCTGGCGGGCGATTTCACGCTGGAGGACTTCTTGGAGCAACTGCGCCAGATGCGCAAGCTGGGTGGACTCGGTGACGTGCTGGCCCACCTGCCGGGCGAGCAGGCGGCGCAGGCGACGGAAGCCGGCGTGGACGAGCGGCGCCTGGGGAGGATGGAGGCGATCATCTGCTCGATGACCGCCGGCGAACGCGCCCAGCCCGCCATCATCGACGGTTCCCGCCGGCGCAGGATCGCCGCCGGCAGCGGCGCCACGATCGCAGAGGTGGGCGAGCTGCTGCGCAACTTCAGCGCGGCGCGGAAGATGATGCGCAACGCCCGCCCGGGCCGGGGTCGCCGCAAATCGAAGGGATCCAAGGGTCGCAGACCCCGCGGTCCATCGCGGGTCACACCTGCCGGCGGGGCCCGGAACCGGTCCGCCGCCGACCTGCTCGAGCAGCTGGAGGCGCTGGAGAAGCCCGGCGGCGGCACCGCTGCCTCGCCGCCGGATCCCCTGGCCTTCCCCGGCCGCTGAGCCTCTCGATCGGCCCCCCGGCCCCCTCCCTCGGTTGTCCGCGGCTCCCGGTCGGTCGCTTGTGGCGCGCCGGTGATGGAACCGGGCCGATTTCCGGGCAGACTGTGGTCCCCACTTCGGCGGCGAGAGGAACACGAATCGTGGCAGTGCGGCTTCGCTTGATGCGCAGAGGCAAGAAGAAGCAGCCCACGTACCGGGTGGTGGCCACCGACAGGCGGACCGCGCGAGACGGGCGCTTCATCGAATCGATCGGCTACTACGACCCGCGCCAGGAGCCGTCGCTGGTGAACATCGACAACGAGAAGGCGCTGAAGTGGCTCCGCAACGGCGCCCAGCCGAGCGAGCGTGTCGAGAAGCTGCTGAAGATCTCCGGTGCCTGGGACGAGTTCAAACCCAGCGGCTCGCGGCTCGAGGATCTGGACTCCGCAAGCACGGGAGCATCCTCATGAGCGACGCCGGCGCCCCTTGCGCCCAAGCGGTTCTGGAACACATCGTCCGGTCGGTGGTCGAGGCGCCCGAGGCGGCCCGGGTGGTGGCCAGCGACGACGGCGAGGATGTGCGGCTCGACGTGTACGTGGACCGGGCCGACATCGGCCGGGTCATCGGCCGGCGGGGCCGGGTGGCGAGCGCCATCCGCACCGTCGTGCGGGCGGCCGCTGTCAACGACGGCTGCAGCGTCACCGTCGACTTCGTCGAGCCCTGATCGGCCGTGGCGCCCCCGGTGCGCCCGGCGACGGATCTCCTGGAGGTCGGACGAGTCGACCGTCCCCACGGCATCGAGGGTGAGGTCGTCGTCTCCCTGGTCACGAACCGGACCGAGCGGCTGGACCCCGGCGCCGAGTTGCAGACGGCCGATACCGCTCTGGTGGTACGGCGGGCGCGCCCACGCCAGAACCGCTGGCTGGTGGCGTTCGAGGGTTACGAGGACCGCGACGCCGCCGAGGGACTGCGCGGCGCCACGCTGCTTGCGGTGCCGCTGGAGGACCCCGACGAACTCTGGGTGCACCGGCTCATCGGCGCCGAGGTGGTCTCCGCCGACGGCCTGGCGCGGGGCGCCGTCAGCGCCGTGCAGGCCAACCCGGCCAGCGACCTGCTGGTCACCGAAGGCGGCGCGCTGGTGCCGCTGACCTTCGTGGTGAGGGTTGAAGAGGGCGACGGGGGACCGGCCCGCATCGTCGTCGACGCGCCGGCGGGGCTCTTCGAGTTGCCCTGAGGGACCGGGGAGGCGCCATGAGGATCGACGTGATCTCCATCTTCCCTGACATGATCGAGCAGTTCGCCTCCCACAGCCTGCTGGGCAAGGCCCGCCGGGACGGGGTCTTCGAGTTGCGGGCGCTGGATCTCCGCTCGGTGGCCGTCGACCCGCACCGCTCCGTGGACGACGCGCCCTTCGGCGGCGGCCCCGGCATGGTGCTGGCGCCCGAGCCCATCTTCGAGACCGTCGAGCGGGCCGAGGTGGCGCGACCGCTGATCCTGCTGTCGGCTGCGGGGCGCCGGCTGGACCAGCACACCGTCGAGACCCTCGCCTCAGGCGACGGGTTCTCGTTGCTGTGCGGCCGCTACGAGGGCGTCGACGAGCGGGTGCGTCTGGCGCTCGCCGACGACGAGGTGTCTGTGGGGGACTACGTCCTCGCCGGCGGTGAGGTGGCCGCCATGGTGGTGCTGGAGGCGGTCGTGCGCCTGCTGCCGGGCGTGATGGGCAACACCTGCTCCGGCGGAGACGACTCCTTCGCCAGCGGGCTCTTGGGCTGCCCGCAGTACACCCGGCCGGCGGACTACCGCGGCATGGCGGTGCCGGAGGTGCTGCGCTCGGGGGACCACGGGCGCGTCGAGCGCTGGCGCCGAGCGCAGGCCCTGGCGCGCACGCAGCAGCAGCGCCCCGACCTGATCGCCGCCCGCGGCGGTCTCAGCGAGGCCGACCTGGCGCTCCTCGAGGAGTTCGGTCTGGCGCCCGAGAGCTGAGCGGGCCCGCCGACCGGTGGCGCCGGGGAACTTCGGCCGTATCCTGCACTGTTCCGCTCCCCCCCGTCCGCCTGACACCTCCGTGATAGGAGACCGGCCATGCAGCCCACCGACCTAGTCGATGTGCAGAGCCTGCGAACCGACGTACCGGACTTCCGGCCGGGGGACACCGTCAAGGTGCACGTCCGGGTCACCGAGGGAAGCCGCGAACGCATCCAGATCTTCCAGGGTGTGGTGATCGCCCGGCGGGGGTCGGGCGTGCGCGAGTCCTTCACCGTGCGCAAGGTGAGCTTCGGCGTGGGCGTCGAGCGCACCTTCCCCACCCACACCCCCAGCATCAAGGAGCTGGAGGTGGTCACCCGCGGCCGCGTGCGACGGGCCAAGCTGTACTACCTGCGCGACCGGATCGGCAAGGCGGCGAAGGTACCCGAGCGGCGCGTGGTCTGAGCCGCCCGGCGCGGCCGATGACCGCCGGTCGCCAACGGCTCGGTCGCTGGGGAGAGGACAAGGCTGCCGCCTGGTACCTCGAGCGCGGCTGGGAGGTGCTGGACCGCAACTGGCGCGGCGCCGGCGGCGAACTGGACCTAGTGCTCGGCCGCGGCGCCACGGTGGTGTTCTGCGAGGTCAAGACGCGCTCCAGCACGGCGTACGGGCACCCGGCGGAGGCCGTGGATCGCCGCAAGCAGCAGCGCATCCGCGCCCTGGCCGTCCAGTGGCTGCGCCAGCACCACGAGCACGCCGAGACCCTGCGCTTCGACGTGGCCTGTGTGCTGAAAGGCCAACTGGAGGTGCTGGAAGGGGCGTTCTGAGGGCGCCCGCAGGTACAGTGATGCCTCCGGAACGGGCTGTGGCGCAGCTTGGTTAGCGCGTTGGTCTGGGGGACCAAAGGTCCCGGGTTCAAATCCCGGCAGCCCGACTCAAGCATGCTTCCCGGTCGGGGCCCGGGGCGCCGCTCTGCTCCTCGGTGCGGGGCGAATAGTCGTCGCAGCCCGGCCCCCCGGCCCCCTCCCTCGGTTGTTGATCGCAGACCTCCGGACACCGTTGTGCCGCCGATTCGGTCGGGGGCCGGGTGTGGGGAAGTCTTGCTAGAGTGCTGCGCAGTCGCCAGGGATACAGCTAGTCACGGAGGCCGGATATGCCCACGCCGCAACCCGCAATTTTCGCCGAAATGGGACAGCACCAGTGGTACGTCCACCTGCGCCGGGTCGACGGTGCCGATCTGGAGCACATCAAGAGCGTGATCTCCGACACCCGGGCCGCAGCCGATGCCGCCGGCGTCAACCTCGTCGTGGGCCTCGGGCCCGGCCTGCTGGCCGAACTGACCGACGACGTCCCCGACGACTTCCAGGACTTCGTCACCATCGAGTCCACCGACGGCAGCGGGCGCGAAGCCAAGGGCACCCAGGAGGAGTTGCTGTTCTGGCTGAACAGCCCCGACAAGGACCAGGTCTGGAAGACGCAGTACGACGCTCGCACCGCCCTCGACGGCCACATGGTCGTACCGCGAGACACGAACACCTTCATCCTGGGCGACTCGCTGGACATGACCGGGTTCATCGACGGCACCGGCAACCCCGAGCCCGAGCGTGAGCGCGAGGTGGCCCTCGTGCCCGACGGGTCGCCGGGCGCCGGCGGCAGCTTCATCCTCGCCCAGCGCTGGGTCCACGACCTGGAAGGCTGGAACCAGATGAGCGTCGAGGAGCAGGAGAAGGTGTTCGGGCGCACGAAGCCCGACAGCGAGCGGCTCGACCCGCAGGAGGACTTCTCGCACCTCAGCCACGTGGAACTCCGCGAGGGCGCCACGGCGGATGCCGCCAAGCCGAAGCGCAACGAGATCGCCCGCCGCTCCACTCCGTACGCCTTTCACGGCGCCGTGTCCGTCGTGGGCCTGTACTTCATGGCCTTCTGCCGGGAGCAGGCCCCGTTCCGTGAGCGCCTGCGGGCCATGTACGGCCTCGACGGCACCGCTGTGCGCGACCGGTTGACGGACTTCTCCAACCCGGCGTCGGGGTCGTTCTACTTCGCCCCGTCGACCGAGGCCCTCGACGCCATGCTGGCGTAAGCGTCGGCGCAGCAGCCTCAGCAACTAGTTCGTGCCCCGGTCCGATCCGGGGCACGAGCATTTTTCCAAGCGGCGCCCGGCGGCCCGGAACCCCCGCCGGCACGGCGCGGCATCGCTTGTCGCCCCCGGCCGGCAGGTAGCGTTGCGGCGTGTGCGGACGCTTCGTTTCGGCGAGTCCGGCTTCTGGTGTCGCCGCCTATTTCGGGGCGGAGCTCGGCGCCGACGGCGCCTTGGCGCCCAGCTACAACGTGGCGCCGACGAACGACGTGTACGCCGTCCTGGTGAACGAAGGGCTCCGGACCCTCGCCACCCTGCGCTGGGGTCTGATCCCGCCGTGGGCCGCCGACGCCAAGATCGGCAACCGCATGATCAACGCCCGCTCGGAGACCGTGGCGGAGTCCAAGGCCTACCGCCGTCCCTTCCGGACGCGTCGCTGCATCGTCCCCGCCGACGGCTTCTACGAGTGGGCGCCGGTCCCGGGTGAGCGGCACCGCCAACCCATGTACATCCACCGGGTCGACGGGGAACCGCTCGCCTTCGCGGGGCTCTGGGAACGCTGGAAGCACCCCGAGGGCGATCCCGTGCGCTCGACGACGATCATCACCGGCCCCGCCAACGACCGGATCGCCGCGGTGCATGATCGGATGCCGATCGTGCTGCCGCCGAGCGCCTGGGAGCAATGGCTCGACCCCGACTGCGACGACGCCTCGGCGCTCGGGGATCTGCTGGTGCCGGCCCCGTCGAAGTTGTTCACCCTCCATCCCGTCAGCCGGGAGGTCAACAACCCGCGCCGAAAGAGCCCCCACCTCATCGAACCTCTCGCTCCCTGAGGTCACCGATGGCGCGCGCCCGACTCTCCGCGACTCTGGGCGCCGTCCCGGCGCATCCGGCACAGCAGGACTGGCGGTCGCGCCTCGAGCGGGCCACCCTGCGTTGGCAGGCCCGGCTGGACACCGCGGTCGTGGACAATGTCCTGCCCTGGATCATGGCTCTGGCCGGAGGCGGTGTGCTGGCGGGCCTGGCGCTGACCCGAGCCCACTCGCTGCAGGCGGGAACCGAACTGGCGCTGTTCAACCAGAGCATCTGGCAGGTCAGCGAGGGGTTCCGTCCCAACTCGACGCTGGTCGGTGGCGACTACCTGGCGCGCAACGGGGCGTTCATCATCTACCCGCTGTCGCTGCTGGTGCGCTGGCTGCCGATCACCACCACCGTGTTGGTGGTCCAGGCCTCCGCCCTGGCGCTGGGGATCGTGCCGCTGTGGCGCATCGCCCGCCGCCGCGCCGATCTGAAGGTGGCGCCCGCGGCGGCCGTGGCGTTGGCCTACGCCGCCTATGCCGCGCTGCACAACGCCAACCTCTCCGGCTTCCATCCCGAGACGCTGGCGGTGCCCGCCCTGCTGGGCGCCGTCTACTACGGGCTGGGCGCCCGCTGGAGGCCCTTCGGCGTGCTGGTGGCGGTGGTGCTGGCGTGCCGCTCGGAACTCGGCTGGATGGTGCTGGTGCTCGGTGTGGTGCTGGCGACCGAACTCCGCCCGCGGGCAACCGGCGCCGAGGGGCTGGAGCGCGAGCACTCGCTGTGGAGGGTGCCGGCCCGGGTGGGCCGGTCGCTGATGGCAATCTCGGGGCGGCACTCCCGCACCGCGCTCATCTGGGCGTTCGTGGGGCTGCTGTGGTCGCTGCTGGCGACCGAGACCATCCAGCCTCTGCTGGCCGGGGGCGAGTTCCCCCACCTCGCCCGCTACGCGGAGTACGGCGACTCCAGCACTGCGGACGTCATCTGGGGGATCCTGCGTCAGCCGCACGTGTTCCTCGGCAACCTGGTGACCCAGGAGAACTTTGTGCTGATGGTCACCCTGCTGGCCCCGGTGCTGTTCCTGCCGCTCGTCGAGTTGCGCTACCTCATGCCGGCGGTGCCCTTCTTCGTCGTGCAGCTGGCTTCGGACGCGCCGCAGGCCCTGCTGGCCGAGACCGTGCCGGTGGCGGTGTTCGTGCTGGTGGCGACGACTTTCGCCCTGCGCCGTGCCGGGGCGATGCTGGTGCGGCGCGTGCGGGTCAACCGCCGCCTGGTCGTGACGCTGCTGCTGGCCTCGATCATCTTCTTCGTGCGGGACGCCGCCAGCTCGCCCTTCCAGGAGCCTTGGCAATGGACACGCGACGCCGCCGACGGTGACCGGCTGGCGGCCACCGAGCAGATTCCCGACGACGCCGCCGTACGCGCCTCGCCGCACCTGCTGCCGCTGCTGGCGGAGCGTAACGTGCTGTTCGAGCTGGAGACGGCGGGATCCACCGCACGCGCCGCCGCCCAGTCGGCCGTCGAGGGTGTGGGATGGATCGCCCTGGATCTCGCCTCGGCCGGGCAGTGGGGCTCGGACTCCCTGGAGGTCGAGCGCTTCGACACCACGCTCCGCCAGAGGGGCTGGGAGCGGGTCTTCGCCGCCGAGCAGGTGCGGGTCTACCGCTATGCAGGCTCGGGAGCGGTCGGCGCCGCGCCCGGAACCTGACCTTCAGTCCTCGCCTGCCAGAGCTTCCCGCAGCCGCGCCGCGTCGGCGGCCAGCTCCGACTGATCGACGCTCGCCGCCGCGTTGGCGAAGTCCAGGTCCGACATGGCGTCGGCGCCGAAGACATGCAGATGAACGTGCGGCACCTCGAAGCCCGCCATCACGGTGGCGACACGCGCGGGGCCGAACGTCTCCATGATGGCCCGCCCCACCCGGTGGGCCACCGCGGTGAGATGCACGTTGGTCTCGACGTCCAGATCCAGCCAATGATCCACCTCGGCGACGGGGACAACCAGCGAGTGGCCCGCAGTGAGCGGGTTGATCGACAGGAACACGGCGCAGCGCTCGTCGCGCCAGACGAAGTGCCCCGGCAACTCGCCGTTCAGGATCCGTGTGAAGAGCGTCGCCATTCAGTCCTCCCGCTCTGCTCGGAGCCGTGGACCGCACGGTACTCTCCTGCCGTGGCACCCGGGAGCCTGCGGCAGGAGATCTGGACTGTTCCCAACCTTGTCACGGTGCTGCGGCTGGGCTGCATACCGATCTTCTGCTGGCTGCTGTTCGGTCTCGAGAGCCGCCTCGCCGCGGGGATCCTGCTGGGCGCGCTGGGCGCCAGCGACTTCGTGGACGGCTACCTGGCGCGGCGCTTGGACCAGGCGACCGAACTGGGCGCCATCCTGGATCCCGTCACCGACCGGTTCATGTTCTTCGCGGCGGTGGTCTCCATGCTCGTCAGTGGTGACGTGGCCCTGTGGTTCGGGATCATCGCGCTCCTCCGGGAGTTCGGGCTCTCGGCCGGCACTCTGGTGCTGGCCTCCCGGCGCCTGGGGTGGCTGGGCGTGAACGCCTGGGGCAAGGCCGGCAGCTTCGGCCTCATGTTCGCGTTCCCGCTGTTCCTGCTGGGACGGGCCGATATTCCCGGAGCGGGCGGCTGGACCGTCGCCGGCTGGGTGTGGGGCATCCCGTCGCTCGCCGTCGCCTGGTACGGGGCGTACCTCTACGTGATGGCCGGTCGCCGCGCCCTCGCCGAGTCGTCGCCATCGGCGCCCGGCGCGCCGCCTGCTGCTACGTGATGGCCGGTCGCCGCGCCCTCGCCGAGTCGTCGCCATCGGCGCCCGGCGCGCCGCCTGCTGCGGAGCGCTGAGGGCGTTTCCGGGGGCCGTCGACGGCGGGGCCGGTCTGTGGGTGGGCTAGCGTGAAGTTGATGGCGCAGCGGACGCGGCGACTCGTGGGCCCCCAGAGTCCCCGGTGAACGTTCCCGAACTGCTCCGGTACTCCACCGATCACGGCTGGGTGGCGCCGGCGGGCGAGGGGCAGGACCACCTCGTGCGCGTCGGCCTCACCGACTTCGGCCAGGACCTGCTCGGTGAGGTGGAGTTCGTCGACCTGCCGGCCCCGGGGAGCCGGCTCGCCGCGGGCGACCTGATGGCGGAGATCGAGGCCCGCAAGGCGACCAGCGAACTCTACGCACCGCTGGCGGGTCGGGTCGTGGCCGTCAACGGGCTGCTGGCCGAGACCCCTGAGGTTCTCAACTGTGACCCGTACGGCGACGGCTGGCTGTGCCTCCTCGCCCCCGAGGACGCCGCCGGGCTCGACGAGCTGATGGACGGCGCGGCCTACGCGAGGTTCGTCGGTGGCTGAGGAACCGCTGGCGGGCATCAGCGAGGTCGTCAACGGGCTGCGCAGCGACTTTCCCGACGTGTCGGTCTCCAAGCTGCGATTCCTCGAGAGCCAGGGTCTGATCACGCCGCACCGCACGGCCAAGGGGTACCGGAAGTACTCCCGCACCGACGTGGCCAAGCTGCACTGGATCCTGGCCCAGCAGCGGGAGAACTTCCTGCCGCTGCGGGTCATCAGGGAGCGCATGGCCGACGTGGAGTGGAGCGCCCGCGTCGAGGAGGAGGCCGAACGGCTGCCCGACGTAGACGTCAGCGACAGGGTCCGGCGCCTCGCTGTGCCCCCGCCGGCGCCGGAGCCGGCCGGGACGGGCATGACCCTGCCGCAGCTCGCCAACGCCAGCGGGCTGAGTCTGTCCCAGGCGCGGGAGCTGACGCGTTACGGCCTCCTGGTGCCGCGCCCGGCCGCCGAGATCGACTTCTACGACGCGCAGGCTCTGGAGGTGGCGCGCATCGCCCGGCAGATGTTCGACCAGGGTCTGGAACCGCGGCACCTGCGGATCTTCAAGGCCTCGGTGGACCGGGAGATGGATCTCTCGGTGCCGGCGGTGCAGCGTGTCCTGCAGGCCGGCGGCGCCGACGCCCAGCACCGGGCACGCGAGCTGCTTGCGGTGCAGGCCGCGCTGGCGTCCTCGCTCCGCGAGGCGCTCGTACGGCGCACGCTGCAGAACCTCGGCTGAGCGTGGCGCCGGCGCCCTCGGCGCGCCCCGCCGGGGGCGCCACCTACGACCGCAGCAGGATCGCCGAGCGGGTGCACGCGCTCGGGGCGGCCATCTCCTCGGACTACGCGGCGCGCCTAGTTGACGGTGACGCCGTCGTCCTCGTGGGTGTGCTCCGGGGCTGCCTGCCGTTCCTGGCCGACCTGGCACGGACATTGCGCGTGGACTCCGAGATCGACTTCCTGGCGATCTCCCGCTTCGCCCCCAACTCCGGGCGGGTCCGGATCACCCGTGACCTGGATATCGACATCGGCGGGCGCCACGTCCTGCTGGTGGAAGGGATCGTGGACAGCGGACTCAGCGTCGGTTTCCTCGGCGACGAGATGCGCCGCCGCGCTCCGCTCAGCGTCGAGGTCTGCACGCTGGCGGATCGCCAGGTCCGGCGGATCCTCCCGCTGGAGCCGCGCTATGCGGGCTTCACGGTGGATGACTCGTTCCTCGTCGGTTACGGGCTCGAGCACCGGGGCCGCTACGGGAACCTTCCCGACCTGCGCGCCGTGGATCGCCGCGCCCTGCAAGGCGACTCCGACGCCTACGTGGACTCCCTCTACCGGTTGCGGGCGGGCGGGCGGTCCTAGGCCCCTCGGGTAGGGGGGATGGGTGGGTCTGCGGCTATTGTCAGGACGTGATCGAGATGGACCTGATCGGCGTGCGCATCGAGTTGCCCACCAATACGCCGATCCTCCTGCTGCGCGAGCAGGCGCCGAATCCGCGGCTCCTGCCCATCTTCATCGGGGCGCCGGAGGCGACGGCCATCGCCCTGGCCCTCGAGGGCGTCGAGGTGCCGCGCCCCATGACGCACGATCTCATCAAGGTCATTCTCGAGCACATGGGTGTGGCGCTGCTGCGGGTCCTGGTGACCGAGCTGCGCGACAAGACGTTCTACGCCGAGCTGGAACTGGGGGAGAACGGCCAGACCCAACGGGTGTCGTGCCGCCCTTCCGACGCGATCGCCGTGGCGGTGCGCTGCGGCGCCCCCATCTTCGCCGCCGAGGAGGTGCTCGCGGACGCCGGCTACCGGGAGCGGAGCGCCGCTGAGGAGTCCACCGACGGCGAACCGGAAGAGGCGCAGGATCCCGACGAGGTGGTCGAGCAGTTCCGCGAGTTCATCGACACCGTCCGGCCGGAGGACTTCGAGTCGTAGCCGGCCCGCGGCACTCCCGGCCCCGGTGTCGGCTCGCCCCGGGCCGATGAACTACTCGGCGCCCGGATCGGAGTCCGGGATGCCGCCTGGAGATTGCTGGACGAAGACCATGCGGAGGCTCTGCAGCGCCTCGCGGAGCGTCGCCTCGGAGTCGCCGAGGCGGCCGGCCAAGCCCTCGACTAGGAGCCCCATGGCGTCGATCGCCAGGCGTGCCGCCGCCAGGCGGGGCGGGTCGGCTGTCAGGTGGATGGCGCCCAGCTCGTACAGGCCCATGGCGTGGTTGGCCACCACCACCTCGGGCGGGGCGGCGGCGAGCCGCTCGCGCGCCGCCGCCAGCTCGGCCAGGATCGCCTCGGCTCGCTCCCGGTCCTCGGGGTCGAGGTCGTCCAGATTCACCTGCTCCTCGACGGCGCCGGGGATTGCCGTGCCGCCCTCCGCGCCCGTGCTGTCGGGCTGCGGATCTCGCGGCACGTGGTGCTCGCCACCGGGGGTCCAGAGTGTCATCGCAGCCTCCTCGCGGTCGTCATCTTCGATTCTGCTGCGCTTCCTGTTACTCTATGCCCCGCCTGTAGGGCCCGACCGGGATCGTACGGTTCGGGCTCGGTGCAGCTGCAGCCCGCTTCGCCGGGCGCTGCGGGCAGGTGCATGCCGGTCCGCACACTCCGGCACGCAGAAACGAACTGTCGTGCCGCCGAGGAGGCGGACCGAGAGAGGGGAAGTCACGATTGCTGAGTGATCGGTCATAGCTGCGTCGGCAGGTTCCGAGCCGCTAGTCAACGAGAACATCAAGTCGCCCCAAGTCCGCTTGGTGGGTCCCGACGGAGACCAGATCGGGATCCGTCCACTGGCGGAGGCCCTCTCGATCGCTCAGGCGCACGGGCTGGACCTGGTGGAGGTGGCCGACAAGGCCGAACCGCCTGTCTGCCGGATCATGGACTACGGGAAGTACAAGTACGACGCGGCACAGCGGGCACGGGAGTCGCGCAAGAAGAGCACGCAGGTCGTCGTCAAGGAGATGAAGTACCGGCCCAAGATCGGGCGCGGCGACTTCGAGACGAAGACCCGCAAGGTGCGCGACTTCTTGACCGCGGGAAACCGGGTGAAGATCACCGTGATGTTCCGCGGCCGCGAGACGCTCCATCCCGAGTTGGGTCAGCGCATTCTCGACGAGGTCTCCGAAGTCACCGGCGACCTGGCCCGCATCGAGGCCCCGCCTCGCCAGGACGGGCGCAACATGGTGATGGTCCTGGCCCCCGACAAGCGCACCCGCAAGTAGAGGCGCGGCGCCTGCGGGCCCGAGCCCTGTCCCGTTCGCCGGCGCGGGTTGTGATCCGGCGCCCTTTGCCCGAGCCTTGGGAGAGCTGCCCGCCGATCACCGGTGGCCGCACTCGGAGCGGCCCGACATCCCGAAGGATCAACACCCCGCCAGGCCCACCACCCCGATAGGTTCAGCACCCCGAAGGTTCAGCACCCCGAAGGTTCAGCACCCCGAGAGGAACGACAATGCCCAAGATGAAGACCCGCCGGGGCGCCGCCAAGCGCTTCAAGGTGACCGGCTCCGGCAAGATCGTGCGGCGTCACGCCTACAAGAACCACATCCTCGAGAAGAAGGCGCCGAAGCGCAAGCGCCAGCTGCGCCGCGACGGAGCCGTGAGCAGCGCCGACAGGCCGTCGGTGCGCCGCCAACTCGGTATCTGAGGTTTACCCGGGAGGTCAGAGCAGATGGCCAGATCCAGACGGTCCGTCCAGGCCCGCAAGAGGCGCAAGACCACCCTGGCGCGCGCCAAGGGCTATTACGGCAACAAGAGCCGCACCTGGCGCGGCGCCAACGAGCAGCTCCTGCACTCGGGGCAGTACGCCTTCCGGGACCGCCGGGCGCGCAAGGGCGAGATGCGACGTTTGTGGATCCAGCGGATCAACGCCGGGTGCCGCCGGCACGGCGCCACCTACAGCACGTTCATGGCGGGCCTCCGCACCGCCGGCGTGGAGGTGGACCGCAAGGCGCTCGCCGACATGGCGGTTCGTGATCCCGATTCCTTCGCCGCGCTCGTGCGGCTGGCCGACGAGGCCCGCACCAGCGGTCTGCCCAGCGGGTCCTGACCCGGCCCCGCTGCGCCGGCGGGCAGCGACGTGGCGCCCTTGACCTCCGTGCGGCCGCGCCTGGCCGGGCTGCGCCGCCTGGCGCGCTCCGCGGTCGCCCGCCGAGCCGACGGGGTCTTCCTCGTGGAGGGGGCGACCCTCGCCGCCGAGGCGGCGGCGGCGGGCCTGCGGGTTCGCGAGATCTACATCGAGGGCGCCCGGGCTGACGAGGACACACGGGGCCTGGCAGACCGGTTGGCCGCGGCCGGGGCCGCGCTCGTCGAGGTCGAGGCGGGCGCGCTCGCCAAGGTCGGGGCCTCGGTGACGCCGCAGCCGCTGCTGGCGGTCGTCGAGCGGCCGGCGGTTGCCGCAGCGGGGCGTGCCTCGCTGTGCGCACCGGACGACGCCGCCTCGTTCGTGCTGGTGGCCGTGTCGGTCGCCGATCCGGGCAACGCCGGCACGCTGCTGCGCTGCGCCGAGGCTGCCGGCGCCGACGGCGTGATCTTCGCCGGCGACGCAGCCGACCCGTACGGGCCGAAGGCGGTGCGAGCCTCGGCCGGGTCGATCTTCCGGCTGCCCGCGGCGCTGTCGCAGGATCCGGCCGCCGCCCTGGACGATCTTCGGGAGCGAGGCCTGCGCACCGTCGGCGCCGCCGCCGGCCGGGGTCTGCCGTATGACCGGGCTGATCTCACCCCGCCGCTGGCGCTGGTGGTGGGAAACGAGTCGCACGGCCTGCCCGCCTCACTGGCGGGAAGCATCGACGCCTGGGTGCACGTCCCGCTCGGCGGCGGGGCCGAGTCGCTCAACGTCGCCGCCGCCGCCGCCGTGCTCTGCTTCGAGGTGCAGCGCCGCCGCCACGCCGTTCCGGCTATCGACGATGCGCCCGCGGACCGATGACCAGCGAAGTCGCAGCCCTCGCCGCCGAGGCACACTCCTTGACTGCCGAGGCGCTCGCTGCCATCGCGGCCGCCGCCGATGTCGGCGCGCTGACCGCAGCCCGCCCCTACCTGCTCGGCAGGGGTTCGCCGCTGACAGGGCTGCGCCGCAGGCTGGGCGCGTTGGCGCCGGAGGATCGGCCGGTGGCCGGCCGCGCCCTCAGCGGGGCGCTGGCCACCGTCGAAACCCGCTACGACGCCCGCCTCGAGGAGTTGCGGGCCGCCGAGCGCCGCCGCCGGCTCGAGGCCGAGCGCCTCGACCTCACCGAGTTGCCCGAACCGCCGCCGGTGGGGCGGCTGCACGTCATCACCCAGACCCTTCAGCGCCTCGAGGACACCTTCTGCGCCATGGGCTACACCGTGGCCGAGGGCCCCGAGATCGAGACCGAGTGGCACAACTTCGGGGCGCTCAACTTCCCGCCCGGCCATCCGGCCCGCGACATGTACGACACCCTGTACGTGGACCACGGCCCGCCAGCCAGCACCCTGCTGCGCACCCACACGTCGCCGGTGCAGGTGCGGGTCATGCAGAGCCGGCCCCCGCCTCTCTACGTGGTGGCGCCGGGCCGCTGCTACCGCCAGGACACCGCCGATGCCACCCACATGCCGGTCTTCCACCAGATCGAGGGGCTCGTGATCGACGACGGCATCACCCTGGGCGACCTAGCCGGCGCCATCGAGACCTTCACGACGGCCTACTTCGGCGCCGGTTTCACGTCCCGGCTGCGCCCCTCGTATTTCCCGTTCACCGAGCCTTCCGCCGAGTTCGACGTGCAGCGCCCCGACGGCACTTGGCTCGAGCTGGGCGGCTGCGGCGTGGTGCACCCCTCGGTGCTGGAGGTCTGCGGGGTGGACTCCGAGCGCTGGAGTGGGTTCGCCTTCGGTTTCGGCATCGACCGCTTGGCGATGCTCCGCTACGGCATCGGCGACCTGCGGGACCTCTGGACCAACGACGTGCGGTTCCTGGAGCAGTTCTGATGAAGGTGCTGCTGTCCTGGCTGCGGGAGTTCACGCCGGTCGAGGGTTCGCCGCAGGGAATCGCCGACGATCTCTCCGACTTGGGCCTGGCCGTCGAGGAGATGGTCACCTTCGCCGCCGCGCCGCCCGGCGTCGTCGTGGCCCGGGTGGCCGGGCTGCGCCCGCATCCCGACGCCGACCGCATCCAGCTCGTGGATACCGACGCCGGCGACGGCGAGTTGCGGCAGGTGTGTTGCGGCGCCTTCAACATGGCCGTCGGCGACCTGGTGCCCCTCGCCACGGTCGGCACGACCATGCCGGGCGGGCTGCAGATCGGCCGCCGGCGTATGCGCGGCCAGGCCTCGGAGGGCATGCTGTGCTCGGCGGCCGAGCTGGAGCTGGGCCCCGACGCCGCGGGCATCATGATCCTGCCGGCGGGCCTCGAAGTGGGCGACGACCTCACCGCGGCCCTCGGCGTCGCGGGCGACGTGCTGTTCGACCTGGAGGTGAACCCGAACCGCCCCGACGCCTTGTCGGTGGTCGGTGTGGCCCGCGACCTGGCAGCCAGCCGGGGCTTGCCGTTCGAGCTGCCCGAGCCGCAGGTACAGACCTCCGGGGCGCCTGCAGGGGAGTCGACGTCGGTGGAGATCCTGGCGGCAGACCTGTGCGGGCGCTTCAGCGTGCGGGTGCTGCGCAACGCCTCCGGGGCCACCACGCCGCCGCTGCTGGCCCGCCGCCTGCTGGCCCTCGGCATGCGCCCCATCAACTTCGTCGTGGACCTCTCCAACTACGTGATGCTGGAGATCGGCCAGCCCACCCACGCCTTCGACGCCGACCGGCTGCCCGCCGGCGCGCTGGGTGTGCGGCGTGCCGCCGAGGGCGAGCAGGTGGAGACCCTCGACGGCGTCGTGCGCACGCTCAGCGCCGGCGACGGGGTGATCGTCGACGCCTCCGACCGGGCCATCGGCATCGCCGGGGTCATGGGCGGCGCCTCGACGGAGATCTCTGCTGGGACCGAGACGGTGCTGCTGGAGGCCGCCTGGTGGAACCCGCCCGACATCGCCCGCACGTCGCGCCGCCTGGGGTTGCGCAGCGAGGCTTCGGCCCGCTTCGAGGCGGGTGTGGATCCCGAGATCGCTCCGTGGGCGCTGGCGCGTTTCGCCGAGTTGGCCGCGCCCGGGGGAGTGAGCCTGGCGCCCGATCTGGTGCAGGCGCACGGGCAGTTGCCTCCGCGCCCGGCGGTGCGCGTCCGCACCGGGCGGGTCAACGCCATTCTGGGCACCGGTCTCACGCCCGCCGAGATGCGCGCCTGCCTCGAGCCCATCGGTTTCGAGATCCTCCCCGCGCCCTCACCCGCCATCCCCTCCTCCGCCGCCGCCCCCTCCTCCGCCGCCGCCCCCTCCTCTGCCGCGCCGACGCCCTCCTCCGTCATTCCGGCGGGGGCCGGAATCCGTTCGGCAGCCGACTCTCCTGCGGTGCCGACCCGCTCCTATCCCGGCGAGGTCTGGGACGTGCGCGTGCCGTCGTGGCGCCCCGACACGTCCACCGAGATCGACGTGGTCGAAGAGGTCGGGCGGATCTGGGGCTACGGCCGCATCGCTCGGACGGTCTCCAAGTCACCTCACCCCGGCGGCTTGACGGCCCGCCAGCGCGCCCGGCGCCGGGCGCACGAGGTGCTGGCGGGTTTCGGGCTGATGGAGGCCATGCCGCTGCCTTTCCTGGCGCCCGGGGACCTCGAGCGCTGCGGCTTGCCCGCGGGCGGCATCACGGTGACCAACCCCCTCGTGGCCGAAGAGTCGGTGCTGCGCACGTCGCTGCGGCCGGGCCTGCTGAAGGCCGTCGCCTACAACGCCGCCCGCCGCCAGCCCGGCGTGGCGCTGTTCGAGATCGGCCGCGTTCACGCGCCCGGCGCCGGCGAGTTGCCCGCCGAGAGTGACCATCTGGCGGCGGTTCTGGCCGGCCGTGAAGCCCCCGCGGCGGCGGCGCTTTGGGAGCGCCTGCGCCGCGCCATGGCTTTCATCCCCACCGAGGTCCGCAACGAGGCCACGGCGGGGATGCACCCCACCCGCGCCGCGGTGCTCATCGCCGGCGGCGAGACGGTCGGCGTCCTCGGCGAGATCGATCCGGCGGTGGCCGAGGCCTTCGACGTCGCCGAGCCGCTGGCGTGGCTGGAGTGCGATCTGGGCCTGCTGCTGGAGTCGCACCTCGACGATCCCCGCTACCGCCAAGTGAGCCGTTTCCCCTCCAGCGACATTGACTTGGCGTTCGTGATAGGCGACGCTGTCCCCGCGGCGGCGGTCGAGGCGGCGCTTCGCCGGACGGCCGGCGACACCCTGGTCTCCTTGCACCTCTTCGACGTGTTCCGCGACGCCGATCGGCTCGGCCCCGGGCGCCGCAGCGTGGCCTGGCGGCTGCGACTGCAGGCCGCCGACCGCACCCTCACAGACGCCGAGGTCGGCGAGATCCGCGCTGCTTGCATCGAAGCCGCCGCAGCCGCGGGAGCGAACCTACGCGACTGACTGCGGGCTTCGCCGCGGCCGACTCGGGTTCTCCTGCGACATCCTGTTCCGCGAATCCGCCATTAGCCTGAGGCCGATTCCGCCACGGGGATCACGAGGGGCGGCGCTCGGTGATCCCGGACGACGATTTCCGCTGCCACGACACCGCCCCGGAGGCCCACCAAGAGGCCCACCCACCAGGGCGCCCCGGAGGCCCACCAAACAGGGAGACAGTGTGACCGTCCGCTACCAGCTTCTCGGTGTTCTTCTGGCCGTGGCCGCTGTTGGCGCCGGATGTTCGTCCGGGCGTTCCGCATCGGCCCCGGTCGCACCGCTCGCGCCGGCCGTCGCCACCGATGAGCCCGCCGCGGCGGAGGAGCCGACGGCCGAGGGGGCCGAGCAGTCTTTCGTGGTGGCGTCGCCGCAGCCTGAGGCGGCGTCGGGTCCCTTGGATCTGTTGCAGGAGGGCCTGGACGCGGCCTCGGGGCTTCTGACCGGCGAGGAGCTTGATCTGTTCGGGTCGCCGGACGACAGTGCCCCCGCGGAGACCGCCGACGACGGCGAACCGCCGCAGGCCGACCCGGAGCGATCCGCCGAGGATCCTCTGGTCGCCCCGGAGGCGCCGCCGGAGGAGCCCGAGGTGGCACAGGAGGAGTCCGAGCCGCCGGAGGAATCCGAGGTGCCCGAGGAGCCCGAGGCGCCGCCAGAGGACCCCGAGGTTCCGGCGGAGTCGGGGGCCGCGGCGGAGTCGTCCGGGCCGGTTGAGGGTGTGCCGCGCCGGATCGAGCGCGCCGGCGATCCGTTGACGCCGACCGCCGAGTTGGCCGAGCTGGCCGGCGACCCCGAGGCGGAGGTGCGCCATGCCGTGGCTCGCAACCCCGCGGCGCCCTCGCCCCTCCTGGCAGCCCTCCTCGCCGACGGCGACCCCGGCGTGCGCTGGGGGGCGGCGGCCAACCCTTCGCTCTGGCCCGAGTTCCGGGAGCTGCCCTTGCGG
>LXNI01000300.1_pt1 | contig 62457 bp, 52 predicted proteins | sample 809091 | NCBI WGS metagenome assembly LXNI01 (sample SAMN04870527, study PRJNA318959) | sponge metagenome | biome: 01000161; feature: marine sponge reef; material: water | host: Sarcotragus foetidus | place: Greece: Milos, Mediterranean Sea | collected 2013-05-29 | depth 5-7 m
ACTCCGACTTCAGCCGCTTCCCAGAGCTTCGATGGCAGCATCCGCTCCGGCCCGGCGGGCTATAGCGGCGGTGGGCGCGGTGTGTGCCGCAGGGTGTCGGAGCGGTCGTCCGGGTTCAGGGGCCCAGCAGGGATGCGGGGATCACGCCGATTCCGTCGGGTCGCCGGTAAGCCTCCGAGCCTGTCGTGACGACGGCGGCGTCGACCAGCCGCGGGCCCAGGCGCTCGGACAGCCATCGCAGATGTCTCAGGTCTGCCTTGTCGACAGCGGAAGCCAGTTTCACCTCCAGCGCCACGATCCCACCGTCGGCCCGTTCGACGATCAGGTCTACTTCGTGGTCACCCCCATGGGTGCGCAGGTGAGACACACGAGCCGAGCCGGCCTGCGCGTACACCCTCACCGAAAGCGTCATCAGCGACTCGAACAGCGCTCCGAGCAGTGGCCCGTCACCGCCCCAGGCGCTGCGGCCCGCGAGCAGGCTCTCGGTGGTCGCGCCGAGCAGCCGGGCCGCGATGGCAGGGTCGGCCACCTGATGAACGGGCGACGATGCCAGTCCTCGCAGACGGTTCCGGGTCGGCGACCAGGCCGGGAGCTCCTCAATCATCCAAAGCCGTTCGAGCGCTGACCGGTAGGGGATCGCAGTGGCGCGCGCCGGTTTGCCGAACTCCCCCGCCGTCGCCGCGTCCCGGATCTTCTCGAAGGAGGCAGCCGTCGAGGTAGCCGCCGCGTACGCAGCCATCCAGTTGCGCAGACCGCCGCGGTCGCGGAACGTGCGCCCGAAGTCGTGGATGTCGTGTTCGACTATTCGGTCGATGTAGCCGTCGAGCAAGCCGAGCCGCACTCGGCTCGGTTGGACGCGCATCCCCGGGAAGCCCGACCGGGTGATCTCCTCCGCGTACTGCTCCACCCCTGCCTCGGTGGCGCCCTCCAGGCCGGGCCGGCCGCCTGCGAGCAGCGCGGCGAGGCTCACCGTCGGCGTATCGAGTCCTCGCTCGGCCAGCGACATCGGCCGCATCCGCACGGTGATGATTCGGCCAGCGCCGGTGTGGGTGGGCGCATCGGAAGGTGCAGCCGACCCTGTCAGCAGGAACCGCGATCCGGCCGGGTCGTTGTCCACGGCGCGGCGCACCAGATCCCACGAGCCGGGCAGGCGCTGCCACTCGTCGACGAGAACCGGCGGCTCGCCTGCCGTGACCCGCCGCGGCGCTGCTCTCAACACGGCCAGACGGTCGGGATCGTCGAGGCGGTGGACCGTGACGGCCCGGCGCAGAGCGGTCTCGGTCTTGCCGACCGCCCGGGGGCCCTCCAACGACACGGCCGGCGCTTCAGCCAGTTCGTTGAGTTCGATATCGACGATTCGGGGAAGATACCCCTCCATACAGCTAAGGATACAGTTTCAACACTAATAGTGATACAAGTTCCACAGTCATAACAGTACAGTTTCGACAGCGCTAAGGCTCAGAGCTTGGCCACCTCGCCGCCGTCGATCACGAAGCACGACCCGGTCACGAACGCCGCCAGCGGCGACGCCAGGTAACACACAAGCGGCCCCAACTCGGCGGGCTCACCCATCCGGCGCATGGGGATCTTCCGCAGGCGGGCGGCGAGCATCTTCTCGTCGGCCAGCACCTGCGCCTGGGCTTCGGTGGCGAAGGCGCCGGGGGCGATCATGTTCACCCTGATGCTGTAGCGGGCCCACTCGGCCGCCAACGCCTCGGTGAGGCGCGCCAGCGCACCCTTCGAAGCGCTGTAGGCGGCCAGCAGCGGCTTGCCCTTGAGGCTCGAGGTGGAACCCACATTGATGATCGAACCGCCCTCGCCGGCGTCCACGAAGTGGCGGGCCGCGGCCTGCGACAGCACCGCCGGCGCCATCACGTTCACCGCTGTGACCTCGGCCAGCACCTCCAGGTCCTGATCCAGGAACGTGCCGGCGGGCGCGATGCCGGCGTTGTTGACCACGCAGTCCAGCCGGCCGAAGCGCTCGAGCGCCACATCGGCCAAGCCGGCGACCTCGGTGGCGTCGCGCATGTCGCAGCGCACCGGGAAGATCCGCCCGGCGGCGCCTGCGGCCAAATCCTCCAGGGCGTCGGTCGAGCGGGCCGCAGCCACGACTCGCGCGCCCTCGCCGGCGAGAGCCTCCGCCGCGGCCCGGCCGAGCCCGCGGCTGGCCCCGGTGACGATAGCCGCGGCGCCGGTCAACTGGAGATCCATGTCAGCGCCCCGCGATCGGCTCCGGGCGGTCAGTCCCGCGCACCGGTGGGTGTGTCCTGCTCGAGGATGTCGCGGCACAAGCGGTTGGCGATCCCCAGGCGCAGCACGTCGCTGGCCCCCTCGTAGATGCGCATGGGGCGGGCCTGGCGGTAGTACTGCTCGATGCGGGAACCCTTGATGAGCCCCCAGCGTCCCATGACCTGCACGCAGCGGTCCACCACACGCCCGGCCGCCTCGGTCGCCGCCAGCTTGGCCAGCGAGGAGTAGTCGAGGGTGGTGGCGGGGTCCAGCCGGGCCGCGTCGGCTGCCCGGTAGGCCAGCAGCCGGGACGACTCCAGATCCGCCCACGAGTCGGCGAGAAGGTTCGCCACCGCACCGAGGCGCACCAGGGGCCGGCCGAACTGGCGGCGCTCGGCGGCATGACGGCCGGCGATCTCCAGCGCCCCCTCCATGAGCCCCACGGCCGCACCCGCCACCGAGGATCGAAACACCGACAGCGTGGCGAACACGTGGGCGAACCCCTCGCCGGCAGGCCCCAGGCGATTGTCGGCGGGGAGCACCACGTCGCTGAACTCCACCTCGCCGAGGACGTGCGGCGCAATGATCTCCGGCGTCGGCGAGATCTGCACGCCCGGTGCGTCAGCGGGCACCAGCACCATCGAGTAGCCGTCCTCGCTGTCTCCCCCCGAAGCCGGTTCGCGCACCAGCACCGTGAAGAGTCCGGCCGAGGGGGCGTTCGAGATGAACGACTTGGCCCCCGAGAGCAGGAACTCGTCGCCGCCGGCGCCGGCGGGTCGCAGGGTCGTCGTGATCGCCTTGAGATCCGAACCCGCCTCGGGTTCGGTCAGCGCCAGCGCCGCCAACGATTCCCCTACCGCCACCCGCGGCAGCCACGCCCGCCGCTGCGCCTCGCTGCCGCCGAGGGCGATGGCGTAGCTCCCGATGCCCTGCAGGGCCAGCAGGCCGTCCAGGTGCGCCGAGGCTTTCATGCAGGCCTCCCGCGCCACACACACGGCGAGTGGGTCCACCTGCTCGAAACGTCCCCCGTAGGCGGCGGGCACCATCAACTCGCACAACCGGCTGGAGCGCAGGATCGCCAGGGTGGGCGCGTGGAGCGCCGAGCACTCGTCCGCCTCGGCGGCAAACGGCGCAACCTCCGCAGCCACCGCCTCGGCCTCGGCCTTCACGTCGCGATACAGCTGGGGGAGTTCGAAGATCGCCATCAGCCAGCCCTCTCTTTGCTTGACCTCGCCGCTCCCGCCGCGGAGACTTACCGAAGACTGTCGACGACGGCCCAGCGTAGCGGGCGGGCCTCTCTGCCCCGGCTCCGGCAACTAGAATAAACGGTTGGTAGATACGAGTCACGCGCCGCTCTGAGCAGCGCCGCAGGAGGAGCAACCAAACCATGGCCGACGTGATCGTTGACCGCCGAGAACAGGTGCTCTGGTTGCGGCTGAACCGACCCGAGCGGCTCAACGCGTACGACCGGACGACCGTCGAGGAGATCGTCGCGGCCCTGCGGGAGCACGCCGACGCCCGGGTCGCCGTCATCACCGGCGAGGGCCGGGCGTTCTGCGCCGGCGGCTACCTGGCGAACCTGGCGGATCCCGACTTCTGGGAGCTGCGCGCCATGTTCACCGGCAGCCTCGAACTCTTCGACGCCATTCGATCGGCGCCCATGCCGGTCATCGCCGCGGTGAACGGTCCGGCCTTCGGCGGCGGCAACGAACTGGTCGTGGTGTGCGACCTGGCCATCGCGTCGGAGAAGGCGCGCTTCGGCCAGACCGGCGTGAAGGTCGGCAGCGCTCCGGTGCTGGGCGGCACGAACCTGCTGGCGATGACCGTGGGCGAGAAGAAGGCCAAGGAGGTGGTCTACCTCTGCCGCCCCTACAGCGCGGCGGAGGCCCTGGACCTGGGCTGGATCAACGCGGTCGTGGCCCACGACGAGCTGTACGCCGAGGTGGAGCGCTGGTGCGACGAGATCTGCGCCCACTCGGCGCGCTACATGGAGATCGCCAAGATCAGCACGAACGTCTGGTGGCACAAGCTGCGCGACAACATGCAGTCCGGCCTCGGCATGCTGATGCAGGCCATCGGCTCGCCCGACATGCTCGAGGGGGCCAACGCCTTCCTGGAGAAGCGCAAGCCGGAGTTCCCCCCGCGGGACGCCCGCTGACAGGGCCCGCGACCCGCCCGACATGACCCCGCGTAGCTACGACCAGTACCGCCCGACCTTCGCCGACCGGCGCCACTGGAACTCCCCCCACGTGCTGCGCCACCGGGCGGAGACGCATGGCGACCGCGTCTACCTCGACGTTCCGTCCACGGGCGAGTCCTACACGTTCGCCGAGACCCTCGAGTTGGCCGAGCGGGTGGCCCGCGGTCTGATCGGGGCGGGGGCCGTCCCCGGGGACAGATTGCTCATCATGTTGCCGAACTGCTCGGCCTACATCCTGGCCTGGCTGGGATCGTCACTGGCCGGAATGGCCGAGGTCCCCATCAACACGGCCTACCGGGGCAGCTTCCTCGAGCACCAGGCCTCGACGGTGGCGCCGCGCCTGGCGCTCATCGATCCGGACTACGCGGAGCGCTTCGCCGAGAGCGCCGAGGCGGTGCGCACGGTGGAGCGCTTCTTCCTCGCCGGCGGCGACGGTGGCGAGCGCGCCGCCGCGGCGGCGACCCTGCGGGAGGCGGGTTTCGCCGTCTCCGGCTGGGAGGAGCTGCTCGAGGAGGCCCCGGCCGGCGGCGACGTGGACCTGCCGCCGGTGCGCTGCTCCGACCTGGGGTCGGTCTTCTTCACCTCCGGCACCACGGGCCTGTCGAAGGGCGTCATGATGCCGCACGCCCACATGCACCTCTTCGCCGATCAGTGCGTGTCGCTCACCCGGCTGACCGGCGCCGACGTCTACATGTCGGCCGGCCCGCTGTTCCACGGCAACAGCCACTTCCTGGCGGCGTACCCGGCGCTGATCGCGGGCGCCCGCTACGTGCTGCAGGAGCGGTTCAGCGCCAGCGCCTGGGCCCGACAGGTGCGGGAGAGCGGCGCCACGGTCACCAACTTCGTGGGCGTGATGATGGACTTCGTGTGGCAGCAGCCGCCGCGGCCCGACGACGCCGACAACCGCCTGCGCTGCATCTTCGCCGCCCCCACTGCCTCCAGCATCCTCGAGGGGTTCAAGCAGCGGTTCGGCGTGGAGGCGTTCGTGGAGGTGTTCGGCCTGACCGAGACCTGCATGGCGATCCTCAGCCCCTACGGCGAGGACCGCCCGCCGGGCGCCGCCGGCCTGGCGAACCGCGACTGGTTCGAGGTGCGGCTCGTGGACCCCGAGACCGACGAGGAGGTCGCCACCGGCGAGCTGGGCGAACTCGTCGTGCGGGCCCGCCATCCCTGGACCCAGTCGGTCGGCTACTACAACATGGCCGAGGCAACCCAGGAGGCCTGGCGCAACCTCTGGTGGCACACCGGCGACGGGATGCGCCGCGACGCCGAGGGCTGGTACTACTTCGTGGACCGCCTCAAGGACGCCATCCGCCGCCGCGGCGAGAACATCAGCTCCTACGAGGTGGAGCAGGCTCTGCTCGCCCATCGGGACATCGCCGAGGTGGCCGTGGTGGCCGTGCCGGCCGATCAGGAGGCGGGCGAGGACGAGGTGCTGGCCGTCATGGTGCCCGAACCGGGTGTCGAGCTCTCTGCGGCGGAGATGTGGACTTACGCCGAACGGCGGCTGCCCTACTTCGCCGTCCCCCGCTACCTTCGCTTCATCGCCGAACTGCCCAAGACGCCCTCGGAGAAGGTGCGCAAAGTGGAGCTCCGGGCCGCCGGCGCCGGCACCGACACGCACGACCGGGGTCCCGCGCCACGACGGCGGGGAGGCCACAGGACGTGAACTCCGATCGGCAGCGAGATCTCGCGGAGGATCAAGAAGCGCGCCGCCCATCCGTCATTCCGGCGCATGCCGGAATCCATGGTCCCGCAGATCCGGCGGCTTCCGCCGCTGATGGCCCAGAGCACCGGGGGAACAGTCGCACATGACCGGAATCACGCCCGCCGAGCAGGTGCCCGCCCCGCAGACCGTCGTCCACTCGTCGCCGACGGGGCGGGGCCGGGTCTGCGCCATGGACTCCGCCTATCACGTGGATGCGGCCAACCGGGGCCGCGACGTCTGCGTCAACTCCTCCTACTGCGGGGTGCTGCCGGCCCGCTTCATCGCCGCGGTCGCGCCGCGCGGCGCCATCGGCATGGACTGCGGCATCGGACCGGAGGGCTCGGCAATCGCCGGACTCTGGTACCTGGAGGCGCTGGACATTCCCGCCGCGGTCGCCGCCGTCATGAGCGCGCGGCTCGGCGACGGGGTTCACCTCTACCGCAACGGCGTCATCAGCTTCTTGAACCAGCCGGCGGCCGACTGCGGGGTGCGGGCAGGCATGCCGGTCGCCGCCGCCGCCCGGATGATGCTGGAGAACGACCCGACCCCGGCGGCGGCCGACGAGATCACCAATCGCACGGTCATGCACACCGCCGCTGACGGCCGCTGCGTGATCGCCACCGACTCGATCGCCTTCGCCACCGAGGTGGACCGGGCCCGCAACGTTCTCGTCACCGCCGGGCACACCGGACGCAGCGCGGTGCCGTACCTGCGCCGGGCCAGTCCCTGGGGGTTCATCTGCTCCGACGGGGGGCGCGGCATGGACGACTCCGGCATGACGGGGCTGTCCATCGTGGAAGCCGACGGGCTGGCGGGCGCAACCGTTGACGCCCGCCTCGCCCGCATGGGCAGCGGGCTGTCGCACTACCACGACGGGATCATCTCGGCCGCCAACGCCCTGGCGGTGGCCCGTGGCGTGAAGATCGGCATGCCCTGCCCGGAAGCGGCACTCCTGCTTCTCGCCCGCCCCGATGAGTCCTGAACGGTTGCCGGGCCGCGCTGCGATCGTCACCGCAGCACCTCTCCGCCGCGACGCAATCCTGGCGCCACCCGATGAGTTCTGACAGGCCACCACCGCAACCTGACGTTGCGGCGAGCGGGGAGCCCGTACTCCCCTACCCGCTGCTGTTCCGGCCGCTGCGGATCGGCCCGCTGGAGATCCGCAACCGCGTGATCTTCGCCGGCCACGGTTCGCGCTTCGTGGACTGGCACTCCCACCACCTCACCGAACGCCAGGGCCACTACCTCGCCGAGCGGGCCGCCGGTGGTGTCGGCCTGATCATCCAGGGCTCATCCATGGTGCATCCCACGGGCCTGGCGGCTGCGGGCATCAACGAGGTCTACAGCGACTCGGGCATCCCGGCGTACGCCCGAGTGGCCGAGATGGTGCAGGCCGAGGGGGCCGCCATCTTCGGCCAGCTCTCGCACCTGGGACGTCAGGGCGACACGTTCGCCGCACACCGGGAGCTGTGGGCGCCCTCCGCGGTGGCCGATCCCGCCAGCCGGGTCGTCCCCCACGCCATGACGCACCGCGACATAGCCGAGCTGACCGGCTGTTACCGCAGCGCGGCCCGGCGCCTCGTCGCCGCGGGCTTCGACGGGCTGGAGGTGTACCTGGCCCACGGCTATCTGCTGTGTGAGTTCCTGTCACGGTTCAGCAACAGCCGCACCGACGGCTACGGCGGCTCGTTGGCGAACCGCTGCCGGCTGCCGCTGGAGGTGCTCGAGGCGGTGCGAACCGAGGTGGGTGACGGCGTGCCGGTCGGCATCCGCGTCAGCGCCGAGGAGTTCGTGCCCGGCGGCTTGTCGCCCGGCGAGTGCGGCGAGATCGTGGCCCACCTCATGGACCGCACCCGCGTGGACTACGTGAGCGTCAGCCAGTCCAACTACGCCTCCATCGATCGGATGATCCCCGACATGAGCTTCCCCCGGGCGCCGTATGCGCACTACGCCGGTGAGATCCGCGAGGCGACCGCCGGCGTGCCGACGTTCGCCGTGGCGCGCCTCGTAACCCCCGAGCAGTGCGAGGAGCTGTTGGTGGCCGGGGTGGCCGACGCGGTCTGCCTGGTGCGCCCGCTCATCGCCGACCCCGAGTGGGCGGCGAAGACGGCTTCGGGGCGGCGGGAAGACATCAGGGAGTGCATTTCCTGCAACGTGGGGTGCCGCGGCGGCCCGCACCGGGGCTCCCCCATCGCCTGCCTGGTGAACCCGGCGGTCGGCGAGGAGGCCCGCTGGGGGTTCCGGCGGCTCACCACGGCGTCTCGGGCCCGGCGGGTCGTGGTGATCGGCGGCGGCCCGGGCGGCCTCAAGGCAGCGGAGACGGCGGCGCTCCGCGGCCACGAGGTGATCCTGCTGGAGGCCACCGAGAGGCTCGGAGGCCAGGTGCTGGTGGCCGCGGCGGCGATGCCCTACCGGGACGAGTTCGCCGAATCGATCCGCCACCTCGAGCGCCAAGTCCGGAAGTTGGGCGTGGAGGTGCGCACCGGGCGCCGTGCCGATGCGGCGATCGCACTGGCGGACGATCCGTCGTGCGTGATCGTGGCGACCGGCTCGTCGCCGGGAATCATCGACGTGCCCGGAGGGGAACTGGTGCGGTCGGTGCACGAAGCCATCACCGCCGGTGTCGCCGGGCCCCGGGTGGTGCTGGCCGACGCCGGCGAGGCCGGCTGGAAGGCCTGCACCGCCGCGGAGAACCTCGCCGCCGCCGGCCACGAGGTGATCCTGGTGTCGCCCGTCTCGGTGGGCGCCTCCATGGACACCTTCAGCCGCCCACCGATGCTGCGCCGCCTGCGCGCCGCGGGCGTGGAGTTCCTCGAGTACCACACCTTGAGCGCCGTCCGGCCCGGCGCCGCCGAGGTCACCGAGACACTCACGGGCTCGCCCCGCCTGCTCCCCGCCGACTCCGTGGTGGGGGCTTCCTACGGCGTCGCCGACGATGCCCTGTTCGGCGAGCTGCTGACCCTCAGCGAGGCCGGGAACATGCCGGGGGTGGAGCTGCACGCCGTCGGCGACTGCCTCGCCCCCCGCGGGGCCATCGACGCCATCTGGGACGCCTTCCGGGCCGCCCGCGCCCTGTAGTCCTCGACACGATTCACCCCAACGGCCGGTCAGATAATCCCCCAAACGGCCGGTTGGAAAACGGCGCACGATAGCGCTAGCGTGACCCGACCCGTCGACGAACATATGTGACGGGTGTCCCACTTGATCGATCACTGGGAGGACCCCGATGCGAAAGCTTCGGCTCACACTTGTACTTCTGGCCGTTCTCGGCCTTGTCGCCGCGGCTTGCGCCGCCGACACCGAAGCAGCCGACCAAGCGCTCGCCGAGGCGCAAGCGGCGTCGGTGGCCGCCAGCGCCGCGATGAGCGAGGCACAGAGTGCCGCCGCCGCCGCGGCCGACATTGGCGCTGCGATTGCTGAAGCGCAAGCCGCCTCCGCCAGCGCCGAGGCCGCCTCTGCCGCCGCGGCAGCCGCAGCAGCCGACGCCGCACAGGCGTTGGCCGCCGCCGATCTGGCGCAGGCCACAGCGTCAGGGAACGAAACCGCCGTCGCCGAGGCCGAAGCGGCCCTCACCGAGGCCCAGGCTGCCGCCGCGGATGCTTCAGCCGCCGCCGCGTCCGCGCAGGAAGAGGCCGCCGCCGCGCAGGCCGAAGCCGCCGCGGCGCAGGAAGAGGCCGCCGCCGCCAAGGCCGAGGCCGAGGCCGCACAGGAAGAGGCCGCCGCCGCCGAGTCGGAGGCGCGGGCCGCCGAGGAGGCCGCCGCCGAGGCCGCCGCCGCAGCCGCCGGCCCGATCTGCGGTGGCAACACCACCGGTGACCTGCCCCAGGGCGTGGACAGCGAGAACGGCGTGCTGACCATCGGCACCGTCCAGCCCGTCGGCGGCGCCGCCGTCGTGGCCGGCATCGAGTTGCTCGGCGGCATCAAGATCGCCGTGGACGAGATCAACGCCAACGGGGGCATCGACGGCTGCATGATCGAGCTGGTCGACTACAACTCCCAGTACGAGGTTGAGGAACTCATCAACCAGACCCGCCGGATGATCGACCGCGACGGCGTGTGGGCCATCCTCTCCCCCGCCGACAGCCGGGCCATCCCGGGCACGTTCGACTTCCTCGCCGAGAGCGGTGTGCCCATGTGGGCGCCCATCTCGCCGCCGTTCGAGATCGAGCGGCAAGAGGTCTACTGGCTGGCCAGCAGTCGCACCGAGCAGGCCCAAATCTGCGTCGACCACTACCACGACTTGGGCTTCACCAAGATCGCCACCATCGGCGCCACCAACCCGCTGGGCGAGGAAGCCGTCCACGGCGTCGAGGTCCAGGCCGAAGTCAACGGCATGGAGATCGTGGCGCAGGAGACCGTGGAGTCTGCCTCGGAGATCGTGGGCCCGGCGGTGCTGAACGTCATCGCCACCGACGCCGAGGGCATCATCTCGGGCGTTGACAACATCCAGAACGCCCTGATCCTGCAGATCCTGGCCGAGAACGGCAGCGACGCGCTGCTCTGCTCCGACCAGGGCGCGGCAGGGTCCGGCGGCCAGAACGCCGTCGGCCCCGCCGAGGAGGCCGCCGACGGGTTCCTGGGCGCCCTGCAGGTGGCCCTGCCCGACACGGACTCCCCGCTCATGAGCCAGTGGCGCGCCCTGCGCACCGCCTACTGCGACTCCATCAGCGACGAGTGCCAGGCCGCCAACTTCAGCGAGCAGACCTACCTGCACTCCATCACCTTCTTCGAGGTGATCGACCGGATGAACGGTGATCTGAGCTGGGACAACTTCCACGCCGTCGCCGAGAGCCTTTGGGAAAATCCCATCGTGACCGGCGCCATGCCGCCGATCGCCTGCGGCCCGCGGGCCGACGGCGGCCATACCTGCGCCTCCGGTGCTGGACTCTCGGAGTACGACTACGAGACCCAGACCTGGACGCAGATCCGCGAGTTCCAGGCCCCCAAGTCCTAGATCCGAGCCGGATTCCCCCCAATCCGGCTTGCCCAAGCAAGGAACCGCCGCCGCGGGAGCAACCCCCCGCTCCCGCGGCGGCGGTTCCTTGCATACAATCCCCCGTCTAGCGATCGCCGGGCGAACCGGCGGACTTGCGGAAGGCTCAGGACCCCAGAGTGCAGGTACTGCAGCAGATCATTGCGGGGCTCGAGGACGGCAGCGTCTTCAGCCTGATCGGCCTCGCCATCGTGGTCATCATGAAGTCCACCGACGTGCCCAACTTCGCCATCGCGCAGATGGGCATCATGTGCGCCTACATGGGCTGGTTCCTGTCCGCCGACCCCAGCGACGGCGGCGTGGGCTGGCCCTTCTGGCTGGCCATCATCATCGCCCTGCTGTTCGCCGGCGTCTTCGGAGCGGCCACGCAGTTCCTGTTGATCCGCCCCCTGGTGGGTCTCTCCAACCGGCCGCTGGCCTACGCCGCCGCCGCCGTCATGACCTACCTCTCCATCGACTTCATGCACCGCGAGGGGCTGCCGACCTTCCTGGACTGGTTCCCGACACCCGACGGCGGCTGGTCGTGGGGCGCAGCGGTCCCGCTCGGCATCCTCGCCGGCATCCTGACGATGCTGGCGGCCCGCGCCTGGGTCAAGCCACTGGCCAAGGTGGACCACTTCCCGCTGCTGCTGCTCACCATCGGCATGACCTGGGGCCTGCTGTCGGGCAACCAGCTGCTGTGGGGGGTCCGGGCCCGGGCCTTCGACGCCCCCTGGGACGACAAGACACCGCTGAAGCTCACGAACCCCGACGGGTCGGTCCGCCTCATCATCGGCGCCGATGAGGTCGTCGCCATCGGCACCGGCCTCGCCATTGCCATCGCCGTGGGCATCTTCTTCAAATCGAAGTGGGGAGTCCGCATGCGGGCCATCGCCGAGGACGGCACCACCGCCCGCCTGCTGGGCATCAACAGCGGCCGCATCTCGCTGCTGGCCTGGGCGATGGGCGTCGCCATCGGCGCCATCGCGCTGATCTTGCGCACCACCTCGGCGGTGCTGGACGTCTCCACCGCCAACGTCATCATCCTCAAGGGCTTCATCGCCGCGGTGCTGGGCGGCTTCACGTCGCTGCTGGGTACCTTCGCCGGGGGCATGGTCATCGGCGTCGGCGAGAGCCTCGTCGGCGGGCAGATCTCCACCAGCGTGCAGGCCGCCGTCGCCCTCATGGTCGTCGTCGTGGTGCTGCTCGTGGTGCCCGGCGGCCTGACCCGCGAGAAGTCGGCGCGGGAGGTCTGAGGCGATGAGCGACACCGCTGCCGTCCCGAGCCGCGCGCTGTACAAGCCCCGCGCCAGGGGCGTGCTGGGTTACAGCGAGCCGGCGGCCGTGGCGCTGCTGTTCGGCGTCGCCGCCCTGCTTCCGCACCTCCCCTACGGAGGCCTCAACGGCCCCTACTGGCACGGCGTGCTCACCGGCATCCTCATCCACACCATCTCCGCCATGGGGTTCAACCTGCTCGTGGGCTGGGCCGGGCAGCTCGGCCTGGCGCACGCCGGGTTCTTCGCCCTGGGCGCCTACGGGACGACCCTCCTGTACGAGGACGGCGTGCCGTATCTGGCCGCCATGTTGATCCTCGGGGCGATCTGCGCCGTCGTGGGCGTCGTGATCGCCTTCCCGGCGGCACGACTGAAAGGTTTCTTCCTCGCCATCGCCACCCTGGCCTTCGGGGAACTGCTCGTGAAGCTCATCGAGCTGGGCCCCGAGATGTGGGACTGGCTCGACACCGGCGCCAGCGGCGGGCGCAGCGTCAAGAAGGTCTTCTCCATCGGCGAGAGCAACGGCCCCCTGACGCTCTATTTCACGGCGCTGACCATCCTCCTCATCACCTACCTCGTGATGCTGGTGCTCACGCGGGGCCGCATGGGGCGCACCCTCAAGGCGATCCGCGACATCGACGTCGCCACCGGGCCCATCGGCATCCCGTCGACGCGCTACAAGCTGGTGGCGTTCGGCATCTCCGGATTCGTCGCCGCCATCGCCGGCGGCCTCTACGCCCAGGACATCCGCTTCCTGAGCCCGGCCTCGTTCAAGGACAACATGCTGGTCTTCATGCTGGTGATCCTGGTGCTGGGCGGCGTGGGGCGCATCTGGGGGCCGCTCTTGGGCGCCATGTTCTACATCCTCATCCGCGAGCAGCTCGCCAGCTTCCAGATCCTGCGCCTCATCATCATCGGCATCGCCCTGATGATCGCCATCCTGGCCCTGCCCTACGGCTTCGCCTCGCTCCCGAAACGCATTCAGGACAGCCGCTTCGGGAAGCAACTCCGCAACATGCCTCTAGCCAGGCTGTTCACACTGTGAGTCACGCATGAGCGCCACCGCCCCCCTGGAGCTGCGCGACCTGCACGTCGCCTTCGGGGGCAACCGCGTCCTCGAGGGCGTGGACCTCACCTTCGGCAGCGGGTTCAACGGGCTCATCGGGCCCAACGGCGCCGGCAAGACAACGATGTTCAACGTCATCTCCGGCTACGTGAGCCCGTCAGAGGGCGAAGTCCTGCTGGCCGGCGAGGACCTGGCGAACCGCAGCCAGAGCGCCCGCGTCGCCGCCGGCATCGGGCGGACCTTCCAGGCCCCCAGACTGGTTCTCGACGCCACCGTCATGGAGAACACCCTCCTGGGCCTGCAGCAGAGCTACCGCTGGGGACACCTCACGGAGCTGCTGCGCCTGCCCTGGGGGCGCGCGGAGGAGCGGCAGGCCCGGCAGAGCGCCATGGCCATGCTGGAGCGCTTCGGCCTGGCCGACTTCGCCCACACCGAAGCAGACTCGCTGCCGCTCGGCAGCCAGAAACTCGTGGAGGTGGCACGGGCGCTCGTGGCCGAGCCGCAGGTGGTGCTGCTGGACGAGCCCGCGGCCGGTCTCGGCGCCGACGACGTCACCGTGCTGCTGCGCGGGCTGCGTGGCATCGCCGCCGAGTCGGAGCTCTGCATCGTCATCATCGAGCACGACCTGCAGCTCGTGGCCAGCCTCTGCCCCTACATCGCCGTGCTGGACTTCGGGCGCATCATCTCCGAGGGCAGCCCCGACGAGGTGACGCACGACCCCGCCGTGATCGAGGCCTACCTGGGGCACGGTTTCGCCGCCCGCCTCGAGGCGGAGAGCCTGGGGGTCGCCATGGCCGACAGCGAAGCGGGCGCAGGAGCGGAGTAATGGCTCTTCTGGAAGTCAACGACCTGGTCAGCGGCTACGGGAGCCTCGAGGTGCTTCACGGCATCTCCCTGGAGGTCTCCGAAGGCGAGATCGTGTCGGTGCTGGGCGCCAACGGTGCCGGCAAGACGACCTTCCTACGGGCGGTCTCGGCGGTGCTCGACACCTGGTCGGGCAGCGTGCGCCTGGCCGGCGACGACCTTGTCGGCATGTCCGTGGAGCGCCGCGCCGCGGCGGGCCTCGGACATCTACCCGAGGGCCGCGGTGTGTTCCAGAACCTCACCGTGCGGGAGAACCTGGACCTCGGCACCGTGCTGCGCCGCGACGGCGCCGCGGCCGTCAACGCCGATCGGGAGCGCCTGCTGGGGATCTTCCCGGACCTGGCCGAGAAGATCCGCGACGGGGCCTCGTCGCTGTCGGGCGGCCAGCAGCAGATGCTGGCGCTGGCCCGGGCCATGCTGACGCGCCCCAAGCTGCTGATGATCGACGAGCTGTCCTTCGGTCTGGCGCCGTTCCTGGTGGACGAGCTCTTCACCCTCGTCACCGAACTGCGCGACGAGGGCAACACGTTCCTGCTCATCGAGCAGAACGCGCAGGTGCTGGACATCTCCGACCGCACCTACGTGTTCCAGACGGGGAACAACGACATCTCCGGGCCGTCCGCCGAGCTGCGGCAGTCCCACGACCTCGTCCGCTCCTACCTCGGCACCTGACGGGCCGCTGTGTCAGGCCCCACCCCGCCGTCATTCCGGCGCAGGCCGGAATCCAGCCCGCCACCGTTCCGGCGCAGAGCCTGTCCCGGACTCGATCCAGGGCCGGAGTCCAGCCCGCCACCGTTCCCGGCTACAGCCGCGGCGGCGGCTCAACCCGTATGATCCCCCAGGATGCCGATGACCCCCAGTAGCGCCGACCCGACGGGCCTCATGCCGACCGAAGGCTTTTACCACTGGGGAATCGTCGCGACCGACTTCGAGGCCACCTGCAACGAACTGGCCGCGGTGTGCGGCCTCAACTGGGCCAAGCCCATGCGGCGCCAGTTCGAGATCCGCCAGGGCGACGAGGTCAAGGAGGTGAACTTCCGGCTCACCTACTCCATCGAGGGGCCACCGCACTACGAGGTCCTGGAGGCGTCGCCGGGCACCGTCTGGGACCCGGCATTCGCCGGCGGCGTCCACCATCTGGGATTCTGGTCGGAGGATCTGGCCGGCGACATTGCCCGGCTCGAGGCCGCGGGCTACCCGGTCGGGGTCACCGCCGCTACCCCCGATGGCAAACCGGCAGGATTCGCCTACCACCGGCTCCACAGCGGCCTCTGGCTGGAACTCGTGGACAGCGCCCGCAGGACCGCCTACGAGGGCTGGATCGCAGGCGGCGACTTCCCCACCTTCACGCTCCCGCCGGCGCCGGACGTCGATCCGTCGAGTTGAGCGCCGGCGACCCCGCTCGCCGGTCACCTGACATCCACCGACTGACGGCCGCCGCCGGAGAGACGATTGGCACCCATCCCGGCGCGGCTTGCGGGTAGCTTGACCGTCGTGATCAGGACGCGCCGGGCAGCACTCGTGGCGGCGGTGCTCGCCCTGTTGGCTCTGCTCGCCGGATGCGACTACTTCGAGTCCGGCGAGGCGCATCCGGCGCCCCAGACACCGCTGCTGCCCCCCACGAGCGAGTCGCTGAGCGCACCGGCGCCCCTCGCCGCGCCCTCGGCGTCGCCGCCCGCGAGTGGCGCCGCGCCGACCGACGGCACCGGCAGCGGACAGGGCACCGCCGAGCCGGCGCCCGGCGAGACCGCCGACGGCGAGCCGGCGCCCGGCGAGGGAGGCGAGACCGGTGACACCGGCGAGAGTGAGGAGAACGGCACCGACGAGCCGCAGCGCCTGCGGATCGTCGTCATCGGAGAGCTACTGCACAGCCCGACCGCGTTCACCCAGGGCTTGGAGATCTTCGACGGCCGCCTCTACGAGAGCACGGGCGCCCCGGCTGATCGGGCAAGCAGCCTGCGAGAGCTGTCCCGCGACACCGGCGACGTGCTGCGACTCCAGGAGATCACCGAGGACATCTTCGCCGAGGGGCTCACATTCGTGGACGGCGCCATCTTCCAGCTCACCTGGCAGGACGGTGTCGCTCTGGTGTGGGATACCTCCGACTTCACCGAGATCGACCGCTTCAGCTACGAGGGTCAGGGGTGGGGCCTGTGCTTCAACGGCCGGGTGCTGGTGATGAGCGACGGCAGCGACGAGTTGCACTTCCGGGATCCCGTGAGCTTCGAACGGGTCGGAAATCCGGTGCCCGTGACGATGAACGGCGAGGAGCTGCCGTCACTGAACGAGTTGGAGTGCGTCGGCGAGTTGGTCTGGGCGAACGTCTGGCAGACCGACCTGCTCGTGCAGATCGATCCCGTGACCGGCCTGGTGCTGGCTTACGCCGATGCCTCGGACATCGGCCGGCCGCGCCCCGATGACGCCAACGCCGTGCTGAACGGGATCGCCTGGGATCCCGAAACCGAGACGTTCCTGATCGCCGGCAAGGACTGGCCCGTCATGTACGAGGTCTACTTCGAGGCCGCCGGCGCCCCCAACGACGACCCGCGGCACCTGGACCCCTAGCCGAGTACCGCTTCCAGACGCGAGACGGCCCGGCAGTAAGGCCCGTTGTCTGCTACTTCACTACTAACAACGATATCTAACTGCTCGTATACTGGCAGTATGAGCCGTTACCGTGAGTTCTCGCCAGCCACCCGCGAAGCCTTGACACTGTTTGCCGACAGGGTGCGGGTCAGCCGCCGCGAGCGGCGGTTGCGAGCCGCCGAAGTGGCCGAGCGAGTGGGTGTGTCTCTCACGACGATCCGCAAAGTGGAACGCGGCGACCCGACCGTCGCTCTCGGGACCGCCTTCGAGGTCGCCACCATTGTCGGAGTGCCACTGTTCGGCGACGATCGGCAGCGGCGCGGCCACGAGGCGGAATACCTCAGGGCCCGGCTGGCCGTGCTGCCCGACGCCGTCCGCCACCCGGAGGTGGACGATGATTTCTGAGGCCCGCCTTCGTCCGGCGCAGGCGTTCGTCTGGATCTGGTTGCCAGGTTCCGCCGACCCGGTCGTCGCCGCACGCGTCACGGACCGTGGGCCCCGGATGAGTTTCATCTACGGCCGAAGCTACCTGGCGCGTGACGACGCCATCGCCCTCAGCCTCCCCGATCTGCCGCTGCAGAGTGGTGAGGTGCTGACCCGCGACGACGTGCCGGGCTGCATCGCTGACGCGGGTCCCGACTCGTGGGGCAGGCGTGTCATCGAACGTCGCCTGAGGCTCGAAAGTGGCGGGCTCAGCACCCTCGGATACCTGCTCGAGTCCGGCTCCAACCGGATCGGAGGGATCGATCTGCAGCACGACCCCGACACGTATGTGCCCCGCCGCGGCGACGAGGCGACCATTGAGGACCTGGCCGAGGCAGCGCAGCGCGTCGAGGAAGGCCGGCCGCTCGGGGAGGTTCTCCGGCAAGCACTGCTGCAGAGCACCTCGGCGGGCGGCGCCAGGCCGAAGGCCCTGATAGTGGGTGGGCGACTCGGGTTCCTCGCCAAGTTCCCCTCCATCCTCGACACTGACCCGACCATCCAGGGCGAGTACGTCGCGATGCACCTGGCTCGGCAGGCGGGTATCGACGCCGCGGGTGTCTCGCTTCAACGAGTTGCCGGTAAGCAGGTCCTACTCGTCGAGCGGTTCGACCGCACCCCCGACGGCGGTCGCGCGGTCGATTGCTCGGCGAACTCAGCCGCCGAGCACCTCCCGGAGTGCTGCCGCCGCTTCCTGCTGGGCCGCCTCGGCCGCATCCATCTCGGCGTCGAAGCCGAAGAACCCGTGGAACATGCCGTCGTAGCGCGAGCAGGTCACGTCGCAGCCCGCCGCCGCCAGCTTCGCCGCGTAGGCCTCCGCCTCATCGCACAGCGGGTCGTACTCGGCGGTGATGACCAGACCGGGCGGCAGATCCGCGTGGCTCGCGGCGTGCACGGGCGACATGTAGGGATCGGTCCGGTCGGCGTCGCCGGTGTAGTGGTCGTAGAACCACACCATGACCGCCCGCGTCAGGAGCGGCCCGTCGGCGTTGGCGGCCATCGACCACCAGGCGTCGGGGTCCATGTCGCAGCAGGGATACACCAGGAGCTGGAAGGCGATCGACGGGCCGCCCCGATCTCGTGCGAGCATGGCCGTAACCGCCGCCAGGTTCCCGCCGGCCGAGTCGCCCGCCACCGCCAGGCGGGAAGGATCCACACCCAGCTCGTCGGCGTTGGCCGCCACCCAGCACGTGGCCGCGTAGCAGTCCTCGACGGCAGCCGGGAACGGGTCCTCGGGCGCCAGCCGGTACTCAACCGACACGTAGACCAGCCCGGTGCGGTTCACCATGGCCCGCACCTGCGGCTCGTGGGTCTCGATGCTGCCGAGCACCCAGCCCCCGCCGTGGAAGAACACCACCACGCCGGGCAGGTGGCCGTCCTCGCCGGCGCCGTGCGGCCAGAAGATGCGCAGCGGCAGGTCACCGCCGTCGGGCCCCCGGATCACCCGGTCGGCGACGCGCCCCACCTCGGCCGGTCCCGCCTCCTGCTGCGACTGGATCGTGAAGTTGCGCATCTCAGTGGGGGACATCTCGGGCGACAGCCGGAAGCCGGCCTCCTCCATAGCGTCCAGGACTGTCACAGCCTGTGGATCCAGTGGCATTGATCGCCTCCCTTGTCTGGGCCACCAGTTGCCTGGCGGCGCCTACCAGCCCTCGCCGAACGTCAGCACCGAACGCAGCACCCGCCCCGCCTGCAGTTCCTCCAGGGCCTCGTTGGCCTCGGCCAGTGGGCGCCTGTGCATCAGCAGATGATCGGTGGTGACCGCACCGGAGCGGTGCAGTTCCAGGACGTCGCGTATGTCGTCGGGAGTGAAGCCGCGAGACCCCCACACGCTCGACTCGCGCCACACCAGGTCGGTGGCGCGCAGCGTGAAGCCGTCGATGGTCGTGCCGATCATGATCACCCGCGAGCCGATGCCGGAGGTGTCGATGGCCTGACGATCCACCACGGCCGACCCCACGGTCTGCACCACCACCTCCGGTCCCCCCGGCCCGCACAGCGCCCGCACCCGCTCCGGAGCGTCGTCGCCGCCGCGCACCACGTGGTGGGCGCCGAGGCGCTCGGCCAGCTCCAGCTTGGCGTCTGAGCGGCTCACGGCGATCACCGTGCAGCCGAAGTGCGCCGCCAACTGCACCGCGTTCGAGCCGATGCCGCCCACGCCGAAGACCACGACCGTCTCGCCGGGCTGCACCTTGCCGATCCGCACCAGGCCGTGATAGGGCGTGGCCACGGCGTCGGTGAGCACCGCTACCGCGGCCGGGTCGTCGCTGGGCAGCACAGGGATCACGTTGCGCTCGGGCACCAGCACCTCGCTGGCGAAGGCGCCGTCGAACTCCACGCCCATGCGGCGCACGCTGAGGCACATGTTGACCCGCCCGACGCTGCACATCCGGCACGAGCCGCAGTGCTCGATGTAGTACAGCGCCACCGGCGTGCCAGGAGGCGCCACCGACGGGTCGACGCCCTCGCCGAGTTCCCGCACCACGCCGGAGGCCTCGTGGCCGGGCACGATCGGCAGCACCGAGTTGAAGCCGCCCTTGCGCAGGAAGACGTCGCTGCCGCAGACGCCGCAGCACCGCACGTCCACTAAGACCCACCCGGGGCGGGGCTTCAGATCGGGCCGCTCGACGATCTCCAGCGGCGTGTCGTAGCGGTGCAGGACCGCGGCCTGCACGGCGGCGACCTCAGCCGATGCCGGGCAGGCCCAACGCGCCGGCGTCGGGCAGTTCGCCGGCATCGAAGTGCGAGGAGCCGAACACGCTCGGCTTCTTGCGCCCGACGCGCTCGTAGGCCTCCTCCGGCACCGTGGTCGGGTCCTTGTACATGGTCCACTGGCAGCGCTGGCGCACCTCGGGGTCACGGTTCGTGTCCGGGTAGACGGGCGGGTCGATCACCCTCGTCGGATAGCCGAAGCGGTCCATCGGCATCTCCTCGTTCAGCACGATGCAGTGCGCGCAGTAGAGGCAGATGCCCTTGGTGTAGTGGTTCCACGAGGCCGGCTCCTCCGAGACGGCCCAGTTGTAGGGAGGCTCCACGCGGGCCGGCGTGTCCTCCTCCCAGTCGCCCCTGATGATCCGCTGACCCGAGCCGCACGGATCGAAGCGGATGACCCAGCGATCCTCCTCCTCGATGAGTTCCATGTCGCCGGTGCGCTCGGGGCCCACGAGGTGGCCGCGCATGGCCTCGCAGGAGACCGTCAGCAGGGTCTCCAGCGCCTCGTCCCACGGGTGCGAGTCGATGTCGAACTTCTGGTAGCGCCAGGAGAACAGCGGCAGCAGCACCCGCTCGTACATGTCGGCAATGCCCTGAGCGCCGTGGTTGTCCTGGATGGCCGACATCAGCCCGTAGGTGTGATCCACGTCGCGATCGTGCGTCTGGCGCCAGGTGTCCTTCATGACGTCCAGCGTCTCGAGCGCCTCGTCGGTCTCGGCGCGGTAGATGTGCTTCAGCAGGTTGCGCTGGTGGGTGCGGAAGGAGTCCCAGTGGCGGTGGGCGTTCCAAGCCTCGCCCTCCGGCGTCGTGAGCTTGGACTGCACGTCGGCATCGACGGCTGCCAGCTCGTCGGCGTCCATGCCACCGTCGGCCAGGAAACCCCGCAGGTCGTTCACCCACTGCCGGTAGAGGGTGAAGCAGACATTCGCCTCGTCCACGAAGTAGTCGGCGAGGTCGGCGGCGTGGTCCCAGTCGCCTTCTCCGATGGCCTCGGCGATCTTCCGGTAGGTGCCGATCGTCTGGTCCTGCCAGGAGCCGATGCGCACCCGCCGGCCCAGCATCTCGGAGAACTCGATCCTGGTCTTCTCCCCTGTTCCCATCCGTCGCCCTCCTCGGCTCCCGTCCCGCGCCCGGCCCGACCGGCCGGCACGAACTGCCCGGCGACTATAGCCAACCCCGGCGCGCGGCCGATCCTCACCGGGCCGGGTGCAGCCGCTACGGTCGCGGCGCCCCGCGGCACGGGCACTACCGGGCCCGACCGACCTGCGAGGAGGACAACCGATGACCGACAGCGCAGCACCGGTGCGCGCCGCCGTTGTCTCGCCCTACTGGACATTCTGGGAGGCCAGCGCCGGCGGCGCGACCCTCAGGGAGGATCGCCGGAGCCTCCTGGCCGGTGCCGTCGCGGCCCTCCGGGACGCCGCCGCAGCAGCCGACCTGCGACATTCCGGCGAGAGCCGGATCCCAGGGCCCGACGCAGCCATCGGGGGCGGCGGCGCGTCGATCGAGGTGGTCTGCGAGTCCCTCCTGGACTCGCCGGAGTCGGCGGCGGCGGCAGCGGACGGCGTTCCGTGCACCCTGGACGTGATCGTGGTGATCGTCACGATGGCGGCGCCCCCGACGCACGGCATGGCGTTCCTGGACCGCTTCGAGGGCGTGCCGCTGGTGGTCTGGTCGGTGCAGCGCTCGCGCAACATCCGCGCCGGTTTCGACGCCTCGGACATCACGTCGGCGGGGACCGCCGTGGGCACGCCGCAGCTCACCAACATGCTGGCCCGCTCGGGGCGCCCGCACGAGATCGTCGTCGGTTCCCTCGATGATGCCGGCGCCGTTCAGCGGGTGGCAGGTGCGCTGCGGCCCGCCGCGGTGGCCGGGAGGCTGCGCCGGGCACGGATCGCCCGGATAGGCGAACCGCCGCCGGGATACCTGTGCGTCGACACCGACCCCGAGAAGCTGCGCAGCGCCACCGGGATCACCCAGGTGAGGATCAGCCCGGCCGATCTGCGCCGGCGCATCGCGGCGGTGCCCGCCGAGACGCTCGATCGCCTCGCGGCGGTGGCCGAGTCCACCAGTGACGTCGCCCGGGAGCTTGCCGGCGCCGGCGGGGCCGCCCAAGGTTCGCAGTCCGGATGCGCTGGCGGCTGGAGCGTCGCCGGGCGGCGGTCGCTGGCCGCGGCGGCGGCTCTGGAGGCGCTGGACGACGAGACCGGTGTGGCCGCCGGCGCCATGAACTGCCACGTACCGCAGCTTCGCTTCGGGGACGAGGTGGGCATCGCCCCCTGTTACGGGCTCGGCCGGGAGACCAGCCGGGGCATCCCGTGGGCGTGCGCAGGCGACGTGCTGACCGCCATTGCGATGCTGGTGGGGCGCTGGCTCGGCGGGGCCGCCCTGTACCACGAGCTGGAGGTCATCGACTTCGACACCGACGAGATCGCGATCGCCAACTCCGGCGAGCACGACCTGGCCTGGTGCCCCGCCGACCGCCGGCCCCGCCTGCAACCGAATCCGTGGTACGGCGACGATCCGCTGACCGGCGCCTGCCTCTGGTTCGAGCTGCCGCCCGGGCCGGCGTCACTGATCGGCTTCACGCCGCACGCCGCCGAGCCCAGCGGCTACCGGTTCATCGTCGCCGAGGGCCACATCACCGAGCGCTCACTCCCCCAGAGCCCCACCACCGGCGGCGTGTTCCGCTTCGCCGGCGACGCCGGGGTGGCCGAGTCCTGGCGGGCCTGGGCGGCCGCGGGCGTCAACCATCACAGTTCCTGTAGCCCCGGCCACCTCGCCGCCGACGTGGCCACCGTCGCCCGCCACCTCGGCGTCGGCTGCGTGCAGGTCTCCTGAAGGCTCCGGTGAGCGGCCCGCGGCGGCGGACACAGTGCCCGCTCAAAGGCGCTGCAGAGCCTCCGCATGGTCTTCGTCCAGCAATCTCCAGGCGGCATCCCGGACTCCGATCCGGGCGCCGAGTAGTTCATCGGCCCGGGGCGAGCCGACACCGGCCCGGCAGACTGATCCGACATCCGAACCTCCGCGGCATCAGACATCCGCGGCCACCACGTTCATCACCGAATGGATTTTCAGGGCAAGATCGAGGTTGATCCGATCTTCATGCTGGCTCAGATCGAGACCGCTCAGCTGCTCGATGCGCGTCAGCCGGTACCGAACCGTCTTGTGGTGCACGAAGAGCTTGTCCGCCGCATCCTGCTGGGAACAATTCGATTCGAAGTAAACTCGCAACGTCTCCAGCAACCGGCTGTCTTTCCTGGCGTCGTACTCGATAATGTCACCAAGCATCGACCCGACGAACTCGCGTATGCTGTCATCCCCTTGCGACGCGGCAAACAACCGGACGACGCCGAGTTCGTCGTAGCTCGCAACTGTTCCCGCCTTCATCCTCTCGGCGGCTCGCAGCGCGGTCGAGGCCTCGCGACTGGCGCGATCTAGGCTGAGTGGCCTTTCACAAACGCCACTTACTCCCCATACTGGATGAAGTTCGGGCATGAAATCGACAACAATTGCACTGATGTCATCGACGATTCTGCGCACTTTGGACAGCAGAGTGAACGGTACGATCGCCGCGACTTCGTTGCCTCGCAGCGCCACCAACTCCCCCGCACCTTCTGCCGTCATGTAGTTTCTCAACTTCGCCAGGAGCCGGTACCTAACCTGCCCTGAGCGAACTAGTTCTGCTCCTGCACCCGCCAGTTCGACCTCTGGGTCCCACAACCTTCCGCGTAGCACTCTCTGCGGTTGAGCGAGTTGCAATCGCAACCATTTGGAGCGATCAACCGCCATCAATCGACTTGCGGTACTGCCTTCAACGAGATCCCACAGAATCTCCTCACGCTCTGATGAGCGCACATAATCGGCTGTTCGTTGCATCACCTGGCACAGTGCGATATGCAACGACGCTTCACCGACCGCAAGTTCCACCGCCATGTCCGGGGCATAATCCAGAGTCACATATAGCCAACCCAGTTGATCATCGCCAGCCGCTACACTTTGAAGTATAGCCCACGTATCATCGAACTTCTGAATGCGCAAATCGGCGAGTTGGGAGTCCTTGACCCGCGCCAACGTTGAGACTTCACTTCTGATGTCGTCATCCGCTTCGAGGAGCGGATAGGAATCGATTACATCGAAATCGTTCGACAGGACGACCGCTCGTGACCCGAGTTCCGTCGATGTGAGCCGGATTATCGCCGCGAGGCCCGCACCTTGGAGCAGGAGTTCGCCAAGGGTCCGCTGGAAAGATCGCGCGCCTTGGATTGCAGAGAGGCGACCCTGCAGGGTGAATCGAGCTTCGCTCAGCTCTTTGACGTCCTTCTGCTGCCTTTCGAATTCCTGAGCGTTGTTGATTGCTATCGCGACGAGCTTCGCCACCTCCACGATACGTCTCTCGTGACTCTCCCCGAAGACCGATCGACGCCTCGCCCAGACCTCCAAGACGCCGATGGTGTCGCCACTGATGGCCAATGGTGTGGCAAGTGCGGAATAGGCCTCTTCCTTTTCCGCGAGCGCGTCGAACTCGTGGGTGATGAGCGTGCTCGTCAAATAGTCGTCGATTGTGCACGGCTTCCCGGTGGCGAGGACCTGACCGGCCAACCCCTGCCCTGTGTGCATCCTGAGACGAGCTGTCTGGGCAGTCCTGTGACCCGCGCAGCTTCGCATCACCAGTTCGCCCTCCTCGAGTAGGAAGACGCCGGCCATGTCGGCCTCAACAATCTGGAGTGCGGCGTTGACGCTGGATAGCAGTAGTTGATCAGTGTCTCTGACCGAGAGAATCTCAAGTGGCAGAATGGATTCATCAGAGACCGCGCCAATCAATAGGCGCAAGTTCTCAATTCTTTCGGCATCTCTCACGAGAATGTCGCACATCTTCGCGGCGATGCTCGTCGTTGTTGCGAGCTCCGATCCGGGATCGAAAACCTTTGGAATGATAGCGGCGAGCGCTCCGGGGCGAAGGGGAACAAATGTCATCCCCAAGTCGGGATCCTCGCGACGTGTATCCCACTCTCGCGAATTCTTCGGCAATTTCTCAATAAAGCCGGCCGCCGCGATGGGCATCTCATCGTCCAAAGCATTCTGCCAGCGGTCGCCAACGTTCTCGACGATGACCGTATAGTCGCTGCCCGAGAGCCGGCTAAGCACGGTCGCGGCTGCCCGCAGAACAGCATCGGTGCCTCGCAGTGTTGCCTCGCGGAGCAAGACGAGATAGCTCTCGTCGGAAGCTGCTTCGTACTCCATCATGGCCCCGCGGGCGCAGCAGCGAAGGCCTCGCCGTCCGACGCTTGCTGGAGGGCGGCCTTGCCGAGTTCGAGGATCGCAACCCGCAAGTCCTCCGGCTCCGTGACGAAGATGCGGGCACCGGCGCGGTAGTACGCGCGGAGAAGCTCGGGCGAATGCGACCGGGCCATGCGCACACCGATCTGGCAGCCTGCCACGCCGACGCGAACGGCCGTCAGGGCGGCGAACACCCGCTGTTGCCACTCGTCGCGCCCCAGCCGGGGATCTTGCGCCAACCGGTTGCTGCGAAGGTAGTCATCGAGTGGCTCGGCTGACGTGAAGACGACCGACGGGTAGCCCGACGAACTGACCATGAGACGGTGCGAGTCGAACCACAGCACCCGTGAACTCCGAGCCAGATCCACCGCCTTCTCGACTCCCAGCGGAGTCGACACCAGAGCTCCGACTTCCACGCTGCCCGTTCCCTGACGGGACGCCTGCTCCCCGGCCAACTCCTTCACCATGGCCAGTTCACGCGGATCGGCGATGTGGCGCACGACGAAGTAAGGAACCGACATTGCCCTGTTCTGCCCGGCGGCCTGCGCCACCGCCGCGATCTGCAGCCGGATCAGCTCGCCGAAGCCGACCGGCAGGCCGACCCCCGGATGGGCGACGATCAGCGACTCCAGATCCAGGAACTCACCCGCATCCCCGTCGATCAGATCGAGCGAGCGCACGACGATCGGAGTTCCGCCGGCGGCTCTGAACATGGGCAGCAGCAGGTCGGAGAGCACAGCCTCGAGGGGGCTGAGATCGACCCGACCGCGGTGGCGCTGCGCCGTCAACTCACGGGCCAGCCGCTCGATGGCGCCGCTCGCCACCAGCAGATCGATCAGCCGGATGGCGACGCCGTCCGCGCCGCGGGCGCGCGTCTCGGAGACCTGCTCCGGCGTCGTACACAGCCCCAGGATGCGGCAGTCGCCGGCCGCCCTCCGGGCCACCTTCAGCACCTCGCTGAGCCCGGTGTTGGACGCAGCCGGCTGCGACAACGGCAGGATCCCCTCGAATACCTCACCGGCGGCGCCGTCCACCGAGAGGCTGGTTCCCTCGGCGAACCGGCTCGACCCGATCGTGAAACTCCGCCCGTCCGGATCGATGCCGAACTCCGAGCAACCGACGACCGCCGGCCGCCCGAGCGCCCGCGCCACCACCGCGGCGTGGCTGGTGGCGCCCCCACGGGCCGTGACGATGCCCGTCGAGGCGATCATGCCGTGCAGGTCGAACGGGCTCGTCGTCTCCCGCAGCAGGATCACGTTCTCGCCCTCGGCAGCGATCGCCTCGGCACGGTCCGGGTCGAGCACCGCTATCCCGTGCGCATGCCCCACCGACGCGGCGATACCCCGCACCAGCAGCCGGCCGGCGGCGCGGGCATCGGCCACCGCGGCCGGCGCGAAACGCGGACGCTCGACGTCGCGGATCTGACTCGGCGTCACGGCGCTCAGCGCCTCGGTCGGGCTCGCAACGCCCTCGGCCATGAGGTCCGCCGCGATCCGCACCGACGCGCTCGGCGTTCTCTTGGCGCTGCGTACCTGCAGCAGGTACAGCCGGCCGCGCTCGACGGTGAACTCCAGATCCAGAACGTCCTTCCGACGCCGTTCGAGTTCCAGCGCCATGCGTTCGAAGTCCTCGAACAGGCTCGGAAGCCGCTGGGCCGCTTCTGCGAGCGGCTCAGGAGTCCTGGTCCCGGCGACGACCTCCTCCCCCTGCCCGCCTTCGAGGTACTCCCCGTACAGCCCCGGCGCCCCGGTCGTGGGGTTGCGCGTGAAAGCAACGCCGCTCCCCGACGGCGAGCCGAGGTTCCCGAACACCATGGCCTGCACCACAACGGCCGTGCCGAGCGAATCGGCGATGCCGTTCAAGCGGCGGTAGGTCACCGCACGCCGAGTGTTCCAGGACCGGAACACCGCAGCTATCGCCCCGCGCACCTGATCCATGGGGTCGACCGGCACCGCCGCGCCCACCTCAGCGATCTCGGCGTCGGACATCACCGACCAGAGACGCTCGAACAGGCTCGAGCCGGCGCCGTCGGGATCCGCGCCGGCGAGGAAGTCGGACCCCTGCTCGGCGATGTCGTCACCGTCGGCGCCCAGAACGATCTCCGAGTACATCCGGTGGAACCGGATCATCACCTCGGCCGCGAACCGCACCGAGCCGGACGCCTCGGCAAGGGCGGCGGCACGCTCCGGATTGATGCCGAGGTTCAGGACCGTGTCCATCATCCCGGGCATCGAGACGGGGGCGCCCGATCGAACCGAGACCAGCAGTGGGGCCGAACCTTCCGGCAACTCGCCGGCGCCCCGGAAGCGGGAGGACGCGGCGTCCTCGAGAAGTCCGATGTACGTCTCGATCTGGCTCAGCAACGCCTCCGGCAGAGCCCCGGCCCGCACGAACTCCCGGCAGGCCGCCGTGGAGATGATGAAACCCGGAGGGACCGGGCATCCCTCGGCGACCAGTTCGGCCAGTCCCGCGCCCTTGCCGCCGAAGAGGATCAGGTCCGATGGGTCGGCTTCGTCAAACGAGAAAACGAACTTTGACGAATCCACACGCGCTCCTCGGATGCCCGCCTCAATCCTCCAGAGACTCTCGAGGTCGCCCCAGCACTGCCAGAAGGTCCTCGTGGAACTCGAACCAGATGTTGTGGAGGGAGTCCACGACCGGGCTGCTGACATAGTCGGACCGACCGGAATCGACATGCTCCAGACTGCGCTCGAACCGCGCCGCATAGTGGCGGTAGCGCGGTACCCAGGACGCCGCCGCGTTGAGCGCCTCGACGTGTCGCTCCACGATGCGGGCCAGCCGTGCGTAGGTTCGTTCCTGCGCCCCCTCCGACTCGGTCTGCCACGCACTCATGAGGCTCAGAAACCGCGAGTTGTAGCCCTCGAACCGTTCATACCACTGCAGGAACTCCGGCTCCTCCCGAAGGCTGCGGTACTCGCCGTCGTAGTGGTCCAGAACCGCCCGGCGGCCCTCGTCGGTCAGGACGATGTAGTCGCCGAGGGCGCGAACGAGCCCGCGGTCGGCGGCTGCCCCGAGGCACGGCTCAGCGACGGCGCTCGTCAGGCCGGCGTTCTCCTCGAGCATGCCCCTCGTCGCCATCTTCCGCAGCCAGAGGGCGTTCAGCAGCCCGAACTCCTCCGCGGACAGCCCCGTCATGCCGCCACGCCCCGCCGGCTCGTCACGACCGCACCGGCAGGCGGCGCGAAGACCGCCCGGCGGCGTCTAGGCCCAGAGGTACTTCGAGGCCCGCAGGTCGGCCTCGTCGGAGAACGGCAGGTAACCCTCTCCCGAGAAGATCTTCTGGGGCACCACGACCTGCACGAAGTTCCGCTTCGTGATCTCGTAGTAGTAGTTCATGACCCGCTGGTCGATCTCCCAGAAGTCCTTCTTGGCACAGATCTCCTCGTACATGCCGGCCTTGCGCATGTGCGGCAGGATCATCTCGATGTAGTAGCTGTAGATGCCGTTGAGGCAGAGGGTGTGCCTCGACATCTTGGCCGTCTTCTTGTACATCCGGTACGTGGAGTCGCGCAGCTTCTCCATGTGCGGCTCCAACTCCGACAGCGGCACCGCGTAGACGTCGCCCATCGGCGTGTCCCACTTCTCACGCACGAAGACCGCCCCGCCGGTGACGTGGGGGACGTAGTTCTTCGGGATGGTGAACGACGTGGAGATGTCGTTGACCCGGATCTCCTGGAGTCCCATCAGGTCGGGATCGAGGACGACCGCCAGCGTGTAGCAGTGCGGGAGACCCTCACAGACGTCGCTCCAGTGGAAGACCTCCTCGTTCACGAAGAGGTCCCGCACGATGAGGATCCGCCCGTCGGGCAGCGGATACGGCCCCGTGTCCCCGAGGCCCAAGCGGCAGTCGTAGTGGTCGAAGAAGGCCAGCAGCTCGGCCGTGGCGTTGAACTGCTCGAAGGTGTGCTGATCCGAGGATCCCGGCTCGAAGTCCACGACCTGCCCCATTAGCTGATCGATCAGCGACTGGTCGTGGATCTTGCAGCGGTAGCGGTCCTGCGAGTTCAGGATGTAGCCGTCCTGGCGCTTGCCCCAGAGCACGCGCTGCATGAACTTGAGGATGATGTTGCTCTCCTCGACGTACTCGTCCGCCCCGATCCACTCGCCGGCCAGCAGGCCGCAGCGGCCCATGCCGAAGGCCACCGCGCCGAGGCACCAGTCGTGCACGCAGTTGATCTTGGTGCCGATCTCCGAACGGGCGCCCTCGCCGATGTCGATCACGCCCTGAGCGCCGATCCGGTCGGTCATCATGCGCATGAACTCCGGGTACCGGTAGAACTCGTTCATGAACGCCAGGATCTCGTACTCCTGGCGCGGGATCATGCCCGAGACGCCTTCGGTGGCGCGCATCACGAGCACGTCCCAGATGTTCCAGGCCAGGTAGTTGTTGAGGTCGTTCAGTTCGTCGAGCGTGAACTGATCCCGCAGGACGTCCTCGTGGCTCACTTTCTCGAGGACGCCCGACTTGGCGCGCGACCGCATGATCTTGTCACCCAGGATCCCGTCGGGGACGGGTTCGAGTCCCTTGAAGTTCCCGACGTACTCCAGCGGCTGGAACCGCAGCCCGTCGTCATCCGGCTCGTAGCGCTGGGCGTACTCGGAGGTTGCCGTTTCGGCGATCGTCATCACATTTCTCCTTCGGGGAATTTGGGGGTACTTCTGTCAGTTTGCGCAGTTTGCGAAATGGTCTTCCGGGTCAGTCGCCGCATCGGACAGCCGGGCACCGGATAGCTGGGCACCGGATAGCTGGGGCGGGCGACCGGGCAGTCACCGGACCCTGAGGAACTCACCCGACTCAGTCGAGCAGCACCACCTTGCCGGTGTCGTGATCGGAGCAATCGAGCTTGACGTTCTTGCCGTCGAGCGCCGCGACGATCTCCTCGAAGTGCTCGTCGCCGGTCTCGCCGGGCACGTAGCGGGATCCGCTCCCGCCGGTGAGATGCGCGGTCATCACGCAGGGCGTCTGGAACTCGCGGGAGAGGATGCCCAGGTGCGACTCGGGCGCCCCCGACATCGTGATCACGCCGATCGCCCCCATCGTGAGGGCCGGCGCCAGGAAGGTCGTGGTACCGCCACGTACCAGCAGGATGTGATCGCGGAGCTTGCCGCTGTCGATCAGGGAAATGACGTCCATGGGGCTCGCCAGGTAGTGCACAGTCCCTGAGGGCTGCTTGTTTGTTTCGAAGACGTTCATGCCTTCAGCGATCACAGTCACTCGGATTCCTCCTCATGGTTCTCCCAAGAACACCGTCAGAACACCCATCGCACGGCATGGCGAATCGCGGGCTCCCACCCGCGCGGGTCTTCTGGGCGCGGACCGGCCGCGCTTCAGTGGCCATCGGCCTCAGCATCGCCCACCGATTCCCAACGCCGAGATATCCGTAAGAGATAGATTCTCCTCACCTTGTTATCCGGCGAGGCACTGCCCTTTGTCGCTGCGGTCCTGCTGAGGGCGTAGTCGTTCTCCACGCGACCACATCCCGGCATCAGTTGCCGATGACCGCCAGCACGGTGCGAAGGAGCTCGTCGGGGCCCTCCCGGTCGTCGCTCTCGATCCGGTCGTCGCTCTCGGTGCCCTCGGTCTGCTGCGCGCCCATCGCAGCCCTCGGGTCGCAACAGACCCCCTCGCCGGTCGTCCCGCCGGTCGTCCCGCGGCAGTCGCAGGATGCTCCGCACGCGGCCGCGGCGGGCGGCTCAGCGGCCGCCGCCGCGGGCGGCATGCCGTGACGAGCCGTCGGCTCAGCCCTCCGGGCGCGGCGGCGCGCCGCGGCGGCCTCGGCGGCGCGGCGGGCAGCGCCGGCCTGCGCCGCGCCCGGGCGGGGCGCCGGCGTTCCCGCGGTGCAGGCGCCCTCCTCCGAACTCCGGCCGTCGCGGAGATAGACCAGCAGTTCCTCCGGCCAGACGCACACGAACTCTGCGCCGGCCGCCTTCAACCGATCGGCGCTGTGCATGCCCCACGCCACCCCGCAGGCCCGGATCCCGGCCTTGAGCGCTTCGGACACATCGCCCACCGTGTCGGTTATCAGCATGACCTCGCCAACTGCATGCTTGTGGGGTGTCGCCGCCTCGTTGTAGTAGGGAACGCACTGGCGTCCGCACGCGTAGGTGGGGTCCTCGAGGACGTGTGCAATCGCATGAACCTTGCTCGGTGCAACCTCGCCCGAGAACACGTGCGCGAAACAATCCGCCAGACCGTTGTTCTCCAAGACTCGCCGCACGGACTCCATCGTGTTCGAGGACACGATCATCAACGTGTACAACGAAGCCAACTGGCGCACGATCGCGCCGATGCCGGGCACCACTTCCGGGAGATAGTCCGAACGGAGCTTGCGCTGAAAGTGCTCTAGCACAGGCGCCGGATCGGCGACGCCTCTCTCCCGCGCCAGCGCCTCCAGCGCGTCGAAGAAGTTCTCGTCGAACAGCCCGAAGAACTCCGCCGCGGAATTGACCCCGAGTCCGAACTTGGAGTTCGTCTCCTGGAAGACCTGCCAGGAACTGTTCCGCGTCTGAACGAGGGTGCCGTCGAGATCAAACAGCAGTGCCCGGAGAGCAGACATTCATCTTCAGCCCAGAGACGTGACCGTGGAGAGTCCGAGGAAGTCCTGAGTCTCCCCCTTGCCGGCCTTCCCGTCACCGTCGGTCCAGTCCATCAGGGCGTTGAAACCGATGACTCCGGGCCAGGCCTGCCACGGGAAGGTCGTCAACCCCGTGCCGGTGAACCGGTACTGGCGGCCGATCCGGTCGGTCACCTCGAGGTGCTTCTCAACAGGGTAGAAGCCATCCCTGACGGTACGCCCGCTGCCGCTGCGGAGGCCGTACACCTCCCCGTGATCCATGATGTAGCCGTGGGTCAACCGCAACCCCTCGAGCTCGTGCGGGTCGTAGTCGAAGATGGCGTGGAGGGCGTAGTCCTCGGAGAAATGTGCGTGCAGCCAACTCATGGAATGGGCATGCCGTTCTGCTCGGACCCCCCAACTGTGGTCCATCGTCGAGACGCACCGGAACGGGATCTTCGAGCCCCGGAGGACGATCTCGCCCTCGAAGAGGCCGGTCTCGTCGAAGTGGCCGCTGTAGGCCGTTCCCCACTGGAAGTCTGATCCCTCGACCTTCGCCGCCAGCATCGGATCCTGGGCGGGATCGTTGATGTCGAACGGTTCCATCAGCGACCGGTAGTTGAAGTGGATCTCGGTGCCCTCACCGTCGTCGTAGTCGATCTCCCAATCCATGTTCGGCTCAGTGCAGCGGACGGCGAGTCCGTTGGCCAACCTGTAGTCGGTGAGGTCGAACTCGGGACCCATGGGAAGGTGCATCTGCATGTCGCAGTACTCCGCCTCCCAGTGGGCATAGGCACGTCGCGAACACATGTGGATCGTCGACAAGGCCACACCCAGATTGGTCCGGCAGAGAACATAGACACCGCAGTTGAGATTCAGCTCCGGCACGTAGAAGCCGAAGAAATTGGTCTCGGCCCAGTGCGGATCGTCGGACGTCGGCACGTGAAGCGCCGCATCGCTGTCAAGAATCATGTTCGCCTCCCGCGCGTTCTCGAACGGTGTGCACCCCACACGTTCTACTTGTCACCCGCGGCCTGCTCTACCGATTCTCGGGACAGGTAGTGGTATCCAGCATTATCTCCCGCGGAGCAATCCGGCCGACTTTGGCGGACGTATTGTGCTCTCATGGCGTACTGGCGACTCTGCCCGACGGCCGATGACACGCGGGCCGATCACACGCGCCGCGGCTCGTAGAGGACGGCGACGCCATGCAGCTTGCCAGAGTCATCGGCCAAGTCGTTGCGACCGTCAAGGAACCCGGTCTGGACTCGTTCAAGATCCTGATCGTGCGCGACATCGACCCCTCTGCCCCGGACGACGGAACGGCGGCGCCTGCCTATGTTGCCGTCGACCTGGTAGGGGCCGGCGAGGGTGAGATCGTCACGGTGGCACAGGGGAGCGCGGCACGGGTTCCACGAGCCACCGCGAAGACCGCGACCGACAGTGCCGTCGTGGCGATCGTCGACACGCTGAGCGTTGACGGGACCGTCACGTTTCAGAAGTGATCGTTCGCTCGACCGACCGGCACCGGCCGCTCTCAGCCACCAATCGAAGAACAGGAACCACGCATTGATGGAGGTAGGACGAAATGGCGACTAGAGGATCAGGAATCTCCCTGACGGCTCTCGGCCTCATCGAGACCCGCGGGCTCGTCGGGGCGATCGAAGCCGCAGACGCAATGGTCAAGGCGGCCAACGTCCAGTTGGTCTCACGCGAGCAGATCGGGGGCGGTCTCGTGACCGTGATGGTCCGGGGAGACGTCGGCGCCGTCAAGGCCGCCACGGACGCCGGATCGGTCGCCGCGGGCAAGGTGGGCGAGGTCATCGCCGTCCACGTCATCCCGCGGCCGCACGACGAGGTCGAGATGATCCTCGGCGATGCCGCCGCCGGAGCTGCCACCTCCTGACCGCTGCCGCCTGAGCAGACCAGCAATCACAGCTCAGCAGCGTCGTGACCGCCGCCGTTGACGCCGACCTGGCCTCACTGGCCGAGGCCCGCGGCAAGGCGCGCGAGGCGAGAGCCGCGTTCGAGGAGTTCGCCGGCACGAGCCAGGAGCGCCTCGACGCCATCCTCCGGCAGATGGCGCGTGCGGGAACGGCCGCAGCCGAGGAGCTGGCGCGCCTCGCTGTCACCGAGACCGGCTACGGCGTCTACGAGCACAAGATCCTCAAGAACCGCTACAACACGACCTTCGTCGCCAAGCACATGCTCCGCCAGAGGGCGGTCGGCGTGCTCTGGGTGGACGAGCAGAGCAGGATGACCGCGGTCGGTTGTCCGGTCGGGGTGATCGCGGGGCTCATTCCGCGCACCAACCCCACCTCCACGGTGCTCTTCAAGGCGCTCGCCGCCATCAAGTCGGGCAACGGGATCGTCTTCTCGCCCCATCCCCGGGCCGTCGAGTGCTGCCTGCGAACGACCGAGGTCCTGGCTGAAGCGGCGGTGAAGGCAGGCGCGCCGCCCGGCCTGATCTCCTGCCTGGAAACACCGACCCTTGCGAGCACGCGAGAGTTGATGAGCCACCCGGCGGTGTCTCTGGTCCTCGCCACCGGGAGCGGCGAGATGGTCCGCGTCTGCTACTCGTCCGGAAAGCCGACAATCGCCGTGGGGGCGGGCAACGTCCCCGTCTACATCCACCGCAGCGTGCCCGACATCGCCGAAGCCGCGCTCATGGTCGTCGAATCGAAGGCCTTCGACAACGGAACGGCCTGTGTCGCCGAGCAGGCCATCATCCTGGACGAGCCGATCGCCGATCGGGCTTTGGAGGCATTGCGCAAGGCGGGCATGAGCATGCTCGACCCGTCTCAACACGAGTCATTGCGGAGGCTGATCTTCGATGAACGCGGCGGCCTCCGGCCGGATCCGGTCGGGCAGTCGGCGGTGCGGTTGGGGAAGCTCTGCGGCATTCCGGTCGACCCCGGAGCACGGGTGCTCGGTGTCCGACTCGACACCGTGGGACCGCACGAGCCGTTGTCGGCGGAGATCCTCGGCCCTGTCCTGAAGCTCTACCGGGCGCCCACGCCGGCGGCCGCATTCGACAGGTGCCTGGAGGTGCTCCGCTTCGGAGGCGAGGGCCACACTCTGGGCCTGCACGCCACCGACGTGGACGTCATCGAGCGCTTCTCCACCCTCCCCGCCTCACGCTTCCCCGTGAACACGCCGACGCTCTTCGGCGGCATGGGCTACAGCGCCGACATCGACCCCTCGTTCATGCTCGGCACCGGGACCTGGAGCGGTTCGATCAGCTCGGACAACATCACGGCGCTGCACCTCATCAACATCAAGCGGATCGCGCACGAGGTGCGTCCCTGGCGTCAACTCGCCGACGACACGGCACTCCCGCCATGACCCTCACCGCGGTGAGACCTGCGCATTCCGCCGAGTTCTGCCTCGACCGCGTTGCACGCTGCCTCGAGGCGGCGCCCGTCCCCCTGAGCGGTGAGCTTCACGCCGGCGTCGACCTGGGGACCTCCACGGCCGTGCTGACCGTCACCGACGGCGACGGGTTGCCGACATTCGTCGCCAGCGAGCCTTGCGAGGCGCTGCGCGACGGCGTCGTGGTGGACTTCGCCGAGGCGGTCGAGGCCGTCAGCAGGCTCGCCGCGGCCGCCGCGGCCGGGACCGGCCGGCGGATTGCGGCGGCCGCCGCCGGCTACCCGCCGGGCGTCGGGGCGTCGGAGAGCCGGGCGTGCCGCTTCGTGCTCGAGCGCGCCGGCCTCGATTGCACGGCACTCGTGGACGAGGTGAGCGCCGCCAACGCGGTGCTGGACATCGGCGACGGCGTTCTGGTGGATGTCGGCGCCGGCTCCACCGGGGTGGGGATCTTCCGCGACGGGGAACTCGTCGAGGTGGGTGACGTTCCCGGGGGCGGCCATCATCTGAACCTGATCCTGGCCGGGGCGCTCGGAACCTCCATCGAGGAGGCGGAGAGGCGCAAACGGACCGACGGCGCCGGCCACCTGCCGATCCTGCGGCCCGGGCTCGAGCGCATCGCCGTCTCCATCGAGCGGCTGTCCGCCGGCCACGGATCGCTGCCCGTGCACCTAGCGGGCGGCGGGTTGATGCTGCCCGGCGCCGCCGAGATCGTCTCGCAGTACCTGGAGCGGGCAGTCGTCGAGTACCCGCACGCCCTCTACATCACGCCGCTCGGCCTGGCCTGGAGTTCGCCATGACAGACGTGACCCTCCGCACTTACGCATTCATCGATCGGCTGCAACCGCAGTGCGCCGCGCACATCGCGGCGACCTGCCAGGGCGACGTGCCCGTGGCGGGCATGGCGGAGCTTTTCGTGGAGATGTCGCCGGGCAACGAGGTCTTCCATGTGGCCGACGTGGCCCTCAAGGCGGCCAGCGTGCGCCCCGCCCTGCAGATCATCGAGCGGGAGTTCGGGCTCCTGGAGCTCCACTCGGAGAGCCAGGCCGAGGTGCAGGCGTCGGGAGCCGCGATCCTGTCGGAGCTGAACCTGCAGGAAACGGACCGCTTGGCGCCGACGATCGCCTCGACCCAGTTCATTACCAACGTCCACCCCTACCAGGCGCAGCTCCTGAACAAGTTCCGCAAGGGGGCGCTGCTCATTCCGGGCGAGAGTCTCTTCGTCCTCGAGGTGGCGCCCGCCGCCTACGCCGGACTGGCCGCCAACGAGGCGGAGAAGGCCGCCGCGATCAAGGTCGTGGAGATCCGCGCCGTGGGGCGGTTCGGCCGCACGTTCCTCTCGGGCACCGAGAGCGAGGTCGCCACCGCACGTGACGCCGCCGTCGGGGCGCTGTCGAGCCTCGCCGGCCGGACATGAGAGTCACGCGGACATGAGAGTCACGCGGAGATGAGAGTCATCGGCGTCAGAGACGTCGAGGGGAACGCAGGGGGAGAACTCCGCGTCGCCGTCGGCGACGTCGTCACCCCGCTGGCACGGGATCGCGCCCGCGAGCTGAACGTACGCTTCATCGCCGCGCCCGCTGACGGGACCAGCCCGGACTACATCGGCACTCCTGCCGCGGCGTTCGAGGATCCCCGGCCCGCAGGTACACAGGCGGCGAACGATCCCCCTGCCGGCGCCCTGTACCGGCGGGGCGCCCCGGTCGTGCAGGAGCACCAGGACCCTGTCTCGGTTGCGTCGGGCCGGCCGGCCGGCGCTTCGGCGGGGCACCCCGGCGGGCGCCTTGCCGTCGTGGGGGCGGGCCACGTGGGCGTCACCACCGCCATGCGCCTCGCCGAATCCGACCTGTTCGGCGAGGTCGTCATGATCGACACCGTGGATGGACTGGCCGAGGGCCTGGCGCTGGACCTCACCCACAGCTCGGGCCTGCAGCGGTTCGGGACGGCGCTGCGGGGCAGCAGCGACCCCACCGAGGCCGCCGGCGCCGACTACGTGATCGTGACCGCGGGGCGACCCCGGCAGCCCGGCATGTCCCGGAGCGATCTGACCCGCGTGAACGCCGAGATCATCAGCGCCGTCTCCGCCGACATCAGGAGGCACTCGCCCGACGCCACGGTGCTGGTCGTCACCAACCCCCTCGACGAGATGACCGCCCTGGCCCAGCGCGAGACCGGCTTCCCGCCCGAGCGCGTGCTCGGCATGGCCGGCGTGCTGGACGCCGCCCGCTTCTGCGCCCTCGTCGCCCTCGCCACCGGCGGGCGCGCCGAGGAGGTCTCGGCGCTGGCCCTCGGCAGCCACGGCAACGAGATGGTGATACCGCTCAGTCAGGCCCGCGTCGCCGGCCGGCCGATCGCCTCGGTCCTCGACGAGGCGACGCTGGGCTCGATCACCGAGCGCGCCCGCAACTCGGGCGCCGAGGTGGTGGGGTTACTGAAGACGGGCAGCGCCTACTACGCCCCCGCGGCCTCGGCGGCCAAGATGATCTTGGCGATGGTGCAGGGCAGCGGCGAGGTGCTCGGCGCCTGCGTGCAGGCGGACGGCACGTTCGGCATCAGCGACACTTATCTCGGCCTGCCGGTCCGCCTGGGAATCGGCGGGGTCGCCGAGGTCGTGAACCTCGACCTCACCGGCCCGGAGCTCGCCGAACTCAAGGTCGCCGCACAAAGGATCGAAGAACGGTTCAGTGAACTGGCAGGCGCCTGATGCGCGCCGTCGTCTTCGACTCGCCCGGCAAGGTCGCCCTCGCGGACGTGCCGGAGCCGAGGATCGAGCACCCCGCCGACGCCCTCGTGGACATCGAGGTCAGCGCCATCTGCGGGACCGACCTGCATGCCCTGCACGGGGTTGCGGGCATCCCGCCCGGCACGGTGCTGGGCCACGAGTTCACCGGCGAGATCGTCGCGGTCGGCTCGGCGGTGCAGGACCGCAAGGTCGGGGAACTGGTCAACGCCAGTGACTTCACGGCCTGCGGACGCTGCTGGTGGTGCCGCAACGGCGACCATTGGGAATGCGAGGACCGCAGCTTCTTCGGCTTCGGATCGGTGTTCGGTGAGCCGCTGCCGGGGGCGCAGTCGGAGCTGATCCGCGTGCCGCACGCCGACGCGGTGCTCTGCCCGGTGCCCGAGCACTGCACGCCCGAAGCCGCCGTGTTCGTGGGCGACACGCTGGCCTGCGGTTTCGCGGCCGCCGAGCGCGGCGCGTTGCTGCCGGGCGAGACCGTCGCCATCGTGGGCGGGGGAACCGTCGGACAGATGGCCAGCCTGGCCTGCCAGATCATCGGCGCGGCGACCGTCGTCGTCACCGACCATCTGCCCGCACGCCTGCAAGTGGCGGCCAACAACGGAGCGATCACCGCCGCCCCCGCCGACGCCGGTTCGGTCATCGCGGAGCTGACCGGCGGGCGCGGCGCCGATGTGGCCATCGACGCCGTCGGCGGGCCGTCGCCCCTGCTGGCCGCCTGCGACCTGGTGCGGCGGCGCGGCCGGATCATCTCGGTGGGGGCGCACTTCGACGCCACCTTCCCCTATCCGATCGCCAAAGCCTTCGCCGAGGAGCTGACGCTCAGTTGCGCGATCGGGGACTCCATCAGGCTGCGCGACCGGATCTTCCCGCTGCTGTCGGCGGGGGTACTCGACCCGACCGTCGTCGTGACCGCCTCAGTCTCACTCGCCGAGGCCCCCGAGGCGTACCAGCGGATGGCCGCCCACGACGAACTCAAGGTGCTGATCCGCCCCTGAGCCGGCCCACCCCAGCCTCGCTACGGGGTCAGGCTGCCGATGGACTCGCTCAGGATGTGCGTGTACTTGAGGATGGTCACGCACACCACGATGACGACGCCTCCCAGCCCGATAGTGGCGAGGCTCACGCGCGGCACCGTCCACAGCCGCGGACGCCTGCTCGCCGGCTGAGCCTTCCGGGCGGCTCTGGCCTCCCAGCGCCGGCCCCGCATCGCAGCCCAGCGGTCACGGCGATCCGCGCCCTGCGCCGACCGGCGAGCCGCCCGGCTGAGAGGTATGAGCAGCAGCGTCATGATCGAGTACACGGCGATCTTGAGGTAGAGGGAGATCGTGTAGGGCTGCGCGTACGGGAGCGTGAACAGGGCGCGCGCCTGGCTCGCCGACAGCGGCGGCGGGTAGGCCACCAGGAGATTGAGGTTCAAGATGCCGGTCAACCACATGACGAAGGTCACCGCGATGGCCGCTCGCACGAACCGGTTCACGTTCCGCTCCAGGAAGTCGTTGGTGCGGATCGAGAACCACCGGGGCCTGTTGGGCGAGCTGATGCACACCAGGGCCAGCGCCACAGCGAACCACAGCACGCCGAAGACAGAGTGAACCGTCAAGAGGACGACTTCGCCCGGATTGGCCGACGGAAGCTCCCTGACCTCGCCGAACTCGGCTGCGCTCAGCAGGGTATTCGCCTCCGGCACGTCGATCGTCAACTCGGCGTGGCCGAGCGAAGTCGGAATGTCGCTCTCGGCTTCGTCGATCGGGTCGAAGGCGTTCACCACCACAGTCCAGCGGCCGGGTCCGGGAACGATCACCGTGCCCCTGTAGAAGCCGAGCGGATACTCGTCCGGGTAGTTCAGATGCGGGTAGTTGAAGGAGAAGATCGCCGTGCCACGGCGGCCGGCCAGATCCCTCAGGCTGGCCAGAATGACGTAGTCCGGCGCCACCGGTTCGGTGGTGCCCGGGTGGAACAGGCGGGCGATCATCGGCACGAAGTTCGGAGACAGCGCCTCGTAACCGACGGGGTCCTCGTCCAGAACCACCGTGACCGGACCCCGCGGCTCGTAGTAGCCGCCGATGCCGCGATTCACGTCCTCGTCGTCCTGCGCGGCCACGCCACCGGCGGCACCGGCGGTCAGCAGGATCAGCAACAGCGAGCCGGCGACGAGGCGGAGTCGCCGGCGAGCCGACTGGCAGGGGCGGGTCTGCGTGACGAACGGGCTCATCGGCGGGCCTCAGTCCTTCGCCGCAGCGCCGCCGGTTGTCTCTGCTGCGGAGTCACCGGCACCCCGGGCGCCCTCGGCATCCGGGGTGTCGGTGGCATCGGTCTCGTCGTCGAGGAGCAGCCGCCGGCGGCGCCGTACGACGAGCAGCATGAGGACGACCAGCGCGCAGATCGGCAGGACGATCGCCAAGGTGGTCGCCGTCGCCGAGCCGTCGTCCTCCGACCTCACGAGTCGGCCGGTCGCGTCGATCTCGATGGTCTTACGCTGTGCGGCTTCGATGGCCGGGAGCGAAGAGCTGCCCTGGTGAGCGGTCGCCAGGATCTCCCAGCGCCCCGGACCCAGGGGGAGGTCCCCCGTGTAGACCGCGAAATCCGACTCCTGCAACTCGATGGGCCCGACCACGTTGCCGTTGCCGGTGGCGGCAACCCTCACGCCGAAGCCGGACACCGACTCGCCGAACTCCCGCTCGAGGAGTTTGACGGTGACCCGGACGCCGCCGGGCGACTCCCGGAAGTCCATCGTCGACACCCACAACTGGACCTCGCCGGTGAAGTGGTGCGCCAGCACCGTCGGGGCGAAGAGCGCCGGAGACGCCAGCAGCCCCCCGGCCAGCGCCACGAGGCAGCCGAGCCTGATCCCCCGGCCGGCACCCATGCAGGTACTCGCGGCCCTGCTAGGCCGGCACCGGGTCCGGGCCGTCTTCTTCGGGTTCACGGTTGTCGCTCTCATCGCCCCCCTGACCCGATGAACGCACGGTTCCCGACTGCGGGTTCCAGAGCCCGTAGAACCCGTCCACCTCCACGTCAGCCTGCGTCAGCCGCTGCTGGAACCAGTCGTCGAAGAGCCGCTGCCGCTCCTGGTCCGCTAGGACCTCCAGAATCTCGAGCCGCGCCACGTCGTAGGGCACTTCGACGATCTCCTCCCGGGACTCCACGAAGAACAGCAGCCAGCCGATGGAGGCCTGGCGCGCCTCGCTGACCTCTCCTGGGTCCAGCGAACCGATCACCTCGAGAACCTCGGGAGGCAGGGGGCTGGTGGAGGTGACGACACCCATGCTGCCGGACTCGAGCGCACCGACCGCCTGCGCCGTCTCGAGGAACGACGCGCCGTCCTGCGCGGCGCTCCGGACGCGCTCGGCCTCGGCGAGCGAACCGAAGAACGCGGTGTGCACCGTCGCCGACCACCCGGACTCGTAGCGGTACGACTCCTGCTCGTAGATCCGCCTGACCTCGTCCTCGGAGACGGCGACTTCCGGGAAGAGTGCGAGCGCGACACGCTGGGAGATGTCCCCGGCTCGCTCCGCCACGCGCAGGTCGTCCGCGGTCAGGTTGGACTGGGAGAACTCCTCCGGCGAGACGGACTCGAGGGCCAGTTCGAGCCCGGGGTCTATCTCCACTTCAAGGTCGAACTCCCCGGCGACGACCTCCAGCATCGAGAGCCTGATGAGGTAGTTGAGGACGAACCGCGACGCCGCCGACCGCTCGAGCGGCGGGATCGTCGAGCCCGTCTGCCCGCTCGAGGCCGGCGCCGCCAGGTAGCGATCGGTCAGCGCGTTCACCTCGGTCGCGAGAATCTCCTGCCCCTCGACGACCGCGGCGACCTCCGGCGGCCCCGTCGCCTCCTCACCGCCACAAGAGACGGCCAGCAGTGCCGAGCTGACGACCGCCGCCACGGAGGAAAGGCGCCGGCTCATCGGCCTTCGTGCTCCAGCACCTGGGCCAGCCACGGGTTGAGGTCCTCCTCCTCGACCGTTACGAGCTGCAACTCGTTGAGAGCCGCGGCGAACCGCGGGTCGATTCCACGGTTGATCTTCTCGCCGAGCGCGACCGACTTCAAGCTGTCGACCACTGTCGGAATGACCACATAGACGTGCGGATCGCCCTCGAGGCGCGCGTAGTGACCGCCGCCGCTGAACGTCTCGGTGCCGAAGCTGACCCGCCAGCGCTCCCCGGCTGCCGTCTGCACGGTGACGTCGAGTGTCGAGTCCGCCAACCCGAAGGCCGGGTCGTCGCCGTCCACCGACAACTGCCGGTACGAACGCAGCGGGAAGAGCACGCGCTCCAAGTCGAACATCAGCGACGCGGCGACGGCGTCGTCGGCCAGCCACCGCCCGGGGCCGAGCCGGGCCACCTCGGCAACACGGCCCTCGAACTCGACGGCCACGCCGTCGACCTCGTCCGCGCGCAGCGGCAGAACCTCCCAGATCGTCTGCGACTCCTCCGACAGCTGCCCCTGGAGTTCGCGGTAGTCCGCCGCACGGTCCACGTCGGAACAGCCGATTGCGACGAGCGCCAGCGCGGTCGCAGCCGTGCGCAACTGCCAGGCCCTCGCACTCATCCTGTGCGCGACCTTCGCAGCGCGAGCAGCAGCAGGGCGAGCGCCGCCGCCGCCGGGAACACGATCGCATTGCGGATGTACTGCCCGCGATCCTCCTCGGTCAAGACGAGGCGCGGCACACCCCGCACCGGACGCATGGCGCTGATGAGATCGTCCTGCCGGGCGACCCACAAGACGAGTCGAGCGGAGAACTCGCCGTTGCCGAGCCGATCGAAGTGGCCGTTGGCGGCGACCTCGACGGTGCCGACGACGCCGATGCGGGTCCGGACGATCTCGAGGTCATCCGGCTCCCCCTCGACACTGCTCCAGTCGGTTATCACGGCGAGGACGAACGGGCCTTGCGTCCCGTCATCCAGCGAACTCCGCGAACTTGAGGCCACCAGCGGTGATATCCACGCCTGATCCTCGAACTCCAGGCCGACGAGCGCGGATTCCACCGGCTGCGCGGCCACGAGCAGCAGGGGAATGTTGTCGCGTGTCAGCGACTCCGTCACCGGGCTGGCGCTGGGGTACCGGAACGCCACGATGGATCCCGGGTCGTCCTTGAGCGAACTCCGGTCCGACACGACACCCTCGCGAACCGCCACCCCCCACGGGCGGAGCAGGTCGTTGAGCTGCGCCGCCGCGGCGCCGGCGGCAGAGTCCGCGAAGACGACGAGCCGCCCGTTGGCATCGGCGTGACGCCGCAACAGTTCGATCTCCGAGGGCAGGAACTCCACCCTTGCGCCGGCGATCACCACCACCGAGCAGCTCTCGAGCCGCTCGACGCCGCCGACGGCGCCCAGCGCCAGCGACTCCACCTCAAACCCCAGTCGGCGGAGCTCCTCGGCGAACTGCGCGAACCCGCCCGGGAGGATGTCGCCGATGTCACGTTCGCCGTGTCCGACGGTGAAGCACGCCACCGGAGGGTCGATCCGAGCCAGCCGCTGCAGCGCGCTCGTGACCTCGATCTCCAAGACGTCGTCCACGAGTTCCCGCCGCCCGTCCATCTCGACCATCATCTGCCCGTAGGTCCTGGCCCCCACGGCCTTGGTGAGGGCGGGTTGGGCGTCGGGATCCACGAACTCCAGGCTGATGTTGTCGTTCTCCAGCTGGTAGCGCCGGATCAGGGAGCGCATCTCGACCTGCTGGGCGGAGCCCGGCTCCACAAACCCGTAGATCGTCGTCGGCAAGTTGACCGCATTCAGGACGAAGCGTGAGTGGTCCGTGAGGGTGAAACGCTTCTCGGGCGTCAGGTCCACCTGGCCCTTGGCGGCGATCGAGGCGCCACCGACGCCGGCGGTCACGACCAGGCCCAGCAGGACGCCCGCGAAGCGACCCCGGAGCGCGCCCTCGAAAGACCGCGGGCGCGGCTCCTTCAGCCAGAACACGGCGAAGCTCAGCCCGAGGCCCATGCCCGCCACGAAGTAGAGCCCGTCGCCGAGGTCGAGGAGGCCGCGCCCGCTGTTGGCGATGTGGTTGGTCGGCGCCAGGTACGAGACGACGCCCTCGAACCGTCCGCCCAGCCAGCCGGGCACGAAGTCCAGCACCCACAGGGCGATCAGCACGCCGAAGCCCACGAAGGCGGCCGTCGCGGGCGACCGGGAGCGGGCCGAGATGGCCAGAGCGACGGCATTGAACATCAACAGGATCATCAGCAGACCGATGTACCCGGCGGCGTTCTTGCCGATCTCGACGTCGACTTCCCTGTTGAGAATCCAGATGTAGAGCCAGACGACGCTGACGATCAGCCAGGTCAACAGTGTGTTGGCTACGAACTTCGTGATCACCAGCCACCAGCGAGACGTGGGCCACGACAGGGTGATGTCCAGCGCGCCGGTGCGGCGCTCCTCCGCGAACGAGCGCATCGCCACGATCGGCGCCAGGACCACGAGGGTCGTCTCGATGTTGGAGTAGTAGCTCTCCAGGTCGGCGATGCCGCGACTGAACAGCAGTACGACGAAGAAGATCCCCGAGAAGACGATGTAACCGGTCACCATCGCCCATGTGACGGGCGAGATGAGCAGTGCCCTCAGCTCGTGGCGAACGCTCGTCATGGGAGTGCCGGCCCTACCGCTGCGGGACCTGATCGGCAGGGGTGAGCCCGGCACGCTCGAAAGCGGCGCCGATGAGGTCGGTCAGGGGCTCGAGGTGCGCCACCGACCAGCCCCGGTCGATGGTGGCCTGCACGAGGGCGCTCACCGATCGAGGATCCTCGGCATCGATGACCAGGTTGTTGCTGGTGCCGCTCCCGGCCTGGTAGATGATCGACGCACCGACGGCGGCGACCTCTTCTCGGAGTTCCTCCAACCTCGGACCCAGCACGCCGATCCGCCAGCGCCGCGCCACCCGGCCGCTCAACTCGGCGCCGATCAGGGAGCCGTCGTAGACCAGCCGGCCCTCCGATACCACCAGCACGCGATCGCAGAGGATCCGAGCCTCGGGAATCATGTGCGTCGAGAGCAGGATGGTGTGCTCGGAGGCGTACGCCGTCAGGACGTCGCGGAAATCCCAGATGTGGAGCGGGTCGATGCCGGCCAGAGGCTCGTCGAGGACGAGCACCGGCGGCTTGCCCACCAGGGCCTGCGCCAGACCCACCCTCTGCCGGAAGCCCTTGGACAGGTTCCCCACCAGCCGCTTGGCGACCGGCTTGAGATCCAGGTGATCGAGCGCCGCCTCCACGGCGTCGGAACACTCGGCTCGCGGCACTTTCTTCATGTGTGCCGCGTACTCCAGATAGGTCGCGACGCGGAGGTCGTTGGGAAAGGCGGCCCGCTCGGGGAGGTAGCCGATCTTCGATCGGGCGAGCTGCGGGTCCAGGCGGCAGTCCACCCCGCCGACGGCTATGTCTCCCTCGTTCCAGTCGATGAGACCGCTGATGCAGCGGATGATCGTCGACTTTCCCGCCCCGTTCGGGCCCAGGAGCGCCGTGACGCCCTTGCCGATCTCGAACGAGACGTTCTGGACAGCCGGCCTGTTGCCGTACAGCTTGGTCAGATTGCCGACCGTGACATCTGGCTCGGGGACATCTGGCTCGGGGACCGTCGGGGTGTTCATGATGGCTCACCGTGCAGCGCCGGTCCGCCCTGCCTCGGTGGGCTGACCGCCGAGGCGCCAGGCATCACCCGCCCGTCGACGCGGTGAGCGAGACGACCCGGCCCTTCTCGATGACGCAGACCCGATCAGCAGCCGAAATGGCTTCCGCGGACCGTTCGTCGACCACGACGATGCCGATCCCCTCGGTGGCCAACTCGTGCAGGACCCGGTACAGCCCGGCAACGATGAGCGGCGCCAAGCCCATGGAGGGCTCATCGATGAGCAGCATCTTGGGTGCGGAGATCAGGGCGCGGCCGATGGCGAGCATCTGCTGCTCGCCGCCGCTGAGGGATCCCGCCTCCTGGCCGGTGCGCTCCTGCAGGATCGGGAACAGCGCGTAGATCCGCTCCAGCTGTTGCTTGACGACGTCGGCGGGGGTCCGCGCCGCGCCGGCGAGGAGGTTCTCCCGCACACTCAGGCTGGCGAAGATCCGGCGACCCTCGGGCGACAGCGCCATGCCCCGCTCGACTCGGAGGTGGGGCGGCTCGTGGGTGACCCGGACGCCGTCGAAGATCACCCTTCCCGCCGTCGGGGAAACGACGCCGATGATGGACTTCAGCAGGGTCGACTTGCCCGCACCGTTCGGGCCGACGATCGCCAGAACCTCGCCCTGATCGACGGACAGCTCGATGTCGAACAGCACCGGCAGGCGCCCATAGCCTGCCCGCAGGCTCTCGATCTCAAGCATCGATCAAGACCTCCTACTGCTCGCCCAGGTAGTGCTCTTGCGCGGCGGGGGAACCGGCCACCTCATCGGGCGTGCCTTCGGCGATCACCTGGCCTTCGGCGAGTGCGTAGACGATTGCGCAGTGGTCGAACACGATGCGCACGAAGTGCTCGATGAGACACACGGCGAAACCGAGGTCGGACTGCAGGCGGGTCACGAGGCGGAGCAGATCGCTGGCCTCGTTGGAGTCCATCCCGGCACTCGGCTCGTCCAGCAGCAGCAGTCGCGGCCGGCTCATGATGCTGCGGCCGATCTCGACGCGCCGCTGCCCGCCGAACGACAGGACGCCGGCGCGCACGTCCAGGACCTTCTCGAGATCGATGAGCCTGGCGACCGCACGCGTCAACTCGGCGGCCCAGCGCTGGTCGCGTCGCGGCGTCGGGAACTGGAGAACCGACGTGAAGACCCCGCCGCCGATGCTGCCGAAGGCACCGGTGATGAGGTTCTCGAAGACGGTGAGATTGGGGTCGATGTGGTTGGCCTGGAACGTACGGCACATCCCCAACCGCGCCCGATTCCACGGATTCAGGTCGGTGATGTCCTCGCCGAACGCCCGCACGCGCCCCGAGTCCGGAACGGTGAAACCGTTGATTACGTCGAAGAAGGTCGATTTTCCCGAACCGTTCGGCCCGATCAGCCCCACGATGTGCCCCGCCGGGATCCGCAGCGACGCACCCCGCAGCGCCCGGACCCCGCCGAAGGAGACATGGATGTCGGTCGCCTCCAGGACTATGCCCTCGGTGACCGGAGGGGGGAGCGCCGCCTCGACGACCTCGAGCGCGGCGAGTTGGCCCTCTCCCCAGGTCCCGGGCGGCGGCTGACCGTTCCCGTCGGGGCTCACTGCTCCGGCTCCCCCGGATCGGGTGTCGTCCCCGCCTCTTCCCCGGCGCCCGCCAGCTCGCTCAACCGCGCCACGTCACGGCGCTGCTGGAGCAGATCGAGCAGCGTTCCCGCCATTCCCCGCGGACCCAGGAGGGTTCCGCCGATCAGCCCGGCGCCGCCCAGCAGGTACACCGACAGCCGATGGCTCTGCAGGGCCGCGGGAAGGATCTGGAAGGCGACCGCCACGCTGGCCAGACCGACGATCGTCTGCGTGCCGGCAACAACCGGGATTGCCAAGAGGAACAACGACTGGAACAGGATGTACTGCGTCAGCGCGGGAGGCGACTCGTAGAGGGGCGCCGTGAAGGCCCCGGCGATCCCGATTAGGAACCCGCCCACGGCGAAGGCGATCACCCGGTACCGCCAGGGCGAGATGCCCACGGCGGCCGCTGCCTGCCTGTCGGTTCGCACCAGGTGGATGGCGCGACCGTGCCGGGACTGACGCAGAGCGTGCATCAGCAGACCAGCGATGACCATCACGACGAAGCAGAGATAGAAGTACCGCATGTCGGTGTCGAACTTGAACCCGAATACCTCCGGCCGGGGGACACGCACGTCCGCGCCCGCCCCGCCCGAGATCCACGTATACGTGAACAGCGTGCGTTCCATCGTGACCTGGAGTCCCATGGTCAGCACCATGACGTAGACCCCGGAGAACCGGGCCGTCGGTATGGCCACCAGCGCCGACAGCACGGTGGCGCAGACGACCCCGCCGATCATGGCCGGGATGAACGGCCAGGCCCCCGAGCCGGCCAGGCCCTCCCGCAGCAGGTAACCGGTGATATAGACGGAGGTGCCCAAGAGCGCCGCACCCGCCAGCGTCACCTGGCCGGCCCAACCGATGATGACGGCGAGACCCATGACGGTGATCGCCGTCAGGAAGCCAGCCGTGGAGAGGAAGATCCAGTACTCCTTGACGAACTGCGGGACGATGCCCATGACGAGCGCCAGACCCAGCACGGCCACGACCTGGGGCGTGAGTTGGAGGCCGGCCAACGAGCCGGGCAACCGCAGCGATGTCTTGGAGGTCTTGGAGGGGGTCACTGACACGAGCTCACGTCTCCGCCAGCCGGAACTGCGACCGTCTCCGGCGCGCCACGATCACGACGCCCACGAAGAGCACCGCCATGAGGATGACCTCGCGCCATCCTGAGCTGATCCTGCCGAACGTGCCCCCGGCGGTGTGCGCCTCGACCTGCCCGAACAGCATCGCCCCGAGCAGGGCGAGGGGCAGGCTCTTGAACCCGCCGAGGACCGCGCCCGCCAGCGACCTGATCAGGACGAACAACACGACGCTGGCCCCGAGTCTCGTCATGGGAGTCAGCAGCACGCCCCCGAGTCCGGCCAGAGCCCCCGCCAGGCACCACACGCCCATGGAGATCTTGCGCACGGGCACGCCGACTATCTCGGCCGCCTCCACGTCATCGGAGATGGCGCGCATCTGCACCCCGGTCTTGGTCCTCGTCACGACGAAATGCAAAACGATCACCAGGAAAACGAGCAGGGCGATCACTGCGATCTGATGGTGCGACACGTTCGCACCCCAGATGGTCACACGGCCCCGCCCGAAGGGGCTCGGCACGATCTCGAAGGCGCCGGGCCAGATCTCCTGGGTAATGCCGGTGAAGATCAGCATCCCCCCGAGGGCGAAGGTCGTCACGGTGACCCGCGGCCAGCGCGCCATGCGACCCGTCGCCACCCAGGCGAACAGGGCGCCCAGGCCCGCACCCAGCAGGACAGCCAGAATCACCGCCGGCGCCTTGGGCCATTCCTTGGTGGCGTAGGCCAGGTTGGTGCCGTGGCCGGAGGTGCGTGCCGGGTCGGCCGTGAGGTACCAGTAGAGGAACGCCGAGCAGAGCGCGATGCCCCCGTGCACGAACGCCACCATGCGGCTCATACGGAAGGAGAGCACGAGCCCGACGGCGAGAATGCCGTACAACGCCCCGAGAGCGACGCCCGTTACGAGTGACGCCTTGACTATGAACGGGTCAAACACCGAGGACCTCTAACCGAACCATCCGTCCAGTGACCGCACGGGGCACCCAACCGGAACCAGGTTCGGCAGGGTGCCCCGATGCATTTCGCTGACTTCGACCTCTCGATCGTTCGAAAGGCAGCGTCACTCAGTCATAGTCGTCGCAGACCTCGTACTGCTCGGGATCCGGGATCCACACCGCGAAGTCGGTCGAAGCAGCGGCCTGGTTGTACTTGAACTGGTACTCGCAGCGCAGCGTGTCGTGCGCATCCGTCGTCTGTGTTCCAGCGGCCCGCTCGGCGGAAGCGTCGCCCCAAGCGAAGGTGATGCCCAGGCCCGGACCGGCGTCCCACGGCTGCGCCTCCCAAGCCTCCATCATGTTCTCCCGGGTGATGTCCGGGCCGACCTGCTTGGCGGTCTCGATGAAGATGCGAGCGCCTGCATAGCCGGACTGGGTGATGTGGTGGATCTTGAGGAGCGTTTCCGGGTTGTACTTCTCGAGCGCGGCGAGGTACTCGGTGTTGTCGTTCCAGACCTTGAAGGTGGTGATCGTCCACATGCCCTTCAGCGGCCAGTCGCCCACGAACTCGCCCAGAGCCTCCGCCGCGAAGTGGTTGCCGCTGACCCCCAGAGGCGGCCAGTAGCCCTGCTGCTCGGCGGCGATCATCCAGCCTGCCATGGGCGCTGCCCAGGCGAAGTGGATGACGTGGTCCGGGTTCGCAGCCTGCATCTCGATCACTGCCGGCGTGTGGTCCGGCGTCTCGATCTCGATCGGCTGCTCGATGACGACCTCGATCCCGGCGGGATCGAAGATGTCGTGCATGGCGTCGGCGGCCAGGCGGTCCTCGGGGATGTTCAGGTAGATGATGCCGACCGACTCCGGATCGAGGACGTCCCGCACCCAGATGGAGTTGGCGTGCGCCTCGTGGATGGTGGCCATGTGCGCCGGGAACATCCAGGGATCACGCCACTCGCTGGTGAAGAAGCCCCACGAGCCGAACCACGGCACCTCGTCGCGTGCCAGGTCCTGGTGCAGCTCGCCGGTGCCCCAGGTGATGCTGGTGATGAAGGCGAAGACCTGGTCCTCGTCCACCAGCTTCCTGAAGCAGGCGCGGGCGCGGGCAACGTCGCCGGCGGCGTCGCAGTTCGTGACGCTGATCTTGCGTCCGTGGACGCCGCCCTCGTCGTTGACCGAGTCGAACATGGCGATGGCCGAGGCCACGACCGGGATCGTCACGATCTCCGGAAGCGGCAGACCGTCGTCGCTGATCGCTCCCAGCTTGATCTCGGTCGCGCTGACGCCGGGCGCCGTACTGCCTCCCGCTGCTGCGGGCTCCGGCTCCGCGGCAGGCTCCGGCTCGTCGGCGGGCGGCGGCTCGGCAGCCGGCGGAGGCTCCGCGGCGGGCGGCGGCTCGGCGGCCGGCGGCGGCTCAGGCGGTGGCTCCGCGGCGGGCGGCGGATCGGGCGGCGGAGGCGCGGTGACCGTGCCCCCATCGTCTCCGTCCCCACCGCAGGCGGCGGCGATGAGCAGAACTGCAACCGCGACGGTCACGATCCTGGAAAACAACTTGGGCATCAAGAACCCTCCTCCCGCTGCTCATTCGAGCCGGCTCTCGTTTGTGTCCGCCGGCTACCCGTCGCGGCGCGAGTCAACGCCGCGCGCGCCTAGCCGACTGCGGCCCAAAGTACGTTTCGATACCCGCGCGTTGTATGGCCAGGCGAGACAAGGGGAGGGTTCCGGCTTATCTGCGGTTGACAAGACCTCCCGGTGTCTTCGCGGCCGGTGTCTTCACCGCACGGCGAGAGTCGCGGCCCCGCCGGCGCTGCCGGCGAAGCATCCGCGGGGCCCAGCAACGAGCGCCGGAGGGCGCAGGCTGGCAGCAACCGCTCGACTCAGGCCCCGCCGCCGACGACTTCGACTGCGGCGGCGAGACGAGTCAGCGGTGGCCGCCCCCGCTGGTCGGGGCCCGCACCCCGGCTGCAAAGACGCCGAACGCGTCTCGGGCGATCAGCGGGCGCAGCCCGAACAGCACCCGCTCGTAGGCGCCGTCGATCTTGAGACGCCCCTGCATGTAGGCCACGGCCGGGTCGAGTTCCCCGCTCAGGATCGCCTGCGCGTCGGCGGCGCCGCAGGACACAGTGCAGTCCGGATCTGCAAGGCGCCCGGGGCTCAACTCCACCAGCCGGCCGTCGACGACGACCACCCCGAGCCGGCACGGGCCGCCGGGGCCCCCGGAGACCTCCAAGCGGGCGCGCACGCCGCAGCCCGGGACCGCCGGGAGCGCCTCGGCGGCGGCGCGCACGCCGGCCAGCCAGCCCTCGCTCCCGAAGTCCTCCACGCCAGGGGCCCGGGAACCGCCGGGGGCCCGCAGCCCGGCGAACAGGTCGTCCTCGGGGAGTTCGGTCGCCACATCGGCGCTCGCCAGGATGTAGTCCTCACAGGGGTAGGCCGCCGCCGCCACATCCCGGGGCAGCCCGAACCAGAACGGCGAGTCGGGATCCACCTGCGTCTCGTGGGCCAGCAGGGCGTCGCAGCGCCGGTCGTACCACTTCGCAACCTCGATGCGGGTGGTGATGCGGTGGTCCTGCCAGGGCCTCTCGAACCACCACTCCTCGTAGGGGGACTGCAACCCCAGCTCGCCGAAGGCCGCGTGGAACGCCAGCATCCGGGCCTTGGACCAGAGGGAGTAGTAGAGCTTCGTCGGGCGCCAGGGCGCGCCCGCGGCAGGAAACGCCAGAGGGTCGCCCGCCGCCTCGTAGGCCGCCAGACCCACCTCGTGCACCCGCAGGTGGTCGGGGTGGCGGTAGCCCTGCTGGTCGTCGGGGTAGATCACGACCACGTGAGGGCGCTCGGCGCGCAGGATCGCCACGAGGCGTTCCGTGGCCTCCTCCAGCGGCGCCGCGCCGAACGAGCCGGCCGGGAGCTCGACCGGCTCGGCGGGGCCGTCGTGGACCTCGGGCGCCTCGGGATAGCCCGAGTCTCGGTAGCCCAGCCACAGCACCTCGTGGTAGCCGATGATCGCCGCCGCCCGCTCGAGCTCGGCGCGCCGCACCTCGGCTAGCCGCTCGCGCACCCCCGGCAGGTCGGCGGCAGGGTTCAGGATGTCGCCCTCCTCGCCGCCGGTGCAGCACACCAGCACGGCGCGCACCCCCTCGTCGGTGTAGCGGGCGACCGTGGCCGCCCCCTTGGAGGACTCGTCGTCGGGGTGCGCGTGCACCGTCAGCAGCCGCAGCGGGGCGTCGCCGCCGGGTGCGCCCGCAGGCGCCGCGTCGATCACCGCGGTCCGGGCGGCTGTCTCAGGCCCGCACCCCGAGCACTCCCGCCCGGGGCGACAACTGGTCGATGCCCGTCTCCGGGTCCCGCTCGAGGTTCCAACCCAGCAGGGCGGCGAACGCGCTGCGCCCCTCGTCGGGACCCGAGGCGATCACCTCGTCTCCCGCCTGCAGCACCGCCGGCCCCCTCGGCCGGTACAGGTACCGCTCACCTCGCAGGATGGTCAGCACGGTGAAGCCGGGCTCGATGTTCAGACCCAACTCGCCCAGGGAACAGCCGTCGACCGGGGATCCCGCGGTGACCGGGTAATCCACGACGACCTCGTCGGAGTCGCCGAGGGCGATCTCCAGAATGGGGTGCACGTCCTCGCCCTTCTCCACGAGCCACACCATCTGGCAGGCCTGGTCGCCGAGATCCTCGGCCGCCTTGGAGATGTGCAGCAGGCCGCGCAGCGGCGCAGGGTCGGCGTGATCGGCGGCGGCCCGCAGGACCCACACCTCCAGCTGGTCGTGCCCGTCGTCGAGCCGGGACTCCAGCTGTCGCACCTGCGCCGCCAGGCCCGGATCGCCCAGCACCAGCGTGGAATACGCCAGGTCCACCGACACCTCGGAGAGGTTCTTCATCTCCACGAGCAGGTCGGCGGCGCGGTCGAGGTCGCTGATGGAGGACTCCGCCGGCGCCTCGGGCGGAACCCACGCTTCGTCTCCGGCGAGCTCGCGGATCCGGGGGATGCCGTCGGAGGAGCCGCGCATGAACAGGGCGTCGCCGGGCATCAGCACGTCCTCGCCGCCCACGCGGGTGATCCACTGCCGGCCCCGGCGGATGGCCATGATGCGCGTGCCGGTCGCCACCGGCAACTCGAGGGCGCCGACGGGCCGGTGGGCCATGGCGGAGCCCTCGGCGACCTGCGCCCGGTGCGAGACCTCCTCGGCGGCCGACAGCGAGACCACCAACTCGGCGGGGATCCCCAACTGGTGACTGACGACCCGTGCGATGTCCACCGCGGCGTTGGCGATGCGTTCGATCGCGCTCACGACCTGCAGCACCGACGACATGCCGCCGGCGTCCCGCGGGCGGCGCGCGGCCTTCACGCAGACGGCGCGCATGTCGTGCACCAGATCGCTCATCTGCTCCTCGAGAGCGCGGACCTCGGTGGCCAACTCGGGGTGGCCGAAGCAGACCGAGGCATACGCCAAGTCCACCATCAACTCGCTGAGGTCCTTCGCCTCAGCGAGCATGGAACGCAGATTCAGGGGGCGATCGTCCATCGGTGTCGGCGCGAGACTATCGCGCCTTCGCCGAGGCCCCATCGAGGCGACCGGCCGTCCCGTTGCAGCCATCACAGGATGGCCAGCGCCGCCAGCGCCGCCACCAGTGTCAAAGCACCGACGAGGTCCATCACCGAGGTGACCAGCGGGATGCCGTAGGTGTCGGGGTCCAGACCGAAACGCTCGGCCAGGATCGTGCCGTAGTACGCCACGATGGCGGCCGCCGCCACCGCAACCAGGCCGCCGAGCAGCGCCACGCCGATCATGTCCGCCGGCCCGGGACCGGCCAGACCGGCGATCTCAGCGGCGCCGTAGGCGAGCGCTCCCGTGCCGGCGAGGGCGGGGAGCCCCATGAGAAAGGTGTTGCGCACCTCCCGGCGGGCCTCGCGGCCAGGAACCGCCGACGGTTCGATGAGACCCAGATGCAGCTTGGAGGCCAGCCGGCTAGAGAGGATGCCGCCGAGGGCGCCCCCGACCGCCAGGTACCCCGGCAGCAGCACCAGCAGGCTCGGCAGCCGGCCGAGGAAGACCTCCTGCTGCTCGACGATTACCCCGGCGCCGAGGTCCAGCAGCAGCGCGATCACCAGCACGCCGGAGGACTCCCGCAGGATGGCGCGCAGCGACGGTCCGCCGGTCCGCCAGACGCTGCCGGCGGTGACCAGCGCCGCCGCCCCGCAGGCGACGGCCACCGCGCTCACGACCGCCTCGGACTCGGCCAGCGGCACCACCAGCAGCAACACCGGCAGCGTGATCACGTCGGCGGCGGCGGTCACCAGCGGCGCCGTCACGTTGTCGGGGTCCCAGCCGAAGCGCACCGACCCTGCCGTCATCCCCAGCGCCACCACCAGCACGAACAGCGATGAGACCACGCCGCCGAGGGTGCTGATGACCACGAAGGCCGCCAGGCTCATCGGCACGGGGATGTTGAAGAGCTCCGCCGCCGCCTTGGCCAGCATCGCCAGCATCGCCGAGTACACGATGCTGAGCGCCAGACCGGCCAGGATGTTGTCCCCCACGACGGTTGCGGGGCGCAAGCTCAGGCGGAACGTGCCGGCGTGGATGGCGGTGCCCAGGCGCGACCCCAGAGCCCCGAAGACCTTCCCCTGCAGCGCGATGGCGGCCGGCACCATCAGCAGCAGCCCGCCGAGTTGCCCCAGGCGGTCGGCGCTGGCCCCGAGCAGGATCCCCACCACGACGCTGACGGTGGCCAGCAGCCCCAGGGCCACGAGGCTCTGCGTACCCGCCCAGTGGGGCGCGCCGGGCGCGCCCCGCCGGGGCGGGGGCGCGCGCCGCAGACGGAACCTCGCCAGCAGCGGGAAGGTTCGGTCCATGCCACGCTCCCCGGGGCCGAGTAGTTGCCAAGTCTCCCCCAGCGTGCAGGAACCCGGCGGAATTTGCGACCGGGATGCTCGTGTCGGCGGGATGCGCTTCCTACGCTGGCGCCATGGGACGTCGTGGCGCCCGACAGGCCGTGGGCGGCGCCGGCCGGCGCCGCCGGCGCACCGGCGGCCGCCGAGCCGGTGGCCGCGCCCTGATCCTGGTGGCAGTGGTCGTGGCCGTGCTCGTCGCAGCCGGATGCGGCTCGTCGGGGCGGGAGTTGCGCGCCCCGCCCAACTTCGCCGCCTCCGAGGCCCGCTTCGTACCGGTCAACCAGAGCCAGGGGCCCGGCGGCATGCTCGTCGAGGGCGCCGACTTCGCACCGGGCGGAGAGCTGCCGCCGCGGCTGCTCGAGACCAGCGAGCCGCCCACGCTGGCGTGGTGGAACATCCCGCTGGGAACGACGGAGTTGGTGCTTCTAGTAAGCGCCTTCGACCCGCAGGAACCGCCGGTCCTGTGGGCCGTCGCCGGCCTCGGGCCCTCCAGCGCCGGGCTCTTCGGGGGGCCGCTGCCGCCGGGCGTACGGCCGCTGCCGCGGGTCGCCGGCGAGCTCGACTGGCCGGGCTACCCGCCGGCCGGCACCCGCGTGGTGTTCAGCCTGTGCGCATTGGCGGCGCCGCTGTCCCCCGACGCCGGCGCCTCCGACGCCTGGAACCTCTGCTACTCCGACTCGCTCGGCCTCGCCACGGTCAGCGCGCTCGTCCCGGCGGCGCAGCCATGAGACGGAGCGATCAGAGGTACCGGGTCTGGATCGACGGGCCGGCGCCGGACATCGAGATGCCCGCCGACGTGGAACTCGTTCGCAGCCCGGCGGAGGCCGAGGCAGTGATTGTGGGGGCGAGCGAGCCGTGGGGCGACGCCGCCTGCCGGCGACTGCCCGAGCTGAAGGTCGTGGTGCGACGTGGCATCGGCTTCGACAACGTGGACGTGGCGGCCTGCGCCGCCCACGGCGTCGCCGTCTGCAACACCCCCGACGCGCCCACGACCTCGACCGCCGAACACGCCCTGGCGCTGCTGCTGGCTGTCAGCAAGCGTCTCAAGTCCGCCGAGCGCCGCCTCCGCGACGGCGACGGGCTCGTCGGGACACCGGCATCTGTCGGCGGGCTCGAACTCGACGGCCGCACGCTCGGACTCATCGGCTGCGGCCGCATCGGGAGACGCCTCGGCGCCTACGCCGAGGCGCTGGGCATGCGGGTACTGGCACATGACCCCCACCTCGACGCCGCACCCGTGGGCAGATTGGCCGAACTGGAGGAAATCTGGTCCGCCGCCGAGATCGTGTCGCTGCACGCCCCCGCCACACCTGCGACACGCCACCTGCTCAACGCCGCCTCACTGGCGGCGCTGCGGCCCGGCGTCGTGATCATCAATTGCGCCCGCGGCGCTCTCGTGGATCACGACGCCCTCCTCGCAGCCCTCGAGTCCGGACACGTCGCCGGCGCCGGGCTGGACGTCACCGACCCCGAGCCGCTGCCCCCCGATCACCCGCTCCTGGGGCGGGACGACGTTCTCGTCACGCCCCACGTTGCCTCAGCCACAGGCGCCGGGCTGCTCCGGCTCGTGACCGGGGCACTCGAGGGGGCGCTCACCTGGCTGCGCGGCGGTACGCCCGACCACCTGCTGGATCCCGCCGCCGCCGAGGTCGCCGTGGACCGCCGCCTGCGACCCGGAGCGATCGAGCAGCCCGGACAGCCCTAGCCCCCCAGCCGCTCCCGCAGCACGAACTTCTGGATCTTGCCGGTGCTGGTCTTGGGGAGATCGCCGAAGACCACCCGCTTGGGCGCCTTGAAGCGAGCGATCTCCCCCTGCACGAACTCGATCAACTCCGCCTCGCTCGGCGAGGCCCCCGGGCGCGGCGCCACGAAGGCCACCGGCACCTCGCCCCAGGTCTCGTCTGGCGCACCCACGACCGCCGCCTCCAGCACGCCGGGGTGGCGGACCAGGACCTGCTCCACCTCGATGGAGGCGATGTTCTCACCGCCGCTGATGATCACGTCCTTGGCCCGGTCGCGCACCTCCATGTAGCCGTCGGGGTGCACCACGCCCACGTCGCCGGTGCGGAACCAGGCCCCGTCGGGGCGCTGCAGGGTGGCGGCGGCGGTGGCGGCGGGGTCCCGGTAGTAGCCCAGCATCACCACGTTGCCCCGCAGGACCACCTCGCCGGGGGTGGCCCCGTCGGCAGGCACGTCAGCGCCGTCTGCGTCCACGACCGCCAGCGGCGAGCAGGCGATGTTGGCGACACCCTGGCGGGCCTTGCGCCGGGCCTGCTCGGCCGGGGCCAGGGCGCCCCACTCGGGTCGCCAGTCGCAGATCACCGCCGGGCCGTAGCTCTCGGTCAGCCCGTAGAGGTGCGTGACGTGCAAGTTCAAGTCGGCGAGGCGGGCGAGCAGGCTGGGCGACGGCGGCGCGCCGCCGACGGCCACGTGCACCGGGGAGGCCGCCGGAGCTGCGCCGGGATGGGAGGCCAGCATCGTCAGCACGGTCGGCGCGGCGTTGAGGTGTGTGATGCCGCGGCGCCCGACGGCCGACCAGACAGCGACGGCGTCTACTTCGCGCAGCGCCACGTGCACCCCGCCGGCGGCGGTGACCGCCCAGGGATAGCACCAGCCGTTGCAGTGGAACATCGGCAGCGTCCACAGGAACACGCTGGCGGCGTCTAGGCCGCCCTGGGCGACCATGGCCAGCGCCTGCAGGTACGCGCCGCGATGGGAGTACATCACACCCTTCGGGTGCCCGGTGGTGCCCGAGGTGTAGTTGAGGCTCAGCATCCCCAACTCGTCCTCGACATCTCGGCGCAGGGGCGCGGCCGCGGCGAGCCGCTGCTCGTAGTCGTCGTCGGGGCCGCCGCAGGTGATCAACAGCACCGGATGATCGGCGCCTGCGGTGATCGCCGCGCCGACCTCCGCCAGAGAACAGTCACAGACGAGCACCCGTGAGCCAGCGTGGTTCACGATCCAGGTCAGCTCGCGGGGCGACAGGCGCGTGTTCAGTGCGTTCAGCACAGCCCCGGCCCAGGACACGCCGAAGTGGGACTCGAGAGCCACGTGGCTGTTCGGCACCAGCGTCGAGACCCTGTCACCGGCGCTCACCCCTGCCTGGCGCAGCGCCCCCGCCAACCGCATGCAGCGCTGGTGCAGTTCCCGGTAGGTGAAGGTGCGCTCGCCGTCGATCAGCGCCGTCCTGTCGCCGAAGACGAGCGCGCTGCGATCCAGGAACTGCGTCGGCGCCAGCGGTGCGGGACCGAACGCCGCACCGTGGCCGACCGAGGGCTGAGGCATCGCCTCAGTGTCGCAGACCGCGGCCCGATCCGCCGCAAAAAGAGGTCGAGGCGGGTTCGGACCTCGCTCCAAAGGCCCAAACCCGCCTTCGCCACCTGCCGCAACCCTGCTGCTCCAACACTTCGGGGTGCGGCGTCCGGAAGATCCCGGCGATCTTTGTTCCACAGACGCCTCAGCCGCCGGTTCGGTTGACAATGTTGGAGAAATTTCTCCGAGGGCGCCACGAACCCGGTGGTCTGGCCGCCCGGGGCCGGACCCAATCGACCGGTCGCCGAGCGCGCAGCCTCAGCGATTCTCCAGCAGGTAGAGGTCGCCCCAGTTGCCTCGTTGCGCGTCGGCCGCCTGCGTGGCGAGGAGGTCGGCGACGTCGTTCCACGGGTCGGCGCTGTGGCCCTTCACCCAGCGGAACGTCACCCCCCGCGCCAGGACCTGCTCGATCAGCGGCGCCCAGAGGTCCTGGTTCTTGACCGGCTCCTTGCGGGCGTTGCGCCAGTTGCGACGCTGCCAGCCCACCCACCAGCGCTGCTCGAAGCAGTTCACGATGTAGGTGGAGTCGGTGACGACCTCCAGCGGGTCGCAGCCGTCCAGGGCGGCGAGAGCCTCCAGGACCGCCTGCAGCTCCATGCGGTTGTTGGTCGTCTCGACTGCGGCGCCGGCCGCCCAGGGGCCGTCGGGCACCACCCAGCCCCAGCCCCCCGGACCCGGGTTGCCGCGGCAGGACCCATCGGTATAGACGACGGTCACAGCCGCTCCCCGCTCGCCGGATCCAACACGCCGCTCATCCTCGCGCGTGGCGCCCCGCCGCCCGCGCTTCCGCCCCACGGGCCGCTGGGCGATGACGGTCGGTCGGACTTGGCCGGAACCGCGCGGAGCGTGCGAGACTGAACCCCGATGCGCGGCCACTTCTCGCACCAGTTGCCCGACACCGATCCCACCGAGACCGGCGAGTGGATCGACTCCTTCGACGCCCTAGTCCACGAACGCGGCAAGGAGCGCGCCCGGCTGGTGGTGGCCCGGATGCTGGAGCGGGCGCAGCAACTCGACGTGGGGATCCCCGCCACGGTCACCACCCCGTACGTCAACACCATCCCCGCCGACAGCCAGCCCTTCTTCCCCGGCGACGAGCACCTCGAGAAACTGATCCGGCGCTACATCCGCTGGAACGCGGCGGTCATGGTGATACGGGCCAACAAGGCGGCCGACGGCATCGGCGGACACCTGTCCACCTTCGCCTCCTCGGCGTCGCTGTACGACGTGGGCTTCAACTGGTTCTTCCGGGGCAAGGACGCAGAGCAGCCGGGTGACCACGTGTACTTCCAGGGCCACGCCGCGCCCGGCATCTACGCCCGCGCCTTCCTCGAGGGGCGCCTCGGCACCGAGCACCTCGACAACTTCCGGATGGAGATCGGCGGCCGGGGTGTGTCCAGCTACCCGCACCCCAGGCTGATGCCCGACTTCTGGGAGTACCCCACGGTGTCCATGGGGCTCGGCGCCCTCAACTCCATCTACCACGCCCGCTTCAATCGCTACCTGCACCACCGGCACATCGACGACACCTCCGGGTCGCGCGTCTGGTGCTTCGTCGGCGACGGCGAGATGGACGAGCCGGAGACCCTGGGCGGCATCTCGCTGGCCGGGCGCTCACAGCTCGACAACCTCATCTGGGTGGTCAACTGCAACCTGCAGCGCCTCGACGGACCCGTTCGGGGGAACAGCAAGATCATCCAGGAACTCGAAGGCCTGTTCCGCGGCGCCGGCTGGAACGTCATCAAAGTCATCTGGGGGTCCCGCTGGGACGAGCTGCTGAAGCGCGACACCAACGGCCTGCTGTTGAACAAGATGAACTCCACCGTGGACGGCGAGTACCAGCGCTACGCCACCGAGTCCGGCACCTATATCCGCGAGCACTTCTTCGGCCCCGACCCGCGCCTGCGCGCCATGGTGGACGACTACAGCGACGCGGACCTCGCCAACCTGCCCCGCGGCGGCCACGACCACGAGAAGCTGTACGCCGCCTACAAGGCCGCCACCGACAACGTCGGTTCACCGACGGTGATCCTGGCCAAGACCATCAAAGGCTGGAGCCTCGGCAAGGGGTTCGAGGGCCGCAACGCCACCCATCAGATCAAGAAGATGACCACCCGGCAGTTGCTGGAGCTGCGCGACCGGCTGCGCCTCTGGGAGCAGATCCCCGAGAGCGCCCTCACCGACGATGACGCGCCGCCGTACTACCGGCCGCCACCGGACGCGGAGGAGATGGCGTACATGCGTCGGCGCCGCCAGGCGCTCGACGGTGCGCTCCCGTCGCGCATCGTGCGGGACCGCCGGCCGCTGCGCCAGCCCGACCGCAAGATCTTCGCCACCTTCGACGAGGGCTCCGGCGACCGGGAGGTGTCCACCACGGTGGCGTTCACCACCTTGCTGCGCTCGCTGCTGCGCGACAAGGACTTCGGCGCCCGGGTGGCCCCGATCGTCGCCGACGAGGCTCGCACCTTCGGGATGGACTCGCTGTTCCGGGAATTCGAGATCTACGCCCCGCACGGGCAGCTCTACGAGCCGGTGGACCACGACCTGCTGCTGTCGTACTCCGAGGACACCGACGGGCAGATCCTGGAGGAGGGCATCACCGAGGCCGGCTCGCTGGCAGAATGGATCGCCGCCGGCACCAGCTACGCCAACCTGGGCGTGCCGATGGTGCCGATGTACACCTTCTACTCCATGTTCGGCTTCCAGCGGGTGGGTGACCTGATCTGGTCGGCCGCGGACAGCCGGGCCCGGGGGTTCCTCCTGGGCGCCACCGCCGGGCGCACCACCCTCGCCGGCGAGGGCCTGCAGCACCAGGACGGCCACAGCCACCTGCTTGCGGCCACCGTCCCGGCGTGCCAGTCCTACGACCCGGCTTTCGCCTACGAGATGGCCACGATCATCGCCTGCGGGTTGGAGCGCATGTATCCCCCGGCGGGAGTGGCTCACGGCGACGACGTCTTCTACTACCTGACGATCTACAACGAGAACTACCTCCAGCCCGCTCGCGCCGAGGGCGTCAGCGACGCCGACATCATGAGCGGCCTGTACCGCTGGGACCCCGGGCCGGCGGGCATGCGTCACCGCGCCACGATCCTGTTCTCCGGTCCGGCGCAGGCTGCGGCCCGCCAGGCCCAGGCAGCGCTCGCCGAGCACTACGACTGTGGCGCCGAACTGTGGAGCGCCACCTCCTACAAGAAGTTGCGGTCAGAGGCCCTCGACGCCGAGCGCTGGAACCGCCTGCACCCCACCGAGGCGCCCCGCACCCCCGCGGTGACCGCAAAGCTGGCCCGCTCGCAGGGACCGATCACCGCAGTGAGCGACTACCTCACGCTGGTGCCCGACCAGGTGTCCCGCTGGGCGCCCCGGCACTTCTCGGTTCTGGGCACCGACGGCTACGGCCGCAGCGACACGCGCCGCGCCCTGCGGCGCTTCTTCGAGGTGGACGCCGCGCACATCACCGTGGCGGTCCTGTCCGGGCTGGTCGCCAACGGCGAGATCGACGCTTCCGCAACAGACGACGCCATTGAGCGCTTCGGCGTGGACCCCGAGGCAACCAACCCCGTGAACTACGAGTGCGGCCCGCTCACCTGAGCGGCCAACCAACGCGCCGCGCCGGCGCCCGCGTCATCCCGGCGGAGGCCGGGGGCTTCGTGGCGCCAGCAGCGACCGCCAGTGTCACGGGGCTCTGAGATCGCTCCCGGCCGGGCTAATCGCAATCGCGGGCGACTGATCGACCGCCTGCACCCCCTGCGGTGAGGCCGGCTCGGCCAGCGGCGCTGCCGGAGGGGTAGAACAGCGCCATCGTCAACCCCGCCAGGGCGTAGGAGCCGATGAGCCAGATCCACGGCAAGCTCTAGTGGTGGTTGCGACTGAGGGCAGTGTAGACGCTGTGGGCTGAGTCCCAGGCGTGGAGTTTGCGGGGCATGGTGTTGAGGTGGTCTTCGATGACGGCGAGATGGACTGTGCC
>LXNI01000301.1_pt1 | contig 62445 bp, 60 predicted proteins | sample 809091 | NCBI WGS metagenome assembly LXNI01 (sample SAMN04870527, study PRJNA318959) | sponge metagenome | biome: 01000161; feature: marine sponge reef; material: water | host: Sarcotragus foetidus | place: Greece: Milos, Mediterranean Sea | collected 2013-05-29 | depth 5-7 m
ACCGACCTCGGCTTCCACCTGGTCGTCACCAGCCCCTCGGGCGAAAGATGGACCCACCGGAACACCGGAGGACGAACCGCCGCCCCCAGGGCCGACACCGCGGCCTTCCACTGCCGGTGAAAGTGCGGGGCAAGCGCTGCCGTTGATACAGTGGGTGCAGTTGAACACTGCACGTCAAAGCGGCGCGCGCCGCCGGCCGGCGCCGGAAGGAGGACCAGGATGAAGTTCCGATTCTCGCCGCTGTTGGCGCTGCTCCTGCTGTCGGCCGTCGCCGCGCCGGCCGGGGCGGCGGGTTTCACGATCAAGATGGCGACGTTGTCCCCCGACGGTTCGCCCTGGGACGGGTTCTTCGACACGATGGGCCGGGAGTGGGAGAGGGGCACCGATGGCCGGATCAGCCTCGCGATCTATCCGGGCGGCGTGGCCGGGGACGAGCCCGACATCCTGCGCAAGATGAAGATCGGCCAGTACCACGCGGCCGCTCTGTCGGTCAGTGGCCTGGCCGACATCTCCAAGGACTTCACCGCCTTCGAGATACCCCTGTTCTTCCGCTCCGAGGCCGAGATGTACCACGTCCTGCGGGAGTTGACGCCCGGCCTTCGCACGACGCTCGACGACAACGGCTTCGTGCTCCTGGGTTGGGGCTACGTGGGGCAGGTCCACTTCTTCACGAACGAACGGGCGCGCACCGTCGAGGAGATGCAGAAGCTCAGGATCTTCACCTGGGCCGGCGACGAGGCGATGACGAACTGGTGGCGGCAGGGCGGCTTCAAGCCGGTTGCGCTGGCCGCAACGGACATCGTCACGGGGCTGCAAACCGGCATGATCGACGCCCTCGCCGTGCCGCCGATCTACGCGATGGAGGTTCAGTTCTTCAAGCAGGCGAAGTACTTCGCCGACATTCCCCTGATCCCCATGATGGGCGCCATCGTCGTCACGAAGCGCGCCTGGAACCGCGTTTCGGAAGCGGACCGCGAGGTGCTGGTCGCCAGCGGTCAGCGAGCCGAGAAACGGATCTTCGAGACGATTCCCAGCATCGAGCAGGCAACGATCAAGTTGATGGGAAGCCAGGGGCTGGAAGTCGTTCCGATCGTCGGCACGGAGGTGGAGGACGACTGGAAGCGCATCGCCAATGACTTCGCCGAGGACATGCGCGGGAAGACCGTCCCGGAGGCGATCTTCGACCGGGCGACGGCAGTGCGGGACGCGTACCGCGAGCAGCAGGAAGCCGAAGCGACCGCTTCCGCCGCCTCGGACGGCGGCCGGTAGGTCTTGACGGCAGCAACCCTTGACTGAAGAGGGCGCCGCGCATCGACTCCGGGCGGTTGTACGCCTCCTGCATCGCGCCGAGGATGGCGTCTCGAGTGTGCTCCTGGCCGCGATGGTGCTCCTGCCGCTGGCGGAGATCGTCGTGCGTCAGACCGGCACCGGGATTCCCGGGGCGCTTCCCTTCCAACAGCATCTGACCCTGTGGATCGCTTTCCTCGGCGCGGCCCTCGCGGCGCGCGAGAGGCGCCTGCTGGCCATGGCGACCGGGAACTTGCTGCCCGAGGGCCGGTTCCGGAGCGCGGCCGCGGTTCTGACGGGTGGCGTCAGCGCGATGGTGGCGACCTTGCTGGGGCTGGCGAGCCTGGAACTGGTGCAGATCGAACGCGAGGGCGGGATCGAGATGGCGGCCGGCGTACCCGTCTGGGTGGGGCAGGCGGTCATGCCGGTCGGTTTCGCGCTGCTGGCGCTGCGGCTGGCGTGGAAGGCGTCCGATCGCTGGTCGGGGCGGTGTCTGGCGGCGCTCGGGATCGTGCTGGCACTCTGGATCAACGGGAACGCGGACTCCTTCGCCGATCGCGCGGCGGCGCCGTGGCTCGTGCTGATTCTGGCTTCGACCCTGCTCGGCGGCCCCATCTTCGCCGCCCTCGGCGGTGCGGCGGTCTTCCTGTTCCTCGCCGACTGGGTGCCGCTAGCCGCCATCCCGGCGGAGAGTTACCGCCTCGCCGTCTCGCCGACCCTGGCGGCGATCCCGCTGTTCACGCTAACCGGCTTCCTGCTCGCCGAGGGCGGGGCGTCCGAACGGCTGCTGCGCGTGTTCCGCGCGATGTTCGGCTGGGCGCCGGGCGGGACGGCGGTGGTCTGCGCCGTCGTGTGCGCGTTCTTCACCGTGTTCACGGGCGGCTCCGGGGTCACCATCCTGGCGCTCGGGGGCGTTCTCTTTGCGGCCCTCTCGGCCGATGGCTACCGTGAGCGGTTTTCGCTCGGCCTCCTGACCTCGTCCGGTTCCCTGGGGCTCCTGCTACCGCCGGCCCTTCCGCTCATCCTGTTCGGCATCGTCGCGCAGGTGCCGATCGAGGATCTGTTCATCGGGGGGATCCTCCCCGGCCTGCTCCTGATCGCGCTGATCGCTGCCTGGGGCGTTCGGGAAGGCCTGCGGGGCGGGGCTCGTCGTACCCGGGTCTCGGCTGCGGAAATCGGGCAGGCCGTCTGGGCGGGAAAGTGGGAGTTGTTCCTCCCGGTCGTCATCGTGGGCGCGATCTTCAGCGGCTACGCGACCCTGGTCGAGTCGGCGGCGCTGGCGGCTCTCTACGCCTTCATCATCCAGTGCGTCGTCCACCGCGACCTGAAGGTGGGGAAGCCGCTGCTCGCGGTGTTCCGGCAATGCACCGTGCTGGTTGGCGGGGTGCTGATCATCCTCGTCGTGGCGATGGGACTGACGAGCTGGCTGGTGGACGCGCAGGCGGCCCAGCGTCTGGTTGAACTCGCCCAGGACAACATCGAATCGAAGATTCTCTTCCTGTTGCTGCTGAACGTCTTCCTGCTCCTCGTCGGCTGCCTGATGGACATCTTCTCGGCCACGGTGGTCGTCGTCCCCCTGATCATCCCGCTCGGTCTGGCCTTCGGCGTCGATCCGATCCACCTGGGGATCATCTTCGTCGCGAATCTGGAGCTCGGGTACCTGACACCGCCGGTGGGCCTCAACCTGTTCCTGGCGTCCTACCGCTTCGAGCGGCCGCTGCTCGAGATCTACCGGGCCGCGGTGCCCGCACTCGTCATACTTGGCGTCGGCGTGCTGCTGATCACCTACGTGCCGGTTCTGACCCTGGGCCTCCTGGAACTGATGGGCAGGAGCGGCTGAAGTGCGGTTGTACCGATGAACTGGAAGCGCCTGCAGTCGGTCGCCGTCATCTGGTCCGCGGCCTTCGTGGTCGCCGCCATCCTGACCCTGGTCGGTCTCCAGGTCGTACCGCGGGGCGTGCCGGGTCTGGTTGGGGCGTTGCATGTTCTCGTCGCGGCGCTCGGCTTTTTCTGCGGCGTCGCGGCGACCCGGCGCCGGGCGGAGATCGAGGCGGAACGATGGGAGCGCGTCGAGGACGCTGACCTCACGTCGAGCGAGCGGGAGCATGCCCACCGCGAGGCCGAATCGGAACTGAAGCGGGCGAGCGCCCAGTTCCTGCTCGCGGGCGTGACCCTGGGAGGCTGGCTCGCCTACCAGTTGCGCGCCGAGCGGCCGGATGCCGGCGCCGCGGTCACGGAGCTTCTCGGCGGCGAGGCGCCCGGGGTTCCCATTCGCGCCGTGCCCGCGAGCGAGACCGAGACCCTCGCTTCGGAGCCCGTGTACAGCGTGAGCGCCTCCGACCTGCTCATCGCGACGCCGCTGATCGCGTTCGGCCTCGGCATGCTGTGGGCGCGCCGGGGCGCCGTCCGGCCGGCGCCCTACGAGGGCTGATCTCTTGCCAGTGGGAAACGGACCACTTGGGATAGTCGAGAGTCTTCGCCCTTCGGTTCAATAGCATGATGCGGACGGGAGTCGAGTTCAGCCACACGGCGAGAGCCTTCGTCGCGAGGGCGCCCGTGGTCCGGTGCGCTTCGTCAGCGACGGTCAGCGCAAAGGGTGGCAAGCCGTGCTCCCTTTGCGCTTCGGCGACGCGTTGGAGCGATTGGCAGGTGCAGAAGACGACTCGGGTGTCGCGCGAGCCACTCAGGCGTCGCGCAATCTCTGCCGGTCGAGACTCGACCGGACACTCGAGCTCGGAGATGCGGATGTCCTCATGCTTGTTCCTGCCATGCGGGCCACTCTCGCGAACAGGTTCTCGAACCAGAGTCCTTTCTCGGTTTCCGTCCGGCTGGACTCCCGTATGCGGGCGAGCCATTCTCCGGCGGTGTCGGGCAGACCCAGATCGAGCTCTGCCTGCTCGGGGAGGGTGCCGAGCTCTCCGACGACGTTCATCTCGAACCCGCTGCGTCGTCGGGGATGATCGCCGGACGGACCAGGTTCGCTGTCACCAGCGCCCGGATCTCGGTCGCAACAGCCAGGTCGTCTGGCCCGTAGCCGAAGATGCCGCTATGCGACTCGTCGTCTGGCAGGGGGAGGTGCTTGAACAGCAGGTCATGGCGTGTCGCTTCCAGGACCGTGGCGGTCGTCGCGCCCACCTCGAGCACGGCGAAGCGGCCGTTGGGCCGAAGGGTGAAGCCCTTCGCATGGAACGCGTCGCGCACCTTGCCGACGGCGGCGTTCACATCGGGTGCCCCGTAGTGTTCAAGCCAGTTGACCGAGAGGTGGTCTTCTCCCGTTCTCAGTCGAAAAGCGGCAGCCAGCGGCAGCCCGTTCTCGCCGACAGCCGACGGCTTGCAGTAGCGGGCAACCCGGTGCCTGTCGGACAGGAGCGTGGGAGTCACACAGCTTGTCTGCGGTTGAGAAAGGGGACGGTCGCAGCCAGAACTCCGTCCCTGGACCCTGTGCCGTGTGCCCGAGGTCGGTGGTATGTGCCTGGGTTGGCGGAGTTGGCGATTGCCGCATAGCGGATCAGGCCATCGGGAAGAAACTCCATCGCCACGATCCCGCCGTCGCCCAGCAGCCATTCCATCTGGAGAAGGCCGTCCGGGCTCACACCGATCTCTCCCTCGCCGAACTGTGGCGTACTCGTCAGGAACAACGCCAGACCTTGAAGCGAGGGCAGCGAGATCGTTGGTTCCTCGGGGTCGGCGTGTGTCAGCGCGAGCAGGCTGTTGAGCCGGGCGGCAGCCGCGCGCTGACCGGAGAGCGAGAGGGCCGCCGTGGCTTCCCTGTGCTCCGAGGTGTCGACGATGGTGCTGACGAGCGACGATTCGTGGAGAACAGGCGCCGGGGTGGTCGTTGGCGAGGGCGCCTTGAAGTCGCTGATCCAGGCGCCCAGTGTCCGATACACGGAATTGTCGGTGCGATCGCAGGAGGCGCCCAGGAAGGCAGGGGCAGGCGATTCCGTTGTGCGGGTTGCGGTGTCCGCTCGACGGTCCGCTCTGATCTGAATGGCCAACGCGGCGTGGTGCTTGGTTGAGGCCAGCGAGGCGCTCACGGTAGCGGAGGGGTTCATGGGCGATTCCGGTGCAGGAGTTCCCGAGTTCGGGAGGCAATGAAGTTCAGTCGATCGGGCCACGCCTCGATGGCGGAGCACAACCCCTCCACAGTCGAGAGTTCGAGATGATGAACGTTGCAGTCGACGACAACACGCCCCGCCCCGTCGTCGGGAGCCGCCAATCCGACGTGACATACGGCGCCGCGGCCGGCGTCGTAGGTCACCTTGGGGGCGATCCCGGTCAGGCGAGCCTCTCCGGAAAGCCAGGACGGAGCGAACTGCTCGATGAGCCAGGCTTCGGGTTCGTCGAGGACCGTGGACATCAGGCAGTTGAGGCCGAGGGCTCGATACGGCACGTGCGGCAATTTCCGCAAGTACGCGCGGACGAGCTTGTGCGCTTCCTGACGCAGTCCGTCTCCTCCTGGCTCAGTCCCGGTCAACCGGGTTGGGTCCACCCGAAGCGAGACGCCGTTCGTGTACTCGACGAAGGACAAGGGGGGCGTCGTCAACGTCTCCGCGACGGCCCACGTCTCCGGTGCGATCCCGCGGGAGACAAGGAAGTCGGGATTCAAGATGGAGGGGTTGTGGAACTCGGCAGTAACGACGACGCTGACCGAGTCGATACGGATGCTCTGATCTCTGGACATCACGCGCGAGGTGTTCTCGTTTCGACTCCCGAGGCTCCCGAGACGAACGGAGCATACACACGTTGCCCTTGAGGTCGGGTGGCCGCGGCCGCTGTCACTGCAGCCGAGCCACGGTGGCGCCCCATCCGCCGCCGCCGGGGCCGCCGCTCCTGAACGACACGACCCGCGGGTCGCGCTCCAGCGCCTTGCGGACGATCTGGCGCTGCACGCCGATCCCCCGGCCGTGGATGATGCGGACCTCCCGGAAGCCTTTCTCGTAGGCGGCGTCGAGGTAGCTCTCGACGACGTCCTTCACCTCCCGGGGCTGGAAGGGATGGAGGTCAATCTCATCGCCGATGGGCACCTCGACGACTTCGTCCAGGTCCGGCGCGAAGTCGTCGTCGGTGGGCATGGCAACTCCTAGAACAGCTTGAGGACGGCGATGAAGGCGCTCCAGCCGTCGTCGGGGCCGACGAGGGCGGTGCCGACATCCATGTTGACCACCGTGCCCCACGGGCCGATGAAGGTGCCGATGATGCCGGCGCCGGCGAGCAGTTCGTTGTCCAGGCCGGAGGCCATGTCCGTCGCCCAGGCGGCGTCGCCGACGAGGTCGATGCGGAAGAGCTGACCGAGTTCAAAGCCGTACGTGAGGTGGGCGGCCGTTGCGCTCTCGGCGCGCACCTTGTCGCTCTGGTAGCCGTGGACGGTGACGTCGGAGAAGAACCCGAACTCGTACTTGCTGAAGCGGTCGAGGTCGGCGCCGTCCACATACTCGAAGGAGAGGCCGATCTTCTGGAACTTCGGCAGGTGCCAGGTCTTCGCGGCGCCCACGTTCCAGAGCGTGTAGGTGTCCGGGGTCACGTTGGCGCCGTCCAGGCCCCAGGGCGCCCAGTCGCCTCGCCGGTTCCAGGCGCCGCCGAGCACCAGCCGGTAGCCGGAACGCGTGTAGCGGAGGGTGGTCCCCAGGCTGTGACTCAGGTGGTCCGCGGGCAGGACGAAGTCCTCGCCGGTCTCGTCGGCCCGCTGGAAGTTGTTCCAGGACAGCTCGTAGCGGAAGTCGAGCTTGGTGTAGCTGCCGAGCGGCCGGCCGAGGCTGAAGTCCATGTTCGGGCGCAGCCGTTCCACGTTCTCCCGCGGCGCCTCCTGGCCGTTGCGGTAGAGGGTGTCCTGGCCCGCGAAGGCGAGCGCGAAGACGTCGACGCCGGCATCCCAGCGGGAGCCGAACAGGCTCGGGTTCGCGACGTCGGCGAGGATCAGCGGACCGGCGATGAACAGGTCGGCCTGCATTCCCGTGCCCCGCCAGTCGAAGGCGAGCCAGTTCACGCCGCCCAGTGGCAGGGGGCCGTCCTGGGCCTCGTCGTAGAAGGCGCCGCCGAGGATGAACATCCGGGTCTTGTCGTCCTCCTTGACCGCCCGTTCGCCGGTTTCGCTGTCCATGGCCAGGTAGCGAAGCCCCACCTCGGTGTCGCGCACCATCGTCGCCTCGGAGGCCAGGACCGCCTGCCGGCGGGTTTCGAAGTCGCTGGGATTGATCTCGATGCCGGTGAGTTCGGTCAACCCCTCGACGACCGTCGTCGCGTTCAGCAGCGAGAACAGCCGCTGGCTGACGACGCGGGCCGGGAGCCAGTACGACGACCGCTCCCACGCCGCCGGCTCTCCTCTCTCGTCGACCGGGGTGTAGAACGTCGTTTCGTCGTTCGAGAGGACGTCGCCGGTCAGGCCGAGCTGGACCGCGCGGGTCTTCACCCGGGCGTAGAGCTCGCGGTCCACCCACACCGTGCCGCGGAACAGGCTGCGGCCCTCGGCCAGCGCCGCCGCCGGCTCGAAGTCGACGACCCAGGTGTCCCGGCCCTCGACGGTCGCGGTGCCACGCAGCCGGTAGCGGTACTCCTTCGTGAAGGTGATCGCGGCAGGCATCGCGGCCGCCTTTTCCGGCTGGATCAGGGGGATCTCGGGGATCTTCTTGCGCCGCCAGCGGATGCCGTTGACAAAGAAGTTGTCCCAGGCCCAGTCGAAACCCGCTTCCTGGCGGAAGAAGAAGGGGCCCTGGAAGGTCACGTCGACCGTCTGGATGCCGGTGCCGAGCTGGAAGCGCAGCGAGGTCGTGTTCGTCGCGCTGTAGTTCGCGATCCGCCTCGACTGATCGTCCTCGAAGGCCTGCAGCCGCCGCAGGATCTCGCCGACCGGCACCTGGCGCGTGTCGGCGACCGTCAACGCCTCTTCGATGCTCTCCGCCCCGTCGAGGCCAACCGCCAGATCTCGCTCGAGCCGGAAGACGAAGGGACCCTCCGTTTCGGCCAGTTCGAGTTGATAGCCGCTTCGGGTGCGCCGGCCGCCGAACAGCAGGTCGGTCTCGCCGGTCGCGAGGTCGAAGCGGGCGGCTGAGCCGAGCTGCCGGTCGCTGAAACGGAGGGTGACCGGCGCGCCCGCCGGTGGCGACACGACGATCCGCAGGCTCAGGTCCTCGCCGTGGACGAAGCTCCAGGCCGTGGCACCCGAGGGCGTCGAGTAGGGATCGAAGGCGACGTCGCCCGAGAACTCCTGAGCGATCAGGCGGGCGGCTCGAACCGCCGCTCGGTCGGCGTCCCCGTCGCCGGCGAGGGTGAACAGGGACAGGGTGGCGCCGGCCTCCGCCTCGGCCGCGGCGCGCACGAGCAGGTCGCCGCCGGCGTCCCCGGCCGCCGCCGGGCCGCCCTCGACCGCCATCAGGGCGTCCGGATCCAGGTCGCGGAGTAATCGCCTGAGTGCGGCCAGGTCGATTTCGCTGGTCGCTCCGTCGACGCTGAACGAGACGCCGTCCAGATAGGCGTCGAGTTCCTGCCCGTAGAGGCTGCGAATCAAACCGTCATCGGCGGGAAAGGACTGGGAGACGACGAGGGCATCAGGCTGTGCGCCGGAGACCGCCACCGCGGCCCGCTTCAGGGCGAGGGCGTACTCCTGGACTTGTACCGGTTCGTCCTGAAGCGCCACCGGCCAGATGATCTGGAAGAAGGCGCCGGGCGACGCGGTCCGCGCGAGGTCGGCGAGCCGCTCCAGCTCCGTCGCCAGTTCGTCGCCGCGGTCGGCCGCCGGCGGGGGATCGGCGAAGCGAACCGCGTACCACGGCACGGCGCCGCTGTCGCGCAGCCGCGTCGCCGCCTCGGCCGCCGCGCCGACCTCGGCCTCATCCACGAGATCGACTGGCCACTTGACCACCAGAAGCGCCTCCTCCGGCACCTCCGGCAGCGTTCCCAGAATCTCCGCGACTCCCTCGGGGTCGTCAGTCGCCAGACCCACGCAGGGATTGCACGGCAACTGTCCGGCCACTGGCAGGGCGCCAGCAAGCAGGAAGACTGAGGCAAGCAGGGGTCGCTTCGTCATTTCTCTCTGAGTTCCTCCGGCCCGGTGGCAGACCTTAGCCCGAATAACACCCTGGAGCGGCTCAGATTCCCAATACTGGGTGGGCCGGTCTTCGGCCGTCCCGTGTTTCTGGCCGCACCCAGTGCGGCGCACCCAGTGGGGCATCGCCCACAACGGGTCGCGCGTCCAGGGACAGGTCGGTGCCGAGCTTGGCACTCGGCGCCGCCGTCCAGCCCAGTCGGGGTCAGGAGGGGTCAGCTCCCAGGTGCCTCTGAACGAGCGACGCCCGACGCCCTCCCAGCAACCGACACCCAACCGGAGCGAGTGAAGCGGAGTGAGCGCTACTCCCTCCCATCTCCTCTGAAGCGCTCACGTCACCTGGGAGCTGACCCCTCCTGACCCCAAGACGGGCGGGTGCGTCCTCCGCCGCAGCCGTGCGACAGCCGTGCGACGGCCGTCCGGCGGCCGTCCGCCGCGGCCGTTCCGCAGCCGGCCGCCCGGCGACGGCGTTTAGCTGGCAGCCGCCGCCCGGTCGCCGGACTCGGCGGCGACGACAATCGGCGGCAGTCCCATTTCGGAGCGCAGGTGGGCTTCGATCTCGTCGGCGAGGTCCGCGTTGTCGCGCAGGAACTGCTTCGCGTTCTCGCGGCCCTGGCCGAGCCGGACGTCGCCGGCGGAGAACCAGGCGCCGCTCTTCAGGACGCGCTTGTGCTGGATGCCGAGGTCGATCAGCTCGCCGACCCGGGAGATGCCCTCGCCGTAGTCGATGTCGAACTCGGCGAGACGGAACGGCGGCGCGACCTTGTTCTTGACCACCTTGATCCGCACCCGGGAGCCGACCACCTGGTCGCCGTCCTTCAACGCGCCGATGCGCCGGATGTCGATGCGGACGGAAGAGTAGAACTTGAGCGCCCGGCCCCCCGTCGTCGTCTCGGGCGAGCCGAACATGACCCCGATCTTCTCGCGGATCTGGTTGATGAACACGACGGTCGTCCGCGACCTGGCGATGATCGCGGTCAGCTTGCGGAGCGCCTGGGACATGAGACGGGCCTGGAGGCCGACATGAGAGTCTCCCATCTCGCCTTCCAGTTCGGCCCGCGGCACGAGGGCGGCAACCGAGTCGATCACCACGATGTCGAGCGCGTTCGAACGGACCAGCATTTCGGCGATCTCCAGCGCCTGCTCGCCGCTGTCCGGCTGGGAGACCAGGAGGTCGTCGATGTTCACGCCGATCTTCTCGGCGTACTCGGCATCCAGCGCGTGCTCCGCGTCGATGAAGGCGGCCGAGCCGCCGGTGCGCTGGGCCTGTCCGACGACGGACAGGGCCAGGGTCGTCTTGCCGCTCGATTCCGGACCGTAGACCTCGACGACGCGGCCGCGCGGGAAGCCGCCGGTGCCGATGGCGGAGTCGACGGCCAGTGAACCGGTCGAGATCGATTCGACACCGAGGTTTTCCTGTTCGCCGAGGCGCATGATCGCGCCCTTGCCGAACTGCCGTTCGATCTGGGTGAGTGCGCCCTCGATGTCTTGCTTTCGGGCGTCCTTGCGGCCGACTGGCTTCGTGCGCGCCTTCGCGCGGGTGGGAGTCATGGGTTCTCGTTCCTCGTTTCTTGCTGCGGCGCGTGGGCGGTGTTCCGGCTGGGTTCGGGCTGTGATCGGCGGCCTTCGAGGGGGCGTTGACGCGGTCCCGGCGGCGTTTGCCGCAGGATGTGCGTGGCTATACTTCCGCGCGACCGATGCGGCGCTCTCCTGGATCGTCAGACGGTTGAACAGAAGGCGGGGACTGGCCGCTACGGACGCTCGGCGACGTGGCGTAGAACAACGTGACAGCCGACATCGACAAGGGCACAGTCAGCGTATTGCAGCCCCCCTTGGGCGTCAACCGCGAGGCCCGGAAGAGGCTCTCGTCGACCGCCGGCGTCCTGGTTCGCGAGGCCGTCCCGCTGGCGTCCGCGACGACGCTGCGGATCGGCGGTCCGGCGGAGGTCTTCGTCCGGGTGGATTCCGAGGCGGCGCTCAGCGAGGTGATGACGGTCGCCCGGGAGTGCCGGGTTTCTCTCCACCTGCACGGCCACGGTTCGAACGTCCTGTTCCCCGACGCCGGGGTGCGCGGCATCGTCTGCAGGCTTCGAGGTGAACTCGAGCGGGTCGAAGTGGAAGGCGAAACGGTGCGTGCCGGCGCCGGCGTCACGCTCGCCCGGCTGGCGCGGGATACGGCGAAGCAGGGCCTGCTTGGACTCGAGGCCCTGTCCGGTTTCCCTTCGACCGTGGGCGGCGCCGTCGTGATGAACGCCGGCTGCTACGGCACGGAGATGCGGGACGTGCTCACCGAGGTTCGCGTGGGGCGGCCGGGACGGCCGGTCGAGGCGGTGCGCTTCGACCTGCTCGAGCCCGGCTACCGGACGACCAGCCTGCAGGGCACCGACGCGGTCGTCACCGGCGCGGAGTTCCGGCTCCGGCGCGGTGACGGCATCGCGGCGCTCGCGCGAATCGACGAGTTGAACAGGCGCCGCTGGCAGAGCCTGCCTTCCGGCAAGCCGAACGCGGGCTCCGTGTTCCGCAACCCGGACGACGACTTCGCCGGCCGGCTGATCGAGGCCTGCGGCCTGAAGGGGCTGCGCCGCGGCGGCGCGGAGATCAGCGGGCGGCACGCGAACGTGATCGTCAACCGGGAGCAGGCGCGCGCCGCCGACGTGCTCGATCTGATGGTGACCGCCCACCGGGCGGTGCGTGACCGGTTCGGTGTCGAGTTGCGGCCCGAGATCGTGTTGGCGGGCGGCCTGACCGAGGAGTTCTGGGGCCGCGTCCGCACAGGGTGACGGCAGCCGGAGCGCGGCCCGACAGGCTATCCTCAGGGGCGGACCGGAGACGAGGGCTGACGGAAGGGAAAGGGAGACACGATGAAGGGGACTCTGAATCGGACAGCGTGGGGTCGGCAGGACGTGGCGTTGGCACTCATCGTGGCCGTCGCGCTGCTCGCGTCGGCCTGCGGTGGCGGTGGCGGTGTGGCCGAGACTCGCGCCGGCTACATCGCGCAGATCCAGTCGTTCGCGGTGCAGGCGCCGGCCGGCGACGAGGCGATGGCAGCGGACGAGCCCAGCGCCGACGCGGAGGCCGACGTCGAAGGGGAAGGCGAAGGCGACATGCCGGCTGAGCCCGCCCTGGTCAACGTCATGCTCGACATCCTCGTTCACAACGAGGGATCCGGCACGCTCGAGGGCATCACCGTCGACCTGACGATCGCCGATCCGGACGGCATGGAGAAGGAACGGCGACTGCTCTGGATCGAGACCGCGGGTCTCATCAAGGGCTCCCAGTCGCAGGTCGTCCACGAACTGAGCGATGTCGCGTACACCGAGGGAGATGGCTTCCACGTCGAGGTTCGCCACCCGATCCCGATGGAAGAGCGTGGCGACTACCGGGAGTTCGACGCGGAGGGGTAGGCGGCGCACCCAGTCGTTTAGTACGCGTTCTTGGTCACGCCCCGGCGCAGGGTCAGCCAGAGGATCTGGAAGTCGAGGCGGAGGCTCCAGTTCTCGATGTAGTAGAGGTCGTACTGGATGCGCTTGCGGATCGAGGTGTTGCCACGCCAGCCGTGGACCTGGGCCCAGCCCGTCAGTCCCGACTTCACGCGGTGGCGCAGCATGTAGTTCGGAATCTCGTCGCGGAACTTGCGGACGAACGCGGGGCGCTCGGGTCGGGGGCCGACGATCGACATGTCGCCGCAGAAGATGTTCCAGAGTTGGGGTAACTCGTCGATCGACCAGCGCCGCAGGAAGGCGCCGATCCGGGTGCGGCGGGGATCGTCCTCGACCGCCCAGACCGGCCCGGTGGCGGACTCGGCGCCCATTCGCATCGAGCGCAGCTTGAGGATCATGAAGGAACGGCCGTCGAGCCCCATCCGCTCCTGCCGGTAGAACAGCGGTCCCCGATCCTCGAGCTTGATCAGCACCATCACGATGGGCAGGAAGGGCAGCAGCACGGCCATGGCCGCGACGGAGATGCCGATGTCCAACGCCCGCTTCGCCAGGCTCGACCAGCCCTCCATCGGCACGTGGGAGAGGTTGATCACCGGGGTGCCGTCGACGTCCTCCATGTCGGCGCGGAGCGTCGCGTACTGCAGGACGTTCGGCACCAGGCGGATCTCGATCAACTCGTTGCCGATGCGGTCGAGCAGGTTGAGGATCTTCCGGTGCGCCTCGAACGGCAGCGCGATCATGACCTGATCGACCTGATGCTCTTCGATGACGGCCTCCAGGTCGTCGAGGGTGCCGATCACGCGGGTGCCGCTGACCGGCTCGGTGGAGAGCTTGTCCGGGTCGTCGTCCAGGAAGCCCACGACCTCGTAGCCGAGTTCCCGGTGGCGGACCAGTTTGGATGCGATCTCTTCGCCGCTGTCGCCGGCGCCGACGATCAGGATGCTGCGCACGTTGTGCCCGCGCCGCCGGACGACGCGCAGGAACGCGCGCGTGGTGAAGCGCAGCATGGCGACCAGGAAGACGTCGCTGGCGGCGAACAGGGCGAAGAAGGCGCGGCTGTAGGAGAAGGGATCGTCGCTGCCGACCTGCGTTACCCGGTCGAAGGTCAGGACCGCGGTCAGAATGACGAGCGCCAGCCCGGTCGCGACGAGGATGCTGATCATCTCGTCCACGCGGCTGTGGCCCCGGCGGATGCGGTACAGGCCGTGGAAGTAGTAGACGGTGGGCCAGATCAGCAGGATGAACGGCAGCATCCTGAGGTACGGCTCGAAGTCCGGCACCGACTTCGTCACTTCGACGACCGGCTGCACGAAGCGCAGGTACCAGGCCAGGAAGAAGGCGCCGATCGTGGCGGCGACATCGCCGGCGATGTTCAGCGTGGCGGTAACGCGGAGTCGCTTCTGGAGCACGGTTCTGGGATCGTGAATGTGGGGACGCCCGACTCAGCGGAGCGCCGGATGTTAGCAATCCGTCTCAGGTGTTCCGATGTGGGACGCCGTTCAGTGTCCGCTCTCGCCGAGCACATCGCGGTAGATCGCGAGGGTGTTTTCGGCGGTGGTCCGCCACTGGAATCCGGCGGCGCGGGAGGTGGCCCGGTCGGCGAGTTGCCGGGCGTGGTCCCGATCCTTCATGCAGAGCTCGATCGCCGTGGCGATCTCCTCCACTTCGAGCGGATTGACGAGTTCGGCGTAGCCGTTCGCGATCTCGTTGAGCGACGACGTGTTCGACGTGATGACCGGTGTCCCTGAGGCCATCGCCTCGACCACGGGCAGCCCGAAACCCTCGTACAGTGTCGGGTAGAGGAACAGGCTCGCGGCCTGGTAGAGGGCGGGCAGGGCATTTGCCGGCACATGGCCGACGAGCTGGACGTGGTCGCCGACTCCGAGCTGGCGGGCGCGTCGTTCGAGCTTGAAGTCGCTGCCGGGCCGGGCGCCGACGCAGACGAGCGGCGCATCGAAGCCGGCCCGTGAACGGGCCCTGGCGTACGCCTTGATCACCCGGTCCAGGTTCTTGTGGGGCTTCGGGTTGCCGACGAACAGCAGGTACGGCTGCCGGACGCCCACCTCTTCCAGGCGAGCGGCAAGGTCTTTCGCGCTGAGCAGGTCCCGGAAACGGTCCTCGACGCCGTTGTAGACGACCTGGATCTTCTCCGCCGGAACATCGAAGTAGTCGAGAACGTCGCTGCTCGTGTTCTGGGACACGGCGATGATCCGGTTGGCTCGACCGACGCTGTGGCGGAACATGCGCTGGGCGTAGAGAGACGCCGCGCGGTTCGGCAGGAAGCCCGGGTAGAGCAGGTGAATGATGTCGTGGATCGTGACCACCGTTGGACACGGCACGACCGCCGGCAGGACGTAGTGCGTGGCGTGGTAGAGGTCCAGGCGCGACCGCGAGATGCGCCAGGTCATCATCCCGATCTCGCGCAGCGAGTAGACCGGCGACCGTTCCACGACGCAGCGGAAGCTCGCCGGCAGGTCGACGGCGAAGTCGCGATCCTCGGGCCGGACGAAGAGGACGTACTCATTGGCGCCCGCCTCCTGTTCGGCCTCGAGCCGGGCGAGACCGTGGATCAGGTTCGAGACGTACACGCCGATCCCGAAGTCGCGGACCTTTCGGGCATCGATGCCGATTCGGGCCACGGCGCAAGCCTAACCGGGCGCCTCACGCCGCGAGTTCGGCGTTGACCTTGCCGGCTCCCGTATCGACCGTTACCGGCTCCTGCATTGACAGTTGCCGTAACGATTCGTAGCCTCTCGTGTTGCGCGGTTGCACCTGAGCCGGATTGCGCGGCGGCCCGAGTTCGCGACCTTGTGGTGAATGAGATGCACCTGCAGCTCGATCAGGCCCGCAACGGCCCCCTGAACTGGCGTGACGACGTTGCCGTGTCGGCTGCCGACCCAGGGACCGAAGGTCCCCTCGTGCTCGGCTGCGTGGACTGCAGGGGCAGTCTCACGTTCGTCGGGCCTGACTTTCTGCTGGAGGCGAGACTGCGCTACCGGCAGAGGCTGTACTGCGGCCGCTGCCTGACTGCCTACGAGGAGGAAGTCGAACTGCCGCTCGCTTTCGTCGTGACCGGTCGTGCCGAAGAGTCTCCCCCGGCAGAGGACGGGACCGGCGCGCATGAACTCGAGCCGGAGGATCTCTCGACGCTCGTCGCGGCCGAGGGAGAGATCGATCTGGCCGTTCTGGTCCGGGAGCAGGTGGAGTTGAACGTGCCGATGAAGCCGATCTGCGATCCTGGGTGCCGCGGACTGTGCCCGCAGTGCGGAGCGAACCGGGAACAGGAGGCCTGCACCTGCGGCAGCGAGCAGTTCGACCCGCGCTGGTCCGGGCTGGAAGCGATCCGCGAACGACTTGGCGGCGATCTGAACCAGGACAACCGGCCCCGGACCACTCGGCAACCAACCTGAACCACCCGGCAACCAAACCTGAATCACTCGGCAACCAAACCCCTGAATCACTCAGCAACCAACCTGGACTACTCGGAAAGGAACTCCTGGAATGCCAAACCCCAAACGACGGCACTCGAAAGCGCGGCGCGACCGGCGTCGGTCGCACGACCACTTGAAGCGGCCGGCCGCCTCACTGTGCCCGAACTGCGGCGAAACCAAGCTGCCGCACCGCGCCTGCAGCCACTGCGGTCACTACCGTGGCCGCGACGTGGTCGAGATGGAGGACGTGCTGTAGCAGCGTTGCTCAGGCGTTACACTGGTGGCTTCTGACTTGGAGCAGACCCTGAATTGACGGATCGAGGTTCAGCGCGAACCCCAACCGTGATCGCCGTTGACGCGATGGGCGGAGACCACGCTCCCCGGACCGTGGTCGAGGGTGCGCTGCTGGCGGCGCGCCAGCGTGAACTGAGGCTCCTCCTGGTGGGTCGCCGGCCGATCCTCGAGCAGGAAATCGAGAGACTGGAGCCAGGTTCCGGCGCCCGCGGCCGAGTCGAGGTCGTGGATGCCGAACAGGTCGTCGGCATGGATGAGTCCGCGCTCGCGGTGCGGCGAAAGCGCGATTCATCGGTGCGCGTCTGCGCCCGCCTGGTCAAGGAAGGCCGGGCCCAGGCCATGGTGACCGCCGGCAATACGGGTGCCGCCCTGGTCGCCGGCAAGATGGTGATCGGCGTGGCGCCCGGGGTCGATCGACCGGCCCTCGCGGTGACCATGCCGCGGCGCGGCGGTCGAACCATCCTGCTCGACGCGGGCGCCAACGTCGACTCGAAACCTCACCAGCTCCGGCAGTTCGCGGTCATGGGCCACTACCTGGCGCAGCAACTGCTGCGGTTGCACTCGCCGCGCATCGGCCTTCTGTCGATCGGCGAGGAGGCCGGGAAAGGCACCGATCTGGTGCGCGAGGTGTTCAAGTCGCTCGACGCGACGGGGCTCAACTTCATCGGCAACGTCGAGGGCCGGGACGTGTTCAGCGGCGCGGCCGATGTCGTGGTCTGCGACGGCTTCGTCGGCAACGCGATCCTGAAGAGCGCCGAAGCGCTCGCGGAGTTCGTGGGCGGCCAGTTGCGCGAGGAGTTGGGCCGCACTCTCCGGTCGCGGCTTGGCTATCTGCTGGCACGGCCGGCCTTCGACCGTTTCAGGAGGCGGATCGACTACAGCGAGTATGGCGGGGCGCCGCTGCTCGGTCTGCGCGGCGGCTGCTTCGTCGCTCACGGGCGCTCGTCCGCTCACGCGATCTCCAGCGCGGTACAGCGCGCGGTGGAGTTCTGCGAAGCGGACACTCACCTGAAGGTCAGCGCCAAGCTCTCCGAGGTCGCCGTCGAAGCGGCGCCAAAGGCGGCAGCGGGATGACAAACGGGCCGACGAGGAACGGCCTGCGCGGGGCTTCCACCAACCACGCACGGCGGGTACGGATCGCCGGCACCGGCAAGGCGGTGCCGGACAAGGTGCTCACGAACGCCGACTTCGAACGGATCGTGGACACCTCGAACGAGTGGATCGTCGCGCGCACCGGCATTCACGAACGACGGGTCGCCACCGACGACGAGTACACCTCGGTCTTCGCCGCGCGGGCCGCTCGCGAGGCGCTGGAGATGGCGGGTGTGGAACCCGGTGACGTGGATCTCGTCCTGATCTCGACGGTGACGCCCGATATGCCCTTCCCGTCCACTGCCTGCCTCGTGCAGGAAGAACTCGGTGCGAAGGACGCGACGTCCTTCGATCTGAACGCGGGCTGCACCGGTTTCATCTACGGCCTTTCGGTGGGGCACCAGTACGTCGCCAGCGGCGCCGCCTCGACGGCTCTCGTGATCGGCGCCGAGTCGCTGACGAAGTACACGGACTACGAGGACCGCTCGACGTGCGTTCTCTTCGGCGACGGCGCCGGCGCGGTCGTGCTGCGCGGTGAAGACCCTCCGGCGCCGAATTCGGCGAACGGGCTGCCGGGCCTCCTCTCGGTGGCGATCCACAGTGACGGTTCGCTGGCCCACCTCCTCGAGATGCCGGGCGGCGGCAGCCGCAATCCTCCGAACCGTCCGGAGACCCTGGAACAGCGGCTGCCCTTCATCCGAATGCTCGGCAACGAGACCTTCAAGGTGGCGGTCCGCACCCTGGCCGAGGTTTCCGGCGAGGTGCTGGCCGACGCCGGCCAGGCGCCGGAAGACGTCAAGTGGCTCATTCCCCACCAGGCGAACCGCCGGATCATCGACGCCGTGGGTCGCCGGATCGAGGTCCCCGCCGACCGCGTGTACGTCAACGTCGATCGCTACGGCAACACATCGGCCGCGTCCATCCCGATCGCGCTCGACGAACTGAACCGCGACGGCCGGATCGACTCCGGGGACCTGGTCCTGATGGCGGCCTTCGGCGCCGGGCTGACCTGGGGCGCCGCCGCGGTCCGCTTCTAGAGAAACAGCAGGGATTGTGCAGATGACGGGGGTGGCGTACGTCTTTCCGGGCCAGGGCTCGCAGCGGGTCGGCATGGGCCGGGCGTTGGCTTCGGCCTTTGCGGAGGCGCGGGCGGTTTTCGAGGAAGCGGACGACACTCTCGGCTTCGGGCTGTCGACGCTCTGCTTCGAAGGGCCCGAGGACGAACTCCAACTGACGGCCAACACGCAGCCCGCGATCGTCGCCGCGTCGGTGGCGGCGCTTCGTTGCTACCGGGCTCGGGGCCTCGAAACGGAGGCGCCGGACTTCGTCGCCGGCCACAGCCTGGGCGAGTACTCGGCCCTCGTCGCGGCCGGCGCGCTGGAACTGGGAGACGCTCTGCGTCTGGTACGCGCCCGGGGCGAGGCGATGCAGAAGGCGGTGCCGGTGGGCGAGGGCGCGATGGCAGCGGTGCTTGGCCTGAGCGTGGAGGACACGGCGGAGGTCGCCGCCGAAGCGGCCGGTGAAACGGGCGGTGTCTGCCAGCTCGCCAACCTGAATGCGCCGGGCCAGATCGTGATCGCCGGCTCCAGCGCCGCGGTGGAGCGAGCCGCCGTGCTGGCTGGAGAGCGGGGCGCGCGCCGCGCCATTTCGCTGCCCGTCTCGGCGCCCTTCCACTGCGCCCTGATGGCGCCGGCCCGGCAGACGATGGAGCCGCTGATTCAGGCGGCGCCGATGGTGGACCCGCGGGTGCCGGTGGTCTGCAACGTGGACGCGGAGCCTTTGACGACCGCTTCCTCTGCCAGGCACGCGCTGGTCCGTCAGATCGACGGCCCGGTGCGCTGGGCGGAATCGGTGACGGTCATGGCGGCCGCGGGTGTTGGTCGACTGACGGAGTTCGGGCCCGGCAAGGTGCTTTCGGGTCTCGCCCGTCGGATCGATCGGAAGCTGAAGGTCCGCACAGTGGCCGAACCGGACGACATGGAGTGACACCGTGAGCATCTTCGACCTGAGCGGACGCACAGCCCTGGTTACCGGAGCCTCGCGCGGAATCGGCCGCGCCTGTGCCGTGCTGCTGGCCCGGCAGGGCGCCCGCGTCGTGCTGGCCGCCCGTAGCGAGGGACTCCTGGACGAAGCGGCGAACGAGATTGCCTCCTTGGGAGGCGAAGCCCACGTGTTGGCGCTCGATCTGGCGGATCACGAAGAGGTACCCGCCGCGGTGCGCCAGCTTCCGAAGGACTTCGCGGCGGTCGACATTCTCGTCAACAACGCCGGCATCACAGCCGACAATCTGCTGGCCCGGATGACCCTTGACCAGTGGCAGCGGGTGCAGGACGTGAACCTGACCGGTGTCTTCGTCCTGACCAAGGCGCTCGTGCGGGGCATGATGCGCCGCCGCTACGGACGGATCGTGTCGGTGTCATCCGTCGCCGGTGTGCTCGGCAACGCCGGGCAGGCGAACTACGCCGCCTCCAAGGCGGGGCTGATCGGGTTCAGCAAGTCCCTGGCGCGCGAGTTGCTGAGCCGCGGGATCACGGTGAACGTCGTGGCGCCCGGCTTCATCGAGACGGACATGACCGCCGCCATGCCGGAGGGTGCCGGTGACCGGTTCCTGGAGCAGCACGGCGTTGTCCGTCTCGGCACGGTGGAGGACATTGCACCCGCCGTGCTGTACCTGGCAAGCGAGGAAGCCTCGTACGTCACCGGCGAGGTCCTCAGCGTCAGCGGCGGCATGACCTGAGAAGCTTGCACGGCGGAATCCCGGAAAGCGGCGCTGCGCGCCGAATGCCGGCCAGATGGCCGGCGCACCCGGTTTCTGCCGTACAAGCTTCTGGCCCGTTGGACGGATCGCCCTCGTGGTGGCATAGTCTCCGTCTGTCAGCGGGCCGGAAACGCCAAACTCCCTCGCCAAACTTCCTAATGGGGAACCAGAATGTCCGTAGTCGAAAAGGTCAATAGCATCATCGTCGAGCAGCTCGGAGTCGATGCCGACGAAGTCACTCCGCAGGCCAGCTTCACCGATGACCTCGGTGCGGACTCGCTCGACATCGTCGAGTTGGTCATGGCCTTCGAGGAGGAGTTCGGCATCGAGATCCCGGATGAGGATGCCGAGAAGATCGGCTCCGTCAAGGAAGCCACCGACTACATCCAGGCGCACGAGGGCTCCGAGTAGCGCGCCGTCTCGGGCCGGCGCCGGTCGGCTCCGCAGCCTGAGCGCGAGTTCGCTGACACACGGATTCGTGCAGCATCATGAGCGGCCGTAGACGCGTCGTCATCACCGGGGTAGGCCTCGTGTCTCCGCTCGGGGTGGGTACCGAAGCCACCTGGGCCGGCCTGATGGATGGCCGGAGCGGCGTCGGTGCGCTGACACGGGTCGACGCGGACCTGTACACGACGAAGATCGCCGCCGAAGTCCGCGACTTCGACGCGGCGCGTTTCATGCATCGCAAGGACATACGTCGTGTCGACCTCTTCATCCAGTTCGCCGTCGCCGCGGCGGCGTTGGCCCGCGAGGACTCCGGCCTCGAGATCGACGAGGGCAACGCCGACCGCGTCGCCACGGTCGTCGGTTCAGGCATGGGCGGCCTGCCGCTGATCGAGCACATGCACGACACGTTCCGGGATCGCGGACCGCGGCGGGTATCGCCGTTCTTCATCCCCGGTCTGATCGCGAACATGGCGTCGGGTCAGATCTCGATCCGCCACGGCGCCAAGGGGCCGAACACCTGCCCCACGACCGCCTGCACGACCGGCCTGCACGGCGTCGGCGACGCATTCCGCCTGATTCAGCACGGCTACGCCGACGCCGCCTTCGCCGGCGGCACGGAGGCGACGACCTGCGATCTGGCGATGGCCGGCTTCGGGGCGATGAAGGCGTTGTCGGTCCGCAACGACGAGCCTGCCAAGGCGTCGCGGCCCTGGGACAAGGGGCGCGACGGCTTCGTTCTGGGCGAAGGCTCCGGCGTGCTGATCCTGGAGGAGCGCGAGGCGGCCCTGGCGCGCGGCGCCCACGCCTACGCCGAGGTCCTGGGGTACGGCATGAGCGCCGACGCCTTCCATGTTTCGGCGCCCGAACCTACCGGCGACGGTGCGGCGCGTGTCATGCGGGCGGCTCTTGACGACGCCGGGATCGCGGCGGAACAAATCGACTACGTCAACGCCCACGGCACCTCGACGCCGCTCGGCGACATTGCCGAGGTCCGGGCGATCAAGCGCGTCTTCGGCGACCACGCCTACCGGTTGGCCGTGTCGTCGACGAAGTCCTCGACCGGTCACCTGCTGGGCGCCGCGGGCGGCGTCGAAGCCGGCCTCCTGGCCCTTGCCGTCGACCGCCAGGTGTTGCCGGCGACGCTCAACCTGGACGAGCCCGACGAGGAATGCGACCTGGACTTCGTGCCCCACGAGCCGCGCGAGTCGAAGGTCGATGTGGCGCTGACCAACTCCTTCGGTTTCGGCGGCACGAACGGCGCGTTGATCATGGCCCGCGCCTAGCTGCTAGCTGGCGGACTGCTATTATCGCCTCACAATCCGCAGTTTTCAGCAGGTGCCCCGCGCCAGAAAGGAAGTGCACATGGCTGCATCGTCCACAATGAACCCTGCTACCAGGTCGGGAGGGTTGGCCCTGATCGTCGGAGTCGTCCTCCTGGTGCTCGCGTCGTTCCTCTTTCCCGGAGGCGTGGTGGACCCGGTGGACCAGACCGACTTCTCGGCCGCGCTCGGGGCAGCGGCGGCGAACGCCAGCCTCGCGCATCTGGCGTCCATGCTGTCGATCATCGGGATGTTCCTCTACGGTTACGCTGCGTTCACCTGGCTCCGCTTGGCGCAGAAGGGGCCCGGCGGTATGTGCCTGCGGCTAGGGGCGTATGTGAGCATGTTCGGGTGGAGCCTCTACGTCGTCGCGATGGGCATGAGGCACTTCAGCGTCCACCTGATGCAGCGGGGAATGCAATCCGGCGCCGATCAGGCCATGTTCGAGTCCCTTGCCACGAACACGTACGTAGCGATGGCCGGTGTTGTCATCGCGCTGGTTTCCGTCTATCCCATCGGATCCGCTCTGGTGGGCCTCGGCCTTGCCGCCCGCTTCGATTCAATGAGCATCTTCAAGCTGGCCTCCTACGGATTCGTCCTCGTAGGAGTCGGCGGAGCGGTCAACTTCCTGGTCCTGCAGCACGTTGCGGGGATCGAGCCCCTGGTGCTTCTTGTGAACGACAACGCGATGCAGGCATTGGGTTCGCTCCTCTTCGTCATCATCGGGGTGGGAATGTACCGGGGCAGGAGCGAACTCACGTCAGAGGCCTAGCAGCTCAGTTCGCGGGCGCGGAAGCCGCTTGACAGTCCGCACCTTCCGGTGCAGTATCCACGCCTCCTGGAGCCATTTCGGCCCGTTTCGCCTTGCACCGCGTCATGAACTCACCGGCCGACACTTCCGCGTTCGTCGCTGCCTCCCTCGCTCCGGCGACGGGGATTGTGGCGACGTCCTGGTGGGCTCACGGTCACGGCAAGGGCTGAACCCGGGCCAGGTCCCGGTACGCACGGTCCGGGACGAGGGAACGCAAGAAGACCTCCTTTCGGATCGAAGGAGGTCTTCCCGTTTGAACCCGACAACCGACGAACCCCGAACCGCGACTTCTACGGAGGTCGCCCAGAACGCGACGCCTGCAGAGGTCGCGCGGAGCGCGACTTTGGTCGCGTCGTTGACGGAGGCGCCGAGCGCGTCCGGCGACGAGGTGCGCGCGCTCTCGGAGCAAGCGGACTGCCTGGAGGTCCGCGCGGATCTGGTCGGCGACGTGGGCGTCGAGTGGTTGCGGGAACGCTTCGCCGGTGAGCTCCTCTACACGCTGCGAAGCGAGGCGGAAGGCGGCCGCGCAACGGTCGACCCGGAACGGCGAGCGGCGCTGTTTGCCGCCGCGCAGGCGTACGACCTCGTTGACATCGAGGCGGACCGCGATCTCGGCAGGGCCGTCCTGGAGGCAGTCGAACCCCGGCGCCGCGTCGTGTCGTGGCATGGCCGGGCGCGGAACCTGAAGGTTCTGCGGGGCCGCTTGAGACAGGTTTCAGGGGTCGAGGCGCGGCTCTACAAGCTGGTGACCAGGGCAGAGAACTCCGGCGAGGAGCTCGTGCCGCTCGAGCTGCTGCTCGGCTCGAACCGGGGCGATGTCGCCGCCTTCTCGATGGGCGCCACAGGTAGCTGGACCCGGCTTGTGGCGCCGCGTCTCGGCGCCCCGTGGATCTACGGCGCCGCGGGGCCGCTCGCCGCCGCGCCCGGCCAGCCGTCGATCGAACGGTTGCGGGTCGACTACGGCCTGCCGAACCTCCACCGCGCATCGCGGCTGTTCGGCGTCGTCGGCCATCCGGCGGCCCACAGCCTGTCGCCCAGGCTCCACAACGCCGGCTACCGCGACCGCGGCGAGGAAGCCCTCTATGTCGCCTTCGATGCGCCGAGCTTCGAGACCTTCTGGCGCGAGATCGTCCTCTCCGACTTCTTCGACCGGGCCGGTCTGCCGCTCTGCGGCCTGAGCGTGACCGCGCCGCACAAGGCGGCGGCGCTTGCAGCGGCCTCCGAGGCGGGGGACCTGGCGCGCGCTGCCCAAGGCGCGAACACCCTGTTGCCGGGCCGGAATGGCGCCGCGAGCAGGCGGTGGAGGGCGGAGAGCACGGATCCCGAGGGGGTCACAGGCCCGCTCCGACGGGGCGGGTTCGATCTGGAGGGCCGCGAGGCGGTGGTCATCGGGGCCGGCGGCGCCGGTCGGGCCGCCGCTCTCGGTCTGGCCGCGGCCGGCGCCCGGGTCGCACTCGCCAACCGCACGGAATCGACCGGACGGGCTGCCGCCGAGTCGCTTGGCGTCGCCTTCGTGCCGCTCGAAGAGCTGGAACCCGGCGCCTTCGACATCGTGGTCAACGCGACGTCTCTCGGTCACCGGGCCGACGATCCACTGCCCTGCGACCCGGCGTCGCTTCGTGCCTCGGCGGCCGCGGTCGAGCTGGTCTACGGCGGCGGTCCAACCCCCTGGAGCCGGGCGCTCGCGGCCAGGGGCCTGTTGGTCATCGGCGGCCGGGAGGTGCTCCTGCACCAGGGGCTCTCGCAGTTCGAGGCGATGACCGGCAAGGCCTTGCCCTTCGAGGTCGCCGCCGCGGCCCTGGGTCTGGAGGGGCAACCTTGAAGATCTCAGCCGGCCTGCCGACGGGAGTGTCGGCCGCCCTGTTCGACAGCGCCAGGCGGCGCCGCCTGCTCGAGGCGCGCCTTTCCGCGCTGCTGGAGGAACGCGGTTTCGCCGAGGTCCTGCTGCCCATCCTCGACTACTTCGAGCCCTACCGGCCGTTGCTGACGGGTCGGCGGCTCGAGCAGCTCTACCGCTTCGTGGACCGGGACGGTCAACTGCTCGTTCTGCGGGGTGACTTCACTCCGATGCTGGCGCGACTGCTCGCCCCTCATCTGGACGAGCTGGAACTGCCGCTGCGTCTCTATTACCGGGGCGATGTCGTGCGTCACCAGCCTCTTCGTCCCGGTCGGATGCGCGAGTACTCCCAGTTGGGCGCGGAACTCCTCGGCGGCGACGAGGCCGAAGCGGACGAACAGATGCTGACCCTGTTCTTCGACCTGCTGCTCGAGGCACGAGGGGAGGCCCCCGCGGACAGGGGCGGCGAGGAGCACGCTCTGCGCGTCGTGCTCGGCGTGGCCGGAGCTCTCGACGAGGCTCTGCTGGCCGCTGCCGGCGAGCAGGAAGCTCCCGACCTCGCGCAGCGCATCGCCAGCCGCGAACGGACCGCCGCCCGGAGGGCCGGTCTGGCCGATGTCGTCGAACGCGGCTACCCGACCGACCTCTCGGTGCTGGGCGGCACGGCAGAGGCGGTGTCCGAGCTGCTCGGCCTGCGGGATCGGTTGTCCGCCGCGTACCGTGACGCCGGCGTCGAGATCGAGGTTGACCTCGCCGAGTTCGCCGCCGCCGCCCTCGACCCGCGGATCAGCGTGGGCGCGGGCCCGCGCGGCTACTACGACGGCCTGATGTTCGCTGCCTACGCGCCGGGGACCGCCCTGGCCCTCGGCGTCGGCGGTCGCTACGACAAGGTGTTCCGGTCGCTCAGCGGCGACTGCTCGGCGGTCGGTTTCTCGTGCGGTCTCGACCTGCTGTTGGACCTCGGCAACGCGGAGACGCGGTCATGATCACCTTCGGTCTGCCCAAGGGGCGGAATCTGGGCCCGGCGCGCGCCTCCCTCGAGACCGCGGGGCTGAACCTCGACGGCCTCGATTCCGCGCGCCTGCGTCAGCGGTTCCCCGACCAGAACGTGCTGGGGATTCCGGTCGAGGTGCTGTTGCTCAAGGACTGGGACCTGCCGCTCTATGTCGAGCACGGGATCGTCGACTGCGCGATCGTCGGCTCGGACGTGCTTGAAGAGACGCAGCCCGACGTCTTCCGGCCGCTCCAACTGAAGGACGGCAGGAGCCGCCTGTCCCTGATCGCCGAGACTCCGGAGCTGCCGAAACGGAGCGGCCAGCTCCGGGCGGCGACCCGCTATCCGACCTGGGCGGCGCGGCTGCTGGCCGCCCGGAACCTCCACGTCGAGGTGATCCACCTCACGAGCTCGATCGAGCTTGGACCGCTGCTCGACCTGACCGACGTGGCGGTCGACATCGTTCAGACCGGCGGCACGCTCCGGACCCACGACCTGCACGAGGTCGAGGTGCTGGCAGAGGTGGCGCCGACCTTCGTCGTCAACCGGGCGTCGTTTCACGCGCACCGCGGGCGGCTGAGCGGGCTGCTCGGCTCGCTCGAAGAGACGGAGACCGGCGATGGCTGAGGCCGGCGGCAGCGCGCTTCGCATCCTCGCCGCGGGGAGTTCCGCCGGACGGGAACGTCTGGAACTCCTCGACCGGCGGGGCCGCGGCGGCATTGCGGCGGAGATCCGCCGGTCGTCGGCCGAGATCGTGGATCGGGTGCGGGCCGGCGGCGACGTCGCCCTGCTCGAGGCGGTGCGCCGCTTCGATGGCCATGACGCCCCCTCGGCCGCCGCGCTGCGCCTTGCCGGTGATCGCCCGCGACCAGCCGGCGACGAGATCGAGCCCGCGGTTCTCGACGCGATCGAGCGCGCCCGAGGCGCGATCGAGGCCTATCACCGCGCCCTGCTGCGCGGGCCGGGAGTCGAGCGCGTCGACCGGAACGGCGTCCGGATCGAGGAGCGTCGCATCGCCATTCGCCGGGTCGGCCTCTACGTGCCGGGCGGCCGCTTCCCGTATCCGTCGACCGTGCTGATGACCGCGGTGCCGGCCCGGCTCGCCGGCGTGGAGGAGATCGTCGTCGCGACGCCGCCCCGGGCCTACCGGGACAGTCCGGTGCTGCGGCACGTTCTGGATCTCGCCGGAGTGGACGAGGTGTGGGGTATGGGCGGGGCCCATGCGGTCGCGGCGCTCGCCTACGGCACGGAGTCGGTCCGTCCCGTCGACCTGATCGCGGGGCCGGGCAACGCCTGGGTCGCGGCGGCCAAGCAGCACGTTGCGTCGGATGTCGGCGTCGACCGGGACGCCGGGCCGTCCGAAGTCGTCATCGTCGCCACTGCCGGTGCTCCTGCAGAGTGCGTCGCCGCAGACCTGCTGGCGCAGGCGGAGCACGATCCGCTGGCGGTCGCCGTCCTCGTCACCGACAGCGGCGCGCTCGCGGAGAGCGTCCGCAGCGAAGTCGACTCGCGGCTCGCCGGCCTGCCGACCGCTGAGACGGCCGCGGCGGCCCTCGAGCGGTACGGAACAGCCTTCGTCGCCGCCGACCTGGACGAGGCGATCAGTCTCGCCGAGCGCATCGCCCCGGAGCACCTGCAGTTGATGGGCGAGGCGGCCGAGAGAAGGGCCGGCGAGCTCCGGAACGCCGGCGCGGTGTTCGTCGGCGCGTCGTCGCCGGTCGTGTTCGGGGACTACGTAGCCGGTCCCAGCCATGTTCTGCCCACGGGCGGCAGCGCGCGCTTCGCCTCCGGCCTCGGCACGGACGACTTCCAGCGGCGCAGCCACACCGTCCGGTTCTCCACCGAAGCCGCGGCGGCCTGGGCCGGCGCCGCCGAGACGCTGGCAGCCACGGAGGGTCTGGCCGCGCATGCCGCGGCGGCCGGGCTGCGCCGCGAGTCCGAAGATCGGGAGACCAGGCGATGAGCGGCCGCGTCGAGAGAGCGGCGGCCCTCGTGCGGCCGGAGGTGCGCGAGCTGTCGCTCTACTCGCTGCACCAGGTCGAAGCCCGCTACAAGCTCGACCAGAACGAGGCGCCCTGGGATCTTCCCCGGTCGCTCAAGCGGGAAGCGCTGGCCCGGCTGGCCGACCGGCCCTGGTCGGAGTACCCGGACTTTCACGCCGACCGGCTGCGCCGGCTGATCGGCGATCTCCACGATTGGCCCATGGAGGGCGTCCTGGTCGGCAACGGCTCCGGCGAACTGATCACGACTGTGCTCGAGGGGGTCGTCCGCCCGGGCCAGGAGGTGCTCATCTGCGACCCGAGCTTCAGTCCCTACAGGACGTTCGTCGGGCGCGCGGCCGGCGTGCCGCGGCACCTGGAACCGGCGCCCGATCTGCGCCTGCAGATGGAAGAGCTCCAGGCCGAAGTCGAGCGAGACCCGCGGCGGCCCGTGCTCCTGTGCACGCCGAACAACCCGACCGGGGCGGCGGTTGATCCCGAAGTCGTGGAGCGTCTGGCGCGGTCCCTCGACGCGGCCCTCCTGCTCGACAACGCGTACGGCGAGTTCTGCCGCCACGACTACCGGCCGCTGGTGCGGGCGAACCCGAACGTCATCCTGTTCAGGACCCTGTCCAAAGCCTGGTCGCTGGGCGGTATCCGTCTTGGCTACCTGCTCGCCGCGCCGGAACTCGTCGCCCAGTTGATCAAGGTCAAACTGGCCTACAACGTCGGCCACGCCGCGGCCACCATCGGCGAGGTGGCGCTGGAACACGCCGGCCGTTTCCCGCGCCGGGTCGCGGTCGTGCGGGCGCGGCGGGAGCAATGGACGGCGATGCTCCGGGGCTTCGGCTTCGAGGTCTTCGACTCGGAGGCGAACTTCCTGCTCGCCCGCCACCCCCGCTGTACCGAGCTCCGCGACGGTCTGGCGGCCGAGGGCATCCTGGTCCGGGACGTGAGTCGCTACCCGGGCCTGCGCAACTGCATGCGGATCGGAATCGGCGCCGGGCTCGCCCTGCGTGCGACCCGGCAGGCCCTGGCAGGGATGTTGGCGGCCCCCGACGTGGAAGAAGGTCCAGAACCCGGCGCTGCGCGCCGAATGCCGGCGGGGACGCCGGCGCACCCAGTTTCTGTCGCGACGGCCCCAAACGCGGGAGGGAAACGATGAGAACAGCATCGATCGACCGGAAGACCTCAGAGACCCTGGTCCGCGCGAAGCTGTCGCTCGAAGGAGGCGACCGCCGGATCGACACGCCGAACGGGTTCTTCAGCCACATGCTGGACGCGCTGACGCGCCACGGAGGCCTGGGACTCGACCTCACAGCCCGCGGCGATGTCGAGATCGATCTCCACCACACGGTGGAGGACACCGGGATCGTGCTCGGCGACGCGCTCCGGGAAGCGCTTGGCGACCGCGCCGGGGTGCGCCGCTTCGCGCACGCGTTCGCACCGCTCGACGAGGCGCTGGCCCGTGCCGTGATCGACCTCTCGGGCCGGGGGTCGTTCCACTTCCGGCTGCCGCCGGACCTCGAGCACGCCTGGGTCACGACTGAGTTTCCGCTCACCCTGGCCGGCGACTTCTTCGGCGCTTTCGCCTCTCGCGGTCGGCTCACCCTCCACCTGGACGTGCTCTGCGGCCGCAACCCGCATCACGTGGCCGAGGCTGCCTTCAAGGCGGTGGCTCTCGCCCTGCGTGACGCGGTGTCGCTCCCGGCCGGGGCGGCCGCCGAAGTGCCGAGCACGAAGGGGAGCCTCACCGCATGACCGGCACGGAAGCGACCGTGATCGACGCCGGCGTCGGCAACATCGGCAACCTCGTGCGGGCGCTCCGGCACCTGGGCGCCGAGGTCGAGGTCACTTGCGACCCGGCGACGATTCGCGCCTCCCGCTGCCTCGTGCTGCCGGGGGTCGGCGCCTTCCGGCCGCCGCGGGAGGTCCTGCGCGGCGCGCCCGAGGAGGCCATTCGCGCCGCCCTCGACGACGGCGCCACGCTGCTCGGCATCTGCATCGGTTACCAGCTCCTGTTCGAAAGCAGCGAGGAGTTCGGGACGACGGACGGCCTTGCCCTGCTCCCCGGCGGGGTCACCGAGCTGCCAGGTGGCGTGCCGCTGCCCCACATCGGCTGGAACCGCGTCTTCGCGGTCAAGGAACACCCCTTGCTTGCGGACTCGACGGACGACGACCACTACTACTTCGTCCACTCCTTCGCGCCCCAGGATGTGCCGGAAGAGTGGGTGCTCGGGCGGTGCCGGCACGGCCGCAGTTTTCCGGCGATCACCGGTCGCGGGCGGATCGCCGGCACCCAGTTCCACCCCGAGAAGAGCGGCGCCGCGGGCCTGCGGTTGCTCCGCAACTACCTGGCCTGGGCCGGCGACCTGGCCGCCGGGGCCGATGGAGGAGCCTCAGGGGTCGATGGAGGAAACAGTGCAACTGCTGCCGGCAATTGATCTGCGAGGCGGCCAGGTCGTGCGCCTCGAGCGCGGCGACGACGAGCGGCGCACCGTCTACGACGCCGATCCGGGCAACGTGCTCCGCCGCTACCGCGAGGCCGGAGTCGCCCGCATCCACGTCGTCGACCTGGACGCGGCGTTCGGTGGCCCGCCGCAGCGCGGCGTCGTCCGGGAACTCGCGCGGTGGGCGGCGCGCGGCGGCATCCAGCTCGGCGGCGGCCTGCGCGACCGCGAGGCGGTCGAGTGGGCTTTCGCGGCCGGCTGTGAGCGGGCCGTGGTGACCTCGCTCATCGTGCGCGACTTCGACGTGTTCGCCGATCTCTGCCGCGAGCACCCGGGACGCATGGTCGCGGCGCTCGACATCGACGGCGGCGAAGTCCGGCTCGCTGGCTGGACCGAGTCGGCCGATCGTTCGCCGGCCGCGCTCTGCGCCGAACTGGCCGATCTGCCCATAGCCGCGGTACTGGTGACCGACATCTCGCGCGACGGGATGATGCAGGGCCCGAACATCGACCTCGCCTGCCGGATCGGCGACCTGGCCGCCGCCCCGGCGATCCTCTCGGGCGGGGTCCGTTCGGCGGCGGATCTGGAAGCCGCCGCGCGGCGGTCCGGGATCGAAGCCGCGATCGTCGGCCGGGCGCTCTACGACGGTTCGCTCAGCCTGGACGAGGCGATCGCTGCCTGCGGGAGCGCCTGATGAGAGCCACGATCGAACCGACCGGCCTGACGCGCCGGATCATCCCCTGCCTGGACGTCGCGGCCGGCCGCGTGGTCAAGGGCGTCCAGTTCAAGAACCTGACGGATCACGGCGACCCGACCGAGGCGGCGGCCCGCTACGCCGCCGAGGGCGCAGACGAGATCGTCTTCCTGGACATCACCGCAGCGCCCGAGCGCCGCGACACGGACCTCGACTGGGTGCGCCGGACGGCCGAGCAGGTGTTCATTCCGCTCAGCGTCGGGGGCGGCGTGCGCAGCGTGAACGACGGTCGCAAGCTGCTCCTCGCCGGCGCCGACAAGCTGGGGATCAACACGGCGGCGGTCGCCGAGCCGGAGCTGTTGACGCGCCTTGCCGAGCGCTTCGGGAGCCAGTGCGTCGTGCTCTCGGTCGACGCGAAGCGCCGGGAGGCGCCCGGCGCGGAAGGCCCGAGCTGGGAGGTCGTCACCCACGGCGGCCGCACCCCGACGGGGCTCGACGCGCTGGAGTGGATCGAAGCCGGAATCGAGCGGGGCGCCGGCGAGATCCTGCTCACCAGCATCGACAGCGACGGCATGCAGAGCGGCTATGACCTGGAACTGCTGCGACGGGCGTCGGCACTGTCGCCGGTGCCGGTCATCGCCTCCGGAGGCGCCGGCACCCTGGAGCATCTGGCCGAGGCTTTGGACACCGACGCCGCGGCGGTGCTCGCCGCATCGATCTTCCACCAGTCCACGTACTCCGTGGGAGCGGTCAAGGAGTACCTCGGCCGCCGCTATCCGATCCGCATGTGATGAAGAACCGAGGAGTCTGCGCGGCAGAAACTGGGTGCGCCGGCGTGTCATCGGTGCGTCCGGTGACGGACGCACCGACTGTTTCGCGTGTGGCGCGGCTTCGCGCCACCCGGGTTCCCGCCGGCATCCGGCGCGAAGCGCCGGTCTCCGGTTGTTCTGCCGCGCCAGAGGAGACGAACAGATGACAACCACAGCGATCGACCCCGCGGCTCTCGTCTACGACGATCGGGACCTGCTGCCCGTCGTGGTCCAGGACGTCCTTTCGGGCGCGGTGCTCATGCTCGCCTACGCCAACCGGGAGGCCGTGGAGCTCACGCTCACCACAGGCGAGGCTCACTTCTTCAGTCGGTCCCGCCAGGAGTTGTGGCGCAAGGGGGCGACCTCGGGCAACACGCTTGCGGTCGTCGAAGTGCTTCAGGACTGCGATCGGGACGCGCTCCTGGTGCGGGCGCTGCCGGCCGGTCCGGCGTGCCACAACAACACCCGGAGTTGCTTTGAGCCGAACGCGGCCGAGTTCGAGCTCGGCTGGCTGGGGCGGGTGCTTGCCGAGCGGGCGGAAGCGTCACCGGAGGAGAGCTACACGGCGCGCCTCCTCGAGCAGGGCGTCGACCGGATCGCGCGCAAGGTCGCGGAGGAAGCGGGGGAGACGGTGATTGCCGGCGTCCGTGCCGACGCGGAGCCCGAATCGGCCCAACGCCGTGACGATCTCGCGGCGGAGGCCGCCGATCTTGCATACCACCTGCTGGTCCTGCTGCAGGCGACCGGCGTCGGGATCGCCGACGTGGCCGCCGAGCTGGGTCGTCGCCACCATGCCGCGGGAAGGCCTTCGTCATGAGCCGGCCCGCCGCGGCCATTGCCCACACCCGGGAGTTCCTGGCCGACACCTCGACGCCTCTCGGCGTCTACAGCAAGCTGGCCGCGCACGCGGACGGAGACGGCGCCGCCCGCCGCTTCCTGCTCGAGAGCATCACCGGCGGCGAGCACGTTTCGCGTTACAGCTTCCTGGGTGCGAGCCCGTCGCAGGTGTGCCGCGTGTACCTCGACCGGCTGGAGACGGAAGACCTCCGCCGTGGCGGCGACGTTCAGATCGAAGCCGGCGACCCGCTGCCGAAGCTGCGGCGCCTGCTCGACGGCGTGACCGCGGATCCCGCGCCGCCGTTGCCGTTCGCCGGTGGCTGGACCTTCGCCTTCGGCTTCGACGCGATCCGGCTCGTCGAGCCGTGCCTGGTCGATCATCCGGCCGGCCGGCCTCCCGACCCGTTCGATCTGCCGGTCGCCATCCTCGCCCGTTTCGATGACGTGCTCGTGTTCGACCACGCCCGCCAGCGGATCGTCGCGGTGGCGAACGAGATCGAAGGCGAGTCGACGGCGGCGGATGCCGAGGTCCGGCTCGATGCGCTGCAGGCGGTCCTGGAGAGCCGCGGCGTGACGACGGCGGCCCGGGTCGAGGATCTCGGGGTCAAGGCGGAGACCGCCGACCCAACCCTGGACGATGAGGAGCACGCCCGCGCGGTCAACATCGCGAAGGAGTACATCGCCGCCGGCGACATCTTCCAGGTCGTCCTCGCCCGGCGCTGGAAGATCGACCTCGACGTGCCGCCCGCCACGGTCTACCGGGCGTTACGGCTCGTCAATCCGTCTCCGTACATGGTCCTGTTCGAGGCGCCGGAAGTGTCGCTGATCGGCGCCTCGCCCGAGATGCTGGTACGGCGCACGGGGCGTCGCCTGGAGGTGCGGCCGATCGCCGGCACCCGACCGCGCGGCAGGAACGCGGTGGAGGATCGGGTGCTGGCCGAAGAGCTGATGGCCGATCCGAAGGAGCGCGCGGAACACGTGATGCTCGTGGATCTCGGGCGCAACGACTTGGGGCGGGTAGCAAAGCCCGGCGGCGTTTCGGTCGCCGAGTTCATGATCATCGAGCACTACAGCGACGTGATGCACATCGTGAGTTCGGTCGAGGCGGAGCAGTCGGCCGAGGCCGGGAAGGGCGCCGGCTCGGCACTCGACGCCCTGCTGGCTTGCTTCCCGGCCGGCACGCTGTCCGGGGCGCCGAAGATCCGCGCCGTGGAGATCATCGACGAACTCGAACCGGAGGCGCGTGGGATGTACGGCGGTTCGGTCGGCTACTTCTCGTTCGGCGGCGACATGGACGCCTGCATCACGATCCGGACGCTGGCGGTCGTGGACGGCGAAGCCTCGATCACCGCGGGAGGCGGCATCGTCGCCGATTCAGACCCGGCGCGCGAGGCGCAGGAGACCCGGGACAAGGCGGCGGCGCTGCTCCGCGCGGTGGCGCTGGCGCGCGAGCTGGAGGGATAGCGGAGCGCTTGCCATGATCCTCGTCATCGACAACTACGACTCGTTCACCTACAACCTGGTTCAGATGCTGGGCGGGCTCGGCGCCGAACTGGAGGTGGTGCGCAACGACGTGGAAGGCGTCCCCGACCTGCTGGGGCGCAACCCGGACGGCGTCGTCCTGTCGCCGGGGCCGGGCCGGCCGGAGGACGCGGGAGTCTGCATCGATCTGTTGCGCGCGACGCCCGACGTGCCGCTTCTGGGCGTCTGCCTTGGGCACCAGGCGCTGGGATCGGCGTTCGGCGGCACGGTCAGCAGGGCGCCGACGCTGATGCACGGCAAGACCTCGGAGGTCGAACACCGTGATCCGGGGGGTCTCCTCGCCGGGCTGCCGTCGCCCTTCGTCGCCACGCGCTACCACTCGCTGGCGGTCGAGGAGGAGAGCCTGCCGGAGTCGCTGGAGCCGCTGGCCTGGAGCGAGGACGGGACGCTGATGGCGATGCGGCACCTCGAATTGCCGTATTGGGGCGTCCAGTTCCATCCGGAGTCGGTCCTCACGGACACCGGACCGCAGCTACTTCAGAACTTTCTCGATCTCTGTGGAGAGAACCATGACTGATCTCGACCTTTCGGCGCTGCTGCGGACCGCGATCGCCGGTGAGGACCTTCCCGCGGCGACGGTTGAGGAGCTGTTCGGCCGCTTGATGGACGGCGAACTCTCCGAGGTGTGGAAGAGCGCCTTCCTGGTCGCGCTGGCGGCGAAGGGCGAGTCGGTGGGCGAGATTGCCGGCGCCGCGCGGGCTATGCGGGCGCGCGCGGCCCGGGTGCCGCATACCAGCGCGTATGTGATCGACACCTGCGGCACGGGCGGCGACGGCCGGGGCACGTTCAACATCTCGACCGCGGCCGCGCTGGTGGCGGCGGCGGGAGGCGCGCGGGTCGCCAAGCACGGCAACCGCGCCGTTTCGAGCCGCTCCGGCTCGGCGGACGTGCTCGACGCGCTCGGCGTGCAGCTCTCGGGCGACACGGAGGCGCTCGGCCGTTGCCTCGACGAGGTCGGCATCGCCTTCCTGTTCGCGCCGATGCTCCACCCGGCGATGGCCCAGGTCATGCCGGTGCGGCGCGAGCTCGGCGTGCGCACGCTGTTCAACGTGCTGGGACCTCTGACGAACCCGGCGGGTGCGAAGCGGCAGTTGATCGGCGTCTTCGCGGCGGAACTCGTCGAACCGATCGCGCACGTGCTGCTCGAACTCGGCAGCGAACACGCGATGGTCGTTCACGGCGACGGCCTGGACGAGATCACGACCACCGGGGCGACCGCGGTCGCCGAGGTGCGGGGCGGCGAGGTGCGAACGTTCGAGGTCCATCCGCGCGATTTCGGGATTGCCGAGGCGGCGCCGGAAGATCTCCTCGGGGGCGGTCCCGAGGAGAACGTGAAGCTGATGCGCGACGTGCTCGCCGGGGGCGGAGGACCGCTGGCCGACATCACCTGCCTCAACGCCGGCGCCGCGTTGCACGTGGCCGGCCGGGCCGACGGGCTGGCCGCCGGTGTTTCGGCCGCGTTCGAGGTGCAGCGTTCGGGGGCGGCAGCCGCGAAACTCGAACAGCTCGCCGGCTGGGCCGGTTGGAGTGGCGGAGGGGCCGAGGACTGACGTGTCGGAAGTACCCGACATCCTGCGCCGCATCTGCGAGCAGCGGCGCCAGCGCGTGGCTCCCGAGCCTGGGAGCCCGGGCGGCGCGATCCGCGAGCCTGGTTCCGCCCCTGGGAAGGCGGGCATCCTGCCCGCATCCGGCTCTGCCTTGCCCACTTTGTCTGCCGGCGCGCCCGGCCGCCGTTTCCTCGACGCGATCGAGGCTCGCCGCGGCCGGGCGGTGATCGCCGAGATCAAGATGGGCTCGCCGAAGCTCGGCGACCTCAGGGGACAGTTCGATCCGGTCGCGCGGGCCGAGACCTACGCGGCGGCCGGCGCCGCCTGTCTTTCCGTCGTGGTCGAGCCGGACCACTTCCACGGCAGCTACGAGTTGCTCGCCGAATGCACCGCCGCCTCGGGCCTGCCCGCGGTGGCGAAGGACTTCGTGGTGGCCGACGTGCAGCTTGAATGGGCGCGTGACGCGGGCGCGTCCGCGGTGTTGCTGATCGCCGCGCTCTACGACGGGGCGGAGTTGCGCCGGCTGGCGGCTATCGCGCGGGGTCTGGGTCTCGTTCCCCTGATCGAGACCCACGACGACGAGGACTTCGAGAAGCTGCGCGCGAGTGGTGGCGGCGACAGTGCCGGCGACCCCGAGTGGCAACTCGTCGGGATCAACAACCGCGACCTCCGCACCTTCGAGGTCGACCTGGAACGGAGCGCCGACCGCGTAGGTCGCCTGCCGGCGTCGGCTCTCAAGGTCGCCGAGTCCGGGATTCACACGGCCGCCGACCTGGCGAAGCTGCGGCGGGCGGGCTTCGACGCCTTCCTCATCGGCGAACGCCTGGTGCTCTCCGGCGATCCGGCCGCCGCTCTGGCGGAGCTGCTGGGTGAGAGGACGATCTGTTGAAGGTCAAGATCTGCGGCGTCACCACGGCCGCCGACGCCCGGCTCGCGGTCGACCTCGGCGCCGACTTCATCGGCCTCAACTTCTACCGCCCCAGCCCACGCTGGATCGACGTCGAGCAGGCCGCAGACATCCGCGCTGCTATCGGTGACTCGGCCCAGGCGGTCGGCATCTTCGTCAACCACACCCGCGAGCAGGTCGAGGCGATCGACCGGCAGGTCGGCCTCGACTACCTTCAGTTCAGCGGCGACGAGAGCCCGGAACTCATCGCCGGGTTCAGGGGCCGCGCTATTCGCGTGCGCCGCATCGGCGGCGCGGCGACCCCGACCACGATCCCCGACGAGGACTGCTGGGCCGTCCTGATCGACCGCGCCCACAAGCGCCTCTACGGCGGTTCCGGCGAGAGCTGGGACTACGCCGCGGCGGCCGACCTCGTCCTGACGCCGGGCGCCGCCGGCGAGCCGCGCCGCCTGTTCGTCGCCGGCGGCATCGGCCCCGCCAACGTCGCGGAGGTCGCGGCCGCGGTCCCCGGCGCCTACGCCGTCGATACGTGTTCCGGTGTCGAGTCCTCGCCCGGACACAAGGACCGCGCCAAGCTGGAGCAACTGTTCGCCAACCTCGCCGAGGGAGCAGCACGATGAGCGTACGAACACCCCTCTCCACGAAGGCCATGGAACCCGACGAAGGCGGCCGCTACGGCGTCTACGGCGGCCGCTACGCGCCGGAGACCCTGATGGCGCCGCTCGAGGAGCTCAGCCGCGCCTACGACCGGCTGCGACGCAAGCGCGCCTTCCAGCGCCGCCTGAAGCATCTGCTGGAGCACTACGTCGGCCGCCCGACGCCGCTCTACGTCGCTGAGCGGTTGACCGAGCATCTCGGCGGTGCGCGCATCTACCTCAAGCGCGAGGATCTGCTCCACACCGGCGCGCACAAGATCAACAACGCCCTGGGCCAGGTGCTGCTGGCGAAGGAGATGGGCAAGACGCGGATCATCGCCGAGACCGGCGCCGGCCAGCACGGTGTCGCGACCGCGACCGCCGCGGCGCTCCTCGGGCTCGACTGCGTCGTATACATGGGCGAGGAGGACATGCGCCGCCAGCGCCTGAACGTGTACCGCATGCAGCTTCTGGGCGCCGAGGTGGCGGCCATCGACGCCGGCAGCCAGACGCTCAAGGACGCGATCAACGAGGCGTTCCGCGACTGGGTCGCGAGCTTCGCCGACACCCACTACGTCCTCGGCACGGTGACCGGTCCAGAGCCCTATCCCCGCATGGTGCGTCAGTTCCACAGCGTGATCGGGTCCGAGGCCCGGCGCCAGTTGAAGCGGCAGACGGGCACGGCGGATCCGGATGTCGCGATCGCCTGCGTCGGCGGCGGCAGCAACGCGATGGGCCTGTTCTCCGCCTTCCTCGACCGTCCGGACGTGCTGCTCGTCGGGGTCGAAGCCGGCGGCCGCGGGCCGGACCTGGGGGACCACGCGGCGCGCTTTTCCGGCGGCTCGCTCGGGGTGCTCCACGGCGCCCGCACGCTGGTCCTCCAGGACGAGGAGGGCCAGGTTGTCGGCACCCACTCCGTTTCGGCCGGGCTCGACTACCCGGCGGTCGGCCCCGAGCATGTGTTCCTGCACGCGCACGGCCAGATCGAGTTCACGTCGGCCACCGACCAGGAGGCGATCGACGCCTTTCACCTGCTGTCGGCCACGGAGGGCATCCTGCCGGCGCTCGAATCGGCGCACGCGATCGCCGAGGTCACGAAGCGGGCGCCGGGGATGGACCCCGACCAGGTCATCATGGTGAATCTCTCCGGCCGCGGCGACAAGGACGTGGAATCGGTTCTGGAGTACGGAGACGACAAGTGACCCCTCTCCGCAAGCGTCCCTTCCGCAACGGCGCCATCGCCGCCGCATTCGCAAGCTGCTCCAGGCAGAAGCGAGCCGCCTTCATTCCCTTCCTGGTCGCCGGCGACCCTTCGCTCGAAGCCACGCCCGACCTGCTGCGCGCCCTGGTCGCCGGCGGCGCCGACGTGATCGAGCTCGGCGTCTCCTTCAGCGATCCAATCGCCGACGGTCCCACGATCCAGCGTGCTTCCAACCGGGCTCTCGCCGCCGGTTCCTCCCTCAGCGCGGTGCTCGGGATCGTCGAGCGGCACCGGGAGGAACTGGGCGTTCCCATCGTCCTGTTCACGTACTACAACCCTGTCCACGCCCGCGGCCTTACGACCTTCGCCGCCCAGGCCGCCGACAGCGGCGTCGACGGCGTGCTCTGCGTCGACCTGCCGCCCGACGAGGGCCTGCGGGAACTCCAGCCGGCCCTCTCGGAACGCGATGTCGACTCGATCTACCTGATCGCCGCGACCAGCACCAAGGAACGCATCGACCGCGCCGCGGCGGCATCGAACGGCTTCGTGTACTACACGGCCCGCTCCGACGTGACCGGCGAGCGCGACGACCTGATCCCGACGCTGGAGCGGGAGGTGAAGCGGGTCCGCCGCCGGGTCCGCCTTCCCGTCGCCGTCGGCTTCGGCATCTCCACCCCCGAACAGGTCGAGGAAGTGGCCCGGGTGGCCCACGGCGTCGTCGTCGGCAGCTCCCTGGTGCGGCTGGTCGAGGAGAACGCCGGCGAAGCCGACCTGGCTACGCGGCTGGAACGCCGCGTCGGCGAACTGACCGCGCCGCTGGGCCGGTAGAGCAACAGTTGCCCTCGGTGCGCCGGCGTAGGTTGGTCGAAGATGCGGCCGAGGTGGAGGCGCTCGCCAAGTAGGGTGCCGCGGCGCCCGGCGGTCGAGCCGCCGGCAAGGCTGTTGCGTAGACGGGCGACGCCGCGTCTCAGTCCACCTCCGCGCCGGCATCCGGCGTCGGCACCGACACCGGTGCGCGGATCAAGGAAGTGACCCCCGTCGTTTCGTCGCGGACGCCGACGGCAACCTGGTAGTCGCCTTCCGGCAGGTTCATCGCCACCTCGAAGCGGTAGGCGTCGTCGATGGCCGCGACGCCGTTGCCGCCGCCAACGAGGAGGGACCTCTGGCGCACCGTGGTGCGGGCACCGTCGTCCTCCTTGATCGCGAGCAGCCAAAGGCGAAGCTGGCCGGTCTCCTCGCCCTGGAATGGGAGCGCCAGGATTGCCTCGGCGGGGACGTTGACGGCGACCGTTAACGCGTGGGCGTTCTTCTCAATCGGTTCGGTCACGCCGAAGCCCACGCGCGCCTGGAGCGGGTTCTCCGCGTTGCCCAGGTAGGCGACGGAGAGCAGCCGCTCGGCGAGGCGTTCGTCGACGGGCTTGTCGCGGTAGCTTCGCCGGTACTCGACCGTCCGGCCCTTCGCGGCGTGTTTGGCGAGTTCGACGCTTACCTCCCGGATCTCGCCGGGCTTGCGGTCGTCGGCGTGGAAGCCGAGGGAGTAGGAGGCGGAGAGCTGCGTCGAGACGTCGTCCAGGAGGATCGCCAAGTCGTTCGCGTTGACCAGCGCCTTGCCGCCGGTCTCCGAAGAGACGATGTGCAGCCCGCTCTGCGCGTTCGTTGCGCGTAGGGAGACGTTCTGGAAGCTGGGTGTGGCGTTGGAGTTGACGAACGAGATATCTGGAGTGGCGTTGCGCACGCCTGCCGCATCGAGGCTGTAGAACGTGACCCGGTTCGCATTGGCGTGTGCCGAAACACGGTTGAATCGGCGGCTCTCGTCGTACTGCACCATTTCGGACATCGCCTCGGAGGGCGCGGTGGGCCTGAGATCCCTGCAGAGCTGATTGCCGAGGTAGTCGAACACGGAGATGCCCGGACGTTGCGGCAGGCCGTTCGTCACATAGACGACCGCCTTCTTGCCCGGCACGCCGGCCAGGGTGGTGACCAGGTCGGCAAGGCCGTCTACCGCGACGGCCGCGTTCGTCGTCTCGTTGTCCGCGTACTGTCTCGCCAGACTAAGGAGTTCGCCCCAGTTGTCCCGGCAGGGGTGACAGGAATCCGCGTTCTCGCAGGCCTCGTGGCTGTCGATCAGGCTCCTGATTGCGATTAGCCAGGCTCTGTCGCCGACTTGTACCGCGCGGGCGAGTCCTTTGGGGCGTCTGGCGGCACCCCCCAGGATCGCGTCCAGGTCGCGAGTCGGCGGCACGAGGACCTCGACGCGGTTTTCGAACCTGGCCAGCATGAAGCGCGCGTTCATCGTGCGCCAAGGTTCGACCGCTGCTTCGAGTTGTCTCAAGAGCCGCGTCCGGTGCGCGGGGTAGAGGTTCGCGTCATCCAGATAGAAAACGACGGTGAGCGCATCCTCGTCCCCGTTGCCGGCCGTCGCTGGCGGTTCGTTCGCGGCAGGCTCCCTCGCGCCGGTTCTGACCGCCGCCCGCTCGTGGAAGACCGTGGACTCGTAGAAGTTCGCGATCTCGACCGGCGCTCCGTCGACGGAGATCTCGAAGTCTCCAGATTTGAGGCCGTCCACCGGGCGCCCTTTGCGGTCGGTGACGACGACATCTACCTCGACGACGTGAACCTCGACCGTGTCGACGAAGGTCTCGGCTGGTTGGGCGCCGAGCCCCGCCGCAAGGCAGGTGCCGAGCAGCGGGGCCAAGGCCCAGAGAGTTCCGATGCGGTTTCTCATGGCGGTCCCAATGGTGTCATGGGCGTTGGCGATCAGTCGCAGAGGGGAGCGCAACCCACGTTCTGACACCAGATGAGGTCATCCGTGCATGCTTCGACACACGAGCCGAAGTCATCTGGCCCACACTGCGTTCGGCACCTTCTCCACTCTCTCTGACAGTCCAGCCAGCACTCGGTGCACTCGTCAAGTTCGCCCGACGACTTGGCCTCGGTGGCCGTTCTGCACTGCTTCGCATCGAGCGGACGTGTTGTCCTCTTGGCGAATGGGAGCGGTGCCGGGGTGTCAGGGGTGGGCCGCGACGCGCGTTCGTTCGTGGTCTGGTTGTCCTTCGCCCAGACACCGGGCGCGACGGTCTCGCCCGGCGCGGGAACCGGTTTGCCGGAGTCCGTGCCGGCGAATCCGACCGCCGCCAACAGCAGGATTCCTAGGGTGATCGACAGAGCGTTCTTCAGGGTCTCTCCTTTCGTCCGATGTGGACGGTTGGTTGTTCTACCTCGGCGCCCATCCGACCGAGCACCGGGTGCGCGTCCCTACAAAACGCTAGCGACCGCGGCCCGAAAAGACCGGACACCAGTTGACCAATTCCGGCAAGATTCACTCAAAACCGGCCAGATTCGTGCAGGGGCATGTCGCCGGAACGCTCAGAGGCGGGCGGTCTTGAAGGCGAGTGGCGAAACGGGTCGGCTGGCCCGCTCCTCCGAACCCGACCTGGCGAGCCCCTTGGGCCGCTGGCGCCGCGGACGGGCAGCGCTGTGGAAGTGCTGCCCTGGGCCGAGAGCACGGTGAGCAAGTAGAAGGTCGTAGCAGCCGCCTCGTGCGTCTGGACGGCGGCTAGAGCTAAGATGGCGCGCATCCGTGGTCGGACAATCGTTTCCCTGGAACGCCAGGCCCACTTGGCTGTGCTGGTCTGGCGGAAAGGGCTCGGCATGGGCTCTCCGGGAGCTTCGAGCCGAACCGTCCTTTGAGGTCCGGGGGCTGATCAGCCTCGTGAACGAGAAGAACGGCCGGGTGATTCTTCACGGCGTGCGTCATACCCTGCTCGAGCGGCAGGCGGAGGCGGTCGGACTACCGTTGCGGTTCATTCCGCTCGACTGGACGTCGTCGAGAGGCGAACGCAATGCCGCCTTGGCCCGGGGTTTCGGAAAAGTGCGGGCGGACGGGGCGGCTTGTGTCGCCTTTGGAGTCTCGTGGGAAGCCGGTTCGATTCGGACTCTGTGGCCGGATTGCCCGAGGACGTCGACTCTTGCGGCGGGAACGGCGAGTTCCACACGTTCGTGGAGTGGGCGCCTGGCTGGGAATGCCGCGTGGGGGTCGAGCCGACTCGCACGATCGAGGTCTACGACTTCGCGTTTGCGGAGATGGAAGCGATGCCGGAGCGCGAACCAGCCACCGACACCGGTGCCGGCGTCGATCCGGTTCGCGCGGCGCATGGCTCCGCGCCGCCACGGATCGATCCGTTCAGCCGCTTCGCGAGGCTGGATCGCGTGCGACGCCACGTCGACCGCAACCTTGCCGAGGATCTGGACGCCGCCGCGGTCGCCGGCGTCGCCGCGATGTCGCGCACGGGATTCTCCCGGTACTTCCGGGAGCACGTCGGGATGACGTTCGCGGGCTGGATGGCACACCGCCGGATTGAACGTGCCTGCCAGCTCCTGCGCGAGAGTAACGACGCGGTGAGCAGGATCGCAGACGCGGTCGGCTTCCACAGCGAGAGGACGTTTCGCCGAGCCTTCCACGAGCATATGGACTGCAGCCCATCGGAGTTCAGGAGGAAATCGCTTGAGGAGAGCGGTTGAGGTGCTGCCTAACCTCAGGCACCGGTCGGCCGTGTTCACGTTGTGGGTTTCGACAGCGCTGATGGCGTTGCCAGCGCTGTCCCAGGCAACGGAAGAGGTTCGCCTCCTCCGGGCGCGGATGGAAGAGCGAAATGCGGCGATCCGGACCGCCCACCTTGACCTCCGTTTCCGCGACGTCGATCTCGACGGCACGAAGGCCGACGGTCGGGTCGAGCTGTACTTCGACGGCGCGAACTACCTCCAAAGGCTCCATCTGGGTGGCGCCGTTCTGGTCGAGATCGAGAAGGACTACGTCCTTCACCGATACACGATCGATCCTGACGGGAACCCGACGCCGGTTTCGACGAGCGACACGAACGGGAAGATCGAGCGCGCCTTCTGGAGCGTTCTGCCTTCGCTAGCGCCGGAACCTGCGAATCTCGTTGACGAGGGATCGGAATCGACCACAAGCGAGGACCATCTGAAGATTGCCCAGGCCGGGATGGTCTTCTGGATCGACAGGGAGACGGGCGACGTCGTGCGGACCGAGCGCTCGGACGCGGTGTCCGACTTCGAGGACTTCGTTGTCCGGGACGGCTTGCGGTTCCCGACGCGGGTCTCGACGCGCTCAGTCTCGACCGGCGAGATCGTGACCCTGGAAGTGGAGCACGTTGAACTCAACGGGTCGGTGGAGGCGGCGCTATTCGTCGTGCCGGAGCCGTAGCTGGCGCGATCTGTAGCGGCCCCGGCAGGTTCGAGCGCGGAGACGTGGCGGACACGTTCGCTCGATACGCGCCCCAGTAGCCCGGCGGCGGTCAGAATGGGTTGACGACGGTCAGTGACTCGATCTCCTGACCGTCCTGGAGGTCTTCGCTGTAGAGCACCTTGCAGTCCGACTCCAGGGCGGCCGCGACGATCAGCGAATCGTAGAAGCTGAATCTCCACCGCCGGTGGACCGAGAGCGCCCGTTCGTAGAGGGAGATACTGGGGAAGATGGAGCACAGCGGATCCAGCACCTCACGCAGGTAGCGAAGCGTTTGTTCGTCCGAGAGTGGGCGCTCGAACTTCCGCAGGGCGACGTTCAGGAACTCCTGTACGACCTGGGAACTCACGACTCCATCGCCCGTGCCCAACGCATGCTCCACGAGGCCGCGCGCCCTTGTCCGCTTGTCGGGCTCTCGGTGATCGAAGCTGTACACGAAGATGTTGGTGTCGAGAAAGAACTCAGCGGGCATTCATCTCCTCCCGCGAGAATCGCCGGCCGCTCGATACCTCCGCCATCGCATCCATGAGGCGGCGGTAGTCCCTGACCCGGCGTTCGCCCTGCTGGCTTCGGGCGTACTGTCCGAGCCAGACACGGAACTCCGCGTTCAGAGTAGTCCTTCTCCGCCGGGCTTTTTCGCGAGCCGCGTCGATGAGCTTCTCGTCAGCACTGAGAGTGATGTTCCTCACGTTCTCCTCGCCATTGCAGTGTGCACGAGGAGGCAGTGTACACGAGTCCAGTGTCCCGCGCGCGACTCAGTTCCGGACAATCGCCATCGACATCGTTCCCTGGGCCGAGAGCAGGGTGCGGGAATAGCGCTGCGCTGCCGGCCTAGCCGGCCATCATCCGCACTACCTTCTCGGCGATCGTGTACACCGCGAACCCGATGTACATCACGGAAGCGATGCCCACGAAGAAGATGTTGATCCAGCCGGGTCGCGCCGACTTCGGCAGCTTCGTCATGTTCATGTACAGGAGCAGCGGCACGTAGACCGCCATGGCGAATCCGCCGATGAGCGCCGAATAGAACAGGAAATCGAGTCCCGCCGTGCCCCTTCTCTCGAAGAAGGCGACGCTGGCCGTTCCGACGACGATCGTCGCGGCCACCAGGACGAGATACCACTTCTCCAGGGAGAGCCGCCGGCCGAACTTGAAGCTGGTGTGGAGCATGTCCGCGAAGATCCGGCTGCCGCCGTCCACGCCTCCCAACTGGGAGCTGAACAGCGCCGCCATGCCGACGAAAAGGAACAGGTAGTGCCCGGAGGTGCCCATGCTCTCTTCCAGAATCCCGGCCAGATCCCACACCAGGCTCCCGCGGCTGGGAACGAGACCTTCGGGATGCAGTACGGCGAGTGAGCCGAAAATGAACAGGAACATCGTGAAGCTGCCGAGGATCCAGAAGCAGAAGACCTGATCCACCCACACGTACTTCATCCAGTCCCGGAAGCGCCGGCGGTTCTCCTCCGACTCGGGATAGACGTAACCGGCGTCTATTTCCTTGACTTCGTGTTTGTGTGTCGGGCTCATGAGCGGCGGCATCCGTTGCCCCATGCCGATCTTCTTTTCGCGCAGGTAGTAGGCGTAGTAGAGATTGCCGAGGCCCCCCAGTCCCGCGAAGACGAGCGCGCCGAAGAACTGGCTGAATGCGAACGGCGGACGTGCTTCGCCGTCCACTGGCGGGATCTCGACGGGAAAGTCCGGGAAGCGCCCCACGTTCAGCAGACCGCGCCAAATGTCACCGAAGAGATCCGCTGATCCGATCTCCCAGACGACGTAGATCAGGCCTACGACGATGATGGCGACGAGCCCCATGATGCAACGTTCGACCGCGGTATAGATGACCTTGGGTCCGAAGAGAATGGCCGCGATCACGGCGAACACGATCGCGGTCCACACCCACTCCGCCCAAAGCCACTCGGGGAGGCTCTTGTTCTCGATACCGAAGATCAGGCTGCGAAGGGAGACGCCGGTCTCGCGAGCCCAACCTGGAAGGAACTTTCCGACGACGACGAGGAAGACCCAGAGGTAGACGATGAGCTTGACGACCCGGACCATCCCGATCAGGGGGCTTTCGCCTGTGACCACGGTCCAGCGTCCGACCTCGACGTTGATCCAGAGTTGGAGGAAGATCCCGATCGCGGCCGCCCAGATGAGTTGCGCTCCAACGATCGATGTGATCCACGGCCACATGATCAGCTCGCCGGAGCCGATCGCGATGCCGGCCATGACGATGCCCGGGCCCATCATCTTGAAGAGCGCGGTCTTGCGCTTCGGCAGCTCAGCCTGTTGCAGCGGCGGGACGGGTACGGGCATGGGCAGGTCCTTCGAGTTTCGATGCAGGAGTGTTGTCGAGGGACGTGAGACTACGGGTACGGGCCGGTCTCAGTTCGCAGCTTCCCGATTCGGAACGGTGACGGGTTCGCGAATGAGTGACATGACCCCCGTCGTCTCGTCCCGGACGCCGACTGCGACCTGGTATCCGCCCTCCGGCAGGCTCATCACGACTTCGACGCGGTAGGCACCGTCTACGGCCGGGATGCCGTTCTCGCCGCCGCCGGCGACCGTCTTCTGGCGGACGGTGGTCCGGGCGCCCTTCTCGTCCTCGACGGCGACGAGCCAGAGCCGGACCTCGCCGCTCGCGTTGCCTGTGGCGCCGGTCTTCCCGGGCAGGGTCACGATCGCATCAGCCGGCACGCTGACGGCGACCGCCAGCTCGTGGACCTTCTTCTCCAGCGGCGTGGTGCCGCCGAGCTCGACGCTCGCTCCGAGAGGATTCTCCGGGGCGCCCAGGTAGGCGACCGACAGCAGCCGCTCGGCGAGCCGTTCGTCGAGCGGCTTGGCGCGGTAGGTGCGGCGGTACTCGATCCTGCGGCCCTTGGCGGCGCCGGGCGCGAGCAGGACCCTGATCTGCCGTACCCGGTCCAGCTTGCGTTCGCCGGCGATGAAACCGAGGGAGTACGAGGCCGCGAATTGCTTCGAGATGTCGTCGAGAAGGATCGCCAGGTCGTTGGCGTTGGTCAGCGCCTTGCCGCCGGTCTCCTGTGCGAGGAGGTGAAGCCCGCTCTGCGCGTTCATCGCGCGCAGGCTGACGTTCTGGAAGCTGGGGCCCATCCGGGGGTTGTCGAGCGAGATGTCGGGGCTGGCGCTTCGCAGGCCGGCGGCGTCAAGGCCGTAGAACGTGACCCGGTTCGCGTTGGCGTGGGCTGCTATCCGGTTGAAGCGGCGGCTCTCGTCGTACTGGGTCATCTCCGACATCGTCTCGGAGGGTGCGCTGCGCCGGAGGTCCCTGCAGAGCTCGTTGCCGAGATAGTCGAGAACCGAGATCCCCGGCCGTTGCGGCAGACCGTCCGTGATGTGCACGACCGCCTTCTTGCCCGGCACTCCGGCGAGCGTCGTGACCAGGTCGGCTAGGCCGTCGACGGCGATGGCCGCGCTCGTCGCCTCGTTGTCCGCGTACTGTCTTGCCGCCGAGAGCATCTCGCCCCAGTTGTCCACGCAAGGGCGGCAGAAAGGCGTCATTCGGCAGATCTCGTAGCTGTCGATCACGCTCTTGATCGCGAACCGGCGGGCACCGTCGCCGTTCTGGATCGCACGTGGCGACCCCTTTGGCACGGCCGCGGCGCCGGCCAGAATTGCGTCCAGATCGCGCGTCGGCCGCACGAGCACTTCGAGCCGGTTGACGAACCGCGCGAGCATGAAGCTCGCCTCCAGGGCTCGCCACGGTTCGACCGCGGTCTCCAGGCGCCGCAGCAGCCGGGTGCGGTGAGTGGGGTAGATGTTCAAGTCGTCGAGGTAGAAGACGACCGTCAGCGGCCCGCCGTCCGCGGCGCCGGGACGAGGCTCGCTTCGGACTGCAGTGCGCGTCTTGTTGCGGCGGCCGGTTCGTTCCTCCACCGCGGAGATCGCTGACTCGTAGAAGTTCGCGACCTCGATCGGCTCGCCGTCCACGTAGAGCTCGAAGTCCTCGCGGTTCAAGCCCTTGACCGGACGGCCCTTCCTGTCCGTGACGACGACGTCGACCTCGACCACCTGCACGTCGACGCTCTCGACGAAGGGCTGGGTTGGCTGGGCCGAGAGCGGCGCCGCGCTGGCGAGGCCCAGCAGCGAGGCGAGCAGGAAGATCGCCAGGAAGGCGCCCGCCGCGATGCCCCCGTCACGCGTGCGGAGCAGGAAGCGAAGGCGCCAGGGCGGTTCGTTCATCGCGTAGCAGGCTTCCTCTGCCGCTTCCTGCGGAAGCGCTTCATCACGTCAGACGAGCGTCGCCGTGAACGGATTCACGAGCGCGACACCGCAGCCTGTGAAGTCGCGCGTGTTGCGGGTCGCCAGGGGGAGCTGATGCTCCAGGGCGGTAGCGGCGATCAGCATGTCGGCCTGGGTTCGCGTTTCGCCGGTGGCCTGGAATCGGCCGCGGAGGTCTCCGGCACGGCGCGCTACGGCTTCGGTGACGGGCAGCGCCTCGCAGTAGACGTCCATGAACTCGCTGAACCAGGTTTCCAGTCGTTGCGCCGGCCGCCACGACAGCCCGTAGCGGACTTCCTCCACACTGACCACGCTGAAGCCGAACGGCGGCTTCACGGTGGTCGCCCATCGCTCGACCGCAGGGTCGGGTCGCGGCCGACTCAGTTCGGCCACGATGTTCGTATCGAGCAGGATCACCCCACGCTTGCCCGCGAACGGCCGGACTCGCCGTCTTCGTGTTCGTCGAAGTCGTCGAACCAGCCTTCCCGATTCCGGCGCTCCGGGATCTGCAACTCATGGTCCTCGTCCGCGCAAATGGCACGGAACTCGGCGAAGAGGTCGGCAAGGGTTCTTGCGGACCGTCGTTGCCTTCTTTCCACCGCGTTGAGAATGTTGGGGTTCACCACGGCGGCTACCAGTTGGTCTCGGTTGAAGATCTTCTGAGGTTCGCTTTGGGACCTGCGAACTACCTCGGAGAACTGCTGCTTCGCGGCGCCGATGCGCCAGGAGGTCGTATCCATGATGGACACGTTATGGGGGCCGATATGGACAAGTCAAGCCGCTACGATGCTGGACTGATGCTGCGGCCGATTGTTGCTCCATGGCGATGAGGACGCCCCGTTCCAACGCCGCCCTCCAGGCCGTGGTTGCCGGCCTCCTGTTCTCGACCGGCGGCGCCGCGGTCAAGGCGACGGAACTCGATGCCTGGCAGGTGGCGGGGATGCGCTCCGTCGTCGCGGCCGCCGTGCTGCTGCTGGCGATTCCGGCCGCGCGGCAGTGGGCCGGCGGTCCGGGACGCGGCGGCCGAGCCTCCGCGCCTGCCTGGTGGCGCGACCCGGCTCGACGGCGGGCCCTGCTGCTGACCCTGGGAACCGGCTTCTGCTATTGCATGACCCTGGTCCTGTTCGTCCACGCGAACAAGCGGACCACTGCCGCCGAGACGATCTTCCTCCAGTCAACGGCGCCGCTGTTCGTTCTGCTCCTGTCTCCCATCCTGCTGCGGGAGCGGCCTTCCGGCCGGCAGCTCCTGTTCGTGCCGCTGTTCGGCGCCGGCCTGGCGATGGCCTTCTTCGGCGGCGCCGATGCGGCCACAACCGCGCCCGATCCCCGGACCGGGAACGTGCTTGCCACCCTCTGCGGGCTGGCCTACGGTTTGACCCTGATCGGCCTGCGCGCCGCGGACCGCCCGGCGGCCGCGGCGCGATCAGCCGGCACGCCCGGCGGAGTGTCCTCTGCAGGGGACAGTAGCGCGGTCCGGCCCCCCGGCATCGCGGCCGCCGCCTGCGGCAACGTGATCGTGTGCCTCGCGTGTCTGCCGGTGATGGCGCCGCTCGGGTCCGTCGGGCCGGGAGACCTTCTGGTTGTGGCCTATCTCGGGCTCTTCCAGGTCGCTTTCGCCTACGTCCTCGTAACCCGTGCCGCGCGCTTCCTGCAGGCGCCCGTTCTTGCTCTCCTGCTGCTCCTGGAGCCGGCGCTCAGCCCGTTCTGGGCGATGTGGTTCCACGGCGAGCAGCCGCACCTGCTGACCTGGCTGGGCGGCGGGGTCGTGGCGCTGGCGACGGTGCTGCTGGCGACGGTGGTGCGGTCGGCGGACAGGTAGGGCTGCCACGGTCTGCTAAACAACCGCCATTTGCGGCGTCTTCACCATTGAACCCACCGGTGAGCCGGCACCAAGCCGAGGGCCGGGACCAAGGAGACGCCGCTTGACGAATGCAAGCCCGATGACCACAGAGCCGCCCACAGCGCCTCCGCCGATGCAGGACTCGGCCGGGACGGCGTTGCGGGAGCTGTTCGAAGAACATCATCAACTCATCTTCCGTACCGCCTGGCGGGTCACAGGCAATCCGAGCGACGCGGAGGACGTGCTGCAGACGATCTTTCTGCGGCTACTGAAGCGGCCTCCCGCGGCGCTTGAGACGGGGAACGCCGGCGGCTACCTGAGGCGGGCGGCGATCAACGCGTCGCTCGACCTGATCCGGTCCCGCAAGCGCTCCCGCCTGGTGGCGCTCGACCAGCAGTTGATCGAGGAAGTGGAGCCGGCCCTCGATGGCGCGAGCGATCCGGGTCGGCGTTTCGCGGGCCTGGAGTTGCGCGACAGGCTGCGCCGGGAGCTGGCGAAGGTGAATCCGCGGGCCGCGGAGATGTTCGTTCTCCGCTACTTCGAGGGCTACCGGAACTCGGAGATCGGCCCGATGATGGGGACTTCGCGGATGACGGTGGCGGTGACGCTGCACCGTCTGCGCAAGCGGTTGAGCCTGGCGCTTTCCGAAGAGCCGGCGGAAACGGTGCCGAGAAGCCCGGGACGGGGAAAGAACGAAGAAGGACTGGAAGGAATGGGGAGGGCGCGACGATGAGCGACCGCAACTCGAGGAATCGGATCCTGATGGACACGGCGCGGGCGATCGCAGCCGAGCAGCCGCCAGCCGCAATCGAAGCGGCCGCGGCGGAGAGGGTGCGCAGCGCCGTTGCCGCGGCGACCGCGGGCGCCGGAGCCGGCGACCTGGAATCCAGCGAGGCCGGCGCCTCGATCGAGACCCTGACCCGGTGCGCCGACTACCAGGCGCGGATGCCGGCTCTGGTCGCGGGTACCTTGCCCGAGGCCCAGCGCCTCCTGGTCGAGGATCACACCCGCGAGTGCATTCCCTGCCGCAGGCACCTGCAGGCAGTTCGTGCCGGCCGCGCCGTTTCGGACGCGCCGTCGGGTCCGGCGGCGCCGGCGCGTGTCGGCCGCTACTACGCGGCCGCGGCGGCGGTGGCCGGCGTGGCCGCCACGGGCGTCTGGCTCAGCCAGCAGATTCTGCAGCCCCCCCAGGACGGGATCGTCCAGGTCCAGAACGTCGACGGCAGGATGTTCGTTGCCGGTTCCGGCGGCGATTCGGACCTCGTTCCGCTCTCGCCCGGCGACGCGGTTGACGGCGGCGCCCGTATCCGCACCGGCGCCGGCAGCCGCGGCGTGTTCGAGCTGGCGGACGGATCGCGCATCGAGGCCGCGGGTCTCACTACGTTCCGCGTCGACGCCCGGCGCCGCGGCGATCGCATCCGGGTCGACCGGGGCAGCGTGATCGTTCAGGCGGCGGAGCAGGAGAACCGGTCGCTCGTCGTGTCGACCGAGGAGATGCTCGTGTCGGTCAAGGGCACGATCTTCGCGGTGACCCACGGCGTCAAGGGCTCTCGCGTCTCGGTGATCGAGGGCGAGGTCGAGGTCGAGAAGGGCCGCGAGCGGCACAACCTGCTGGCCGGCGATCAACTGCGGAGCCGGCCGACGCTGATCGCGATGACGCTGCAAGAGGAGGTCGGCTGGAGCCAGGACGCAGACCGCTACCTGGCGCTGCTCGAGGAGTTCAGGTCGCTGCGCAGCGAACTGAACCAGTTGATGGAAGCGGCGCCGGTGCGGCACTCGACCCGGTTGCTCGACCTGATGCCGAGCGATACGGCCGTCTACCTGGCGATGCCGAATGCCCCGGCGACACTCGGGGACCTGTTCGAGCTGGTGCGCTCGCGGGTGGAGTCGAGCGAACTGCTCGCCGAGTGGTGGAAGGAGTTCGAGGGCTCCGACGAGGCGGGCAGGATCGAAGAGGTGGTCGGTGCTCTGCGCAGCCTCGGGGAAGCGATGGGCGACGAGACGGTCGTCGCCGTCGTCGGTGACCTTGTCGAGGAAGACATCGCCCCGCTGGCGATCACCGAAGTGACCGACTCCGCCGCCCTGCGCGAGGCGATCGAGGGTCACCTGGCGGAGCTCGCGTCGGCGACCGACGAAACGCCGGTGAACATCGTCGAAGACCTTGCGGCGGCTACCGAGCAGGACGAAGGGCTCCTGCTGTGGATCGCCGACGACATTGCCGCGGCCTCGACTTCGCTGACCGCCCTGCAGACCGTGGCCGCGAACCGCAACGGCGCCGCCAACCCGTTCGTCGGTTCGCGACTGCACGGCCGGCTGGCGCAGCGCTACGAGGAAGGCGCGGAGTTGCTCGCCGCAGTCGACCTGGCGGGCGTCATCTCAAGAATCCGCGACGCGGCGGAGAACGAAGAGGACGAGGAGGGCACGGAAAGCGAGGAGGATGACGAGGACGTGGACGAAGTCGCGGTCTTCGCCTTCACGGGGCTCGACAAGGTCCAGGATCTCGTTGTCGCCCGCACCCAGGAAGGCGACCGGGCCAACGTGACGGCCGCGCTGAGCTTCGACGGCGAGCGTTCGGGAATCGTGTCGTGGCTGGCTGAACCGGGCGCGAACGGGGCACTGGACTTCTTTTCGCCCGACGCCTCCTTCGTTTCGGCCGGCGTGATCGAGGATCCTGGCACGATCTACGACCAGTTGACGGGCTTCCTGAGCGAACACGGCATCGACGTCGACGCGCCGATGGCCGAGGTCGAGGCCGAACTCGGGCTGTCCCTGCGCGACGACCTGCTCCAGCACGTGGGCGGCGAGTACGCGGTCGGCATCGACGGTCCGGTGCTGCCGTCCCCGGCGTGGAAAGCGGTGGCGTCGGTCTACGATGCGGACGCGCTGCAGGGTTCGATCGAGATGCTGGTGGAGAAGGCGACGGAGGTTCTCGGGAATCTGGAACGCGCCGGGGATGCACAGCTCGTTCTCGACGAGCAGGAATCGGGTGGCCGCACCGTTTACCGTCTAGCCTTGGAGATCGACGATGGCGGCGAAGCGGGCGAAGGCGAACGCGACGGCGCAGACGAAGAAGCCGCCGCCGGCGCGGCCCTTCTGCGCCTGCTCGAAACTCCGCAGATCTTCTACACGTACTTTGACGGGTACATGGTGAGCGCCTCCAAAGTGGCAACGATCGACACCGCGATCCGGTACCGCGGCAGTGGCGCGTCGCTGACCTCGAGCCAGGAGTTCCTCGATCTGCTGCCCGAGAACGGCTACGCCGACTTCTCCGCGATGGTCTACAACCGGCTTGCCGAGACGGCGAGCGAACTGTTCGACCTGCTGCCGACCGATGTCGCGGGCGACGATCACCAGGCCGTCGTCCGGGCGATCGAGGAACAGCTCAGCAGTCAGGGGCCGGCGCTCTACACGGTGTACGCGGGCCGCAGCGAGATCGTCGTGACGTCCAGCGGTCCGAGCCTGCTGGCCTTCACCGGGCTGGGTTCGCTGCCCGGACTCCGCAATCTTCTGGAGGACCTGGACTCGATCGACGACGGAGCCGATTCGGAACCGGAGGCCGAGCCGGCGGCCGGTGTGGACGACCAGGTCGCCGGGATCCGGACGGCGCCGAAGGACACGGCCCTTCGGCCGGCCGCTTGACGAGCGCCGGAACGGAGCGATGACCTCTTCGTGACGAGCACGGCGGCAACTGGCACGGAGGGGCAGAAGCCGGCGAGCGGGGCGTCGCCGCCCGTGATCGACCTCGACGGGCTGAGCGTCCGATTCGGCCGACACCAGGTCCTGGACGACCTGCGAGGCGCCTTCTCGGGCCGGGCGATCGGTCTGCTGGGGCCGAACGGCGCCGGCAAGACGACGCTCCTGAACACCCTGCTCGGCTTCTACAAGCCAACCGCGGGAACCGCCCGCCTGTTCGACATGGACATCACGGCCCAGGGCCGGGAACTCCGGCGGCGGGTCGGCTACATGCCCGAGCGGGACGCCTTCATCGCCGGCATCTCGGGCGTCCGTTTCGTGCGGCTGATGGCGGAGCTTTCGGGGCTGCCGCCCGAGGCGGCTCTCGAGCGCGCGCACGAGGTCTTCTTCTACGTCGGTCTGGGCGAGGCGCGCTACCGCAACGTGGAGACCTATTCGCTGGGCATGAAGCAGTTGCTCAAGCTGGCGCAGGCGATCGCCCACGGGCCGAGCCTCCTGTTCCTCGACGAACCGACGAACGGTCTCGACCCGCCGGCGCGCCTCCGGATGCTGCGGCTGATCCGCGAGATCCGGGATTCGGGCAAGGCGCGGATCGTCGTCTCGTCGCACCTGCTGCGCGACGTGGAGGAGTGCTGCGAGGAGGTGCTGGTCCTCAACCGGGGCAAGATCGCCACCTACTGCAACCTGGCCGAGGAGCGCCGCGCCAACCGCCGCTTCCTCGAACTGGACCTGGGCGCGGAGCGCGAGGGCGCCGGCAGCGCCTTCCGCGGCGCGATCGAAGGGCTCGGCTGCGAGGTCGCGGTGGTCAACCGGCGCCGGATCAAGGCCGTTCTGCCGCCGGGCATCGGTGTGCGCCACATCTACGCCTCGGCGATCGAGCAGGACGTGACGATTCGGCGCCTGGACTACAAGCGCACTTCGCTCGAGGACATCTTCCTCAAGGCGATGGAGGGCGACGATGGCCGTCTATGACCACGGCTACAGGGGCTACGGGGGAGCGCTGATGCCGGCGCGGAGCCGGTTCCTCGTCATCAGCCGGTACGGCCTGCGCGATGTCTTCGCGTCGCGGTTGTTCCTCGCCTTCTTCGCCTTCTGCTTCGCCTGGCCGCTCGTCCTGCTGGTCGCCATGTATCTGCGGTACAACGCGGAGGCGCTCGCCCTGATCAACGTCAGCGCCGGCGACCTGCTGGACTTCGTTCAGGTCAACACGTGGTTCTTCCAGAACCTGTTCCTGCGCGCCCAGTTGTACCTGGCCTTCGTCGTCGTCCTGGTGGTCGGGCCGTCGCTCGTGTCGGCGGACCTTCGCAACCGGGCGATGCCGCTCTACCTTTCGCGCCCGCTGACCCGGACCGACTACGTGCTCGGCAAGCTCGTCGTGCTCGGCGTTCTGGTGTCGGCGATCACCTGGGTGCCGGGGTTGCTCCTGTTCGCGATCCAGGCCGCGCTTGGCGGCGGCGAGTGGCTGGCGGAGCACTGGCGGATCGCGCCGTCCCTGGTCGTCGTGTCGACGGTGTGGATGTTGTGCATGTCGTTGCCGATGCTGGCGATCGCGGCCTGGGTGAAGTGGAAGCCCTGGGCGCGGATCGTGTTCCTGGGCGCCATCCTGAGCGGCACTGCCTTCGGCGAGTTCTACAAGCAGTTCTACGACTCCTGGCTGGGCAGCATAGTCGTGGCGTTCGACGTGACGGCCGCGCTCTCCTCTTCGGTTTTCGGCACGGAAGGGAGCGTCCAGATGCCGGGCGCGGCGGCCTGGCTGGCGGCGGTCGGGCTGGTGGCGCTGTCGGCGGCGCTGCTGTACCGGCGCGTGCGCGCGTTCGAGGTCGTCAAGTGAGCGGCGCGGCAAACATCACGCTCCGCGACGTCTCGAAGTTCTACGGCGACGTGCTGGGCGTCAACCGCGTCGATCTCGAGATCGAGCCCGGGATCACCAGCCTGGTGGGACCGAACGGATCGGGCAAGAGCACCCTGATGAACCTGCTCGCGGGCCTGCTCCGGCCGACCCGGGGCGAGATCAGCATCCTCGGCGCTTCCGCCTCTCGGCCGCAGGATTTGTTCCGCAACTTCGGCTACTGCACCCAGTACGACTCCTTCCCGCGGGGTGTGACCGGGTGGCAGTTCGTCTTCTCCTACCTGTTGTTGCACGGCCTGGGGCGGGGCGAAGCCGAGCGGCTCACCGCGCAGGCCCTGGAGCGGGTGGGCCTGATCGACGCGGCGCACCGGCGGGTCGCGGGCTACAGCAAGGGCATGCGTCAACGGATCAAGCTGGCGCAGGCGGTCGCCCACCACCCGCAGGTCATGGTGCTCGACGAGCCGCTCAACGGTCTCGACCCGATGGTCCGCGCCGAGACGATCGAACTGTTCCGTCAACTGGCCGAGGAAGGCCAGCACGTGCTCATCTCGAGTCACATCCTGCACGAAGTGGACCTGCTCTCTGACCGCGTCATCCTGATCTCGAACGGGTACATCGTGGCCGAGGGCGAGGTTCCGGGCATGCGGGAGGAGGTCGCTGAGGCTCGCGAACAGCCGATGCAGGTGTTCGTGCGCTGCGACCGTCCGCAGTGGCTCGCCGGCCGCGCCTTCGAGCTCGACCACGTGACCGAAGTGCAGCTTCACGACGACGGCGGCGGCCTTCACCTGCGCACCCGCGACGCGGACCGCTTCCTGCGCCTGGTCGGCGAACTGGTCGCCGAGGGCGGTGTGGAAGTCGAAGCCGTCGGGCCGGCCGACAGCGACCTGCAGGCCGTGTATCGCTACCTGATGGTCGACGAGGAGGAGCCGTCGTGACCGTGGTTCCCGAGGCCGCCGGTTCGAAGGGCGTCGACTGGACGCTCCTCGGCCGGCAGGTCGGCGGGCTGGTGCGGCTCGAACTGCGCCGGCTGCTGATGACGCGCCGGGCCGTGATCCTGGGTTTGGCGGCGTCGGTTCCGGTGGTCATCGTCCTGCTCGTGGGCTCGATACCGATTAGCGGGCAGACGGTGCTGGAGCGGTTCGGCAACCGGGTGGTGTACGAGACGATCTTCGAGACTGTCTTCCTCGGCGCGATCCTGTTCTTCGGCTGCCTGTACGTGTTCTTCAACCTGTTCCGGGGCGAGATCCTCGAGCGCAGCCTTCACTATCTGCTGCTCGTGCCGCTTCGCCGGGAACTCGTCGTCACGGCCAAGTACGTCGCCGCGGTGGCGGCGGTGGCGCTCCTGTTCATGGCCAGCACCGTCTTCAGCTATGCGCTGATCTACCTGCCGGTGGGGGTTTCCGGGGCGATCGAGGACTTGACGGCCGGCCCGGGCGGCGCTCACCTCGTCGCCTACCTGGGCGTGACCCTGCTGGCGTGCGTCGGCTACGGCTCCCTGTTCATGCTGATCGGCATGCTGTTCAGAAACCCGATCATCCCGGCCGGCGTCCTGTACGTCTGGGAGATGCTGCACTTCCTGCTGCCGCCGGCGCTCAAGAAGCTCAGCGTGATCCACTATCTGAAGGGTCTGCTGCCCGTGCCGCTCTCCGACGGCCCGTTCGCCGTGGTCGTCGAACCGCCGCCGGTAGCCGTCTCCGTCCTTGGTCTGCTGGCCTTTACGGTCGTCGTGCTCGCGGCCACCGCGCTGATCATCCGGCGGATGGAGGTCCGCTACACCGAGGACTGATCTCCGCCACTGGGTGCGCCGGCCCTCTGGCCGGCATCCGCGCGACGCCGCGAAGCGGCGAGCCCGTTACGCATCTGCCACCATAGGCCCATGGCCACCCTCGACATCGGCGGCCTCGCAATCCCCGAAGCGGCGCTGGCTTTCAAGTTCGTCCGCGCCTCCGGCCCGGGAGGCCAGAACGTGAACAAGGTAGCGACGGCCGCGCAGTGCCGCCTCGACCTCGACGCGGCCGGCATCGAAGGTCCGTTGCGCCTTCGCCTGGAGCGCGTGGCCGGCAAGCGTCTCACCGTCGCCGGGGAGATCGTCGTGTCCGCCGACACCCACCGCACGCAGGCGCGCAACCGGGCCGAAGCGTTGTCGCGGCTCGCGGCGATGATCGAGGAGGCCCGCACCGAGCCCCGTCCGCGCCGCCCCACCCGGCCTTCGGCCCGCGCCAGGGCGAAGCGGCTCGCGCAAAAACGGCGCCGCGGCGAGACGAAGAAGCGCCGCGGCCCGGTCGATGCCGGCGCCGAGTAGGCCGCCGGCCCTCTTGCATGGAACTGGCCGCCAAAGCGGAAACGGCCTGGCGGCCGTTGCGGCCTCCTGGCCGCCTTCGGCGGCAGCCGGCCAGAAGGCCGGCGCACCCAGTAGGCGGCCAGTTCCATGCGCGTCAGCGCTGCGCGGGCGCAGCGTTTGCTGTTAGCCTGCCGCCAGGAAGGCGGCGATGAGTTTCCTCGACACCCTGCTGCGCGCCACGGTGCGGAGACCCCCACGGAGTTCGGTCGGTCCCGGCGCGGACCGTGTGGCGTCCCGATTGTCGCTCTATCACTTCGATTCCTGCCCGTTCTGCCTGCGGGTCCGGCGCGAGCTGGCTCGCCTCGGCGTCGAAGTCGAACTGCGCAACATCCACCGCGACCGCAGCCGGTACGACGAACTCGTGCGAGGCGGCGGCAAGCAGCAGGTGCCGTGCCTGCGGATCGAGAACGACGACGGTACGGCCGAGTGGCTCTACGAGTCGTCCGACATCATTTCCAGGCTCCACACAGACCTCTGCTCGCCCGGCACCGCCGAGGCCGTCTGACACCGCCCCTTCGCTGGGTACGCGGCGAGCCCGTCGCGGACTCGGCAGCTATCTCAACGCCTTGCGGCACGAGACGGTCGTGAAGTGACCGCGCTCCCCGGTCTCCAGATCGATCTCGATGTCCTGGCCGCGCGTCAACTCGTCCCACACCGAATGGTCGGCGGGCGGGCAGGCGATCTCGGCGGCCATTCGCTCTCTCTGGCGCCCGGGCATGTTCATCAGGTCGCCGGCGAACTCGGGGATCACCCGGACCCGGTGAATCAGCCGGTCCACCCGCTCCAGCTCGCGGCCCACCCACACCCGGCTCCAGCCCGGCCGCAGCCGGGTCGGCGGAAAGTCCTGGCTGTGGCGGTAGACCAGGTCGGCACTGACGTGGGGCGCCGTGCGGCATGCCGCTGGCAGCAGCAAGGCGGCGAGCAGCGGCAGCGATAGAAACGACCGGCGCATGGCGGCGCAGAAACTACCGCACTTGACGCACCGGCGACAGGTCGGCTCGCCGCTATGCTTCTCTCCATGAGAACGGCAGCCCTCCTCGCGGCGCTCACCCTCGCCGCGCCGATCGTCCACGCCGACGACTGGCCCCAGTGGCGCGGCGACGAGCGCCGGGGCGTCTGGCACGAGGACGGCATCCTGGACAAGTTCCCCGAGGACGGGCTCCGCTTCGTCTGGCGGGCGCCGATCGGTCCGGGCTACGGCGGGCCGGCGGTTGCGGACGGCCGGGTCTTCGCGACGGACTTCGAGCGGCTGCCGGGCAATCGCGGCCGCGAGCGCCTCCTGGTGCTCGAGGAGACAACCGGCGAACAAGTCTGGGACCACTCCTGGGAGACGGATCTCGCCGGTCTCCAGCCCGCGTACTCGAACGGCCCGCGCGCCACGCCGACCGTCGACGGCGACCGCGTCTACGTGCTCGGTTCGGCGGGCTACCTGGCGGCCTTGGCCACAGACGATGGCCGCGTTCTGTGGCGCCACGACCTGGTCGCGGACTACGGAGCGCCGGTGCAGCCCTGGGGTTTCGTCGGCGCTCCGCTCGTGGATGGCCGCCAGATCATCACGTTGGTCGGCGGGGAACCCGATGCGATGGTCGTCGCCTTCGACCGTGAGAGCGGCGAGGAGCTCTGGCGCTCGATGGAAGTCGGCAACGAGCCGGGCTACAACCCGCCCGTGATCTACGAACTCGGCGGGCGCAGGCACCTCGTCATCTGGCACCCGAAGGGCATCGCCGGCCTCGATCCTGATGGCGGCGAGGTGTTCTGGCAGTTCCCCTACGAGGTGCAGTACGGCCAGACGATCGCGACCCCGATCCAGCAGGGGAACCAGCTCCTCGTGTCGTCCGCGTCGCACGGCTCGACGTTGATCGAGGTCGCGGCCGTGTCAGCCGGCAAGCCGCAAGCCAGGATCGTCTGGAAGGGCGAGAGCACCAGCAAGCGGGACCTGGACGGCCTGCACGCCTTCAACTCCACGCCCGTCTTCGACGGCGACATGATCTACGGCATCGGTGGCCAGGGGGCGTTGCGCGCCATCGACCGCGCGTCCGGCAAGGAAGTCTGGGCGACCTTCGAGCCCAGCGAGGACGCACGAATCGCCACCGCCTTCCTGGTCAGGAACGGCGACCGCTACTTCATCAGCAACGACCGCGGCGAACTGATGATCGCTCGCCTGAGCCGGGACGGCTACCGCGAAATCGACCGCACCAAGCTCATCGAGCCGACCACACGGAGCCGGCAGGTCCGCCGCGAGCTCGGCAAACTGGTGTGGGTCCACCCCGCCTACGCGAACGGCCACATCGTGCACCGCAACGACCAGGAAATCGTCCGCGCGTCCTTGCTGGCGGAGTAGTGCGATCTGGGGAGTGAACGACCTCAGGTGCTCGTATAGACTCTTGAGTTCAAAATGCGCGGTAGTCGCAGTCTTGTGGTCGTACTGGCGGTCATACTCGCCGGCTTCGGCCTGTATCGATTGCTCTCGAATGATCCGGGAAGCGATCCGGCGGACACCAAGGCTGCTCAGGCAGTCGCAAGTAAGGACTACGCGGACCTGGTTTCCCTCTTCGGAGACTTTCGTTCCTTCCAGCAGGGCGTCTCCGGCAACATCCAGTCCTACTCGCAGAGCGGCTGGATCCTGTCGAACCTGGACACTGCGCCCGACTTCTCCGCCACGGCAATGGCGGAGAAGTACAGCGAGCTGAGGACGTTTCAGGACCGCCTGGAGTCGATCGATCCGTCGGACTGGCCGATCTCACAGCAGGCTGACTACCACCTCGTCCGGGCGGAGACGAACGGCTACGAGTTTCAGCACCGGGTTCTCAGCCCGTGGTCCAGGGATCCCGGGTTCTACAACGACGTGATCGCCACGCTTGGCTACGTGGATGAACCACCTCTTCAGGGGATCGAGGTCGCCAATCTGCAGTCAAGGCTCAGATCGGTACCCGATGTGGTGCAGCAGGCGAAAGAGAATCTCAAGGACTTCTCGCTGATCGCCGGCGACCTGGCCACGTTGGCGGTTCTTTCCATTGGAGACTCCAGGTCGGCCTATCAATCGCTCGCGCAGGGCCTGAGGAGTCATCATCCGGAAGTCGAGGCCGACGTCGAGGCGGCGCTGGCCGCTATCGACGACTATGAGGACTGGATACGGTCCAACGAGCATCGGATGACGGGCACCACCGGTGTGGGCAGGGAGAACTACAACTGGCTGCTCAGGAACGTCTACCTGGTCCCCTATACCTGGGACGAGATTCGAACGATCGTCGAACTTGAAGACAATCGCGTGATCACTTTTCAACGACTGGAGGAGCACCGGAATCGCGATGCTCCACCGATCGTGCTGGTCGGATCACAGGTGGAATACAGGGAAGGCATCGAAGAAGCCGTCGATCACATCATGAGCTTCCTGCGCAACGAGGAGATTCTCACTGTGCATGACTTCCTCGTGCCGGATGACTACTTCGGCTCACGGCTCTACGGAAAAGGGTATGCCCTGGAGGATCCCTGGCCCGAGACGCACGACTATTTCTTCAATTTCTCCCACCGGGAAGCGGTGATGGAGAACACGCATGAGTTGGTCGGCCATCATTTCGACATGCTGAGGGCGGAGCGCGACGATCGCCCGATCCGTGGCGGAGAGCGGCCGTACAAGATCTCGACGGCTCGCGACGAGGGGCTGGCGTTCGCCCTCGAGGAACTGCTGATGCATGCGGGTTATCTGGACGGCCGCAATCCCCACGGCAGGGAAATCACCTATGAACAGGCGGCTTTCCGTACCGTGCGCGCACTCTCGGACATCTACATGCACAGCGGCGACTGGAGTCTGGCGGAAGCGACGCAGTTCTGTATCGACAATGCGCCGCATGGCGAGTTGCTGGAGGGCAGCCACCATCTCTGGTTTGAGCTGGATACGACGCTGCGCGGCGTGGGGCATCACATGCTCATGGTCCTTGGGAAGGTCCAGTTCATGAAGCTGATGCGAGACCGCGCGAATCAGCTCGGCGACGACTTCAGTCTGCGGGAGTTCCTGGACGAGGTCTACGCCGCGGGCCAGATACCCTGGTCGCTCATCCGGTGGGAAATGACCGGGTACGACGACGAGGTCTCGCAACTCTGGTAGCGCAGGCGGCTCATGCTTCCGGCCCCAGCTCCACCACACCAGGACTTGTCAGGCCGCCTCGCCGGTCCAGTGCGCGCGTTTCGCGCGTCCCCCCGTCCCGCTCACCGGTATCAGGTTCTCGCGCATCCGATCCGCGATGGCCTGCCAGTCGCACCGCACCGCGTGGCGCCGGCATTCTGCCCGGTCCACGTCGAGCGCCCGCGCCACGGCGACGCCGAGATCCTCCGCCAGCGCCCCCGTGGCCGGTGTCACGACATCGACCGGTCCCGTCACCGGATAGGCCGCCACCGGCGTTCCACAGGCCATCGCCTCGAGCATGACCAGGCCGAAGGTGTCCGTCCGCGAAGGAAAGACGAACGCGTCGGCATCCGCATAACACCGCACGAGCGCAGGCCCCCGGCGAAAGCCCAGCCACCTGGCTGACGGGTACCTGCGTTCGAGTTCGGCCCGCTGCGGGCCGTCCCCGACCACGATCTTCTCGGCGTCCACGTCCAGTTCCAGGAACGCCTCGACGTTCTTCTCCACGGCGACACGGCCCACGTAGAGGAGGCGCGGTCTGCTGCGCGGCGCGCGGGGCATCGGGCGGAACAGCTCCGTGTCCACGCCCCGTCCCCAGACCACAAGGTGGGAAAGATCCCTTTCTTCGAGCTCCCGCCGATGGCTCTCGGTGGTGACCAGGATGCGCGCCGCCGGCCGGTGGAACCACCGCAGGTACGCGTATCCCCAGTCGACCGGGACGGGCAGCCGCGCCGACACGTACTCC
>LXNI01000302.1_pt1 | contig 62197 bp, 57 predicted proteins | sample 809091 | NCBI WGS metagenome assembly LXNI01 (sample SAMN04870527, study PRJNA318959) | sponge metagenome | biome: 01000161; feature: marine sponge reef; material: water | host: Sarcotragus foetidus | place: Greece: Milos, Mediterranean Sea | collected 2013-05-29 | depth 5-7 m
GAGCTGTTCACGGACTCGTGCAATCCGTTCCATGGTCACCGTGTCACTACTGTCGAGAGCGGCTCGGTTCAGATAAGCTTCCCTGAGTGAAAAAGGCAATGCAAGAAAAATCAATACGATGGTGCATAACAACAGGGCGGTACCCAAAAAAGGCACCAGTTTGGCTTCCAGATGCTTGAAAAACCGGACGATCACTATTTTGATGATCAACAGCGCCGCGATTGACATGCCTAATGCCAGGTGGACGACACTACGTGCTGGCAATTCGATTTGATAGGCCCATAGCCGAGGCACCATCTGCCACATCAGGTAGAGATAGATAAGAATGTAAAGATAGCCCAGCAGACGATGAATGGTGACAAGTGTGCGTGGGGCCGTACTTTTGTGGGTTGTCTTGTCGTATGGAAACTTCCACAAATAAAACATCAGGAAGGTCAAGGCAAAGGCCGTTGCCAGGAAAACAAGGCTGATAACGCTGTTAAGAAGAGTCAACATGAAACGGATTGATGTTGGTCAAGGGCTCGAATGTTGCTTGTTGTCAGGACAGGGTGACCGTCTGGGTATTGGTAATGTGGCTGTATGATGAAGCAATCGATTGTTGCCAAGCAATGTCTCGTCACTATCATATAATCCCCGGGTCGGTTTGTATATCCCGTCCCGACTGCCGACGGGTCGTCAAGGTGTACCGGAATCCGGTGGATCCTCGAATTGACCAATCCACGTTATCTACTGTGGACCGTCATCACGATACATAATGATGGTGAAACATCGTGCCGACTCAGGGAACAAGACAAAACGTCATACTGCGTCGATAGCTTGAGATTGACCAACCGGTGAGACAGATATCTTCGGGTGATGATTTGATATTTATCGACTCTTTCAACTGCCAATGCACCGGTTAGCTGCTCTGAAGTACCCGTCGGATGGTGCATAAAGTGTCGCCCTAATAAAAAACATCCGTATCTCCGGAAGACATGTTATTTCCAGGGTAAGGTGTATAATACACCTATTTATACACCTTTTACATTAATCGTGGTTTTCTCTGATGCGAACCAACATTGTTTTGGATGATGATTTAGTCCGCGAAGCATTTGCTCTCACCGGTCTTCATACCAAGCGCGAATTGATCCATACCGCGTTACAGGCATTAATTCGCAAACACACCAAAAAGGATCTCACTGATTTGGCGGGTAAAATTCAATTGCAGGACGATTTTGACTATAAAAAACTCAGGGAATTGAGTCGTGATACTGATTGATACCTCAATCTGGATTGCTCTGTTCCGGGACAGGACCGGCAAGGAAAAATCCAAGCTAAAAAAATGGACTACCGGTGATGATGTCGTATTGACCCAGTTTAATCAACTGGAATTTCTCCAAGGTGGAATTTCTCCAAGGATGCAAGGATGAGATAGAATGGAATACACTCGCCAGGTATCTTGATGTCCAGGATTATGTAGAGACAGCGACTACAACGTGGCCTGCGGCAGCCCGGATCTATGTCGATTTACGTCGTCAGGGCAAGACCGTGCACAGTCCAATCGATTGTTGTATTGCCCAGCTTGCAATCGAAAGCGATGCGTTGCTTATTCACAGGGACGTCGATTTTGTGACAATCGCTACGATAAGACCATTGAATCACCTCAAAATTTGACGTTTGTCTTAACCGACTGGGCAAGAGCCGATCAGCTACACGCAATGGATGAAGATCCTGAGCATCGTCATCAGTTTCTTGGGGGAGTTCTTTGATCATAAAATAATGTCCACAGTCGTTGTATTGATGTCGGTCGAAGTCGGAAAGGTTCGACTTCTTTCCGGCATTCAAGTTCCTTGATTGCGTGTCGGTCATGCCTGTTATGTGCCCCACTGGTGAACCAGTTTTCTCACACGCTCTGCGAATGCGTCCTGATGATATTCGACAAAGGTTGACCAGGCACAGAAAGAACCCGGATCGGTCACCCGATGGGGAAACAGGACACCATCGAGATGATCATTTTCATGCTGCCAGGTACAGGCCGAATAACCCCGAACCGCAAAAGACAGGGGTTCGCCGTGTCGATCATAACCGGAGACGGCAATTTCCAGGTGCCGGCTGACGTTTGCCCGGAGATTGGGTACGGACAAACAACCTTCGTTCGATTCAAACATGACATCGGACAGAAAGGTGATCTCAGGATTGATGACGATGGTAAGTGGAACGCGCGGCTTATAGGGATATCGTGGATTGCAGCTGACCTCGACGACAAACATTCGATAAGGCATGCCAATCTGATTGGCCGCGAGACCGGCTCCGTTTGCCTCCCGCATGGTATCAATCATATCGTCAATTCCGTGTTGTATCTCTTGGGAATGGATTTGATCAAGATCTACTTTGCGGGTTCGCGCGGCAAGCACTGGATGCCCGATCTGCAGGATATTTCGGACCGCCATGTTCAGTATTCCCCCTCAGTGAAGCCATAATAATGGCACAAAACAGCGGTATCGTTCTGCAATAGGGGATTTGGGTTTCGGTTTTGCAAAATGGCAGGATGCCATTGTTTCGGGGTGTAGGAGATCGGCTTTGACATAAACCTACGACACAATGGACAATTCCAGAGGATAGGAAGTCAGATTTTCAAATCCGGATTCAGTAATCACCACCTGATCTTCGAGCTTGATCCCGCAGGGTCCGCCGACTTCACCAAAATACACTTCGACGCATAAGCACATTCCCGGTTCCAGAACGCCCTCATAGCCGCACACATCCCAATCCTCAGGATAGCGAAGCGCAGGGTATTCATCACACAGACCAACGCCGTGATACATGACACCATACCTTTGTTCGCGGTATTTGTCGGGCAGTTTCTGCCCCTTTTCCATCAGTTCCCTGAAAGTGAGCCCCGGTTTCAGTAAGGCCATGTTGTGTTGGATGTGATCGACTGCTTCACGATAGATGTTTGCTTCATAGGCCGTCGGTGGCTGATTTCCTACCTTCCAGGTTCTGGACAGGTCGGCGCAATAGCCGTAAGGCCCCACCATGTCGGTATCAAAAGCCAGTATGTCACCATCTTGCAGTGTGCGCGGTCCGCATTCCTGGAACCAGGGATTGGTTCTGGGCCCCGAAGAAAGAATCCGGGTTTCGATCCACTCCCCACCACGAATATGATTGCCTTGTTGTAATACGGCCCAGGCGTCCACTTCGGCGATCCCGGGTTTCACCATGGACTGCATTCCCTGCATGGCGGCCTCACAAGAAGCGATGGAGCATCGCATGGCATTCAGTTCGTCGGCGTTTTTCACCTTTCGCGCATGCTCGGTCACGATTTGTCCCTCTGATACTTCGAAGTTTAATTTTTCAAGTGCCCTGAGACCGACGATTTCGATCTTGTCAACGGCCAACCTGCGATTGCCCGCGACGTGCTCGCGCATCAGTTCCTCGATCTGTCGGGCAAACAGTCCGGCATGCTCTTCTGAGCGATGGGCACTTTCAAAATAAAAAAAACTGGCTCCATGTCGAACCTCTTTGACCAGCGGCAGATGCGCAGAGAGGTGGTCACTGGAGTGAAAATCCCAGAGTGTCAGGTAACCATCCGCGGTGACCAGGCAGGCGCGACAGGGGTTGTGGGTGACCCACAGTTGCATGTTGGTGGTGTCCGTGGCATAGCGGATATTGAGCGGATCAAACATCAACAGCCCGCCGAGATCCCTGCGGTTGAGTTCCCGCACCAACCGTGAAAGGCGATACTCTCTGAGCGCAGCCAGGTTGGGCGGAGTGAGTCCTTTTGATGCCCATTCCTCAAAAGCCAGATCGGTGGGGCCGGTTTCAACCCGGTTTCCATCGTTCACTGTCCCGTCAGGCAGAGAATCGGTCGCTGATATACGTCGTCTGTAAGGATCTATCTTTCGATCAGAACCGAGGACAAAAGGGTCATTCAACATCATCATTCCCGTTCTTTGGTCTCAGTGGTACGGCGTTTATGGAACAACAAACCGGTTTCTAATACGTTTATCCCCAGCGATATTCTGTGGAACTGTGAAGTGTATAACCGAATGATCAGATTTGGAAAGAGTCCGACCAACAATTTTGTCAGTCGAGGTGACTGAATTCGGTTTTGCGTGGGAAACAGGTTTATTCAAAAGTCAGCGCAGTCAGAGTGAGGATCGGACTCACCGTTTTTGATTGGAGTGGTTTGACGGTGTGAGGGAACTGACTGCGGTGGTGGTTTGCCATTGGGAGGTCGATTCTCATCGATAACGCATTGCAGCGGGGACCCAATCCGGTGAGGTTGGCCAGCGGAGGGAGGTCCGGGCGTGTCAGGACCGTGCGCAAAGTCACACGACGGGCTTGGAGACGCCGTCGCTCAGGTCAGGATCGCGTCGAGCGCTTCCTGCGGACGGGCGGCATAGTGACGGTGGGCGGGTGGCAGGCATTGAAACGGGTCCATCATGCGCACCAGGGAGATCGCGGCATTGCTCAAGGCGGCGAGGTTGCGCGGCAGATGGCCCACCGAGACCCGGCAACGATCCTCATCGTCGCTGAAATCACGCACATAGTGTACCTCCTTGTTTTCAATATGCCAATGTTGACGAACCAGATTCAGCAGGGCCTCGGGGCCCGCCTCGTCCGCCCCCAGTGAGGTCAAACAGTAAGTGGTCTCGCGGGTGGTCTTGTCGGTCTTGATGAGGTACCGTTCCCGTTCGAGTCGGATCGCCTGTCGACGGCCGAACAGGTTGCACCACCCGTTCCATGCCGGTGCCGACAGATCGACCACGGCGCACTGTCGGGTCTCGATCCGGCCATGCCCCTTTTCAACGGTTTCGCCGTGGCGTGCCGCGGTCCAGTCAATGGCCGCCAGGTCGTCACGGAGGGTCGGCTGATTGTCTTTGACGGCGGTCATCACATAGTGGGCATGGCATTGTTCGACCAGGCACCGCGCCGTGGCCTGCTGGGCATGCATCGCATCGAGCGTGACCACCCGTCCGGCCAGATCAAGCGGCTTCGCCAACTCGCGCACCGCCGGAATCTCATTGGTTTTGTCGCCGACCTGGCGTTGCCCCAATACCACACCGCGACCGTGTTCGACCGCCCCCACCATTAACCGCTTTTCCCCATCGATCTGGCGCGAGGCACCGCGGATATCCTTGCCGTCCATGGCGACCGGGGCACCGCTGTCGTGTTGTGCGGTCCAGGCCCGCAGCGCCTGTTCCAGCGTGTCGGGCGGCAGCGCCTCAAGAAGATAATGAAAGGTCGAGGCCGCCGGTACAGTGATCCGATGACGGGTCGGGCTGACAAAGCCCCCCACCGCCCGGCGTTGCCCCTCGTCCAGGCGTTCGGCAAACTCCCCGAACGCTGCGACCCCGCGATAACCCGCCAGTCGGGCCGCCATCGCAATCGTCAGATAACAGGCCAGAGAGTAACGCTGACCCCGGGCCTTGCGAAAATCGGGCATCCCCTCAAGAAAGTCGCGCAAACTGCGCAGTTGCGTGGCCGGCATCGGATCGGCCTTCGCCCCCAGACCCCACTCGACCGGCTCGAGATCCCCCCGCAGGGCGGCACACGCATCAGACTGTAATCGCATCACGTAAACCTCCTTCGGTTGTCCGTTCTCAATCCACCGCACCGGATGACCGCCCCCCCGCGTGAAACCGCGGGTCTCACCCAGCTTGCGCCAGTTCGAGGCCCGATAACCACTCCCCGCATAGCGCGAGGGGTCCACAAATGTCTCGGCCAGCAACACCGGAAAACCGTGCATCGTGCGCATGTCCGATGACAGCCGCCGCACACTCAGCCCCAGTACCCGCGAAGCCAGATTGGGCGTCTCGCCCCGCCCCCCCAACACCACAAAACGGGCGTTGTTGGCAATCAACTTCAGTCGGCGGAACTGGTGGTCCCGCGACCAGCCGATCCAGCGATCCCGGACCCCGACCTTGAACGCCCCCGCGGTCCAGCCGAGCAGCGCCACCCACCGACCCTGGTACTCTGCCACATGGCGCAGCGACTGACCGAACAGACCATTGAACGGCAAATAATGAAAGGCAGACATCAACTCATCCCAGCGCCGGCGCTCGGCCACGTCCCGGATCGGACGCACCGTCACCTCGCGCACAACAATCCGACCGGCACAAACGGAGGGGGGCACTGATCTCATCATCCCTCACAGCCTATCACAACCACTTTTGAATAACCAGCCCTTGATGACAGCCCTTGATGACACCGATTTGTTGCCTATCCGGGGGTAATCACTCAAAATTACCCCTCAATACTCCTTGGGACTTTTGAATGACCCTGGCGTGGGAAACGCCAATGTGGAAATATCGACTGGAACTCGGTATATTCCCCTTCCTCTAATGCGGTGACAAATCCAGCCTGTTAAACCGTCGACGGTAACATATGAAGACATCACCCCTTCATCCTCGCTATGGGCTCAGGATTGATGAGTTGGACTTGCGTTGTGTGACGGCAGGATCGGGATATCCTGAAATCAGGAAGGCGTTTGAAAACTCTTCCTTGCTGTATTTTTCCAATCAGTTCATCAGCGACAAGGAACATTTACGCCTGGGGGCACTGTTTGGCCCCAGAGAAGATCGGTCTTTGGATGCCAATCGGACCTTGCCGGCGATCTCGTTGGTCACCAATGTCAAGAATGACGCGCAGCTCTATTCAGAAGAGGAAAAACACCTCCTCGATCTGAAATCGAATATGCTGTGGCACACCGACAGTACGTTTTTGCCGACGCCGGCATTGGCCAATATTCTGATCGCCAGGGTGATACCTCCTTCCGGGTCGACGACGCAATTTGCTTCCACGCGCATCGCTTGGGAAGAGATGCCAACTGAATTGAAGACCAAGGCAAGCGATATTTATTTCAGACATGATTACACGCATTCAAGAAGACAGGTCGATCCTGATCTTGCCATGGCAGAGAAATTTACCCACTGGGGGGAGCAGATATGGAAATCTGTCTGGAAAAATCCACACAATGGAAAAGAAGCCCTCTATATTGCGTCCCATGCCTGTGGGGTGGTCGGCATGGAATCGAAAAGCGCATTAAGGCTGATTGACGACCTGATTGACTGGGTTACCCAGGAAAAATATGTTTATACTCATCACTGGCAGAAAGACGATGTGTTGATCTGGGATGAACGGGCAGTGTTGCATCGAGGCCGCCCCTGGAACTACCGTGAAGCCAGAACATTATCAAGTATCTGCATCTCGGCCACCCAGTCTGATGGATTGGACAGCGTCCGATACGACGCATCAGTCACATCGGTTTCCCACGAGCGTTTCGGATTGAGGATTGAAGCATGAACTTTGACGACATCACCCTTGAAACGGTACGACAGTCAACCGGGCTCAAGTGGAACTATTATGACAAGGACGTCATTCCTTCGTGGATCGCCGACATGGATTTTCCGGTGGCCGACCCGATCAGGGCATTCGTCCGGTCGATTGGAGAGCGCGGTGATCTGGGCTATTCTCCATCGGCACCGATTGACCCGATCTGTGACCTCTTTGCCGAACGCATGCGAATTCGATACGGCTGGACACCTGGTCCGTCGCAGATGGAGGACATGATCGATATTGTGCAGGGGATACACCTCGCCGTCACGGTCCTTTGTGACAAACAGCAACAGGTGATTATCAATACCCCGTCCTATCACCCCATTCTGACCGCCTGTCACAGCATGCAACGGGAAATGCTGCTCAATCCGATGTTGAAAACAGCGAATGGATGGGAAGTGGATTTTGATCGGCTTGAACATGACATCACGCGTAGAACACGTCTGCTGATGTTGGTGAATCCGCATAATCCAACGGGACGGGTTTTCCGTCGGGCAGAATTGCAGCAGTTTGCGGACATCGCGCTACGTCATGACCTGGTGATTGTTTCTGATGAGATTCATTGTGATCTGACCTTTTCGGATGCAAAACCCCATATTCCCTTCGCGACCCTCGATCCCGAGATTGCACAGCGCACGGTCACTTTCAATTCAGCGACCAAGTCACATAACCTCGGCGGTGTCCGCTGTGCCGTGGTGCATTACGGCAGCAAAGCACTTCGCCAGCAATTTGATCAATTGCCCGCCAGACTGAGAGGAGGCGGCAATGTCATCGGGCATGGCGCCACACGTATTGCTTGGCAGCAGTGTGATGATTGGCTGATGGCTGTTGTTGCCTATCTGCAATCCAATCGGGATTATCTGATCGATTACCTTGCCCGCGAGATGCCGGAGGTGCATTACATCTCAAATCAAGCCACCTATCTTGGCTGGTTGGACTTGAGCGCACTGGGCCTGCCCGAAGATCCGGCAGAGTTCCTGTTAAGAAAGGCACGTGTGGCCTGTTATTCCGGACGACTTTTCGGTCCGGATGGGGAGGGCCATATTAGGCTCAACTTTGCCACTTCGCGTTCGATACTGCAAGAAAAGCTTTATCGTATTTCCAGTGCGGTCGATGCCTTTCGAGACAAGTGATCCGTTGTCCGGTACCGCTGGTCATCATTCTCCATCATTATTGACAGGGGAACCATGCTCGATATCGAAAATCTGTCCGGTTTTGAAATTCTCCAGGCCATCATTCGCGGAGATTTGCCCCATCCGAGTATTGCGGACGTGATTCCAATGAAGTTTGTTCGAGCGGAAAAGGGCAGAGTGATCTTTGAAGCGATTGCAACCGAGCAGCATCTCAATCCGATGGGCGGTGTCCATGGTGGCTTTGCAGCAACTGTTCTGGATTCAGTGACGGGATGTGCCGTCCACAGCATGTTGGGTGCCGGTGTCCCCTTTGCCACCATCGAACTGAACATCAAGATGATGAGGCCGATTCCCCGAGATATTCGACTCGTTGCAGAAAGCAGGTTGATCAATCTGTCACGTTCTTTGGGAAGTTCGGAAGGGACATTAAAGGACTGGCGTGGCAAGCTGTATGCGCATGCCACCAGTACCTGCATGATTGGACATAAAGCGGGTCATGGCCGCTTGAGTGTGGCTGGAGAGGGTTAAAACGACGGTTAAATGGTGTCCTGCAAGTGGGAATGGATCATAGCCAGGTTGGCTGGAGCAGGCGGTTCTTCAATCGTTATTCTACGCATTATCTCCCGCATTATCCCCCGATAGACTCAATCCTTTTGTCTGAATGATCACTGATTTTCTAATAAATTCAATGAATACATATGGATCAATCGAATGAGTAAATACGCCGGGCAGGATCTGCTTCCACAAACCAAACCAATAGACACGACTTGCAAGACGGTGACATTTGCCGATTTTGGTTGCTGAAGCCGGACGTGACCTTTTCGGAGGGTACTTCGGTGGCCGGTACGAAACTTAATTCTTTCGGAACCTGCCGACGGGCAGCGTGTTTATCACTATCTTGATCTGGCCAGAGTGCGGACAGTGTCTACGGAAGTCTTATTGCTATTCGACCTGATTGCTGCCTGCTTCTGACGCGTTTTCTGTCAATTCTTCGGTATTCCCCCGAAAGTCAATATCTGGGATGATTTGCTGTGGCTTGAAAGTAATGCGATGGTGGTAGACACTGACATTTGCCATTTCCAATTGTTCGGCGAAATAAGTGACATTATCAGACAAACCCAGAAAATGCTTTTTATATGCGCTGTCGCCAACCTTACAGGTGACTTCCAGTTGATTTTTCTGATCTTCAATAGAGCACTTGCCTTCAATGGTCAACATATAACTGTCGGTGATCCCGTTATAAAAAACAATGCGTCGGTCGATCTCGAAATTATCTGCCGATTTGGATAGATTACGTGAGGCGATTCGTGCATCATCTTTGCATCCTACCAAGATAACGGACAGCATAATAAATATAAATCGATTTTTCACGTTCTTATTCCCATTGTTTATTTTTTGATATCGGCTAAATTACGGTTTTGTTCATGAGCCTCTCGGCGTGTTGGATCAGAGTCAGTGGCGATAATGCACTACCGATGATTTTCGCATCAAACTGAAACGGCTCTACCCAACCTTGGATGCGTGACATGCACTACGCAATTCACTATAGGGGGCGTCAGGGTCAGTAATGGAACCGAAAGGCAACCTCGCACGAGGTCACCTGGGCTCATCAAGTGCCTCGATGGTCTCGATCAGTTGGCCAGATGCTGCTTGAAGGATGACATGCCCACTTTAGGTTTTTAGAAACTACTGGATTGGTATCTGATGCGACTGACATTGCGGTTCTTATCAAACTTGAGTACCACTGTGAGGGTTTTTTGAGATTGGGACGTTGCACTGGCATTGCTTGATTGTCCTTGCGACTGCGAAGCGCCCATCACGCCACCTAACAGCGTTCCAAATGCCCCTAGACCTACGCCTACAGAGGTATCTTGTTGTTGTGATGAAGCCGACTGAGATGTCTCGGTGGATATTTTGTCATATATCCAGGTGTCGTTGCCCTCTGAGTCTTGGGTGACGATATTCGGAGCGCCGACTGCTGCGGCCACATCGCCTTGAGACATACCCTCTTTAATCGATGCCTGAAATAAGCCAAGTGTGGTTTTTTTCTCTTGAGTGGAAGCCAGTTCTTGTTGGTGCTCAGCAGCTGTTTTTTGTGGCGACAATGGCGCACAGCCATAAATAAACGACAAGATGGAAAGAGCCAAGATGCTCGACTTATATGTTTTCAGCATAACGGTGCCTCCATGAAGGTGGGTATTAGAGAAAAATTGATTGATGAGGAGAACAAATTACAATCCTTGCTGTTCAATGAAGATGCCTTTTTCCAGTTTGGCAAAGAAGTCCTGGTAATATTCTGGATCGGTTACAGCCTCATATTTTGTATCCGCCCCGGCAAAGCCGCCAAACTCCATTGATGTCAATCGTACCGACAAACGTACACGAGTCTCTTTGCCATATGGAGCAACGGTTACAGTTGCCTGAACCGTTGAGAATTCCTCTGATGTGACACCGCCCAAACCCAAAGCCCCCTTTAAAAAGGCGGTTCCGGTATCATCGACATGGGTTTCTTTTAAGCTTTTGGAGGCAGATAAGAGGCCTACATCACTATCCGCATTTTCAACAACGAATCCATCGTCCTGCAGAACAGACAAGGCCGTTTGCAATAATTTATTTGTGTCGTCGGTTTCATAACTGCGGGTCTGAAGCTGACGAATCTGCAATTGAGTTAATTCCGGTTTTTTATTGGCAGCTTTTTTCGCTTGGGCCGAGTTGGCCTGTCCTACTGCGATCGCTCCCATTACCGCTTGAGCACAACCGCTCAGATTACTGGCAACCGATGCGGTGAAAAGACTAAAAACAACAACCTTGAATATTTTTTTGATACTCATTTAGATAGGCTCCGAAAACAAGAACAATTGAAAGTTTGGTATCCCGACTGGACTGAATGCCGGATTGCCAACGGACAGTGAGAATGACAAAAAACAATTGAATGAAACAAAATGACGCATATGGTCTAGATGGCGGGTATGAGCAGGTGCAGCGGGGAGGCTTTAACAGTCTCCAAGGCCGTGGTTTTCCTAACCTGATTCCCCGTTTTCTTATCTGACATAATTGTATCTTTGGGCGTTAGCTCATCATCCCTAACACCCAAAGAAATGGGTGCCAGGCCTTGATAGCAATTCATAGAGATACAATGGACGCCTTGCCTATTCACCAAGCTACCGGTGGCCAAACCACTAGCTCAAATTGGCTGTTTTATTCAGCAAGAGACCCAGCATAGAATCTCTTGAACTGCTATCAATTACGAGTTGTACCAGAGAGTGATGCTCAGGTCAATTAGATTTTGTAGTGATTGGATTTTGTAGTGATTTTGTAGTGGATACATTTCAAGTCAGGCTTTGATTTCTTCCAAATTATTCTGTATCGGCGAGTCGACGTCCCACCATTAGATCAGTGGCAATACCGCTTGTCATATTCAGCGCATTCCAGTTTTGCATCATGGTGTTTGCCGCAAATTGAAAGAGATAGTCGTCCATGTGTTTTGATCTGAATCAGTGGTCTGTGCCGCGATACATTTCTCCCGGCATATTCAAAATGACTCAATACCCTTCGATGGTATTGTTCGTCAACAGGGGATTGGATGGCTACATGTGCGAATGGTATATCGCTGTATGGGTCATGAATCTGTCGTTGTTCCCATCCCCGGGAAACAACCATTCAGTCGTCTGCCATGCCTTGCCATAACATTTCATAGCCCAATTCCCAGGTCTCTTCGCAGAACTCGGCTAGTGAGTCAAATTTCTCTTTAAAGATCGCATCGGCATGGGATTTTTCATGTCGTTCGAATGATTTCCAGTAGGTTACAATGGACAGGTCTCCGAATTTGTGACTGTCTTCGCTGTCCGTGCTTCCAACTGACCCTGCTTCGGAGATAAAGCCTGTATAGCTGAAGACCTGCCCGGCGATGAAACCACCTGACTCCGTACCGTAATTGTTTTTGACAACATTGCACATTTCACCCAAAGCGAGTTCAACATCATCAACAGTGACACCGGGTTTGAGCTTGATGGCGTTAAACAGCATGACACAACCAAAGGGGATTTCGATTGGATTGAACATGGTTAGATTCCAGGAGGCGATTGACCAACGAACAACATACCATTTGTGAGTGAGTACGACAAATATTGTGTGCGGACTGTGTGCGGACTGGCATGGGCATCTGGAATGAATCGTATTCACAATTAGGTGTCCGTTTTTTTCTCTCGGGGAAACGAGCAAAGCCGCCTGCATTTATTCACTATGCCTTGGCTCTTTCCGTCCATCAACGAGGGTCGGTTTGTGACAATATTGAGAAACGGAGTCCAAACCGACAGAGCGAAGCAGGGGAGTAGCATAATACCGTCGGGGTCGGACAATGGTAAGAAACGGAAGGATTAGATCAATGCCTGATAAGTGGCATTTCTGAAATCTCTTCTCCCGGCGTGGAGCATGGAGGGGATGAATTGTTGCAGCAAAATACCGATGATGTCTTCCTTTTTATCGATCCAGCAATACGTATCCGCGACCCCGCCCCATCCAAAATCACCCTGTGATCCCAGGGCACCGGTAGCGGAAGGATTCAAGGTGATACTGTAACCGAGGCCAAACCCGTAGCCCGCTAAAGACTCGGGAGTGACGCCGTTATATCTGACCGGCAAAAGTGATCGAGGAAGATGATTCATGGTCATCAGTTCGACTGTTTTTCGACTCAGAATGCGTTTTCCGTCAAGTTGCCCGCCATTTAGCATCATTTGTGAAAAAAACCAGTAGTCGCGTGCGGTCGACAGCAGCCCCATCCCCCCCGAGTGTAACTGAATCCGCTCGGAGGGGGTGGTGTAGACGAATGGCGAAGGATGGTTTGGCTGTAGTTGTGCCAATGGGTCTGATTCCGTTGCGCCGTAAAGCGTGGCCAGTCGGCCCAATCGTCGTGCATCGATTTGAAAAGCGGTATCTTGCATCCCCAAGGGATCAAACAGGTATTTTTTCAGGTAATCGCCAAGTGGCATATCACTCATCAACTCGACCAGATAGCCACAGATGTCGGTCGCAACACTGTAGTGCCAGACACTGCCGGGCTGGGCCATCAGGGGAATAGCGAGCATGTCACGGATCACCGCTTCGGCCGGGATCTTGAAATCCAGTGTATCCCATAATTGCTTGTATAGTTTGTCCACCGGAATTGTTTTCGGCTCGAAACCGTAACTGAATCCGGCTGTGTGTGTCAGTAGTTGACGAATGGTGATGTCACTTTCCAGTGGGTCCAAGGTAGTCTTGTTGCGGTAGACCTGAAGGTGTTTCATCTGCGGTATCCAGTGGCTGGCCTTGTCCTCCAGATGAAAATGACCTCGCTCAAACAACATCATCAGAGCCACGCTGGTAATGGGCTTGGTCATCGAGTAGATACGAAAAATGGTGTCTTCCCTGATCGGTGTTTTCTCGGCCAGATTCTGGTAGCCATGCATCTCCAGATGACGGATTTTGCCTCGATAACTGAGCAAAGTAAGCATCCCGGCCGATTTGCCCGCTGCGACATACCGCTGCATCATCTGATTGATGCGGATCAGCCTTGCCGGATCAAAACCGCCTTGGGTCGAAGCACCGGCCATCTCGTTCATGTGTGTTGAGTTGATCATTTCAATATTTAGTTGTGTTTATCCCCAAAGCCATTCGATGATAGTGCGGTTTGATGGCAAGATCATTTTGGTCAGGTCCCATGGCTCAACGGGGTCTAAAGGATTTGCGGCAATGTCCGGGGAATACGGTTTTCCTCACAGGTAATCACCTCGGGCAATGCAGGCGTTCCTTGTCCCGCCTGTTCCAGTCCCCGTTCAATTGCCGGGATGGGGTGGCCCGGATGTGCGATGCTTTCGCCATATCCGCCCAAGGAAACGACCATGTCGGCATAGTTTCCTCCGAGTTTTTGTATCTGATATCGCTCTGCTGCATGCGAATGGTATTTCAAATAGCCTCCCATGAGACTGTTTTTCAGCACGATGGTCAGGGTGCCGATTTTGTTGCGCACATCGGTTTCAAAATCCATGCCGACTATCCCGATCGCGGCATCTCCCATGACGTTGATTGCATGCCAGTCACGCCGCGCGAGTTTGGCACCCTGTATCAGACCGAGTCCGGTTCCCAATTGTGTGGTTTTCCCCAACTGATGTATCCGTATGGAACCGGACATTCCCAAAAAGCGGTCATCTGATCACGGGGAGAACCGGCATCGTGTGTGATGACGGTACGTGTCCGGTCCACTGTTTCATCAAATCAACAATCACCCGGTATGGATTGATCGATCTTTCATCCGACGCCAACAAGGGGCCCACTGTGACATGAAAAGGTGCGTGTGCCGCTTGATTTCTTCCGAGAAGGAGACTCTTTTTTGCTGCAATGTCATTCGGTGCTTCATCATTGAATCGATCAATGTCACCAGTGTCGATTTTACATCCCCGATGAGTCCAAGATCGATCGGGTAGCTCTTTCCAATATCTTCCTCGTTGTTTGTTAACTGAATCAGTTGCCTGCCGTTGGTTGGGAAGGGGGTAATGTAATCCGATTGGGTGAAGCTGGTTCCCAACTCCACAATCAAGTCGCTTTTGTCTAGGCAGTGATTGACCGGATCCGGGCGTGAGCTACCGGCACAACCCAAGGACAAGGGATGGGTTTCCGGGAAGCCGCCTTTCCCATTGAGGGTGGATATAATCGGGATATGGGCCAATTCTGCAAGCAGTCTCAATTCCTCGCAAGCCTGTCCATACAAAATGCCTTGACCGGCAACAATCACCGGATGCGTTGCATGCAAAATTGGTTTCTTCAGCATGCCGATCTCGGCAGGATCAGCGACCGGGGCTGAGCGCAGGGCAGGGCGATAGTCGTCCAGCAAAGCAGGATCGGTCTCCTCGCCAAGCACATCAATGGGGACTTTCAGCGTCACCGGACCGGGGCGTCCGTTGTAGAGTCGGGCAAAGGCATATTGCATCATTCGGAGAATTTTTCCACGAAGGGAACCACTTCACACCATTTGGTGATCCGTTGCTGATTACGGGCTGCGCTGTAGTTGGGAGCAACACAACGGTCAGCCCGTCGATAGCCTCCGGGAATATGCAAAACCGGTACGTTATCAGCAAAGTACTGGGCAATCGCGCCAGCGACCTTTTCGGACCCGGACCATACTGCACCGTGGTGCAGTAGCGTTTTCGTCCTGCTGAGACACATGCATAACCATCGGCGATATGTAATGCCGGTCGCTCCTGGCGAACGATGATGGGTCTCAAGCCCAGTTCCGCACCACTATCGAGGATATCCGAATGGGGAAAGGAGGGAATGATCTCGATGCCCTCCAATTTCAGGATTTTACAAATCAGGTCCGCACCATTCACGATGGACTCTCCGGATTGGCCGATGGGAATAGGTTGGTGCATCGATTCTTCTGTGTCCGACGTGTCAGTCAACCGTCAAGACAGTCGGCATTGTGTGGTTCCCTGGCCTCGAGAAGATGACCGAGATGAGGCAGCATCACTGTTTCAGGGGGTTGATAGTCAGTCACCGCCGTTTGGCAACAGAACCTGGTCAAGCGCCTGTTCAAACTGCTGTACTGTCCGCTCAACCTCGTACAGCTTGTCCAGTCCGAACAGCCCCAGACGAAAAGATTGGAAGGTGTCGGGTTCATCGCATTGCAAAGGCACGCCGGCGGCAATCTGTAGTCCAGCCGCCATAAACTTTGCGCCATTTTGAATCATCTGATCGTCCGTATAACTGACCACCACGCCCGGGGCCTGGAACCCGGCTGCGGCTACGCTTTGTATCCCCTTGTTTTCCAATAAAGTACGGATACGATTGCCCAAGTCATATTGTGCTTCCCGTGCTTTTTCGAATCCGTACTGTTCGGTTTCGCGCATCACGTTGCAAAAACGCTTTAATCCATCGGTCGGCATTGTGGCGTGATAGGCATGACCGCCCTGTTCGTAAACTTCCATGATGTCAAGCCATTTGCCGAGGTCACAGGCAAAGCTGGAACTGGTGCTTTCTCGTGTATGGAGTGCGGCTTTTTGATTCATCATCACCAATCCACAGCAAGGGGGTCCACTCCAGCCCTTTTGAGGTGCACTGAGCAGTACGTCCACGCCACAATACTTCATATCGACCCAGATAGCCCCTGATGCAATACAGTCTAAAACAAAAAGTCCCCCCACGGAATGGACTGCATCGGCCACTTGGAGAAGATAATCATCGGGAAGCAGCATGCCGGATGAGGTTTCCACATGGGGTGCGAAGACAACCGCCGGTTTTTCTGTTTTGATGACGTTGACAACCTCATCGATGGGGGCGGGTTCGAATGGGGCTGACGGACTGTCCTGCGTCTTGCGTGCTTTAAGAACGATTGATGCAGACGGAATATTGCCCATATCAAAGATTTGAGTCCATCGAAAACTGAACCATCCGTTGCGAAGGACAAGACATTTTTGGTTGGCGGCAAACTGGCGGGCAACGGCTTCCATCGCGAATGTCCCACTGCCCGGAACGATGGCGATGGCATCCGCATTGTAAACCTTTTTCAACGTGGCCGAGATCTCACGCATGACGTGCTGAAAGGATTGCGACATGTGATTCAATGCACGATCAGTGTAAACCACCGAATACTCCAACAATCCTTCTGGATCAACCTCAGGCAATAGTCCCGGCATAATATTTATCTCAATGAAAAGTAATCTTTTAGAATGATAATACCCAAAAGGGGGTTTATATGGATGATAATACGACTAAAGTCAATCACCCGTAGAAAATTCAATCTAATATACGCTAATTTGATTAACGGTAACATTCAAAGTCAAGACGAATGAGGGACATCCACCCCGTTCAATAGGTTACTCGGACGGCTGATTACAGCGTGAGTCAGTGCTGGCAAAATATCATCACAGCGCCGATATGATCCCCTTGAGAAGGCCGGTACCCAGCGTCAAAGACTGTCAGAGAGCATTAGAGCATGTCCAGCATTACCGAACGACTAAAGAAAGAACGGACCATTTTACTAGATGGGGGCGTCAGTACCGAAATATATAACCGGGGTGTCCCACTGGACCCCAACGTGTGGAGTGGACTGACTACGAAAACACATCCCGACGAAGTGCGGAAGGTACACGAAGATTACATTCGTGCCGGTTCGGAGGTGATTACGGCCAATACCTATTCGACAGCCCGGCATGTGCTGGAAAGCATCAATCTTGGCCATGAATCCAAAATACTGAATTATAAGTCGGTACAGATTGCCCGGGAAGCGAGAGACAATGTAGCGGATGCCGCGGTCTGGATAGCGGGGTCGATGTCCAGCATGCCGCCGTTGACCAGTAATCAGGAAGTTGCCGTGAGTCGGTATGTCAAGGACAGTTATCAAGAATTGGCAGAAACACTGGCGCAGGCGGGAGTGGATCTGATTATTGCAGAAATGATGAGAGACATTGAAAATGCTTCGATCGTGATTGAAGCGGCGGTTTCGACGGGGCTTCCTGTCTGGGTCGGCTATAGCACGATGATGGCAGACAATGGCCTTGACGTTAAGGGGCTTCGATGGAAAAACCGGGATGATCGGGCAACCCATGATTTTGCGGATTTGGTGAAGGCGCTCAGTCCGCTGGGCGGACAGGCTGCGGGGATCATGCATACGCCGGTCAAAGAGATTGAACCGGCGCTTGGCGTATTGAATCGATACTGGTCCGGACCGACACTGGCTTATGCGGAAACGGGTCGCTCGGTGGCCCCGGATTGGGATTTTGAGGAAATCTGTTCACCTGATGAATACACGGTGAGCATCGGACATTGGATCAATCGTCAGGGAGTCAAGATCGTTGGCGGTTGTTGCGGGACCGGTCCGGCGCATATACGGGCACTGAAAGATTATCTCTCAGAAAACGGACAGGACTGAATGACACATGAGGACACGGGGCGGTTGGCTGGCGATGCCACCGCTTTGTGATGGGTGTCAGAATGTGATCTGGCATTTTGTCCCAGTTGCTTGAGCATGAACAGGATTTGCACGAAACGCTTGATCGATGACCGCGAGTGTTTCTGCTTCATGTCAAAATCGGTTAATCGGTGTTTTGTTTTGTACGGGAATCTGCGATGAAGGTTGGATTTATCGGATTGGGGCACGTGGGTGCCAAGCTGGCGGGTAGCCTGTTGAGGCGCGGGTTTGATCTGACAGTGCGGGATGTGGACAAAGCGGCGATGGCGAATCTGGTGGACCGGGGTGCCCAACAGGCAGACTGTGACAGAATGCTGGCGGAATACTGTGACGTGGTGATTACCTGCTTGCCGTCACCGGAGATTTCTGCCGAGGTTATGGAGGCGGACGACGGAGTGATCGCGGGGCTGGGGAACGGGAAGACCTGGATGGAAATGAGTTCCTCCGATGAGCAAGAAGTGAAGCGCCTTGGGGCATTGGTTCACGCGCAGGGGGCCGATGCATTGGATAGCCCGGTATCAGGAGGATGTCATCGGGCCACAACGGGAAACATTGCCATATTTGTCGGGGGGAAACGCTCGGTTTTTGAACGGGTGTTGCCGCTTTTGAGTGCCATGGGCAGACAGGTGCTCCACACCGGCGAACTGGGAACCGCCTCGATTATGAAGGTGACGACAAATTATTTGGCCGGTATACAGCTCCTGTCGACCGGGGAGGCATTTATGGTTGCCAAAAAAGCCGGTGTCGACCTGTCTGTTGCCTATGAGGCCATCCGCATTTCATCAGGCAACTCGTTTGTCCACGAAACGGAAGGCCAGTTGATCTTAAATGGAAGCTATAACATCAACTTTACGATGGATCATGAGGTTAAGGATATGGCCTTATTTGATACGCTCGGCAAAAAATATGATGTGCCACTGGAACTATCTCCCTTGTGTGTCGATATCATGCGTGATGGGTTGCGCCGATACGGATCGAGAGCCTGGTCGTCAATGGTGGTCAAGCGCCTGGAAGAGGCGTGTCAAACAGATTTGAGAGCACCGGGTTTCCCCGACTCTCTGGTAGACGATGAGCCTGAACAGGTCGGTAGCGAGGTTGTTGTCAAGAATCGAATGCCTGCGTGAGAGACAGGCATCCATTAATGGGTTTTCGGGAAGATCGAGTCTTGCATTTCGAGGGACGACCGAACTGTACGGACCGCGCGCCGGGGTCTTGACTGTTCCCGATGGCCTGTCTGTCGGATGACAGCATGGGTCTGATTCGATCCACAACCCGGACAGACAATGCCGGAGGTGATAGATATGGCTTTGGGCAATGCCTTTGCAGGCAATCTTGGATGCTTTGTCGCCATGGTGCTGTGGGCGGTCGGGTTTCCCTCCGTCGAAGTGCTGTTGGAGAGTTGGGGAACTCTTTCACTGACCCTGTTAAGAATGCTGATTGTGGTGTTCTTTTTGTTGTTGGTCTGGCTTTGGGTGGATGGATGGCAGGTGCTGAAGTATGCACCTTGGCACCGGGCGCTTTATGTTGGCGGGGCGGGGTTTGGTTTCGGGTCAATCTTGTTTTTGCTCGGCCAGTCTCTGTCTGATCCGGTGATACCCGCGATTGCAGCGGCGATGATGCCCATTGCCGCTGCTGCGATCGAGGTCATTCTTGACAAACGGCGATTGCACCGTTCCTTGATCGTGGGGATTGTCCTGGCAATTATCGGAGGCTATCTTGCGACCGGCGTTAAACTGAATCAGGGCCTGTTCGGTATCGGGGTCGTATTTTGTCTTCTCGCGGTCTTTCTGTTTGCCTGGGCGACGAGGTCCACAACGCGGGACTTTCATATGCTGTCGCTTATCGGGCGGACCACCATCACCCTGTGGGGAGGGCTGGTGGCAGTGTGCCTGGTCTACGGAGTCGCCAAGTTCGGCGGATTTCCAGGGACTGAGTTTGGTGTGACTGATTATCATCACCTTGGCCTGTTATTTGTTTTTGCGCTGCCCTCTTTTGCTGTTGCCCATCTCTTGTGGATATGGGGTGCAGGCAAACTGGGTATTTTGCTGGCCTCGCTGCATATGAACGCCGTTCCGTTTTATGTCATGGTGCTTGTGGTGTTGTTTCTCGATGGTTCATGGCAATGGTCGCAGGCAATGGGGGCGGCCATTGTAGTGACCGGGGTGATCATCGCGCAGACGGTCAATCGACGGCCCAATACGATGTCGAATTAGCTTTTGTCTTTATTGGTTTTTGTGGCTCGTTTCCCGTCATCTTCCCCGACTTTCTGTAACAGGGAATCCACCCAAACGGTCACATGGTGCCATCGGGACCAGAGCGCGCCGTGGGTAACCTCGATTTGATTCGGTTTCGCTACACCGTACAAATGAGGGTGCGAATCACAGGCCGCAAGGGGATTTGCGTTAAAATAGCCTGTTCTTGAACTTCCTCCAGAAACGGGATTATCGGGTGACGATGCAACAGAAAATAACACAAATCACGGCAGGCCTCCGACACTGCGGATATATCGTCGATGATGAGTTGGCAACCTCGCTTGCATTGGTGGAAAACCTGGAACGACCGCTATTGATTGAAGGAGAGGCCGGGGTTGGCAAAACATCCATCGCTTCTGCATTAGCCGATATGAAACAAACACAGCTCATTCGTTTGCAGTGTTTCGAGGGTATTGACGTGTCGACTGCTCTGTATGAATGGAATTACTCGCAGCAATTGCTGAACATCAAGCTGGCCGAGCAAAGCAACCGGGAATTGACCGAATTGGATATCTACCAGGAACGATTTCTGCTTGAACGACCACTCCTCAAGGCAATCAGGCAACCGGTGCCTCCGGTGCTTCTGATTGATGAAGTTGATCGTTCGGACGAAGCGTTTGAAGCCTTTTTACTGGAATTGTTATCCGAATTTACGGTGACCGTACCGGAGATAGGAACCATCCCTGCCGCAACGATTCCGGTCGTTATTCTGACATCAAACGGGACGCGGGAACTCAGTGATGCGTTGCGTCGTCGCTGCCTATTTCATTATGCGAGTTATCCCTCCTATTGCCGTGAACTGGCGATTTTGAAGATGCACCTGCCGGAACTGACCCCCTCACTGCGCAAGCAGATCGCCCGGTTTGTTCAGGTTGTCAGGGAATGGGATATTGGGAAACGTCCCGGTGTGGCTGAAACCCTGGATTGGGCTCGGGCACTTCACGGGTTTGATGTCGAATCATTGACCCATGATGAGAATACGGTGGGCTTGATTCTTTCCTGCCTGCTGAAAACCCCTGAAGATCAACGGTATGCACGTGAACTGCTTTGCGGTGAGAATCAAAATATAGAGACACTATTGATCAATCGGGGGTAGTCAGGTTGATTGGGATCGGGACGGTGTGAATGGAGATCAGTGGCAGACTCGTTCAGTTTGTGCGCTATTTGCGAGCGGCCGAATTTGATGTTAGCACGTACGATGCGCTTCAGATGGGCCGTGTGCTTGAATTGCTGGGACAACCGAACCCAGAGTTAACCCGATTGGCTTTTCGGGCACTGTGCTGCCGCAGCCGGTCCGACTGGGTCGAATTTGACCGGCGGTTTCGCCATTTCTGGCTGGGAGTCGGGGAGCCGACCGAAGAAACAGTACCTATCTTTACGGCAACCAGTGCGGGAAAGGGTTCGTTACGACTGATCGGTCTTGGCGGTACGACAGAGCAACCCAGTGATCTGTATGATCCGGGTAAGGGGGGTGCGGCGGGGGCCGGTCAACAGAATTCGCTGTCCAAGGCGGATTTTCGATTTCTCAAGGATCAGGCGGCAATGAAAAGAATTGAAAGACTGGCTGAGCAACTGGCCGGACAGATTCGCCCCCGACCCGGTCGTCGAAGGGTATTGTCATTGAGGGGCAGCCACCTGGCATTGGCAAAGACACTGCAATGCAGTATCCGAACCGGTGGTGTACCACTGCGTCCCTGGTTTTTCAAACAACGTCCTGAGTTGCCGAAACTCGTCATACTGCATGATGTCTCACATTCCATGACCTTCAATAATCCGCTGCTGATTCGTTTTTCACGAGGATTGGTTCGGAAACTGGATCAGGTCGAAGTCTTTGTATTTCATACTCAGCTTGTACCTGCCACGGATATTTTCCGGGAACCGACCTTGCAAAGAATGCGAAGCCAACTGGAATTGAGCAACAAACTATGGCTTGGAGGGACCTGTATCGCGGATTCCCTTCTGGAGTTCAGGGAAAAGTATGCAAAGCGGATGGTCTCTCCACGGAGTGTTGTGATTGTGATCAGTGATGGTCTTGATTCCAATGAACCCGGTCACCTGATCGTGGAATTGAAACGGCTCAAACGTCTATGCAGTAAAGTCATCTGGATGAATCCGATGCTGGAAAGAGAGGGATTTAATGCAAACAAGGAAGCCGTGTTAAACCTCCGCAAACAGGTCGATCACCTGTTGCCCGCACACAGTCTGGATGCACTTCGACGCAGTGTAATGGCGATCAGGGCCTAGAGGCATCTTGCCCCGATTTGACACGATGCTTCGCTCTTTGGACCGTCGGTACGGGCACCCGCCTGAGAGTGGACGGCGCAACCGTTAGATGAAGCCGTGTTAAATCGTGCCTTTTGACAAATCGATTTCGGACAATAAGATCCCGGCAATCGCTTTATTCGAAACCATAGTGAACCGTATGTGCAGGCATTATGGTGCCCGGGGTACCTGACCGAGGCTTTTTCTCGAAGGGTGCAGGGTGTTCTTGCGGACAAATCCACGGATAATATTTATGCCGTTGTTGTCATTGGCGTAACTATCATCAATGACGACAATACGAATCGACAGGGACAGGTGTCACTGGCCTGAATGGACGGGACCGAGAAACGGCTTTAATTTGCTTTTGAGTGCCTATGGGAGTAGATTCTGTCTGAACACTTATTATTGATTCGGAGACTGCCACATGAAAGATGACATCAGCAAAAACGACGCACAGCGTATCTCGCCACAAACACTGAATTTCCAGGAGCTCGACGACGCCGACAAATCAAGGGTAGAGAAAGCAGTCGCGCGAGGTTACTCCAGAAGAGAGGTGTTGAAACTAATGGTTGCGACCGGCGTGACAATGGCCGCAGCAGAAAATTTGCTCCTTTCCGGTCGTGTAGCCATGGCAAGCACACCCAAGAAAGGGGGGACGGTCAAGGCGGCGATGAGTTTGCATGGACCAGATGATCAACTGGACCCCATCCTGTTTACTTCTGCGATTGATTATTCAAGGGGCAGAGCGCACTACAACAGCTTGTGTCAACTCGACAATAATATGGTTCCCCAACCGGAGTTGGCAGAGTCGTTTGAGCCCAACAGCAATGCAACAGAGTGGACTTTCAAGTTGCGTAAAGACGTGACTTTTCATGATGGCTCACCGTTTACTGCAGACGATGTCATCTGGAGCATGAGTCGGCATTCCGGTGATGACTCGGTTTCCGTCATAAAAGCGATATTGGAATCGGTGAAGGAATGGAAAAAAATCAACAGTCATGAGGTCAAAGCTATTTTACATACCCCGAATGCGGACCTGCCCGTCCTGACGGGAATCTTTCAATCGAAGATTGTCAAAAATGGCTCAACCGGCGAGGGTAATGGTACCGGTCCTTTCACGATGGAAGCCTTTGAGCCGGGTGTCAAGTCAGTCAGTGTCCGGAACGAGAACTACTGGCGTGAAGGTGCGCATCTTGACGCAATCGAAATCACGGCAATTACGGATCCGGTGGCCCGGGTGAATGCGTTACTGTCAGATAATTTTCAAATGGTGGTTGATATCGATCCAAAATCGATCAAGCAAGTCGAAAACGCCGATGGTGTCCGCTTGTCCTCCTTGCCTGCGGGAGCCTATAACGGTATTTGTGCTCTAAAAAATACGACACCCGGTAGTAATGCGGATTTTGTCAGGGGACTTCAATATATTCAGGACCGGGAACGTATTGTCAAAAGAATTCTAAAAGGGCACGGTTCGGTGGGGAATGACCAACCCATTATGAGTGCATATGGCCCTGATTTTTGCAGTGAATTACCACAACGGGAATTCGACCCGGATAAAGCCAAGTACCATTTCGACAAGTCAGGTATTTCCAGCGCGGAACTGTATGTCGCACCGGTAGGTGCCGGTATCGAAGACACCTGTCTGCTGGCGCAGGCCAATTGTGCCAAAATCGGCTTTGACCTGAAGCTTAAAAAAGTGCCGAATGACGGGTACTGGGGATCAGTATGGCGGGTTGAACCGCTGAATGTGACCAGTTGGAATATGCGCCCGACGGCGAATGCAATGCTCTCCATTGCCTTTGCGCCGGGTGCGGCATGGAACGATAGCTATTGGGATAATGCCCGGATGGGAGAATTGCTGAACTTGTCGCTTGCGGAAATCGATCCCGATAAACGCCGTGCCATGTACTGTGAGATGCAGACACTGGTAAACCAGGAAAGTGGCATGGTCATCCCGATGCATATCAATGTGCTAGATGGTGTCAGCAACCGTATACAGGGGTTACCCCAAAACCCACTTGGCAATCTGGGTGCATCGGAGTTCCCGGAATTCATATGGCTGGCTTCCTGATATAAAATACAACAGCCTGCGCGATATGTGCAGGCTGTTTTTTCAATAAATCAGATTTAAAAACAACCATAAATTATTGATATATTTCGTGATAATGATGGTTGATCCCAAGATAACCCGAGGCAAGATATTTTTCGTTGCCGTTGCTGGTCTTAAATTACCTGGTGAGTCAGTCGGGCCAGGCTATCTGGAATATCGTTGTCTTCCGGGAATCACAGCCCGTACACCGCCTTGCGGGTTTTCCACATCGCCCTTGAACCTCGGTATGATGTGAATATGCAGGTGTCCAATGGACTGGCCGGCCCACTTCCCGACATTAATGCCGATATTGTAACCGTCGGGTTGATACTGTTTTTCAACAATTTTCTTTCCGGATTCGACCAGGGACCATAGCTCATTTCGTTCCTCTTCGGTGATATCAAAGTAATCAGAAAAATGACGGTAGGGAATCACCAGAAAATGACCTATATTGACCGGGTGACGATCCCATGCTACAAAACCCAACTTGCCTTTGATGAGCGTTCTTTCTCCGCTTGGAGAACAAAATTTACAGGGTTGTTCTGTGGTCATGTCTGTCAAGTTGCTAACGGAGATCGGGGAGATCTAATTTTGCCATAACCAGATCATGTATCAAGCCTGACAGATCGCTCATTGGTAGCTGCTCATTGGCAACTGCCTCTTCAACGCCCTGATGTAACCATCGACATTCCCTGTTCCAGGTGGCAATGTGTTCCCCTGTAATATCGCTCAGGGACGGTGTGTTGATGAATCCGTGTTTTGCGATCATGATTGCGGTCAACCGCACACCCTACACGACTGCTTTTGCCGCCATCTCTTGTAAGATGGGGTACAGGCGGGTGATGGAAGTCCAGATCAGGCATGCATTTTTTGTCCCATTGAAGCAATCGGAGCGACAGGGCTATCCCTTGAAATTTCATGCGGGCTATTCAACCGCTCCGCTCCACGTGCAAACAACGATCGTGAAAGTTATCCGTCTATCAGGATCAGGGGCCTCGAATCGATTGAAGACAGGAATTGGCGCCCCAGAGAGGATTCGAACCTCCGACCTGCCGCTTAGGAGGCGGCTGCTCTATCCAACTGAGCTACCGGGGCAGGGACAGACAGAACCATGAAGCCGATTGCTGATTAGGACAGTTGCGATGTCACCAGTTATTATGAAGGCGCATCGAGACTGAATATTGAACTGATCAGGTCAATTTCTATGACAAACCATCCAATGCCTGTTTCAGATCGCTGATCAGATCATCCGCTGATTCGAGTCCGGCTGATAATCGTACCAGCCCGTCGGTGATGCCGGCTGCCATACGTTCCTCTCGTGGCATGTCGGCATGGGTCATGGTCACTGAATGGGTTACCAGCGACTCGACCGACCCCAGGTTTTCAGCGAGACTCCATAACTGCAGGGTATCCATCAATTGCTTGCCTGCCAAGACACCCCCCTTGACTTCGAACCACAGCATGGATCCATGGCCGCTGGCCTGTTTGTCGGCCAGTGCCTTTTGTGGGAAGGAATCGAGACCGGGATAGGCGACCTGTCCTACCATCGGATGGGTTTCCAGAAACTCAGCGATTTTTCGAGCATTAGCGGATTGCGCCTCCAATCGCGTGCTCATGGTTTTACAACCCTGGAGCGTATAAAACGCAACCATCGGGGTCATATTCGATCCAAGACAGTTTCGAACAAATTTGATTGATTCGAGCAACTCGTCGTCTTTGGCGGTGATGGAGCCACCGACACTCACGTTATGGCCCTCCATAAACTTGGTGGTGCTGTGTAGCGAGACATCGGCGCCGAGTTCCAAAGGGCGTTGGTAGTATGGGGTGAGAAACGTATTATCAACCACATGCGGTATCTCTTTGGCTTGGGCGATTTCAGAAACCGCCGCAATATCAGTGAGTTTCAGGGTGGGATTTGCGGGTGTCTCCGTGAAAATCAGTTTGGTATTGTCCCGAATCGCTTCCTTGACATTATTGGGTTCGGAGGTATCAACGAACGTGAATTCGACCCCAAATCGACTGAGCACTTTTGTCGAAACCCGATGCGTCCCGCCATAGACCACATCGGATAATACCGCGTGATCCCCTTGATTGAGCAGTGCCATCATCGTGGCGCTGGTTGCCGACATGCCTGTCGCAAAGCAGGCACTGCCAATACCGCCTTCAAGATCGGTGATTCTGTCTTCCAGTGCGGTCACGGTTGGATTGCCGGACCGGCTGTAGGAATAACCCTTTTCGAGGTATTGATCAACCGATTCCTGAACATAGGTTGTCGACTGGTAAATCGGCGTCAAAATAGCACCGGTGACCGGATCGGGTTGGACACCTGCATGTACTTCTCTCGTTTTGAAGTGGGCTTTCCGTTCGGTGTTCATAGGTAGATTATTGTATGTATTTCAGGTTAACTGCCGGTCGGTACCGGATGACAAGAGGCGGATTCTATCATCCCGTGCAAGCAGGAAAAAGTCGCCGGACGCACTGGAAGCACACAAGGCAGCATTTTCCGATCAATTTCTTCTATCATCGCTTCTGCATGGGGTATCAAAATAAGACTTTCAGGCAAATGGGGGGCCATCCAGCAAGAATCCGTGCAACGCCGATCACTTCAGTGGAATCGGGATCAGCATTGCCCGCCACAACAGGGCGGTTGGTGGTTCTGCCGAAAAAAATAATCGGCTAAAAATGTATCAAAATCGATGACATCACGTGCCTCTATTTCGGCCTGTTGGTTCAGCGACCTCTCTGCTTGATGTGCCAGGTCACGATGCGTTTCCGTATTTTGAGGAGATTGCCGAAAAAGTGTTTCATGCTGTTCGGCCATGCCCATCGCAAACTCATAAAAACTGATCTTGTTTTCCTGCATTCGGGTAATGATTTGTGCCGACGGAGTGAATGCCGGGTCGTGAATTTTTTCCACCTGGCGGTCCAGTGAATCAACATAGCCTCTGTCACGTGTCTGGGTAGCCAGCAGTTCGGCGATGGGTCTCATCTGTTCCAAAACAAGGAGTGCAAGTTCGCTGAACGGTTTCTCGGTCCCGCCAATCTGTAAATTAAGTCCTGGTTTTCGACCATGCATCACAACCCGATTCCGATTGTCGGCAGTCATCGCCCATTCCCGATCGTCAATCCGAGGACTGTCTGACAAGAGGCAATACATCAATAAGGTATCGAAAAAGTGGATACAGGCCTTGTTGATGCCGATGGGATCAAACGGATTCAGATCGAGACTTCTTACTTCCACGTATTGCACGCCTCGCTGGCGCAGTGCATTGGAGGGACTTTCTCCTGATGCGGTGACCCGCTTTGGACGAATCACGGAATAAAACTCGTTTTCAATCTGAAGCCGGTTGGCATTGAGCTGTTGATATTTCCCGTTCACTTTGATACCGAATTTTTCATAGTTCGGATTGACGGTCTGAATGGCGTGCTTGAGCGATTTGACAAAATCATCGACACCGTTGTAGCCAATATTGATTGTGGCCTGTGTATTATTACTGTATCCCAGTCCGCTCAATCGCAATGACGTTGCATTGGGTGCATACAGACTGTGAAGATCAAAATCATTCAGTGCATGCTGCCGCCCCTGCAGGAAGGATTTGCAGATCGCCGGAGAGGCACCGAAGAGATAGCATCCAAGCCAGGAAAGACGGTGAAAATTACGTATCAGGCCGAAGTACTGGTCGGATCGCTGTGTCTGAAGCTCGTGCTCGTTATCGGTTTCCAGATAATCTTCCCAAAAGCGGTCAGGAAGCGAAAAATTGAAGTGAATGCCCGCAATGGTCTGCATGAGTCGGCCGTACCGATGACCCAGACCACGTCGATAGGCCTCTTTCATTTTCGCGACATTCGATGTTCCGTAGCGGGCGATCGGGATTTTCTGTTCACTCTCGACGATGCAGGGCATGCTGTTGACCCACAATTTTTCACCGTCAAGATGCTGATAGGTGTAATGATGGATATCATACAGTTCCTGGAGTAGTGCTTCAGGGTCAGTATGGACCGGGGTCACGAATTCCAGTAATGCCTCAGAATAGTCGGTGGTGATGGATGGGTGGGCCAGCGCAGAGCCCAGTGCCTTGGGATGGGGGGTCTGTGCAAGCAAACCGTTGTCGTCCACCCTGAGGCTTTCTTTTTCCAGACCGCGCTGCAGTTGATCGAGATGAGTCTCTGCGCCTTTTCCGATCAGCCGTTCCAGTTTTTCCTCGGTATGTTGAAGCACAGTATCTATTCCAGATTGAAAAAACGTAGAGTGGCGGTATTGCACGATAAAATCAACCGGTTATTGCAATTAAAATACGCGGTCAGAACCACAATCACAAGATGATGTCGTGAACGTGATGTCGTGAACGGCCGGCACCGGATATTGAACGACAGAATCTGGCCAGCCGTCTCAAAATCCGGTATAGGTAACACGGGTGGCGACTGTGTGATTCGGGGGATTGGTTATTTTGTGTTGTTGACAACATACTCAGCGGTAACGCGAATCCGCTGAATCCACGACGTTATTGGAGGGGGGGATGCGCACCGGTGGTTTCTGTCAAAACGATCCGGAGGTTCAGAGCATGCTTGACGAAGGAAACAGGATCAACGGATTTTGATGATAAAATAAAATTTCATTTCCATTATCAGCCTGATTTTGAACAAAGAAATTGCTGTCGCACCGATGATTGAGGTCACTGACCGTCATTGCCGGGCCTTTCTTCGATTGTTTTCCCGGGAGATCCGACTATACAGTGAGATGATCGTAACCGGCGCCCTGCTATACGGTGACACGGAACGGTTCATTGCGTTCGACGAATCGGAACATCCGCTGGCGGCCCAACTCGGTGGGAGTGAGCCCGACCAACTGGCCAACTGTGCCAAATTGATTGAACAATATGGCTATGATGAAGTGAATATGAATGTCGGTTGTCCCAGTGACCGGGTTAAAAATGGCCACTTTGGTGCCTGCCTGATGGGGGAACCTCAACGGGTTGCGGATTGCGTCGCCGCCATGAGTGAGGCGGTTTCGATTCCGGTCACGGTCAAAACACGTCTCGGCATTGACGACAGGGACAGTTATCCGGAACTGGTGCATTTTATCCGTTTGGTCTCCGAATCAGGTTGCCGAAAGTTTATTGTCCATGCACGAAAAGCATGGCTTAAAGGATTGAGTCCGAAACAAAATAGGACCCTGCCGTCACTCCATTATGACTGGGTCTATCGTCTGAAAAATGATTTTCCGGGACTCCGATTCATCTTGAACGGAGGGGTGACCAGTCTGACCCAGGTCGCTTCTCATCTGCAGCAGGTCGATGGCGTCATGATTGGCAGGGCAGCCTATCATCATCCCTGGATGTTGCGGGAAGTCGATCCGTTTCTCGCTCGATATAACGGAAAGGGGGATCAGGCCGGTTGCACACCGTCATCTCGTATCGATATCGTCAGGGCCTATCTGCCTTATGTGGAGAAACAGCTTGCACAAGGTGTTTATCTGCGCCATATGACCCGGCACCTGTTCGGTCTGTTCCATGGACAACCGGGGGGCCGGCTCTGGCGGCGTTATTTGTCAGAGCATGCTGTCGACAAGGCGGCAGGTATTGAGGTGATTGAAGGAGCACTTCGGTTCGTCGGCCCACACCGGAGGGGGATTGAGACTGCATTACATAAGGTCGGTGAGACGGCCGCAGCACGCGGTCGGATAGGTCTCTTGCAAGGTTTGGCGTAAGCAATCTGAATGAACGCGATGAAGGTGATCAGGGTGCCTGCACTCATGCATACAGGGAGACGGTCAGCACGGCTTGTCGAAACGATGGGTCTCATGCTGGATGCGGTGCTTGTCGATGCTGCTGCAGTCCTGCAAGGAGAAGGCTATAGGAGATGACGGGATCCGCTTTCCCCTGAGGGTGTACCGACGCTGACAGAAGAGATTTATGCACTGGATTTCGAGATTCTTTTGAGAAGAGAAGCATTGAAACAGCAACTGAGAAATCTGATTAATGAAAGTAATGTGCAATGCGGTTTATGATACGTTGTCAGATCAGAAATCAGAATCAGATAACTCTGAAAAACAAATTGCTGAAGAGTCATTCTGACGCATGGCATAATGGTATCGAGGACGCATGGCTGTGCCGACTGATAAAGATGATTCAATGATCCTGAATTGGGCAGAGAAATGAACCCTGAAATACTGGTTCGATTGACTGCTTTTACCGGTATTCTGATTACCATGGTTATCTGGGAACTGATGTGTCCCCGACGTGGCCGGGTGATGAGAAAACAACGATGGCCTTCCAATTTTGCGGTGACGTTGATCAATGCATCGATGCTGGCGGTGCTGCCGATCACAGCGGTCGAAGCGGCATTGTATGCCATTTTCAATAAAGTCGGATTGCTGATCTGGTTCGAGATACCCTTTTGGCCCAGCGTCATCCTCTCGGTATGCCTTCTGGATATTGCCATATATTGGCAACATCGCCTGTTTCATCGATTCGAGTTTTTATGGAGAATTCATCGAATGCATCATGCTGACAGTGCCATTGATGTCACTACGGGGTTACGGTTTCATCCATTTGAAATCGTACTCTCAATACTGATCAAGGCCGCGATCATCATTTTGCTTGGTGCTCCGGTACTGGCGGTGATCATTTTCGAAATTGTTCTCAATGGCAGTTCAATGTTCAATCACAGCAATCTGCATTTACCGAAGTGGGTAGACCGATGTGTCCGGTGTGTTTTCGTCACACCGGACATGCACCGGGTCCACCATTCGATGCGGGTAGAAGAGCACAACCGAAATTTCGGATTCTGTCTGTCGTGGTGGGACCATCTTTTCTCAAGCTATACCGATCAGCCCCAAAAGGGACATTTGGAAATGGACATCGGACTGGCCCAGTTCAATGCGACTGAATCAGCCCGGCTCGGTCATATGCTCAGGCAACCGTTTCGATAGGGGATACATACGTCACAGCAATCCCCTTTACACTGTAAAATAATGGTTTGGAGGCCTGCAAGACGTATCAACTGACGCTTATGCCCGCGATACGGGTCATGATCAAATCAACGAAACGAAAATCCGGCAGGCAGTTGATGGAACAGCAGCCCGGGCTGAATTGAAGCTCAGTGCCAATCTTGGGGATTGCATCGATACCATGTGTCCGGTGTGATGACGAGCACTGGTGGCATCGGTATTCGCATCGGTATTCGCTGTGCTCCTTTGAGTATAAAAAATATATAATTCCCTATTTGATAACGGTGTTACATTATCGATCAATAGGCCTACATTGCAAGATAACATGATCGTACATCGACAATTGTTGGAAGTTCTGGTCTGTCCGATTACCAAGGTCTCGCTCTCGATTCTGGAGCGGCCACGCCTTGAAAAACTCAATCGTCTGATTGAGGCGGGGGCAATCCAGTCGGTCGGCGGGGAACAGCTCAAAGAACCGCTCAAAGAGGCACTCATCACCAATAATGGAAGCACCATTTATCCGGTCGAGGACAGTATTCCGATTATGCTGGAGGACAGGAGTATTTCCTGCCACCAGATTGACAACTGGCAATGATCCGCTAATTCTTGGTGCGTACACCCACCGATCGCAGCAATTTTTTGTGTTGCTTTGTTTTCAGCCTGGATTGTGCAAAGTGAATCTGTTTCAGCTGACTGCCAATGCTGTCCGCAGATTGCTGTTGCCGTTTCACATAGGTTCCGTCTGACTGCATTTCCCAGGCATTGCAGTCATCATCAAGCAGCGTATTTAATACTACCCGCAGTTCATTCTTTAAGATGGTTTTGGACACTGGGGTGACCACTTCTACCCGACTTTCCAGGTTGCGCTTCATCAGGTCTGCGGACCCGATCAGATACTCATCCTTGCCCTTGTTGTAAAAATAAAAGATTCGACTGTGTTCGAGGAATCGCCCGACAATACTGATCACCGAAATATTTTCCGACAGTCCCGGTACACTGGGTCGCAGTCGGCAGGTATCCCGCACAATCAAATCGATCTTGACGCCAGCGATGGATGCTTCATAGAGCGCCCTGACAATGTCCTTGTCCTCCAGCGCATTCGTTTTGATCTGTATCAACCCCGGATGCGCTTTGGTGTGATTTTGAATTTCTTGCTCTATCTTGGTCAGCAGGGCCTTTTTCAACAGTTTTGGAGCTGGCAGTATCCGGTGATAACGTCGTTTGGGTGCATATCCGGTCGTCAAATAATTGAACAATTCCGTGACATCCTGGCCGATGTCTTCTTCGCAGGTCAGCAAACCGAAATCGGAGTACAGTTTTGCCGTGCCGCCGTGATAATTACCCGTACCGATATGCGCATAACGCCTCAGCCCATTGTAATCCTGGCGGACCACCAAAATGACCTTGCAGTGTGTTTTCAGTCCAATCACCCCATAGGTCACGTGTATACCCGCCTCTTCCATCCTTTCTGACCACATGATGTTCGCGGCTTCGTCAAATTTGGCTTTGAGTTCGACCACAACAGCCACCTGCTTTCCATTGCTCGCCGCTGCCACCAGTAAATCGATAATACGGGTTTCTTCATCGGTACGGTAAAGGGTCATCTTGATTGCCCTGACTTTCGGGTCGTGAGCGGCTTCATCAAGGAATCGGACCACCGAAGTGGTGAACGATTCATATGGATGTTGAAGTAGCAGGGAATTCAGTTCACGGAGGGTATAAAAGATGCTCTTTTGCTGATCTTTCAATCGGTGATGATTGACCGGAAGATGGGGTGGATCGTGCAACTCGGGTACCGGAAGAGCTGCCACCTGCATGAGGTCACGCTGTGCCATCATGGTATTGGTCACAAACACGTCCTGTTCGTTGTTCAGTCTCAGTTGGGCGGCCAGCATGTTTTTACGATCATCATCCATCCCGTTGTTTACCACCAACCGCACAATTGGGGCGATACGTCTGTCGCGCAATTCCAGTTCAATCATCGACAACAGGTCATTGGCTCCGGATTCCTCTCGCTCAGCACTGGCGTTTCTTGCCACGAAAAAGAAATCATATTGAATATCATGGGCTCCCGGAAAAAGCAGGTCCAGATTGTGTGCCATCACCTGTTCCAGGGGAACAAAATGATGTTTCTCGTCCACTCGGATCAATCGTGGGATACCTGTCCCGACCGGGACCTTGACCCGGGCCAATGAAACGGCAGAACCATCCGGGGATGGCAATGTCACCAGTATGTTCAATGATAAATTCGAGATAAAGGGAAAAGGGTGGGCCGGATCAAATATCTGGGGCGTCACCAGCGGGAAAATATTTTTCACATAATGATCCCTGAGATTCGCCTTTTGTGATGTCTCAAGCTCCGGGTAGTCTAAAATACGAATGTCATGTGCCAGCAGCTCCTTGAACAGTTCCGGCAGTATGGCATCACGATGGGATTCAATTTCATTGACAAGTAGACAGCATTCGTCAATCTGTTGTTGGGGCGTTCGGCCATCGACGGTCAGTTCCGTGAAATTGGCTGCGACCTGCAGCTTCAATCCACCGATCCGTTTCATAAAGAATTCATCAAGATTAGAAGCAAAAATGGCACAGAACTTGATTCGTTCCAGCAGTGGGTTGGAACGATCAGTCACCTCATGCAAAACCCGCTTGTTAAATTCAAGCCAAGTGATTTCCCGATTAAGATAGAGTTCGGGACGGTCCAGATCAAGGGAATCCAAAACGGTTTGCTGGTTGGAGCTGCCGTTGTCTTTTGTCTTTGTATTCTGAGTCATCGATTTACGATCAATCCTTTGGAATAACAGTCAGATAAAAGGATTTATTTGCTGTGCTGTTGAGAATATTATACATTTTTTATGACTATCAATATGTGTCATGTTGCATTTCAGGGATAAACGTTAACCGCATAGCGGGTGAAGTGCCACGATCTGACAGCAGAAGATTATCTGTCTTCATGCCTTATATTGGCAAAGTACTCCGACCTGGCAGGATGAAGTCAACCCGATTTATTTTGCGGTTTCCCCAGGCAGCATCGCTTACGATAAGATTTACACTCGGGTCAGGCTGAGTGGAATATTGGGAGAGTGGACTTTCAGACATTAGTTACACTGCCTGTCTGATTTTGCCATCTCTGACAGAAACCGGACAAATGGATCTCCGGCCATCGACTATCCCCGTTCATTATCAATGTCGTGGTTCAGGGGCACTCATCCCCTTTCAGTGCGAACGAGAAAGACAGCCACCATGTCACGGGGGATGCGGTGACTGAAGGCAATCAAACCAAAAATCGGCGATTACAGCATAGCAGGCTGCATTATATGCATTCAGGATTTGCTGGTATTGTGTGCCTATTGAAAATGTCTGCCGGCACCTTCAATCTGCCAGTCAGTCTTTCCGATTATTGATGCAACTAGGGATCATTAGATTGCCGTGATGTAACGACACGAATATTCTGTGGCCCCGGAGTTCATGCAACCGATGTAACATCAATGGAATCCCAAGCACTTAGGTTCTGCCTCTCTTTTTTTCAATTTAATTATCAATCACTTGTCGGTGAATAGCCTGTGGTATCCGTATGGGTCTGGCAAAGCCGTGATACAACATAGCAGGTAACTGCCACCGTTGATGTGCGAAAGGGACAACCGGAAAAGCGAGATGATGACAGCAGATTCAATGAGTTTCTAGACACTGGAGGTATCATTGAACGGCATGGATGAACATCAATTTTCTATTGAAATCAAACGCATATTAGGCGATATTAAGAGTCATTCAATACAGAGGAGATTACTTCTTATAATGGGCAGCCAACCCCCGCCGAGTCGTTATCACTTAAACCATGGACCAGATTCTGTACCATCTCAGTCAGTATTGGCAGGCTGTTATCGAAATATTTGCATTCGATACGGCTTTGCTGTCAGAACCGGATATGATTATTCGGATTGCGGTCCAGTTGTGCCTGCTCGTTTGTTCGGCTTTCTTTTCTAGTTCAGAGACAGCGTTATTTTCTCTTTCCCGTCTCGACCTTCAGCAACTGCGTCGAGAAAACAATCCTCACTCCGAAACCATTCATGAACTGTTGGATCAGCCCCGGCGGTTAATTATCTCCATCCTGAGTGGCAATGAGTTGGTCAATATTGCCGCTGCCGCCAACATGACCTCCATTCTGATCACGCTCTACGGCTATGACAATGCGGGTTGGATCAACCTTTTGATTATGGTCCCATTGATCTTGTTGTTTGGCGAAGTGACGCCCAAAACGATCGCGGTCGCCAATCCCGTGCGCTACAGCACCCGGATTGTTGCCAAACCGATGTGGTTCTGGATTCGTCTCATTGCGCCGATACGATGGGCGATACGGGGGATCGCGGATCGTATCACCACTTGGTTTGTTGGTGAGGAAAAGACCGCAGACAATATTCTGCAGGTTGATGAATTTCTCACTTTGGTTGAACAGGTCGCCCAGGAAGGAGTCCTGGATGCGACTGAACGCGCACTGGTCTATAACCTGTTGGAAGCAGGGGAAACCGAAATTGTCGAGGTCATGACTCCGAGGACACAGATGGCGTTCTTGAATGTCGAGATGTCTGTTGCTGAAATGATCGAGAAATTCATTTCATACCGACATCCTCGGGTGCCGGTATTCAAGACCCATCGGGATAATCTGGTTGGTTTTTTGCATGCCGAAGACATTCTGCGCCTGGTGCTGGATGATGCTGATTTTGACGCATTGACACCAGAGCAGATCATGCACCCGCCGGTGGTGGTTCCACTGACCAAGAAAGTCGATGAGATGTTTGATTTTTTTCAGATCAATCGTGTCAGAGCCGCGGCCTGTCTGAATGAGTTCGGGGGGGTTGAAGGGTTTATTACCATGCGCGGTGTGCTCAACTTCATTTTTGGGGACATCAGCGGAGGGTCCAAAGCAACGGCTGCTTACTATACGGAAAAGGACAACAATATCTACGATGTTCCCGGTGACATGAAACTCACTGATTTCAACAATTTGACCAATTTCGGTATTGAGGATCCTCGCATGACCACCATTGGCGGGGTGGCATTCCGATTGTTGGATCGATTGCCGAGGAAAGGGGACCGAGTGGCACTTGAAGACATTTTTATCCAGGTGGAGGAAATGGATGATCATCGTATTGCAAGGGTCAAGGTGGCCAAGGGGGTGGATGAGACTGATTTTGTCCAGTCAGATGAAGTGATTCTGGCTGAGGATGAGCAGTCGCCGGATCCACGCTCGGAGGACCGGGGTGAACTTGAAGAAATACCCGAGGCCATTGGGGGACTGTCGACACCCAGTCGGAACAAGAAACCGGAACAAACAGGTTGAAATCATGAGTATTTTGGGTTTGATACTGGTCGTCGTTCTGCTTTTGCTGCTGAAAGGGTTTTTCTCCGGTTCGGAGATTGCATTGGTCAATTCCGATAAAGTGAAATTGACGGCGAAAGCCAATCAGGGTAACCGCGGCGCCCGGGAAGTGCTTGAGTTATACAAGTCCCCGGATGTGCTGTTGGGGACAACGCTCGTCGGGACCAACATCGCAACGGTGATACTCACCACGCTGATCACCCTTTTGCTGATCAGACTGTTTGGCGAACGGGGATATCTCTATGCCATTTTGATTTTCACGCCCATTTTGTTGATCCTCGGCGAGATCGTTCCCAAAAGTATTTTTCAACAAAAATCGGATCAGGTTGCGCCGATGGCGATTTTCCCATTGAAGTTTTTTTCATGGGTTTTCTATCCGATTGTATTCGTCTTTTCCCGTGTTGCCCGATTGGTGGCACGGTTGCTCGGTGGAGGGAAGGTGGAGCAGAATGTCTTTATGACGAGAGAGCAGGTCCGCTCAGTCGTAGACATGACTGAGCGGACCTCCTCGGTGGACGCCTTTGACCGCGGCCGAATCAGGCGGGTGATTCGCTTCGGTGAGACCACGGTCGGGGAGGCCATGATCCCGATTGCGGAAGTGACGGCCATCGATTGCAACCGGAAGGTCCTGCGAGCGGTGGCGATGGTACGCCGCAAGGGATATAACCGGCTTCCCGTTTATAAAGGGAACACCAGCAATATCATCGGTATTGCGATGCTGACCACCTGGGACCTGATGGATCGATCGACCACCGAGAAATCTTTGGAGGAATTCACCAAACCGGCGCATTATGTGTTGCAGTTCCAGACCATCGATCGACTTTTGCCCGTGCTGAGACAACGGGAAGATCATATGGCGGTTGTGGTGGATGAGTTCGGCTCTGCCATCGGCATCATTACCATGGAGGATATTGTTGAGGAGGTCGTCGGTGATATTGATGTGGGCTATGATTTCGAAGAATATTTGCCCAGACGAAAACGGATATCGGAAAAACTCGATAACGATATCTATGTGGTCGATTCCAGGTTCTCGGTTTCCGAAGTCAATGACATGCTGGATATCAATTTAAATACCAAGGCGGCGCATACGATTGGCGGGCTGGTGATGTCACGACTCGGCTATATCCCCAACAAGGGCGACTATGTGATCGAAAAAGGCTATCGTTTTACCGTTGAAGAGACCACCGACCGGGCGATCATTAAATTGAGGATTGAGTCAGTCTGATCGAACCGATGCCCATCTTTCAATGAAACCGTCACAATGAATCGATCCGCAATGTATTTTCCTTTATGCTTGAGCAAGAACTCAAACTGACTGCAGAACACCGCGCGACGCTCGATCAGGTCATTCAGTGGCGCGAGACCCAAAAACGTATTGTAGGAGCCCCCGATTTAAAACCGGTGCGGTTTTTCGCTGTCTACTACGATACCCGGGACAGGCGACTGGAACAGCAACACCTTTCCCTGCGCGCCCGGCTTGAGGGAGACCGTTGGCGGGCAGCCTTCAAGCTGAAAGGGGAAATGGTGGATGGGCTTTCCCAAAGGGAAGAATTCGAATGTGATATTACAGGAGAATTGACGTGTCCCAATGACCTGCCGCAAGGAAAGGTCCGAAGTAGTGTGTGCCGATTCCTTTCGCTTGAGACCTCCCTTGATCCGGTTGTGATGGTCGATATGCAAAGAACAATCATTGATCTTGCATTTGACCAATGTGAGGTCGAGATGGTGCTGGACAGCGGTACCATCAAGCGCAATGACCGACAGGTCTCGTTAAATGAAGTGGAACTGGAACTTAAATCAGGGCGACTTGACCGTTTGATCGAATTTGGGGAAAGATTGCGCACGAGGTTCGATCTCCGACGATCGACAAGGACCAAACACCGGATTGGACTGGAGCTGTAAGCTGGGATGGCACACATCACGGGCAAGGTGGATAAAGTGACTGGTCGGGTGATCGGTGTCCCTTATGTTGCTTCGGTGAATTGTGATGATCGTCCGGTGGATATTGAAATCGACGTGATCGTTATTCACGCGATCAGTTTACCCCCGGGCTGTTATGGTGGTCGGAATATCGAACATTTTTTTACCAATCGGCTCGTATTGTCGAAGCATCCCTATTTCCAACAGATTCATCAACTACGGGTTTCGGCACATTTTCTGATCAATCGGTTGGGCAAGATTATTCAATTTGTCCCAACACACAAACGGGCCTGGCATGCCGGGGTGTCGTCCTTTTACAACCGGACGCGCGTCAATGACTTTTCCATCGGGATCGAACTGGAAGGATGTGATGAGGACCCTTTCGAAGACGGGCAGTATGATTCGCTGATGCGTCTGACGCATTGCCTTATGCGGGCCTACCCGGCAATCAGTCGAGACAATATTGTGGGACACTGCGACATCGCGCCACAGCGTAAAACCGACCCGGGGCCGAAATTCAACTGGTCACGCTATCGATCTTTGATTGAGACACCGTGACGTTGCGCCAGCAGGTTTTCGATAATCGGCCCGGAAATGATTTCCATGGCCATCCCCATCTTTCCTCCCGGGACGACCAATGTGTTCGGGCGTGACATGAAGGAATCATGAACCATGGACAGTAGATAGGGAAAATCGACTGAAAATTTTTGCACATCACGAAAACGGATCACCACAAAACTTTCATCAAGTGTGGGAATATCCCTGGCAATGAAAGGGTTCGACGTATCGACAGTGGCCACCCGTTGAAAATTGATATCCGTGCGGGAGAATTGCGGCGCAATGTAATTCACGTAGTCCGGCATGCGGCGCAGGATCGTATCGATGACCGCTTCTTGCGAGTAACCGCGTTCTGAACGATCACGATGGATTTTTTGTATCCATTCCAGATTGACGACCGGAACAACACCGATGGCGAGATCGACATACTGAGTGACATCATACCCAGCCATCTTGGCCATCCCATGCAACCCTTCATAAAGCAGCAAATCTGTGTTCTCAGGCAACGGTTCATAGGGGGTGAATTCCCCAGAATACAATTCCCTGGATAAGCGTTTTCCATGATGTCTTGCGGCCTTGTTGTCATGCAAATAGTGACGATATCGTCCGGTTCCATTTCTTCCATATTGTTTAAATAGACATTCTAATTCATTGAAATTATTGGCACCCGGGCCAAAGTGGCTGAAATGTGAATCCCCATTCCGTTCGGCTTCTTTGACAGCCACTTCAAATTCCATCCGAGTGTGCACGTGAAAACTGTCACCGCTGACATAAGCGGCCTTGATGTTGTCACGTACGAAAATATGTTCGAAGGCACTTTTGACCGTGGTTGTCCCAGATCCTGAAGACCCTGTCACAACAATGATTGGATGCGCTATGGACACGGGGGAAGATTGTCAATGGAAATATCGCTGGTCAGGATGACGGACGGTCCGCAATCTTAAACGAGTTATCGCGGACCGCTGTTTTATATTAATCGCCGTTCCGTTTCAACACAATAATGAACAATGCAGGCATCGCTTACGAATGGCCTATCATACGTCATTGGGGGGCAGGCTCCAATCGCTCTGCTCTTTGCTGACAAGGCGATGTGTAAGTCGTAGGCCGGGGTTCTGTCCTCGTTTTTCGGTTTCGGTGCAGGACGCGCAAATTATTCAGCCTATTGTTAAGACGTGAGCGATAAACGGTTCGTGGGGCACACCACGGCCGGTTAACCAACAAGGCAGAATTGTCGTGGATCCCCACCATTTGATTCGCTGGGTCTAATATTGGCAGATCACACACCAATCGGTGTCACAGTGTATTCGTTACGAAGTTAATGACTGTCGATGCAACCACTGGCTTGAAAAGATAATTTCATGCATACGGAAAAATTAGTGCGAACCGTTTCCACGTATTCAGTTATCATAAGGTAAACTGAATTTGATTCATGTTTTATATAAAAATTTAGTTATAGAATGAACTTGTGATGGGGATAACCAACTGGTGGCACTGCATATTACGATGAGACAGCTGCAGGTTTTCGAAGCAGTGGCCCGACACCTCAGTTTTACCAAGGCGGCAGAAGAACTGCATCGGACACAGCCTGCGATTTCAATGCAGGTCAAGCAGTTTGAATCGATGGTCAATTTGCCACTCTTCGAGCAACTCGGGAAAAAAATCTATCTGACAGAAGCCGGGAAAATCATGGTTCGACACAGTCTGGCCATCATGGCTCAACTGGGTGAAATCGAGCGGGATATCAACAGTCTGCGAGGAATTGAAGGAAGTCGGCTGAACATATGTATAGCCTCGACCGTCAACTATTTTGCGACAAGACTGCTATCAAAATTCTGTGATGCGTATCCCTCTGTCGACATCAGTCTGAATGTGCTCAACCGTGAGGAATTGATCAGGCGCCTCGAAGCGAATGAACCCGACCTGGTGCTCATGGGACAGCCTCCCGACACACTGGATGTGGAGGCCAGGGCGTTCATGATCAACCCATTGATTGTTATTGCCCATCCCCATCATGCACTCTGTAGTCGGTCGGATATCCCGATCCAATCCATGACCGATCAGGTTTTTGTGATGCGTGAACCCGGTTCGGGAACACGGACTGCCATGCAGCGGGTTTTCGAACACCACGGTGTGGTGCCCAAATCCGGCCCTCAGTTGTCAAGTAACGAGACGATCAAGCAAAGTGTGGAAGCCGGATTGGGACTGGCGGTGGTTTCGGCGCATACCGTTGAACTGGAGTTGCAAGCCGGCAGACTGGTTTCACTGGATATAAGACATTTCCCGATCATGAGAAAATGGTATGTTGTTTACCGCAAAGGGAAAAGACTCTCCAGGACCGCGCAGACATTTCTTGATTTCGTATTACAGGAAGGCGATGTTGGGACCCATGGAACAGGGTGAGCCGATCCGGCCATTCGGATGTGGCTCAAAGAGGGGTAAAGGTCTTGACTAATGAAGCGGGGTGCTTTTTAATTCGCGCTCCACTTGAGTAGATGGCCAGGTAGCTCAGTCGGTAGAGCAGTGGACTGAAAATCCTCGTGTCGGCAGTTCGATTCTGTCCCTGGCCACCACCTGTTTCGACGAACCGCCCAGCATGACTGCGGCTGCACTCACCCCGCCTGCCTGATGCCGTCTGCAACAGGAACATCAAGCGTATCGCAAGCCGGTTTTGTTAAGTATATGCCGATTTTGTTAAGTATATAATGCTCCCGAATATACGTGAATCTGGTTGTCCGGTTATTTGATGGAAAGTATCTCAAAATCAGCCCTCCTTGGCACACATCTGTTTGCAGCATTGGATGATGCGCAATTGGGTCTCATCATCCAGTCAGCCCGCATCATGCAACTGCATGACGGAGACATCTTGTTTTATCAGGGGGATCAAGCAAACTACTTTTATCTTGTCATGAGTGGCAACATCAAACTGTTTCGCACTGCTGAAAATGGAAACGAAAAAGTCATTGAGATCGTCCGACCCCAACATGTTTTTGCAGAAGCGGTCATGTTCATGAAACAACCCCGCTACCCGGTCACTGCCGAGGCTATCAATGACAGTCGCTTATATCGGTTTGACAACCGGGCTTATCTTCAGTTGCTGTCACAATCCAAAGACCTGTGTTTTGCCTTGTTCGGTGACCTCAGTACCCGGTTGCATGACATGTTACATGAGATTGACCGACTGTCGTTACAAAATGGGCGACTGCGTGTTTGCCAATATCTTTCCGGTCTCTTACAGTCAACGGACCAAAGAAAAATCAGACTCGATATCGAAAAAAAAACAATTGCCTCAATGTTGTCTGTCACACCGGAGACACTGTCCCGTATCTTTCGCGAATTGTCCGAGGAAAAAATTATCTCCATCGCAGGAAAACACATTACTGTCCTTGATCTGAAGCGGTTACGCGGTTTGACGCAAAATTGAACAAGTTGGCTCACTGATTGACTTAGATCAATGCGATTGAGTGCCTGAATCGCTACCTTATCGAATCGACTGTCTTCTCTGAACGAATCGATATTAGGAGTTAATCATGTACAAGTTCATTTGCGGGACCAGATGGTGCCTGTTCTGCCTGGTGTTTGCGTTTCCCGTCAGCTGGGCGCAAACGTTACCCATAGAACAAGCGATCCTCACTTCTCCACCACTGGTCCCTCCACCCATTACTCGTAACCATCCAGCCAAGGTCGTTGTCAAAATGGAATCGGTCGAGAAGGTCATGGAAATGACCGATGGGGTGGAATATATGTATTGGACTTTTGGTGGTTCGGTTCCAGGACAGTTCATTCGGGTTCGGGAGAACGACGTGGTCGAATTTCATTTTTCGAATCATCCCTCTTCACGGATGCCACACAATATTGACTTGCATGCCGTGACCGGGCCGGGGGGTGGTGCGACATCCTCATTTACGGCACCGGGTCATACCTCGATCTTCCAGTTCCAGGCATTGAATCCAGGATTGTATGTCTATCACTGTGCCACGGCACCGGTTGGAATGCACATCGCCAATGGTATGTATGGACTGATTCTGGTTGAACCGGAAGCGGGTTTGCCGGATGTAGACCGTGAATACTATGTCGTTCAAGGTGATTTCTATACCCAAGGTGAATTCGGGGAGCTTGGCCTGCAACCCTTTGATATGGAAAAGGCAATTAACGAGGATGCGGATTATGTGGTTTTCAATGGCTCGGTCGGCAGCATGGTGGGGGACAATGCGCTGGCTGCGAATGTCGGAGAAACGGTTCGCCTGTATGTGGGCAATGGAGGGCCCAATCTGGTGTCTTCCTTTCACGTGATCGGGGAAATTTTTGACAAAGTCTATATGGAAGGTGGTACGTTAATCAATGAAAATGTCCAGACCACGCTGGTTCCGGCGGGAGGATCCGCCATTACCGAATTCAAGATTGATGTCCCTGGTACATTCATCATGGTAGACCATTCCATCTTTCGTGCCTTTAACAAAGGAGCGCTTGGAATGATCAAAGCCGATGGCCCTGAGAACCCGATCATCTATTCCGGCAAGCAGGCAGACACCGTGTATCTGCCAGAAGGATCGGCGATTCAGGAAATCATTGCCGACACCGAATCGGTGGTTGCCAAGAATACGGAAGAGCAGATCCTGTTCGGCCAACGCGTTTACGAAGTGAACTGCAGTGCGTGCCACCAGGCTGACGGACAGGGACTGGGCGATGCTTTTCCACCGCTGGCGGGTTCAGATTACTTAAATGCGGATCACGACCGGGCCGTCAAAGTCATCCTTGAGGGTCTGAGTGGCCCCATCACGGTCAACGGCCAGGCCTATGATGGTGTTATGCCCGCAATGCGTCTTTCGGACAATGATATTGCGAATGTTGTGACCTATCTTCTGAATTCTTGGGATAATGAAGGCGGTGTGGTCAGTCCCGAACGGGTCGCGTCGTTGCGTGAAGGGCATTAAATGCCGAACGGTTATTGCGCTGTTGTCTTCTCGTTAACTGCGCTCGCACTGTTGTTGTCGGCAAACACCGGTTTCGCCAGTATGGCCGAGATTCCCGCAGGGGAATTTCGGCCACTGTATCTGCAACAAGATGGTCCACTTGTCGAAGTCGAGTTGTTTTCCCTGGATCGGCTGCCGGTGACCAATAGAGAGTATCTGGTGTTCGTCGCTCAAAACCCCAACTGGCAAAAAGACAGGGTACCGGCGGTGTTTGCAGATCGCCGGTATCTGCAACACTGGCAAAAAAGTACGGACGGTCATGGCTGGAAACCAGATAGCGCCATGCTGGACTTTCCCATTGTCAATGTTTCATGGTTTGCTGCCAACAGCTACTGCCGATCGCTCAATAAAATACTGCCATCGGTGGCACAGTGGGAATACGTGGCGAGGGCCAGCGAATCAAACCCGGAGGGCTGGCAAGAGCCCGGCTATCGACAAAAAATACTCAATTGGTACGCACATCACGGTCAACCGCAAAACAGTCCGGTTGGTCTCTCAGCGGCCAATTATTGGGGAATTTATGATTTGCACGGCATGATATGGGAATGGACGATTGATTTCAATTCGGCATTGGTCAGTGGGGAATCAAGGGCAGACAGCAATATTGACAAGAAACTGTACTGCGCTGCCGGTACTGTCAATGCGGCCGACCCGAGTGACTACGCCGCATTTATGCGTTATGCCTTTCGCTCAAGCCTGTCCGCCGGCTATGCAATGCCCAATCTGGGTTTTCGATGTGCCGCTTCAAGAGCCAATTGACATGAAATTTTTCCGATTGTATGGGTTGGTTTTTCTGTTCTTCCCAATGATGGTTCCGGGTCAATCGGAACTGGCTGGAGACTCGGTCTATCAGGTCGGTGGACAGTGGCAGACGCAGCAGGCGGAGTCGCTGGAACTCACCGAATTGATGGGTAAACAACAGGTTGTCAGTCTGATCTATACCCATTGTGAACATGTCTGCCCGGTCATTGTGTCGAGTATGAAAAAAATTGAAGCGTTGATTCCACCGTCAATGCGAAACGAAGTTGGATTCGTATTGATCACCTTCACGCCGGAAACGGATACCCCCGATGTGCTAGCCAAATTCGCAGGGAAACACGATCTTTCACAGGACAGCTGGACGTTACTGCGCAGCGATAATGAGACCATTCGGAACATGGCCATGGTGTTGGGTATCAAGTATCAACGTCTGGATAACAACGAAGTGAATCACTCCAACCTGATTTCGGTTTTGGACAAACAGGGGCGTCTTGCTTTTCAGGAGTCAGGGGCCTTGCGTGCGGCGCCGATGATCGCTGAACGGCTTGTCAATCATTAATCTAGTTTTCACAGGTACTCTCCCTATGGCGAAATACAAGACGATTTTCACGGTAAAACGATTGTGGCTAATCCTGATTGCCTCCATGGTCGTGATGTTTTCGGTATTGCTTTATTTCGGCAATGAGATCTATCAAGAAGCGCCTCCGATTCCCTCGACCGTGGTCTCGACACAAGGCGATCAGGTTTTTACCGCTGGGGAGATCACCCGTGGCCAAAATGTATGGCAGTCACTGGGGGGAATGCAAAAAGGCTCCATCTGGGGGCATGGCAGTTATCTCGCTCCGGACTGGAGTGCCGACTGGCTTCATCGGGAAGCCGAGACCATGCTGGTTCTCGCCGCTGCCAAGCAGTATGACACCACACTTGACGGTTTGACCGTAGGACAACTCGAGACGCTCAAAACCTATTTGCGAATTGAGATGAAGCAAAACACATATGATGCCACGACGCAAAGGCTGGTGCTTTCAGATGACCGAATAAAGGCGATTGAGCAGGTCAAAATGCATTATGCGGATATTTTCCAAAACACCGGTTCAGATAAGTCAGTGCACCTGAGAGAGCAGTATGCTTTTTCACCGAGCATCACCATCAGTGACTCTGATCTTCATGCGTTAACCGCCTTTATTTTCTGGACGGCCTGGAGTGCGACCACACAACGTCCGGATGCCGATATTTCCTATACCAGTAACTGGCCCTACGAACCCCTTGTGGGCAATACACCGAGTGTCAGTCTTTTTATCTGGACCTTCATCAGTATTTTCCTGTTACTGGGCGGTATAGGGATACTGGTGTGGTTTTATGCCAGACAATACGATTTGTGGCGAGAAGACATGAAACCGGAGGGAGGCATCTCCAAGACCAATCTCCTTGCCAACGTGACCGTGACGCCGTCCATGCGCGCAACCGAAAAATATTTCTGGACGGTTGTTATCCTGATTGGCGTACAGGTCCTGCTCGGAACAGTGACCGCACACTATGCGGTCGAAGGGCATGATTTCTATGGTATCAGGATCGCTGAAATTCTGCCGTATTCAGTGACACGAACATGGCATACCCAGCTTGCCGTATTCTGGATTGCCACCGCCTGGTTAGCCACCGGTTTATATATCGCGCCGGTCATCTCCGGTTATGAGCCCCGGTTTCAGCGTCTCGGTGTGAATGTACTTTATGTCTGTCTGCTGATTATCGTCGCCGGGTCGATGGTCGGGGAATGGCTGGGAATCCATCAGTATTTTGACGATCTGGCTTATAACTTCTGGTTCGGGCACCAAGGCTATGAATATGTCGACCTCGGGCGCTTTTGGCAGATTTTCCTGTTCATCGGTTTGCTGATCTGGTTGGGTCTGATGCTAAGGGCATTGCTCCCGGCCTTTCAAAGTTCCCAGAACAGATCCCTGTTATTTCTTCTCGTGGTCGCATCCCTTTCGATTGCGTTGTTGTATGGAGCGGGATTGATGTGGGGACAAAAAACGCATATCAGCGTCATGGAGTACTGGCGCTGGTGGGTGGTCCACTTGTGGGTAGAGGGCGTTTTCGAGGTGTTTGCCACGACGGTGATTGCCATTTTATTTGTCAAAATGGGCCTGCTGCGTCAGAGTACGGCCACTATCTCGGTCCTGTTCGCCACGATCATTTTTTTGAGCGGCGGTGTGTTGGGAACTTTCCACCACCTGTACTGGAGTGGTACACCAATTGCCGTACTGGCACTGGGAGGGGTGTTTTCCGCACTGGAAGTGGTTCCGCTTGTGGTCATCGGATTCGAAGCCTATAGCCATTCGAAACTGGAGAAAGAAACCGTCTGGATCGAATATTACAAATGGCCGTTGATGTTTTTTTCTGCGGTGCTGTTCTGGAATTTTGTCGGGGCCGGTTTGCTCGGTTTTCTGATCAATCCCCCTTTGGCGCTGTATTACATGCAGGGACTGAACACGACCGCCACACACGGTCATGCGGCCTTGTTTGGTGTTTATGGGATGTTGGGAATTGGCCTCATGCTGTTCTGCCTGCGTGGCATGACCGATTCATCCGCGTGGAATGGTGCCTGGATACGCATTGCCTTTTGGTGTTTCAATATTGGTCTGGCCATGATGGTCTTTTTGTCACTTTTCCCGCAAGGGGTGTGGCAGGTCATCAATGCCTACAAACACGGTTACTGGTATGCCCGTTCTGCCGAATTTATCCATAGCGACCTCATGGAGGGATTGGTCTGGGCCAGGGTCCCGGGTGATGTGGTGTTCGGTGTCGGTATAGTGGCCTTGGTCATGTTTGTTGTTTCATTGTACGCGCCACGCAAAAAGTAGAATTGGAGTAACCGTGTTCCCTGCAAAGCAGGGTCATTCGGTTTTGTGGTTGATTCTATTTTTAAAACCGAGCTTCGCCAACTGCAATCGACAGAGGACTCAGGTACGGAGGTGTTCATCCTGTCTGCCCGTTTGGGTGTGAAATGCAGTCAGTGTGTATTGATTGATCTCAAGCGTCTCCACGACGATCTGTCTCTCATGATGGAGGTGCCCCGACAATTTGACAATGATGCATTGACAACCGCATTATTACGGAACAAATGATTCATCCAGACAGGGTCGGGTTGACGAGTGTGCACCGGTGTCTGCAGTCCCAATCGACATGGAAGCGCTTCTTCCGTTTGACACCGGCACAGTTTCAAGGTTTTCCTGCCGAGAAAGCGCTCTTTTCACATTTTACACCACTGTGGGATGTTACCCGGAGCCTGGGTTCGAGCATTAACTGCCCGAATCGCCGGATAGGAGGAGAAACATGCGATTTTTGCCGGATAAACTTTACATCGTTGTTTTCATGTTGGCGGTATACGCTATATCATGCGCGCCGAGGGCGAGTGCCAACTCTGAAGTAATGCCGTTGGGTTGGTACGTCGGAGGGAGTATCGGGTTCAACACGACTTCCGGCATTGAGCAGGCGGGTTACAATCGCGACAATACCTGCTATCCCTATCATGATTGCACCCATATCACTGATGGTTCGCCCGATGGCTATCGGTGGTTCTATGATCTTGAAGCAGATCAGGGCACTGTATTCGAGATTGTCAGCGGCCATGCTTTCGGTACATTTAGACTGGAACTCGCACTGGCCCAGCGAAGAAACGACATTGAACAGAAATTCACCGGCATCACCTATCTGGACGACTCACACATCACGGCCCGCCCGATGAGTAACTATCAAAGTGAATCCGATACCCATATCGACGATTTGACGACGCGCTCCCTCTCACTCAACGCCTATTACGATTTCCCCGTAATGGGCCGCCGTTTCACGCCTTATTTAGGCGGGGGTGTGGGTGTCTCTTTTCTCAAACTCTCGGGGCTATATTTTCAGTCATGGCATTCGTGCAAGAACCCTGCGCTGGATTGCGACATGCCCGAAAGATATAACGGGCGCCAGCATGTAGACCTCTCTGACTCCGTCTATTCGGCACACCTCTATGCCGGATTCGACTACCGTATCAAAGAAAGGACGCTCCTCGGCTTGAAGCTCACTTATTCCATGGTCGGTGACATGAAAGACGTCAAAGGTGACTACGACTTCTATCCGGTTCCCGATATTTCCAACTTCACCACAATCAGTAATATGGATCACTGGTCATTGATGCTCGGCGTGAAATATTTCTTCGGAAAGTGATGGGATTCCTGTGTTTGAGGGCAATACGGCTGATCCTCAACGATGTGGTGATGCCGATCCAACCGACCCGGATGTTGCCATAAGCGGGCACCTGAATCCGCCGACATCTCTTGCGGGACAAGGGATCTTACTCGATGGGACCGGTGAAGTTCAGTTTGAACAGCATCACGTCGCAGCGGTACCTTGCAGATCGTTGCGGCACCCGAACGAGTGCGGTGAATGTACCGTCACAGCGCTGCTCTTGTGACCCTTGGGGGCCAACCGCAACATGTTAAAATAGCAACGTACCACAAATCGCAGAGAGCCGTCCGAGCAAAACAGTCGAACCGAAGGGAACCGGAAGTCATGTAAAGGCAATGACCTGCGGGATATTGGTCTTGATTTGGATTGATTCTGATGAGTTTCCATCCCGACCCACGGCTTCATCACAAGCCTGATAGTCGATCGCACTCAATGACTTGCCGAAACAACCGAAACGTGAAAAAGGGGTTGCATTCGAGTATATAATTCCCGATATATACGTTGATTGAGCCGGAAATAAAGTACGATAGCTATAGGTGCAAAGTATTCTGACGATGAATCCATCCAGTCATGGCGGACATCTGAATGTGCTCGGGTCCATTTCAGCACGATGTGGAGAGGCCATAGTGAACCGATGCAACAAGCAGTCCTTTGAACGGGGTGAAGTGTTGTGGACGCAGGGCGACGCGGCCGGGTTTGTGGCTTTCATTCAACAAGGCAAGGCGATGTCAACCTATTATAGTCCAGAGGGTAAAGCCGGGGTCACCGGGTTCTGGTCTGACGGTGATATCCTCGGCGCGGTCGATTTGAGTGGTCTCGAAAATCGTCAGATGACAGTCCGATTTCTGGATATTTCGACGGTATATATTTTATCGTTGAGTCATTTTTATCATCTGTTGGAAACGTTTCCGGAATTGGCACAGCAGGTGGTTCGTGCCTTGTCAGTGCGACTGCGTTGGGTAGCTCAATTGGCACTGAGCCTGGCCACACATTCGACAGAAGATCGGGTACGGGGGATGCTGCTCGCCCTATCGGCTAGTTTTGGTGTGAAATGCGATCAGGGTGTGTTGATCGATCTCAAGCTCTCCCACGAAGATCTGGCTTCCATGGTGGGGGTGTCCCGACAATTTGTCAATGGCGCATTAAATAACATCAAGAGCGCCGGCTATATCAAAATAGGTAATCGAAAAATCATAATCACGGATCTGCAGGGCTTGCAAGCCGTGCGCTACCCGTCATAAGTGATATCCAAACCAGTGTCCGTTCGTAACTGGCCTGCATCAATCTTCGGCTTTTGTCTGTACTGGCAAAGAACGCCTTGCAAAAACAAACTCAGTCACCGGCTTGCCCTCAATCAGGTGTTCCTGAATGATTCGTTCCAACACGGCCGGGGAGCACGAGTGATACCAAATACCTTCCGGATAAACCAGAGCAATCGGTCCTCGGGTACACACCTGCAGGCAATTCGCTTTGCTGCGATAGATGCCTCCCTCCTTGACCAGTTCCAGATCTTTCAGTCGCTGTTTCAGAAAATCCCATGATGCAAGGCTGCGGTCCCGCAACGAGCATTTGGGTTTGGTCTGGTCACAGCATAGAAATATGTGGTGTCGGATTTCGTTGATTTTCAAATCATTCACCGCATCGGCCAGGTATTGGGCCGTAATTGTGCGTCTGCGTGCCTCAATATCCATCGATCATTACCTCAATAAGGATTACATTTCATGAAAAAGCACCTGTCGTTCTCCAAGACGCCATCATGTCTTAATCGTTGACCAAGAAAGGACATCTTCCCCGTTCCACGACTAGCGGGTCATATGCCACCAGTACACCTCGCTGCCGTCGGCCACATAGTCGGCAAAAAAAACCGTTGTCACCACGTGAGCAATCAGGCCAATCAGGAATAGCAGCGCGAGCCACAGATGCCATGCACGCCAGTATCGCTCTGTTCGTGAAAACAGTTGAGCGCCACTGAGCGGATGACGGGCAAGCAGCTGCCGTTCCATCAGGGACAGGCGATAATATCTGAGCGCAACACCGGGATGCCGGGTCCAGTGATGCCAACGCAGAACGAAATCATGTTCGTATGCCGTGGCATCCAGACTGTGCAGTACATTTCGTTTTAGCCGTATTATTTCTCGAAGTGGATCCGACGTGGCTACAGACTTGACGGCAGTCGCATAGGGAATGGCATGACGGCCAAAGGTCGTACCCACTGTGAGCGGGGCGATCAACCGGCCATAAAGACCGGAAGCCAAAAGACCGATGGTGGTCAGTAATACCAACGCGGACCATTCTTTTAAGGCGAATTGAGAGTGCACGATAGCGAGAGTGACCCCCAGTATGCCGACCAGTGCATGACAGTTCTGTGCGGCCGGTTTGGCAATTGCCTTGGCGTCGGAACGACGAACAGGGATGTAGCACAAGGTACCCAGCAGAATCAGTCCTGATGCAATGCCAATCGATTGGCCAATGGGGGAGCCAGGGCGCAGGTCCCAGACCAGCCTGTCCACTCCGACAAACAGATAGATAACACAAATGACGGTTGCGGCCAGTGCCATCAGGGCAAGCAGGCGATTTGCGAAAGCCATCGTATGGTACCGTCAGGCTTTGCGCAGGCGGACCAGAATCGATTTCATGTTCGTCTGATCAGAAATCGGATCCCGCAGGTGGTGGTCAATCAGCCAGTTGACACTGGCGGCCGGGTCACGTTTTTGCCGCTCGTCCCAACCGATGGGAACAAATACTGCGGATTTGCGGATACCCGTATGGAGCCAAGCCACCGCTTCAATATGGCCATGCTGGTTTTCAATGATCACTCGGTTACGATCCTGAATGCCGAGCCGTCCGGCTTTTTCGGGGTGTATCATGACATACTGTTCGGGCCACATTTCCTTCGCCTGCCAAAACCAGTGTGTCCATGAATGGAAGTGAGGAGCAGGGGGGCGACCACTGATCAGTTCTGTATCGTACCGGACAGAAGGCTTGTGTGCGCTATTGACAATGCGCACTGGACGAGTCAAGGCCGCCCCATCCCAGACGGGAGAGGGGATACCTTCTTCCTCATCAGAAATCAGATACTCGAGATGGGGGAGTGACACAAGTTGGTCGGGGTCTGTGTAAAACTCTGGAAGAGGGGACAGCCCGTAGGGCTGGAACCGTTTCTCCAACGCTTCTGTCCAGATTTCAAACTGACCGGTCTCGGTGGGAATCTGTCGCCCCTTGCGGTCCCCCGGGAAGATCGTTCCATCCTGAAACAGCGTTTCCACTTCGGCAGCCCCAGGGGCCGAGAGGGGGCCGCGGACCCATCTCGAAGGATGCTGTTTCATTCGTTCGGTTGTCAAGCCTTCCATCCCGTCGGCCCCAACCATTTCGTTGTCCCAGAAATGTGCCGGGTCCAACTTGTATTCATCTTTCAATACGTCGTCAAAATCAAAGCGTTTACCCAGTTCCACCCAAAAATGCAGGTCGGAGCGTGCTTCACCAGGCCCGTCAATGGCTTTTTCGATCCAACCAACCCGCCGGTCATCGTTGGACCGATTGACATCACCGGCTTCCAATGCGGACGTGGTTGGAAAGACATAATCGGCATAATAGGAGGTTGCGTGGGGAAACAGTTCCATATAAACCACCAGATCCATTGCCTGCATCGCCTGACGCAATTTTTCCTGGCTCGGCCAGGTCGATAGCGGATTGCCGGTTGAAATAAAGGCCTTTATTGGATAGGGTCGCCCGCTGATCATCGCATCAATCCAACCGGTTGGTGACTTACGCAACGCCGGACCGCGAGAGGGGGCACGGCCTTTGGGAGCATGCGCATGGAGTGGCAAGCCGCGATTCAGGTTCATGAACCCGGCCCCGGGACGGGCCCATTGTCCGGCCAGTAAACACAGCATATGAAATGCCCGATTGCTCTGAAAGCCATTGGTATGCTGGTTCAACCCCTTGCCGCCAAAAATGACCGCCCGTTTGGCCTGTGTCAATTCTTCCGCCAGACGACAGATGGTTTTTTCAGGAATATCGGTCACTTTAGCGGCCCATTTCGGTGTATACCGCTGTTGTCGTAGAAACTGGCAGAGACGTTCCCAACCGGCCACCTTTTTTTCCAGAAAGGGGCGATCGATAAGATCGTGTTTCTGCAAATGAAACATCATCCCCAGTGCCAATGCCATGTCGGTACCGGGACGAATCGCGATCCATTCATCCGCCTTAGCCGCTGTGGCTGATTGACGGGGATCAATGACCACCATGCGGGCCCGGTTGACAATACGACAATCGTGAATAAGACCAAAATAGACCGGTCGGGTTTCAGCCATGTTGTCGCCGACAAACAGATAATAATCAGCAGAACCCAAGTCCGTTTCCGTAAAACTGTTGCCCCCCGGTGCCGACCCCTGTGTGATTCTGAACGCCTGGGCAGCGGCTGAGGCACAAAGAGGCGCAGTACCTTCCTGATTCGGAGTGCCAAACAACTCGGCAAACAGGGCCGCTCCCCCGGCTTTGTTGAGCCAACTGGAACGTGTACCAGTATAAATCGCCAACGCTCTTGCATCATAGCGTTTCCGGACAGACTTCAGGCGATCAGCCACCTCGTCGAGCGCCGTGTCCCAGTCGATCGGCTGAAAGCGACCTTCACCACGTTGGCCAACGCGTTTTAGAGGCTGCGTAAGTCGTTCCGGGGAATTGTACATCTGGATCTGAAACTGTCCTTTGGGGCATAGACGTCCCTGACTGACCGGGTCGCTCTCAACCCCGGTAATCGAGGTGAGTCGGCCCTTTTCCAAATGGTAGGTGACGGGACAGCTGTTAAAGCAGACCGGACAGGCCCCAATCACAGAGCGATCAGGCCGTGGCGGTTGACCAACATCAGTATAGGGGTACCGCGCAATGCTGTACTGTGTCGATAACAGCGACCGGGTAAAACGTCTCGCCACATCGCAAAGACGCCGCAAAATACCACGTTGATGACGGATTGAATAGATCCCCTGAACCGGATTTCTGGCCGATGTCTGATGAGGATGACCGGTATGATTATTCATCTGACCTCGATGACTGCGAAAGAGATTTTCTGCGAGGCAAGTGTTCGAGGTATAGGGTGGCTGGTGCCAGCCCGAAATGATCAATGTTGCGAGTTTCACGCCCTTCGGCACGTGACTTTGACAGCAAATCGGCCCGTTCTCCGAATTGGATGGCTCGACCCGGACAGACAGCGGCACACGCCGGGCCACCGCGACCGTGTGCCCGGCGATCTGCACACAAATCACACTTTTCTGCCTTGTGACGTCGTTGGTCAAAACCGATGGCGCCATAAGGACAGGCCTTGACACAGGCCTGACAACCGGTGCAGGCATCACGGTCAATCTCCACAACACCCGTTTCCGGGCACTTCGAGAGGGCATTGGCACCGCATACACGCAAACACGCCGGACGAGCACATTGCTGACAGACACTGACGACAAACTCAAATCGGCTGTTTTCATCTTCCGGAGCAATCCAATAAACCCGATTTCGGAAAATACCTTCTGTCAGACGGTTTTCCAGTTTGCAGGCTGCTTCACAAGCGCGACAGCCGGTACAGCGTTCAAGGTCAATGGAGAGCACCAGCGGCATCTTATCGACAAACACCGGTTGTCAGTGAGGAACAACACTTAAGAGGGAATCGGGTCATCAACTTGTCGTCATCAATGATGAACCCCAAAGATAATAGATGCCAATGCCCATGAGGATCAATGAGACAAACAGGCGAATAACCTGTTCATTGAGGTACTGATTGATCATCGGGCCCAGCATCGAACCGATGACAATACCCGGCACTTCAACCGCCACCAGAATCCAGTCTATGTTCACGTTCAGATAAAGATACGTCAGGATGCTGACTAAGAGCGGAATCATCAATGCAACCAGGGCAGTGCCGACCACAAAGAACATCGGAAACAGCAGAATACTGGCCATAAACGGGGTGACCAGAAAGCCTCCACCCACACCCATCAAGGCACCGACAAAAGAAATCACAAATCCCCCTGCCACCGCAATGAGCGGATTGAATTGAAGGGATTGACGGTGCCAGTCAAGTCGAATATGAAACAGGTCACAGTGACCCAACCGGGGAGTCATGCGTTGGGCCTCGGGATTGCTGGCCCGTGCGGATTGACGGTATTCGGCAAATTCAACATTATTTTGCAACTGGTGACTGCGTTGCGAGGGTTTGATTAGCGACTCGTACAATGTCCGCCCTGCGATCAGCAGAACAAGCACACCGAATATAAGACGGTAGCTGGTCATATCCGTAAGATGGTTTGCTGATACCCATGAACCACTGATAGCTCCCAGAGGTGCGCCAATAGCAAATGAACCGGCCAAGGGCCAAATTAACCGCTTTTGTTTGAAATAAATCGGTACCGCAATTGCTCGACTGGTTAATTCCAGCAATTGATTAAGTACTTTGATCATATTGGGATCACCGACACCGAGAATCGAAATATGGCCGATACCGGCGACAATTCCGCCACCTCCTGCACCCATTGCCATTATAAAGCCCGCAAAAATACTCCAACCAAATGCCAATAGCGGATTGAAGGTGAATTCCATGGTATCAGCGGATCAACCGATTACTCGTCAGGGAGATTGTCATTGGATCGTGAGCCTGTAGTGAAACGGGAAAGCAGGGGCTTGATATTCGGCCACAATGACCACAACAGGAACGTAATGGCGATGAAAAAAATGGATCCACTCAATGGGCGGGTAAAAAAGATCAAGATATCGTTGTCATAAGAGATCATGGATGTCAGGAAATACCGCTCTGCCAAGGGTCCGAGAATAACACCAAGAATCAATGGTGCCGAAGGGACGCGGAAGCGTGACAGCAAATACCCCAGAATACCAAAACCGATGCAGATGTAGACATCCGCCATATTATTGCGGACACCGAAAGCCCCGACCAGACACAATACAACAATAAATCCAAACAACAGTACGGGTGGAATGCGCATTAACAAAGCAAAACCGCGCGCGACCAGCATCCCGGCAGCAATCATCAACAGATTCGCAACCAGATAGGCAGCAAACACGGTGTAGATCAAATCGATGCCGGTAATAAACAGCATGGGTCCAGGATTTACCCCGTGCAGCATCAATGCGGCGAGCATAATGGCTGTCGCAGCACTGCCGGGAATACCGAGAGTCAGCAACGGAATCGTCGCTGTACCCGTCGTGGCATTTTTTGCGGTTTCAGGTGCCGCGAGACCTTCTGCGACACCGTTACCAAATTCGTTGCCACGTCGGGAGACCTGTTTTTCAATACCATAGGAAATGATGGCTCCAATGATTGCGCCTGCACCGGGTATGGCACCGATGGCACAGCCAACGCCAGCACTACGTGAAATGGTACCCTTCAATTGGTAAAGCTCCTTGAAACTAGGCAATTTGGCACGGGTTTTGAGTGTGGGACGTTGTAGTGTCTTTGAATCACTGCCGATCCAACCGAGAACCTCACCAATGGCAAACATACCAATCAACACGACAACGAAACTGACACCGTTGTCCAGCAACTGCCAGCCAAAGGTCAAACGGGGTATTGCATAGAGTGGGTCCAGTCCGATACTGCCGATGGTTAAACCGAGAAACAGGGATACCATACTCGACATCATGTTCCCCTTGGCAATGGCCACGACCGAGATCAATCCCAGTATCGTTGCCGCAAAAAATTCGGGCTGATCGAATTTCAAAGCAAATCCGGCAAAGGGTGGAGATACAAATATCATCATCAATGCACTTGCAACGCCCCCGATTGCCGAACAGGTGATGGCAATGCCCAAGGCGCGTGCAGACTCACCCCGCTGGGTCATTGGATAACCATCCCAAGTCGCGGGCAATGAACCCGGTGAACCCGGTATGTTGATCAAAATGGAGGATATCGAGCCGCCAAAAACCCCTCCACAATACAATCCGGACAGAAACACCATGGCGTTTACCGGATCCATTACATAAGTGAACGGTAATGCCAAGGCCATCGCATTCACAAACGAGATACCCGGCAATGCACCGGCCACCACACCGATCAAAATGCCGATGACCAACAGTGAAAACGGCGCAATCCCGAAAAGATGTGACAGCCCTGTCATCAGATTGTGCAGAATATCAATCATTGATCAATGGGGTATTATGCTTATTTCATATATCCATCAAATCAGTAAATTCCGAGAAACTGATAAAGGCCGACGGTGATCTTATCCATGTAACCGATACCACGTGGTAGAGGTAGATACGCTATCTTGAGAAACAGATACAACAAGAACAGTGTCCCAAGGATGCTGTTGCCCATAATTTGCCAGAATGAACGCATCCCCCCTACCAGAAACCAGACCACCAGAAACAACAGTGTCGCAATGGCAAAGCCGATATAGAGCATGGCAACCCCATATAACACGACAACGACTACTCCGCTCACCAGTCCCAGGTTGTCTGGTCGACCATTTTTTTTCGATATCCCCGGGGCATCGATCAGCCGGCAGTAGCGCGATATCCCCCACAGCACACCGGTTGCAACCACGCCCCATAGCATGACACGGGGCCAGCTGAGCGGACCAAACCCCTTAGCATCCACGATGAGGCGTGTCTCACCAGCGTGTAAAAAAAACAGTACCGCAACACCTCCACACACGGTGAGTAAGGGGCCGATCAGTCCATCATATGATCGAGTCATCCGGACAACATCAAAGTCAAATCTGGATCATGATCAAGAGAGTGACGCGGTCTTAGGTGAAATCGTTTAATTGGTAATGCCGAACTGTTGCATAAACTTGGATAGATCCTCGAACTGCTGTTTGACAAAAGCGTGGCTTTCATCGGGGGTGGAGGAATCCTTGCAACTGAATTTGACCGCACAGTATTTTTTCCAGTCATCGTGCACCACCACCTGTGACATGGCCTGATTGAGTATTTCAATCCGGTCAGCCGGGACGCTTGAGGAAGTAACAATACCACGCCAGTTCGGAAATGCGATCTCATGACCAAATTCATAGGAAGTAGGCACATCCGGGAATCGGGGATGGCGTTCTTGCCGAAAGACCACTAATGGTGTCATTTGCCCGCTTTCCAGAAACTGGGCAACATCACCCGGTTCTTCATATAGCAGTTCGGTATGTCCGCCCAATGGGGAAATATATCGCTCCGCCGGTTTCGCATAGGGAACATTTTTCATCTCATGTCCTTTCGTGCCCAGAAACTTGACTGTCAGATCATCCAGTGTACCCAGTCCAGCGGTCGCAACACGCACCTCACCTGGATTGGCAGCGGTATAATCTAACAGATCCTGATAACTCTTGAACGGACTGTCAACTGGCGCGAACAGCATGGAAGGGGAGGACTGCACGATGGCCAGATAGGCAAAGTCATCGGGTGTCAGGCTACCCATTCCAGAAGCCCAAGATGAGACGGTCAAACCGGTCATGGTCCCGATCGTGTAGCCATCTGCCTCGGCACTGGCGACTTTGGTCAGACCAGTATTGCCCGCCGCGCCGGCCACGTTAGAGGCAGGGACAGGCACATTGATAACGGGTGAGAGCAAGCGCGCGACGGTCCTGCCCATGCCATCGGCACCGCCGCCGGGCCCGAAATTGACAACCAAATCGACAGGTCGTGACGGAAAGTCCTGAGCACTGACCGTGAGACTGGTGCTGATAATGGTAAAAAGTGTTGTTGCCATGAGGTAGGCAAGAATGCGTGTTTTCATATCGAATGCCTCATTTTAGTGTGAGATCAACCAGCGGTCCCAACAGGCCACCGTCTGAATGACTTTTTCGTTCCAACCACCGGAATGTACAACTGACTGTGCCTACCCCGCCCTGGAACTTATGTCAACTATGTGACAAACCCCTCTAGGGTGGTGATTGCCCATCGGTTTTTTCAGGCACAAAGGCACGGTAAATTAATTGCGCCTTGTCCATTAATTGACAGCAACTGCCAATATATTACGTATTAATGCGATGACTCGCACACTCAATAGACTGTATTAGCAGGAGTAAAAAGAATGACTAACATAGCAGCCGACAACACTACCGATGAGCACTATCATGCGGTCGCAGAATCATGGCGTTCGGAGAATAAAACGACCGCCAAGGAATTTTTCGTCATCGATGCAGACCGTCACGTGATTGAACCGCCAGAGGCACTGACCAAATACCTTGACCCTGAGTTTCAGAATGAGGCACCCAGACTGGTCAGAGATAATCAGGGGTCGCCACGTATCATGATGGAGGGACGACTCTATCAAAAACCGCGTGGATACGGTGCTGGCCGACTTGAAGGCTGTGGTGATCAACGTCCACGAGGTGAGTCATTACAATACGAAGTGGCATATCAGCATTCTCTCAACTGTCGGGATGTAGATATGGACATGGGTGGCGTTGATGTCGGGATATGGTTTCCGACTGTCGGACTCTTTATTCCAGATATTGTCAATCTAGAGTTGCAGTATGCGCTTGGCCGAGCCCATAACGATTGGATGGCAAAAGATTTTGCCACCAGTCGACGTCATATCTGGTGTGCCACGATTCCCTTGAAACCGGAATGGGCGGTGGCAGAAATCAAACGCTGTCATGCGATGGGTGCCAAAGCCGTATGGATGCGTCCAAACGTGATGAATGGAGTGCATTACTGGGAAGAAAGCTGGGACCCCGTATGGAAAACCATGACCGATTTGGGCATGGCACTGCTGTTTCATGAAGCGACCGGCACCTATAATGCCAGCTACAGTACCGATTATAAGTATGATCGTTATTGGCTCGCCCATGTGGTTTCCCATCCTTGTGAAATGGCGACCGGCATGTGCGGATTGATCGGTTATGGGGTCTTGGAGAGGCATCCTGATCTACAGGTGTTGTTTTGTGAAGCGGGTGCAACCTGGGTGCCCTATTTTCTCTTTCGAATGGATGAACACGTGACCGGTCGACCCAAAAACGAAACCGCAGAACTGACCCTGTTTCCCTCAGAGTACTTCAAACGGCAATGTACGATTTGTTCATTTGAACCCGCTGAGGCTCTGCTCCAGGAGACGGTACAATGGTTTGGCGGTCGTAACATGGGATTGACCAGTGATTACCCGCACTGGGACTCCAGTGGCGTCAGTGGTGTCGACATGTATATTGAACTGTATCCCGATATGGAAGAGTGGCAAAGAGAACGGTTTTTCTCCCGCAATGTGATTGATGCCTTGCATCTTCAGCCTTGAGCCGGATGGGACAGCTTGCCTGTCACGCATGCATTGCGCCCGGGATGGACAAAAACGTTGCACGCCATCTGAAAGGCAACCTGAGGAGTTGATTTGTTGATATAGAGAACGATGACGAAACACATACTTGGGGATGTTGCCGATATAATTCAGGGAAAATGTAAGGCCTATATACTAGGAGGCACACAGATCGTCGTGTACAACGTGGGCGGGACATTTTTCGCGACCCAGCATCACTGCTCTCACAAAGGCGCGCAATTGGCAAACGGCATACTTCAAGGGGATGTGATCCAATGTGTACAACATGGATGGAAGTTCGATGTGAAAACCGGCACATGCCTAGCGCCGGGACATGGTCGAAAATTACGATGTTATCCGGTGACGGTCGAACACGCCTCGATTGTCGTCGAACTGCATGAGGAGGATGTCAAGACACCTGCCGGCAAGGTAAGACATTCTCGCTCAACCGGCAAAATCACGTTTCACGCCGTCGCAAAAGCAGCTGACCTGGAAGACGACGATGTCATGTCCGTGATCATCGAACGGGATGAATTCGCCCTTTATCGTATGAATGGTGCGTTTTATGCGACACATGGATTGTGTACCCATGAATCTGTCCGTCTTTGTGAGGGATTTGTCTGTGATGGAGAGATCGAATGTCCGTTGCACGGCGCCCGTTTTAATATCAAGACAGGGGAAGCAACCAGTCTGCCGGCTGAAATTCCTCTCAAGACATTTCCGGTCAAATTGGAAGAAGGGATCGTTTACATTGGCATTGAGTCAGGTTGACCGCACAGTGTCCCGGGATCAGACACAGAACAACGGACCGGATTGACACGGACGCACAGGAAACGCCTGTTTTGATATCTGCATTGCACGAATCAAGCGAGAACCGGCCGCTGTTTTACTCCGACTATTGGCAACATGATTGCGCGAAATATCGTCTCTTACCTTGACATCACGCGACCGGGCCTTGGGGCGGGGTAATCAGCTGAATCCTTGATATAAACTAATACCCTGTCGACCACTCTCTCATATTGAGCATCGGCACGCCGGCCGCTGTCGTTCGTTCGTGACACTGGCTAGGACTACCGAGTCATGATAACCATGCATGACAACATGGATAGGTGTTCAGCACGACGGCTCATGACAGCCCTCTTTGAGGCCCTGTTGATAGCCCTCCCGGTAGCCGTCTTCGCGTCCATACTGGT